>JADMIO011227222.1_pt1 | contig 33798 bp, 21 predicted proteins | sample 8958161 | NCBI WGS metagenome assembly JADMIO01 (sample SAMN16585339, study PRJNA669376) | soil metagenome | isolation source: Crop rotation soil | place: USA: Cullars Rotation, Alabama | collected 2011 | reverse complement strand
GCCGCGACTTCAAGTCACGTGAATTCCAAGCTTCGGATCCCACTGTGCTGGAAAGTGCGAGGTCGGGAGACCTGCGCACAACAAGAGTAGAGACCTGCGCACAACAAGAGTAGAGACCTGCGCACAACAAGAATAACAAGTCGTGGACGGAATCAATCTTTGGATCTCGGCTCTTTGGATTTTTCCGAGTGTTCGGTTTTCCATTTTCGAAAATCGATTCCGAGGCGGCTGCCGGTGTCGAATTTACGTTCAACGGAGTGGTCGTGATACGAATGGCACTCGGTGCAATCGGTGCGGGCGGCGTCTCGCTTGAACGTCGATTCCTTGTGGCACGTCTTGCAATTATCGACTCCAGGCATCAGGATGTCGCTCGTCTTTGTACTCTCAAGGACGCCATCGTGGCACGATTTGCAATCGAGCATACGATGACTGTCGTGGCGAAACACGCTATGCTTCATCCAACGATCGGGGATTCGGGGCGGCTCGACATTCCAAGTCATCGATGGGCCGGATCCGATCGCCTCGACAGAATGGCAGTACTTACAGCCACCCGCGTTTTCGAAAAGGCGATTCTCGGCTTTCGCGAGGGCCTCGTTAACCCACGTCCATTCTTTCTCCGAGAGTGCCGCTGGCCGGGGTCGACCCGGTACCATTCGCTGAATCGATGTCGCATCCTCTTCCTTCACGTCGTCTAGTTTTTTGGACTTCACGAAGATCGAATATCGATCGCGTAGGACTCCGCGAACGATGCTGGGCGAACGGTGCGGCGCTGGGGAACGAAGACCTTCCTCGCTATCGAACGTCAGTTGACCGGAATGGCAGTCAGCGCAATGTTTGTCGAAGTCGATCGGCTTGATGTAGCGTCGATCTTCGGAAGGCTCGTGGCATGCCGTGCAGTTATCGCGGAGGATTACGTTCTCTTGATTCTTACCGAGCACGCCGCTTTCACGAAGATGAACTGCGTGATTGAAACGGAGCTTGGAAGGATCGGTCATCTTGTTTCGAAGGACTGCGAATTCCGGGTGTTCACGAAAATTGGTAACGGTCTTGACGAATTTTGAATTTCCTTCCGGATGATACGCATCAAGATTGGAATGACACTTCGTGCAATGCGTATCGCCGACTCGATTGAGCTGTTCCATCCCATGGTGTTCGCGATGACAGTCGGCGCATCGATCGCTGGGACTGTTTTCGTTGTGCTGCGGGCCGTCATGGCAAAACTTGCAGGATTCATCGGAAACGGAACGCCGGTCATTTCGCATTGTCCCCAGTCGGGCGAGGGCCGTCATGGTGGAGTCGTGGCAGAGCCGGCAATCGTTGCCGAAAAGATCGTGCGCGGGGGAGACTGGTCCGGCTTGGAAGAACCGCTGGTCACCGACGATGAAGGCGCCGACGATAATCAAGAGCGAGAAGACGGCAGCGAACAGATTGAGCACCCTGCGACGCTTCTTGAGCGCGGACGGACGCTTGTAGTAATTGACGTCAATCCGCTCGGCGATTTGCTTACTAGTTCGGTCGTTCGACATAAGTGTTCGGTCTTCACATTCGGCGGTTAGTACCAAAGCACGGTTACAACGTGGGCAATTCCAAGCACAATCAAGGCGACAGACAGCGGCAGATGAACAAACATAAAGCTATGGAGCAGGTGATGTAGCTTCGATTGAATGGTCAACTGACGGCGCTCTTCGCAATAACTGCGGAGCCGATCAATGATCTCATGTGCGCCGTCCGGAAGCAACTTGCGAATTCGATCGAAGATGTTGTGTGCCACACCCGGATCCGTGAGAGTGGATCGATAGCCTTCCACATTCAGCAGGTAAGGTCGAACCATGGTCAAATAGAGTTCGAGCAGCGGCTCGCTTCCTTCCATCTGCATGACAGGAACAGGACCTTTTCTTCGTGGCGCTTTCTTCTCTCCTTCGACAGGAGGTGGTTCTTCCGGCGGAACTTGCTCGACGTAGATGGCAAGTTGTTCTTTGTTGACCTTCTTTCGCTCAAGAAGTTCATCCGTCGCAGCCGGCGGTTTGGGAACAGGCAGTGGTCCAACAACCGCTGCCACGCTCGCATCGGCTTCGAACAACAGTCGCGCGGATACCTGCGGAATCTGCTCGTAAATGGTCTCCAATGGACATCGTTCCGTCATCAACTTTGGAATGACATGTTGCAGGATGAGTCCGACGATTCCACTGATGACGATGAGGGCGACGACCAACCAAAGGATAACGGTGAGCGGGCCACCCCAGCGAAAACCAGCATGAAAGAGTGCAAGAGGTACGCTTAACGAACCGAGCCAGATATGGCCTTTGAGCCAAGTGCTCGCACGACCGATGCGCCACGTGGGATAACGCTTGCGCCACCAAAGCAGACCAGCATACGTCATCATCCCTGCGCTAACGATACCGTAAATCATTCCGGGAACGCTGCCGCCGGTTGCACCCTTCGGCGCGGTGTGTACGTAAATTCCATAGGAAACGGACGACAGCACCAGCAAGCCGATCGTCACCGCACCCCATGTTCGATGGCTCTTGTCGATGAGCATTATGTCTCGCGTTCTTTTAGTTTTTCAGAGAAGAATTGCGATGGATTGACTCGAATGGCAGCGTCGTGCGGGCACGCGTACACGCAGCTTGGCTCCTCTAGGTTCGTGCACAAATCGCAGGTTGTCGCTTTTTGAATTTTCGCCTTCCTCTTTTTCACAGACTTCTCGGTTTCCTTTTCCGCCTCCAGCGCTTTAGCTTCGGCGACGAGCTTATCCATGATGAATTCGCCTTGAGTATCAAGGATCTTCGCCTTCTTTTTCTGGGTCGGCGTGAGATCTCGATAGTCGACGGTAAATTCGTGCATGGCAATGTTGCCGTACGGACAGTTATCTGCGCAAATTTTACATCCGATGCACCAGTCTTCGATGATAACTTCCAACGATTCGCGCCGTCGAATTGAGCCGACCGGACAGCCGATCATGCAGATTGGATCAGTGCATTGCCTGCACGATGTAGTCACAAGATAGTTCTCGTAGCGAAGACCGTCGCGTAGCAATCGAGAAATACTGTCATGCGCGCTCGCACATGCATGGACGCATTCATCGCAGCGGGTACAGCGGTCAAGATCGATCAACAACACATTTTGGGCGTTCATCAAGCCTTGTTCGAGGAAGCTATCGAGTGGAACGTGAGGCGAAGACTCGCGAAGCCGGCGGAGCTGACCTTTGCGGCGCGCCGCTTCAGCTTCCAAATGCCCGCGAACCTGCGGGAACTTCTCGAGCATTTCGTTGAACAGCTCTCTTGTAATCTTCACGACATCGACGTGATCGAGAGCTTTACACGTTGCGGACCGAGGTTCGCCGGTCAGCAATCCCATTTCGCCAAAGTATTGGCCGCGAGAAAGATAGGCGATGACCATCTCTCCGCCGGGATGCTTTTGCGAGACCTGCACGAAGCCGATTCGAATTAGATAGAGTGCATCCGACTCTTCGCCTTGCGTGCAGATAGTATCGCCCGGTTCGCAACGGCGGATTTCAATCTTCTTCTTCAGATAGTTGATGAACTCATCGGAGAGAGACGAAAACTCTTTGATACCACGAAGATGATTTGCGAATGACCGCTCTCGATAGTTGGATTCGATCTTCGCCCGAAATACGTTGAACCCCTTTTTAGGATCGCACAAGATATCGAGCGCAGTTCGTTGCATCTCCAAAACAACGCAATCGGTGTTCGCAACAACGGTAGCCGAACGGGGATAGAGGCTCAGGCAGCTCATTTCGCCGAAGAGATCTCCGTGCGCAAGAATCGCGACGGGATGGTGATACGGCAAATCGACGGTCGCATCGATGGGAATGTATGTTCTCTCGATCTCCCCTTCGCGGCGGTCGTCTCCACGATTCGCGAGCCCCGTCAGCTGACGGAGAAAACCAAAGATACCCCCCTTTCGCTCCCCACCGTCGGTCTTCACATGGGCAATGGGAGACGAAAGAAAGACCTTTGCAGAACCCTCTAAGATGTAGAACGCGGTGTAGACGTACTCCCCTTCTCGACAGATCGTATCACCCATTTTGAAGCGTTTACGAACGACTGCGTATTCATTGCCCTCGAACGCAACGCGCCAGACTTTTTGCTTGGTGGTTTCTTTGGGGGGTTGGATCGGATCGAGTTCAAATTCGGGATATTGGACAAGATCGGCCGGCGTCAGAAGTTCGAAATCCTGTACCTCATCCATGTTGCGGCTTCCAATCCCTCTCGGTGTCCTGCGAGCTTTTGCAAATCTGCCTACGCTATACTTCCCAATCTACCAATAGCCCAATGGCTTATGACGATCCAGTCTACTCTAATGTACCACAACGGGATAGAGCAGGAATCGTCAGAATGCCGGATTGAAGGGACGATCTTCCCTATCGAGCGATTGAACTTAGCGTCCGTCGACTCGGATGCGAGTGCGTTTCGCTATGAGCCCTCCTGCAACACATTCCCATTTCCGAAGTGAAAGAGCTGTATGGATTTAGTTCCTGGGACGACCTTCGGCTCTATTTTGCGAAATTGGCCTTCACCGATTTTGGATTCCCGACTTTAATCCCCACTTGAACGACGCCCGAACCGCGCGCCGCCCGAGTCCATGGCCGTTCTCGATGGTTCGAGACTCAAGGCTATGGATGAATCGCGATAAACTCAGCGAGCGAACAAGTTTCCGGACGACGAGCCACATGGTCTGTGTCATCAGGGGACCTAATCGCTCTCAAGTATGGAAACAATCTGCAGCGGGAAAGCCCGCCATTGGAAGGAGTATCTTGAGCATGCAACGCATCTCTGCACGGCTATTCGCCATCGGAACGACTCTGTTCGCGTCCGCAGTTTCCTTCGCCGAAGGACCAAGCATCGCCGATGTATTGGCGATCAAGGCGACGCAAACTGATGTGACCATTGACACACCTGACGAAGCTACTTTTGCGAAGTGCAGGCTGGAAGTCTCCAAGAAGCCGAGCGGCTGGAACCTTTGGGATTCGCGCGGCATGCTCGTACGTAAATTCGTCGATTCCAATGCGGACGGCGCTGTGGATCAATGGAGCTTTTATCAAAACGGTCAGGAAATTTATCGCGACATCGACACCGATTTTGACGGCAAACCCGATCAATGCCGATGGCTTCGCTCCGGCGGCAGCCGGTGGGGAATCGACACGAATCAGGACGGAAAGATCGATCAATGGAAATCGATCTCGGCGGAGGAAGCAACTCGCGAAGCCGTTCAGGCGATCGTCACTAACGATATTAAACGATTACGGCTCGTCCTGCTGAGCACGGAAGATCTGAAGACGCTGAAGGCGGACGAAGCGACGGTCGAGCGGGTATCCAAAGCTCAGTCAAAACTTGAGACGACGTTCCAAGATCTCGCCTCCTCTTTGCCTCGCGGTTCCAAATGGTCTCGTTTCGATGGCCACACTCCGGTCGCAATTCCAGGTACGGAAATTGGCTCTTCGGTTGATCTGCTCATCTATTACAACGGCACTGTCATGATCGAAGGTGGCGAACAATCGCAATATTTCCGCGCTGCCGAAATCGTGCGAGTCGGCGATGCTTGGAAACTCGTCGATCTGCCTGCTTTAGTGAGCGCGAATCAAACGATCAACTCCGGCATTGTGCTGGCTCCAAGTTTGGATCAGCAAGTGGTTGCGAGCGCATCGTCGACGGGAGGCAAGGAAGGCGATCAAGCACTTGTCGAAAATAACGAGAAAATCCAAGAGTATGCTGACCTGCTCAAGAAGCTAGACGAGAATCAACCGAACGCCAATGACCAGAAGGCGCTTGTCGCCTATTACAACAAACGCACGGAATATTGTGCGTTCATCGGCTCGAAGTCCAAGAAACAAGAGAATCGCGAATACTGGTACAAGCAGACGGCTGACAGCATCAATTCCGCTGTCCAGACGGAGCAGTATCCACAAGGAGTCGAGGTTCTAAATCAGTACGCCGATCAATTTGACAAACTCGATTGGGGCGCCAAGCTCGGTTCGTACTTCCGCTTTCGAGCGATCAACTCGAACATCGCATTGAAGCTCTCCAAAGAAAAGGATCACTCGAAGGTTCAGCAAGAACTTGTCGAGCAGTTGATCAAGTTCGTGGACACATATCCGAAGTCGGAAGATGCCGACGATGCACTTTGGCAGATCGGCAATGGTCAAGAACTCGCCACCAATAAAGATGACCAAGCGATCCAGACTTACAAACGGCTCAAGTCGGAACACCCAGATTCTAAGTTGGCAGAAAAAGCAGACGGAGCCATTCGTCGGCTGGAATCTGTCGGTCAACCGTTCCAACTTTCTGGCAAGTCGCTCGCCGGCAACGGCAACATTTCGTCAGCAGATCTTAACGGCAACGTTTATCTCGTGACTTATTGGGCCACCTGGTGTGATCCAGTGAAAGTCGAACTGCCGAAGTTGCAGAAAATTCGCGACAAGTTCCACGACCGTGGATTCGAAATCCTGGGCATCTGCCTTGATAACGATCCGTCGACCGCTACCGGCTTCGTCAAAGAAAATGGAATCAATTGGCCCAACTTGATCGAAGAAGGTGGAATGAACTCGCCTCTCGCGGTGAAGTACGGCATCGTGAGCCTGCCCTATCTCATGATTGTTGATGCCGATGGAAGAGTGGTCAAGAAGAATCTTGGCTTCGCACAAATCGAATCGGAAATCGAATCGATCATGGCCAAGAAACTTGCTTCCAAGAAGCAATAGCGAACGTCTCGATAGAGATTCGAGTTGGGATCATGGGATGATCTCTCACTCGCATGACTTTTGATTTGCGGCCCGGCATGCGAACTACGTGCCGGGTCGTGCACGTATGTGCAAGACGAAAAACAAAGCATCGCACGGAGGAATAGATCATGCAAAGACTCGGCACAAATCAGAAGTCGAATATTCGCGCTTCGGCTCCATGGATGGCTCCCTTTGCAGTTCTTATCTTTGCAAACCTTGCGAGCGCGCAGTTCGCCACCAATGATGTTCGCACCTTTGACGATGCGAATCTCTACTCCGTTCAATTTGTCGATGTGAACGAAGGATGGGCGGTCGGAGACCTCGGCACGGTTTGGTACACTTCCGATGGCGGCAAATCGTGGGAGCGGCAATGGACCGGAACTCGTGCCACACTTCGAAGCATCAGCATGATCGACCATCGAATCGGTCACATTGCAGCGCGTGTCAGCGTACCGTACGCCAATTGCTCAACCGGAATCGTACTGAGCACTAAAAATGGCGGCATCAAATGGGAGAATGGTGGAACCAATTCCAGCCAAGCTGTTCGCCCGATACTTCCCGGCCTTATCAGCATTCAGTTCCCCGCCGGCGTACTGAATGAGGATGCAGCCATCGCGGTGGGTGAAACCACTGACCTTTTCCCCTTCGGATTGTGCTACACCTCAGCAGGACCTTCGAAGTGGGACTACTGGCAGGCGAACCGCGTAAAGCTCAAGACATTCCGCCCAAACCCATGGACCGCCAGTCGCTTTTCGTCGATCGAAAAGGGAATGCTGGGAACTGCTGACGGACGCTTATTCACGTTCGAAAACCAAGCCCTCAATCAAGCGAACACTCCCCTCGGTCTGAGAAACGCCATTCGAGATTTTGCCGGTAACGAAAAAAGTTCATGGGCGGTCGGAGATCAAGCTTGCCTTCTGAGCAGCAATGATGACGGGCAAACGTGGACGAAGACAGAACTTCCCGTGTCCCCAGACATCGCAAAGATCTGGAACTTTCAAGCAATCAGTATTGTGGGCAAAGATATTTGGATCGCGGGCAGACCCGGTTCTGTCATCGCACATTCTCCGGATCTCGGAAAGACTTGGAAATTCCAGCGTACACCGACAGCGATGCCGATCAACGATCTCTGCTTTGTCGACGCACAAAATGGCTGGGCAGTCGGCGCGATGGGTCAAATCCTTGGGACGAAAGACGGCGGCGAGACTTGGACCGTTCAACAAACCGGGGCCAAGCGCGCCGCTGCTCTGTGCATTCAATTCAAAGCATCGCAAACGCCACTGGCTACCATCGCTAGACTTTCCGGTGAAGAAGGTTTCCAAAGTGTTGTCATCGAACTCGCCAGTCCGGACGCTCGCGAGAATCCAAGCAAGTGCATTTCTGAGACACTTGCGTTTGCCGATGCATTCCGAGCAGCCGGCGGAACTCTGAGCGAAACGCTTTACCGCTTTCCCCTTTCCACGGAGGAAATGGAAGAGTCGATGCAACGGCTGCTCAAACGCTGGGACACGATGCATGAAGGAAAAGCCGTCCGCGAAATCGAAAGAGACTTGGTTCTTGCGATGCGAATGTATCAACCGGCCGTCGTGTTGTCGGAAAACACCGACGCGAAGGAGTTCGGCATGCAAGGGATGACACTTGCCGGCATGGCTGCACGACGTGCGTTCCAAACCGCAGCCGACACCAACTCATTCCCAGAACAGCTGGAGTTCTTTGGCCTCAAGCCGAGTGCCGCGGAAAAAGTTTATGGTCGCACGAAACAAACCGGAAATGTGAATGTCACTTTGCCGTCGAATGAGATCGGCTCGCATATCGCAACCACTTACGCGGAATACGCAGAAATCGCAGCCGCTTCGTTCGATTCCGATTTTCATCCGGTCCCAGCATCGGACAACTATGTGCTCCTCAAGTCAAAATCGGAAGACGCTTCGTCGCACACGTCGTTAATGCAAGGAACGGAGAAACTAATCAGTCAGGATTGTCAGCGCCGGCTCGAACAAGTGGATACTGCCGCCTTGGCATCTGCAAACAAGTTGCAATTGATTCACAAGGAACTCTCCGAGAAGTCGTCACAGCTTCAAGACTCCGGCCCGATTCGCGAATTGGTCAGCAGTTATGAAGCGTCGCTGAGCGGCGTCGACGAACTCAGAAAGGGACAGCTATACTTTGCGTTGGCACGGGAAGCGTTTCATTCGAGCCGATACAAAGGTGCTCGCAATTTCAACATGGAATTGATTCGCCGACATCCGTTCCATCCGATGACGTTGGCTGCCTATCGTTGGGTCATCGCCTACCACACGAGTGCGGAAATGTTGATGTTCGCACGACGAGATCAAGCAACAAATGCCAATCGCGCGAAAACAAACAATGGAGCCGCAGAGAAAGAACTTTCCACAGACGCCGACTTGTCTACGGACGAAAGCTCTTTGCAAAGGGCTCTCGATTTTGGGGATGGGCTCAAACGTCTTTCCGTAGAGGCATGGAGCGATCCAAGAGTTCAGTTGTGCTTTATCTCGATTCAACGACGGTTGGTGGACATGAATAAAGTCGTTGCGATATCAAAGGAGGTTCTAAACAGCGGTTCCGCCTTGATATGGGCGGACCTGATCGACAACGAATTGAATGTCTTTGGAAAAGCGGATCGGCCCAATCGACAGGCCTCCATCGCTTCCTTCAATGATCCTCGTTACCTCGAGTATGAAGAATCACTCGTCAAGGACAAGAAGGAATCGGCGGATACGCGCAGACCTACGTACTATCTCGCCCAACCGCTGCCGGTTATCGATGGAGACCTCAGCGATCTGTTCTGGCAAAAGTGCGGCAAGAAAGAACTGGTGACTCGAATCGAAAATATGAATCACTTCCAGACCGATGTGATGATGCGTTACAACGATAAGAGCCTCTATATCGCCGCGAGGTGTAAGTACCCTTCGGCAGAATTCAAAGCCAAGCCGGCAGATCCAATCTTGCGAGACCATGATCTCTCAAGCTCTGATCGATTGGAAGTGATTCTCGACAGTGACCGCGACTATACGACTTACTTTCGAATCGTGTTCAGTCAGGCCGGACAAATCTCCGACGACTGCTGGGGTAATGCATCCTGGAACCCAAAGATTGTTCGAGCCATCCAACAACAAGACGATGGTTGGACTTTGGAAGCGGCGATTCCGATCAGTGAACTCTCAAGCTCATTCATTAACGGCGGGGACTATTGGGGCATCAACATTCATCGGCTCGTTCCCAACCAAGGCACTGCGGCTCTTTCATTGCCTGCGACGCGTGACGGGCGGATGGAAGGAATGACGACCGTTCGCTTCCAACAACGAAGCAAGGATGTCGACGACTACCTGCAGAAGGCCAAACACCCACAACGCGCCAACTGAGTGGTAGCGGTCCAGAAAAACGCCGACAGTTTCCATCGTTGAAGGAATGCACTTCGCAAATTATCTTCCGACTGACTGGAATCCACTCCCGTCGGTTTGGAAAATACTCGCGATGAGCGGCGTAACGACAGAAACTAGCGAAACCATCTTTTTCGGCGTTGACGAAGCCGGTTATGGTCCGAACATCGGCCCACTCGTCGTCGCATGCGTGTCGCTACGGCGCACACCAAATCCCAAGAAGCGCGATTGGTGGAAGCTCTTCGCACCTCACCTCTCTAGATCGGGAGAAAACGGCAGTTTTGCCGTCGATGACTCCAAGAAAATATTGGCGCGACCGGACGGAAAGGAACTTCTTCACCGCACCGTCTCTGCATTCCTCGGAAATTATGGAGTGCTGGGATCGCGACTTTCTTCGCTCTTCGAATCACTCGATCCACAAGGCAGCGAACCCCTTCGGCAGGAACATTGGTTTGATGGAGATCGGGACGACCTGCATCATGACCGGCCGGAAGAAGACGTCGCTCGATTGCGTTCGGCATTGAGCGCGGCGAATTGCGCTCTCGAGTGCATTTCGATTCGAGTGGCGTTTCCATCTGAGTTCAATGAGCAACTCACGTCGTCAGGCAACAAGGCGAATGTCGAACAGCAAATGTTGCGACAGCTACTTTGCCGTCGACTCGACTCCGCAATCGAACGAACTGATTTGGACGTGACCGTAGATCGGCTTGGAGGCCGGAAGTTCTATCGAGAGCTCGTCGAGGATTTGGCCGGCGAGTCGTTTCCCGTCACCGTGGAAGAGTCTGCTCATTCAAGCGAGTATGAGTTCGGCAGGAACGATCGGCGATGTCGAGTTCGCTTTCAAGTGGAGGCGGACTCCCATTCGTTCCCAGTTGCTCTCGCGTCCATGGTTGCCAAGTACATTCGCGAAGCCTGTATGCACCAGTTCAATCGTCATTGGTCAGAACGAATTCCGGACATCACTCCCACTGCCGGCTACCCTAACGACGCCAAGCGATTTCTCGCCCAAGTCCGTCCCCAATTGGAAGAACGCCAAATCTCCATGACCCACTTCTGGCGCGAAAAGTGACGGAATGAGCGAGATTCTCCTTCCCGCCGCTTGCGGCTGAGCGCGAGTTCCCTTGCCGCCGCTTGCGGCTGAGCGAGTTTCGAATTGTTGTTCGCTTCCGGCAAGATCTCGCTCGTCGAATCCGCAACAGCCGCTGTCGAATTTTGCTTCAAACTCAATTGGTTTTCGATTCGCTAAGCCGCAAGCGGCGGTAAAAAAATCCCATCGCGCCGATCATTCCCGACGCAACGCCTTCTTCAATTCTTCAATTCTTCAATTTCCCTTCCACGCATTTCTTCAGTCCCTCTTCGAACAAGAACCGCCAGCCTTCTTCGGTCTGACTTAGCTTGTCGTCGCCGACCCGTCCGTAGATGGTGTCCGACAACTGAAGGATGGTTTGTTTGCCGTCTGGCTTGAGAGTCAGGTGAAGCAGGGTATTCGCTGGCCCACCATATTGAGCCGTAAGAAAGCCGGACATCATGATGAACTTCGCGGGGTCGACGCCAACAACCGTGTACCAAATCTGCCCGGCCCCTTTCCCCCAATCTTCGTACGCGTGTCCGCCGAGCTTGGGCTCTATGACGAACGCCTTGGCGGATTGACTTGTGAGAAAGTCCTTGCTCCACCATTCGTTCGTATCCTCGATCATCGTTTCCCAAACTTGTTTCGGAGTCGCTTTGATTGGGATCTCAAGCTCCACTTGTGCAACGCCGAATTCGTTTTTCACTTTGGATTCTTTCGCCATCGTTGGCTCCATGTTTTTGGTTTCGACACTTTTCTGCAGCCGTACCGCGCTCTGCGCCCACATCGACGCGAACGGACTAACCCAACGCTCGTAAATCTGGCGAATCGGTACCGGATTGAGATGATTCCAACGCTCCCGCCCTGCCCTTCGCACCAAGACGAGATGAGCCCGTTCGAGAATCGCCAGATGTTTCATCACAGCAAATCGGGAGACACGAAACGGCTGACACAATTCGCCGGTCGTTTTCGGTCCCTGACGAAGCAAATCCAGAATCCGCCTTCTGGTGGGATCCGCCAACGCCTTCCAAACTATTTCCGTTCCATCGGATTTCATATGTGACCATATGGTAACATATTTTCGAGCGTATTCAAGCGATATCCGTAGATTTGGCGAGCGGATAGCAAGTGAGCCGATGCAGTCTTCAAGGACTGCTGGGCGCAACGCGGTAGTCTGTCGTTTGTCAGCGCCCCGAGTGTGGCAAGAAATGCGAAATGTCTATGTTCAACGCTCCCGGCGCTGACGCGACCGAGCTCACCAGTGCTGAAACTCGCACTCACTAGTGCCAACAGCAAATTACCGGCTGTTACAAATCGACGGGTACGACTTCACCGAGACTTACAAAAAGCAATCTGGCACGAATGCTGTGCATTGGCAATCCGGTCATTGCAGAGACGGCTTGGCCATATGCTGCAAGTTGTGGACGATAGAATTCGGACTTTTCCTTCAGAAAATCCACGAGCGGCTGATCGGGATTCTTGTATTGCGTGTCCGTCTTGTAATCGAGAATTTCTGCCGAATGCAATTTGCCGCTTTCGTATCGCAGCACCAGTCGGTCGAATGCACCGGAAAGCACAGATTTTTTCGCACGCGAATCTGGAGTCCTAGCAACTTCGGTTTCGACGGCGAATCGACGTTCACGAAACACGGTGAACTTTGAGCCTGGGCCAGCTACTGGTGCAAGCAGTTGACCATACTCGGATTGACTCAATGCTTGTCGAATGGACGGCTTTGAAATCATCTCGCTAAATAGTCGACGCATCTCACTGGCTTGGGCATCGCTGATATTCTGAATCTGGAGAATGGCTGTAATGTTCTCATCCGTTGGGGCACTCTTGTCGAGCCATTCGATCGACTCAAAGAGCGCATGTAAGACGGTGCCTCGCTGAAATGCGACATTCGGAGTCGCTTCCAAAAGTTTGGTAAGGGAAACACGATTCCCCCCCTCCATCCCGGATGGCGTCATGTACATCAAACCGCGCGCTCGCCCTGCTTTTTGCGGCGCTAGGTTGATGGAAACCGAGGCATCGTTTGCGCACTTGGATTCCGTCGAAACTATTGAAGTCGTTCGAGAATTCGCACGCCGACGCAACTCCTCTTTTTCGAACCAGTTCGGATCGCCAACTTCCAACAGCGTTAATTCCGGCTCCAATCTCCCTTCCAATCCGAGTGCACTGCGAAGCACTCCCGCGAATGTGGCCAGAGGCTTACCTTCCTTCGAAGTCGATGGGTTGAGCACAATGTGTAATGAGTGAGCAGCTCGAGTCATTGCAACGTACAGCACGCACAACGATTCACGAACTGACGCCGCGCGATGATTGTCGAACAGTTGGCGAAACTCGGCAGGCAACAATGTCTGCAACTCCGCACCAGCATAGCGAGTGACGAGGTGGATCCGATCAATTGGGGTCGGCCGACCGCTGACAACCGCGGGAGACTGGCCTATCAACGGCTCATCCAACTCCGGCAACACGACGATATCAAACTCCAGACCTTTCGCTTGATGGACAGTCATCACGCGAATTTTAGATGCAGACGGATCTTGTACGCGTCGCTGACGAACCAAATTCACGAAATCAGTCGGGCGAAGGGACTGTTGCGATTCCCATTCAAACGCGAGATCCACAAGCTGACTCAGTCGGCTTTTGTCGCGTTCGCTGCAATCCGTCGACACGATATCCGCCCATCTACGAATCACTCTGCCATAGCCTAGCGCCATCAAATGCTCGCGAATCGCAAGCGAAGTGCGAACGGCCAGCATGTCGTCATTCCAATTCGCCATTCCGAGTTCTAGGCCGAGCAACGAATTGACGATGTGGAATCGCGAAGGTCCGTCGCCTGGATGATCCGCCAATGTAAGTGCCGATAGCAGGATCTCGACGGCAGGCGATTCCGATAACGGATTTCCACCCTCTTCGCTCGCTGCGACTTGCAGTTGACCCAATTCGGAAATCAAATCACCGACGGTTTTGTTCTTGCGGACCAAGACTCCGATTGTAAAGTTCGGCGATTGCTCCGCGAGAATTCTGATTTGCTGCGCGGCGTAAGAATTGCAAACATTGTCCTGATCACCTCCTTCTTCTTTGAGCGGTGCTGTCATGATTCGGACGTAACCGGGATAATCGGAGTTATGCGAAGAATGGGTTTCGAAGTTGCCGGCCCAATCTGCGGCCGGAGGGGCTGATTGAAGAACGATCTTATTGTGTGCGATGTCTTCGAACACGCGGTTGACAATCTCGATGACAACCGGCGATGAACGGAAGCTGGTCGCCAGCGAAGGAGAATTCAGCTCGGCGATTTCCCGAATCAGCGCATCGAAGAGTGCAGAAGAACCGCCTCGCCATCCGTAGATCGCCTGCTTCTTGTCGCCGACACAAAAAAAGGAATGCGCGCTGCCGGTCGTTTCCGAAACCATCTTGGCGACCGGTCGCATGACTTGCCACTGACTGACCGATGTGTCTTGAAATTCATCAATCAAGAGATGACGCAACGACGAACTCATCCGGTGCGCCAACTCCGCGGAATGCCCGGCCAAATTCGAATCGGCGAGCAGACGGGTCACATCTTCAAACCGAGCGCCTCGATGCGTCTTACAGAGCCGGCGATACTCGCGGTCGTAATGCTCGAGCATCAAATAGGTGGCGTGTGTTTGGTCGACCAATTTCCCAATCGCTTCCGCAGCGGCATGTTCGATCAACGGCTTGTAAGCATCGACAAGCCCCTGTGGAAGCTGCTTTCGGCTGTACATGAGATCGTCAGCCGCAATCTTTTTGGTAATCCCAGACTCGGAAATGAAGTCATTCCAGCGCGCCTCTCGCAACGAAAGGATGTCCTTTTCAATTGTCTCGCGTGCAGTCTTATGATCTGGCCTCGGCGCACCCTCTAGAGCGAGAATGCTGTTCTCCAATTGTTCGGCTGTCAGCTTGGGCCGATGTTTTAACGAATGCCATGCCTCGCGATCCGTTTCGAGAAAGATGGAATAGAGTTCGATAATCAGCGAGTGAATCTCCTCGCTGACGGAACGCTGGACATCTCCCTTTGTGAGCATTCGCACCATGGTGATAATTTCGGGATGATGACCGCTGAGGATATTGCGAACAGCGTCACCACGGATTTGCTCGCTGAGAACGTCATCCATGATGCTCCAGCCGGCAGTCAGTCCGAGTTCAAGCGAAAAGGAACTAGCGATGCGAGTGAAGAAGGCATCGAGCGTGGAAATCCTCAGCCGATGGAGCGAACGCAGCAGCCCACTCAGCATTTGGAGTGCGACAGTGGGAGTGATCTCAGCGTTTTGTATTTGCTTGCTTAGATCGCGGGCTTGCGTCTCATCCAGCGCGGCGCGCGCCAAACGCAACAGGACACGGCTTTGAATTTCACCCGCCGCCTTACGGGTGAATGTCGTCGCAAGTATCCCCTGCGGTTGCTGGCCGGCAGCCAACAGTTCCAAATAGCGGTTCACCAACTGATAGGTTTTTCCAGATCCGGCAGAAGCGCGAATGGCAGTATTCGGAAATAGAGGCAAGCTTCACCTTACCGTCGCCGTGTTTCCCCATGCTGCTGAATTGCAGAAGCAATATTCTTCAGCACGAAACGCTTGCAATATCATACGGCAAGTTGTGGAAATCGAAATGATCGGAATCGCATTCGGATAGCCGAATCGTTGTCGGAAAAACTTGCGCAGCGACCTTCCGCTTCGGCGACCAATGCCTGCCGCTCTGAACAATGATGATCAATCCGTTTTCGTCGCCGACGGCACAAAATTCGTCGGTGAATCCAAAATAGGGCTCCATGTTCATTTCGTTGTTCAATCGAACTCGCGTGTCGTGCACATCCTCAACGACAAGTCCGATCTCACTTACGCTGAGTAGACTGGACGAACCAAACGGTCTGTTCGATGCGTTTTCCAGAGTGTGCCGAGCGATTAACTCACCGATGTTGTTCGCGGGATCGACAAAGTAAACCGCGTCCGCTTGCCAATCGTCAAAGTGAAATTCATCTTGACCATCCACTTCCAATAGTGGAACACGTTCTTTGAGCCATATTTTCGCGACAGAGAATAAGTTCTCAGGGATGTTGAATGCAAAATGGTAGTACGGATTGGTGCCGCTCGATGACTCGGTGAATCTAAGCCGAGTGGCGCCGGCTGTAATCGCGATGGAAGAAGCCGATTCTCTGGTGACCGGTAGTTCAAGCACTTCGGAGTAAAACTTCGATAGTTCTTGCAATCGACTCGTTTGCAGACCCAGCTCGACGATGTGCATCGCTCAATCCTCCTGCACATGCGATACTCGAAGCCCCGTTAGCTGTCTTATCGCATGCCGAAGTGTCCGCAAGGAAAAAATCGTCGAACAATGATGCCGGAACTCTCAATTCGGTTGTCGAATTCATCGGCTCGCCGGCGAGCAACTACCCATTTCACACTTCCAGCCACAATCCGCGATCCACGGATCGGTGATTTGACCCCTGAGATAAGATTTAGTTGGCAAACGATGCCGCTGCTGCTAGCATTGATTTGTGGCCGGTTTGGCTCCGGCATTCAGGTCAGGAGAATGGACAACTATGGCACGCCGCAGGCCGGAAGGATCCAAAACTCGCCGCTATTTTCGTCTCGAAGAAATACAGGCAATGCGTCCATATTTGATTGGGTTGATGGAGGATTTGCGCGAACGGACAATTCGGAGAAATCACCTCGAATTCCACATTCAAACTCCCTCGGCAGCCAAAAACGCTTTGGACAACTATTCCGATCGCAAAAACAGGTACAGCAAAGAGGAAGAGCTGGAGAAACTCGTCGAAGAGATTTTCAAACTGCGTCGTGAGATTTCCAGAATGGGGATCAAGCTCGGCGACGTCCTTCGAGGCGAGCTTCTGTTTCCTTGCAGAGTGTCCTATAGGGACGCATTCTTTTACTGGACGGACGAGCAGGAACGTCCTGAATCTTGGCGATTTAAGGAGGAGGACCGGCTGCGCCCGATTCCACAATTTTGGTTTGCAACGAATAGTTCGAAGCCTTCTCGCTGCTAAAGACTTTTTGCGAGGGGTTATTTACCTGTCCACGAACCAACAATGCACGTCGACTCGTAAAGTTGGGGTATATTTCAAGCAATTGCGATTTGCCTTGTAACTCAAGTCGGGTATACTTTCCTGGCGAGTTGTTTACCAACAGTACAAATCTTATGGGAATCTCTTGCTAGATGAGTAGCGGAAAGAAACCCGAAGTGGGTAGATCGCTCGTCGATCTAAGACTCGTCACGCGCGAGCAGCTTTCCACCGCTATTTCTGAGCTCAGCAGCCCCACCTTCGAAGATTTGCTCCGATACTTTGAACGCCGGCTCATTCTGACGCCGTTTCAAATCAACAAGCTGGAACGGGGCGAGCGGACCGGGTACTTTCTTGGCCGGTTCAAACTCCAGTACAAGATCTCAGCCGGCACTTTTGCCCGGGTTTTTCGTGGAGTGAGCGAGCAGACGGGCGAAGTCGTCGCTATCAAGGTTCTTCGCGGCCGGCACACCATCGACCAAGAGAACATCAAGAATTTCCACCGCGAAGCCAAGGTGATGGAATCGTTGGTCCACCCTAACATCGCTCGGGTCATCGAAGTCGGCACCGATTCAGAGTGCTTCCAACACTACATTGCGATGGAATTTGTCGAAGGGGGTAACCTTCGGGAGATCCTCAATATTCGCAAGAAGATTCAGGCCGATCAAATCATATCGCTCGGCAAACAAATGCTGTCCGGATTGGAATATGCACTGTCCAAGGGAGTGACACACCGAGACATCAAGCCGACCAACATCCTTTTCTCGACGACCGGTCAGGTGAAGTGGGTCGATTTCGGCCTGGCGGGCTTGGTCGAAAAAACTGCGACGACGGTGCAATATGTCACCGAGCAACGGACCGTGGATTATGCAGGACTCGAAAAGGCGACGGGTGCATCCAAAGGTGATCCGCGCAGCGATATCTTCTTCATGGGAGTAGTGTTCTTCCAAATGCTCACTGGTGAGCATCCGCTTCCAGAAGCCAAAGACAAGAACGCTCGGATGCTGCGAACACGATTTGATCAAATCCGTAGCGTCCGTGATTTCTCGGATGTTCCTCCGGGATTTGTCAGTTTAGTCGACAAGATGCTTTCGTTCCGCCCGGAATCTCGCTACCAAACGTACGAAACGATCATTCGCGATTTGGAAACCGCCGCTTTTTCGAAATCGATGTCTCCGGAAATATCCAGTATGCCATTGCCCCGTGTCGGCCCTCCCATCGGGCACACGACTTCGGACAAGCCGCGGATCATCATCATCCATAAGACTCAAAAGATTCAGGACATTCTTCGCGCCAAACTTTTGGATTTGGGTTATCACGTCGCATTGACTACTGATATCAGCCGCGCGGTTGCATTGATGGGGATGCAAAAGACCGATTGCTTGGTCATCGATCTCGATACTACCGGCGAAGAAGGCGTTGACGAATACCACAAATTGTTGCGTCGCGCCCGCTATAGTGAGAAACCCGTTCCTCCTGCGTTATTCTTTGCCAACCAAGATCAGAAGTCGTGGTTGCAAAAGCTGGTGGGTTCGCCGTTCGTCGCTTTGCGGAAAGAGGACCTGACTTTGGGTCCCGTCTATCGCGCGATTATGGAATTGGCGCCTGGACCAGATCGCAGAAATTAGCACTGTTCAAGTCGCGCGAAGAGTTTTCGACGGCTTCGATTACTCGTTCTCAATCTCGCTTGCCGGTTTGCATTTCTTCCAGGATTTCCCGCTCCGCTTCCAGCCAGAATTGCGAATCATTTCCTTGCGGTTGGCCTGCCTGCAACCATTTGAAATACGCGCGAACTCCTATCTGATCTTGGACAGAGCCAGAGCGAGTCGTTAGCGAAACGCCCTCGGCCGATACTGCAACCCGGTCTTTGGGCTCCGATGTCGTTACGGCGCGTGTTTTGGATGAGGAGTGCGCTGTGCCTTGGGACTCGGTATTGGGGATTGGCGTACCCTTGAGCCAGGATCCCGGACGGAAGATGTTTGCCATAGTTCCTCCTTGTCGGCAACGGCAACCAATTGTTTACGGTATGCGAGCTTATGGCGAAATCAAGACGATCGACTTTGCGCAGATTGACGACAACCATCGTCGCTTCTCGAGTTTTGATTGAATTGCGATGCCGAGTATCCAGTGTGAATGAGAGGGTGGATGTCGCCAACAGTGACATTCGTGGAGAAATGGGTGCAAGGCCTCATCAGCCACGACAATTCGAGAGTCATTCAATCGGAACAACCACAGAAGTTTCTCCAGTATGCCAGCAATTAGCCGCTGCAAACGCGACAAATGACAACACCGTCATTTCGATCAGCCGATCCAATGTACGACACTTGAAATAATCCGCAGCTTCGATTTTGGTGCAAACCACGCATGAGGGAGCCATGAATTCCAAGCACAGTTGCCCCGCTCACTGCCGGGTGCTCATTGCTGTTACTTGTGCGTCAGTGTTTAGCGGCATTGCATGGGCCAACGACGAGGAACGTGCCGCCATCGATTCGGTGCTACTTTGGCAAAGTAAGAAACTACAAGAGCAATCGGCGGAACTCGACAAGCGGAAGGCCGTTCTCGATGAACTGAGCAAGAAAGTTGGCGGTCAGGGCCAAAGCGATTTCACCATCATTCCTTTCGCGCACGCTGCAGAAAAGCAGGACGAGAAAACTCGCACGGCACGCATCACATCGATCGTTCGCGCGGAAGCCGATTCGATCGCCAAAAAAACAGAAGCTGAAAAGCAGAAGAAACTAGAAACGGAAGGATATGTCGTTGGAAGCAGCACGGGCATGACCGCATCTTGGAACAACGGCTTACGGCTTCAGTCCGCAAACAAAGATTTTCAGATGCACGTCGGCGGCCGACTCAATTTCGATACTTTCTGGTTCGATCAGCCCGCGAACTTACGTGGACCAGCTCCCGGTGGCAATCTTGGCGTTCTCAATCCCGGCTCAACTGGTGTGGGGCCACTCGACGACGGCTTTGCATTCCGTCGCATCAGACTTTCCCTTGACGGCACTGTCTATGAACTGTTCGAATTCGCAGCGGAGACCCAATTTGAAAACCTCACTACGGTGTCATGGGTTGACCTGTACGGTGGGCTCAAAGAGGTTCCGTTCCTTGGAACGGTTCGGTTCGGCCAGATGAAAGTGCCACAAGGTCTCGAATCGTGCAGCACTGGCAAGGGATTGGATTTTCTGGAACGCTCTGCGTTGTTCGAAACCTTCTGGCAACTCGTTGGCGTTGGCGCCTTCGCAAGCAACACATTGTTTGACGAACATTTCACTTGGGCTGCGATGATCCATCGGATTGAGACCTTCGCTCCCAACACGGGTTCTCAATTCAGCGACGGAGACTATGGCTTCACTGCAAGAATATCTGCCTTGCCACTCTTCGAAAACGATGGTCGATGTCTGGTCCACCTCGGACTATCCCATCAATGGAAGAATGCCCAACTCGATCGAACGACCAATCTACCAGGCACTCCGTTGGCGACAGTGCCACTTGTCGATGATGCTCGACGAATTGTCCGCTACCGAACCCGAACGGAAATCCGAGATGGCGTCGGCACGCAGGGAAACACCGGCCGATTTGTTGATACCGGAAACATCATTGCCGATGACGTGAATACAACCGGATTTGAATTCCTGTGGGCCAATGGGCCAGTGTATGTCCAAGCAGAGGCGACCACTGCGCTTGTCGGTAACGCAACGTACCCTGCCGCTGCCAATGGCACACCTCGCGGCAACACTCTGTTTTGGGGAGCTTACGCACAGGTCGGTTGGTTCCTCACCGGAGAGCAAAGAGCTTATGACAAGCGATTTGGCCGGTATCAGGGCAACCTCAAGCCGAACGAAAACTTCTTCATGATTCGAGATGAATCAGGACAGCTCCACCGCGGACTTGGAGCATGGGAGCTTGCGTATCGTTATTCTTATGTCGATCTCAACGATGCCGATTCCGGAATTCTAGGTGGCACATTAGGTGAGCATAACTTTGCACTGAACTGGTATTGGAATCCCAACACCAAGATCCAATTCAATTATCTGATTGCGGATCGTGACGTTCCAACTCCCGCACAGTCGGGAACGATTCAAGGATTTGGGATTCGAGCCCATTACGATTTCTAATCGTTGGGAAACAAGGGCCCACTATTTCGCCTGCGGAACATCGCGATACTTTGCATGACATTGCGTGCACGATTGCTTCGCGGCCTGAAATGACTTTTCGATCTTAACGAAATCGACTCTGCTTTCCGTTTTGGATTTACGCAATAAGTCTTCGAGACTTTTGGCGGAATCTTCTCCGGTCTTGAGCCAGTAACGAAAATCTATCGGGCGCTTTTGCACAGATTCTTGCCGTCCCAACTCCACGTAGTGCTCCATGAGTTGAAGGGCCTCATGCGGCGGATCGAGATCGGGATGATCTTTGGGAACCTTCCAGCCGGATTTTCGGATCAGTGTTAGATTGTCCAATTGATGGTCGATTTGAACCATCGAACTTGCAAGCGGCGGAACCGTCACAGCTTCAACATACTCGACGGCAACCTTATCCAGTTGTTCTTTGGAAGGCTTCTTAATGAGGTTGGGGGCATTGAACAGACCAATGTACCGCGGGTCGGTCCCCGCACGTGTCATGATGTCGATCGCCTTCGCTGCGGTGCATTCCTTGTCCAAGCACATCACAATCGCCGCTGCCGCGCCGGGGCTGCGATGCTTGCCATGGTGACAATGCAAGTAGATTGGTCCGGGCAGGTCGCGAACGGCCTTCGCAAGCTTCATCGCTTGCTCTTGAGAAACACCATCGTAACCGATTGGAAGATGAACGTATTGCAGACCGAACTTCCTGGCCCGTACGACATCCGGTTTCGCACCATCGACGGAAAGAATCGTCTTGATGCCAAGTTTCTTCAGCGAGTCAAAACCAGCATCTTCTTCCGGACTGGAGCCGTTGTAAAGCTTATCGGTGACATGAATGACGTTGTGCAGACCCGGCATTCCAACCGGTTTTGCACCAGCTTTCGGCAATGCAACTTTGCCTTCCTCGGTTCTCAATTCAATCGGAGCAAATCCACGAATAGCCAGTGTGGATATTGCCAGGGCGATCAGCAGCTTGTTCCAAACCAGCATGATACCCTCAATTTGCGCCTGAAACATCGACAGCCTTAATCTCGCCGCAAAGTTGGTGCAACCGGCGATTCTACGGCTGTAGAACACACGCTTAGAATAGGTCGTTGCCAAGAGCAATCAAGCGGATTGTCGCGTCGGAAACGGCGCATCGCTATTTTCGTTTCGTACCTTGCTTCGTTTTGGTCGGCACTTTTGTCGATGCAACCCAACCCTGAAATGCCTGGTTGGGCGACATCCTTAGAGCCGAATTCAGCGATGATTCGAAGTTGCCTGTCTTCGCGTATGCAGCCACGAAGTCCGATGTCTTTCGCTTCTCCGTCTTCGAGAGGTAGTGGAAAAAGCTCGTGGAGAGTGGAGCGAGTTCGATCCATGGAAGTTGCTCTTTGAACAGCCCGTCCCCATTCTTGGCGGTCACCAGCCATTGAGAGGCCGATGCCAGTTCCTTTCGCATGACCGTGCTCTTTGGTGCAAACGTTCCTGCAACCAAGCGAGAGTAGCCGTAGTTCGCCCAGGGAGGGAGCTTACGATCTCCAAGCCGACCAAGGTATGCTCGCGTGACAAACTCGGCGACGATTTCATCCAAGTCGCGACCTTGATGACTGTTGCACACGGCAACATACTGATGCTCCAATCCCATCCGCATATGGCCATATTCTTCCGGTTCTGGACTGACTCCATCCACCATTTGCGCAAATGCCAGAAAATCGACCCGGTCGCTGAAGACATAGAGTCCGAGTTTGCCAGGCCACGTTGCATTTTTCGCAGAGGAGCGGAAATGTGTTTGCAAGTCCTCGAAGACAGCTTCGCCCAAAGTCGCGATATACTCGAGGTCCGATTCTCCGGTCGTGGTAAAGACGATCAGATTCTTGGTCTCTCGAAACTGCGAACCGGTTTTGAGCTTCAGCAAGCCGATTTGCCGACTCGATTCCTCGCGATGAAGCTTCTCTAATTCTGCGCCGCTCATTTTCGCAATCGCATCTCTGCGCTGCGAATCAAGGTCAATCAAGTAACTGGAGATCGGAGCGGAATCTGAAGTGCCGTCGAACTTGGCTCCTTGGCGAATCCATGCGGTCCAGATATCCACCCATTCGCGCGAGAAGCGAGTCATTCCGCCGCGTGGCATTCTTGGTTCCGCTTTGCCCGTCACAAGCTTGAGGACATGACTGTCATCCGGCTTACCCGGAGTAATCTGCGAAACGAATCCGCGAAACGTGCTCGCATCATAGTCGCCAGATTTTTGTGTCGCGTTGTGGCATCGCATGCAGACGTTCGCGACAATCGGTGCGACATCCTTCTTGAAACTTACCTTGTTCATATCGACGGCTATCTTGATGCGTTCCTTCGTCTCAGGTGGCGACATCATGCTCATGCCGCCCTGCATCATGTCGTTCTTGGGCTTAACGATTTTCTTTTCGTTCTCTTTCGCATCACTGAGGATCGGTTTGATTGACTCTCGCAGCCGAACGATCGACGGATGGGTATCTTTCAGTTCCGCTTCAATGACGAGTTCATCGATCGCCAATTTGATTTCTTTGACCGACAGCTCCGCGGCTACCAGATCCCCTTTCTTGGCATGATTTTTCGCATCCGTGATCTGCTTTTCGATCCGCTCAAAGTCCTTTTTGAACTCCACGGGATCGTCCACGAAGCTGGGAGAGCTGAGCGCCAAACTTGTGACAAGCAACCATGAAAAGGTCATTCCCTAATCCTCAGGTAGTTCGCCGGCCATTTTCGCCGACTTGTTTTTGGAAAACCTACTTGGGCAATGCTGCTGACATTCGGCACTTGGGGAGAAGTAGCGTGCTTATTAACGGGTCAATCTGTCCGTCTATACGTCTGAACCCTTTTTGTAGAATACATGTCGGATAGTGGCGACGGATGAAAGAACCGTGAATTCCGCATCCGCCGACTTTCGCACCGCATTTTTGAGCGGAGCAGAGCCGGCGTGGCATATTTCGCGTTCTCCATTCAGTATATCAAACGATCAAGCTTTTTTTTCTGACAGACGGAACCGATATGCCAACTTATTTCCCGAACCGGATCGAGCCAAAATGGCAGAAGTATTGGCTCGAAAACAAGACGTTTCGTGCTGAAGATTTCAGCAATAAGCCAAAGTACTACATCCTTGACATGTTCCCTTACCCCAGCGCCGCCGGCCTTCATGTGGGGCATCCGGAAGGTTACACCGCGACCGATATCCTGGCCCGATACAAGCGAATGCGTGGATTCAACGTCCTCCATCCAATGGGTTGGGACTCCTTCGGGCTTCCTGCCGAACAGCATGCCATCGACACTAATACCCATCCACGTGTCAATACCGAACAGAACATCAACACGTTCCGGCGTCAGATCCAGGCCCTTGGCTTCAGCTACGATTGGGACCGCGAAGTCGCGACCACGGACGTCGACTATTACAAGTGGACGCAGTGGATCTTCCTCAAGCTCTTCGACACTTGGTTCGATCCCGTCATTCGCAAAGGCAGACCGATTGCCGAACTTCCCATTCCGGAACAAGTCACCAAACAAGGTGAAGCCGCGATCGCCGAGTACAAAGATTCGAAGCGGCTCGCTTACATCACCCAAGCACCGGTTAATTGGTGTCCCGCTCTTGGAACCGTGCTCGCAAATGAAGAAGTGATCGACGGCAAGAGCGAACGGGGCAATCACCCCGTCGTTCGGCTGCCGATGAAGCAATGGATGCTCCGCATCACTTCGTATGCGCAACGGCTTCTCGAAGATCTCGACCAACTCGATTGGTCGGACCACCTCAAGGAAATGCAGCGCAACTGGATTGGTCGCAGCGAAGGTGCCGAAGTCGACTTCCCTGTTTTTGGCCCAAGCGACACCGAAGACTCGATCGAGGAGTGGTTCGATTCGAGAAAAAGCGGCGGCTACCCGACCGCGCCAACTCCGATGACGGTCCGAATTTTTACAACGCGACCCGACACGCTTTTCGGCGCGACTTACATGGTGCTTGCGCCGGAACATCCGCTGGTCGATCAGCTCACCACGCCCGATCACAAAGATGAAGTGACGGCGTATCGAGAACAAGCATCGCGTAAAAGTGATCTCGATCGCACGGATCTCGCCAAGCAAAAGACCGGCGTCTTCACTGGCTCGTACGCGACGAATCCGGTGAATCGAGAGCAGATTCCCATCTGGGTGGCTGATTACGTCCTAATGGGTTACGGTACTGGCGCGATCATGGCCGTACCGGCTCACGATGAACGAGACTTTGAGTTCGCCAAGAAATTTGAACTCAACGTCGTCGAAGTCCTCGCCGATCTCGAAGAGACCCCGAGCGCCATGCAGCAGATACATCAGATGCTGGGCAATTGGGAACGAAAGGTGGAAGACACCGACGATGAGCGATTCCTCAAGGCAGTTCTACTTCTGAATTGCGGCTTCGATCTGGAGAGTTTCGAGCAGGACATGGGAGAATTTGCCGCCGACCCGATGTGGGAAGGTGTCACCGTTTCCCAGGACGATGAAGCAAAGGGAATCGTCGTCACATTCCTTGACGACGACTTCGGCGATACGCTGATGGAATACGTTGACGAAGCCGACGACACCGAGATCTTTCTCTTCTCGCTTGGCGCAGAAGAGCCGGAGTATCCCGACTACGAAGACCCGGAAGCGAACGGCGAAGGACATATTTGCGACGCGACCTGCGAACATGACCACGAAGACGCCAAGCCGTTCTGCGGAGAAGGCATCGCGATTTACTCTGGTATCATCACGGGCCTTCCGACCGCGGAGGCCAAGCAAGCAATCATCGCTTGGCTCGATTCGAATGGAGTGGGCAAGCGGACCATCAATTTCAAGATTCGCGATTGGCTATTCAGCCGGCAGCGTTACTGGGGAGAGCCGTTCCCAATCCTGCTCGATGAACAGGGAATGCCGACGGCGATCGACGAATCTGAACTCCCCGTCGACCTTCCGGAAGTTTCCGATTTCCGGCCGACCGGTACGCCTGACCCGCCACTGAGCAAAGCAACCGATTGGCTGACGGTCGAACGGAACGGCAAGAAGTATCGTCGAGAAGTCAACACGATGCCCCAGTGGGCAGGATCGTGCTGGTATTATCTGCGCTATCTCGATCCAAAAAACACGTCGGCTGGTTGGTCCACCGAAAAAGAAAACTACTGGATGCCCGTCGATCTTTACGTCGGCGGCGCGGAACACGCTGTGCTGCACCTGCTCTATGCGCGCTTCTGGCACAAGGTCCTTTACGATCTCGGATTCGTCCACACCGTCGAACCGTTCATGAAGCTCGTCAACCAGGGAATGATTCTTGGTGAGATGGAGTATACGGGGTACAAAGCCGACGGGAAATGGACCAGCTTTTCAGAGGTCGTCGAAGATGAAGCCGGTGCGCAGATTCAAAAGTCGACAAAGCTACCCGTCGAGCCAGTCAAGCTTGCGATGGATTGCGTCGACAAAGACGGCGACAAATGGGTGCTGCTCGAGAATCCAAAGATCCGAGTCGATGCCCGCGCGTACAAGATGTCCAAGAGCCGAGGCAACGTCATCAACCCCGACAAGGTCGTCGAGGAATATGGCGCCGACTCGCTTCGGATGTACGAAATGTTCATGGGGCCACTGGAAGCGACTAAGCCGTGGAACATGAAGGGCGTCGAAGGAATTTGGCGCTTCCTCAATCGCGTATGGCGTCTGTTTGTGGATGAACAAGCGGAAGGCGATGCAACGCTCATCGCCAGTGCGACTGGCGAAGCGACGCGTGAGCAGCTCGTCGCTCTGCACAAAACGATTAAAGGAGTGACGGAAGATATCGATGCGATGCGCTTCAACACCGCAATCAGCAAACTGATGGAATACACAAACTTCCTGACGCCACTTCCTCAGCGGCCGGGCGCTCTTCTTGAGCCGCTAGTAGTTATGCTCAGTCCTTTCGCACCGCATGTCGCGGAAGAACTATGGTCGGCACTTGGACACACCAAGACACTTGCCTACGAACCGTGGCCTGTATTCGAAGCTGCGATGACAGAGGATGAAAACGTCGAAGTCGTGCTGCAAGTGAACAGCAAAGTGAAGTCGAAGCTCGTCGCCCCCACCAACGCGCCCGACGATGTCCTTATCGCAATGGCCGCCAAAGACGAAAAGATCCTCGCCGCCATCGCCGGCAAGGAGGTTCTCAAATCCTTCGTCGTCTCCAGCCGAAAAGGCAAGCTCGTCAACTTCGTCTTGAAGTAAACCGCTGCTGCAATTCATTCCCCTAGAACGCATTTCCGATCGTGGAAGTGCGTAAGTCAGCTGGGATTGGTATCAGTGCGTGCGGCGAAGCGATCTAATGTGTTCTTGCCAAATTGTTGCCCAGCTTCAGACAAGCAAATTCAGCCTACCAGACATCCCAAACTCACCACGATGACCGGCCACCCGCGTATTCTGGACAGCGCATTTGGATTTCTTTTTTACGACGTACATTCAATCGTTCATGGCATGGATGTCTGTTCGACGCGAATCGAGATAGCGCCATCCCCTCAGCAATGCGACGGAACTATTTCCTGAGCGTCGGTTGATATTCTCGCGCAACGAATTCACGAATCGCATTCCGTTCTTCCGAGGAAATCGCCATGGAAAACGTCAATCCTTCCGACGACATCACAAACAGATCTGCGAAACCGTTCCAAAGCTGAAGTGCAGTCACTATGTCTCGACACCAATGATACTCGCTTCGATATTCCAGTGGTTTCTCGCGACGGGATCTCCGCTGCTCCTTGAGCCATCTGAATATCTTGATCGAGAGGATTCGCACGTCCTCGTGCCCCAGCGCTGAAATCACATTCCCAAGAGCGGAACCTGGCTCTCCGCCTTGGAAAAAGTCCAAAAGTTCACCGACCGCGTTATTCATCCGTTCCAGCTGATTCCCTTTCTCCGGATTGAAAAACGTCCCACTTCCTTGACATCTTACAGACAGTCACTGCAAATGCCCTCATTAGTCAATTTGAAGCAGCAGACATTGAGTTGCTCTCACCTCTGCCATTTACGATGGACATCTGAAAGCCAGCACACTATCACCGTTTGAACTACTCCCAAAATTCCTCCCAATTTTCCGCGAAGGCTTTTTTGAGGCGTTCTCGATAAACATTGGTTTTGATTTTCGCCATCCAGAGCGAGGAAGCATAGTTGCCTCCCTTGCACACGACGCCTTCGTTGACTTTGAACTTCCCGTTTCGAACGTCGTCTGCGAACTTGCCTGTAAACTTTCCTTGAAAAACCACGGGGGCGATTGGCAATGAGCCGAAATCTGCGACAAATTGGGCGGGAGGAACGATCCCAACGTCTGCCACTTCCACATCAAAGAGTCGAAGCTCTTTCGGATCATCGGCGACATGCAATCCAGCAAACGAGTTTGGACCGAAAAACTCGGCAAAGATCTTGAACGAACTCGCTTCGCGATAGTTTTCGTTCCTCAGAAAGACATGTTCAAGGATAGCTGCAAGACTGACATAAAAGATGTTAGCACATTCCCGCAGATGTTCATGCTTCGCAGTGAACGCTTGAATTCCCATTTCGTCAAGGTTGAAAGAATCGCGGCGTGTTCCAAAGGAATGCCAGCCGAAGTCACGATGCCATTCGAAATGAACGTTGGTCCCGTCCAACTTTTCAAATGCAATGCACGGCCCCAGTTGCGCTGCCGCACCTCCGGGGATCTTTGGATAATGCAACATGAAATCTCCTAGTACTTTACATCGCATATCCATTTCTGATGCACAGACAGTTAGTTAGTTCGCTTTGAATTTGTTTTCTTTGGGTCGCGGCCGGTTAGCAGTCCGTTGAAATAATCCATCGACACGTTTCGAAGTGCGAGTTTCCGGGCAAATACACCAGAGTCTGGCTGCAGAAACGAATAATTCAACGGGCTGTTAGGGTTGGCGATGGATTGAGCGGCGTTCCCAAACGATTCCTGGAGCCCCAAGACTCAATCATCTGCCGATGTGCCTGGCTGGTGTTGAAGAGCGAAGAAACATCAGAGGAACGAAATATCTGAGAGACAAAAAAGGTTCGCGACAGGATTTGGGCCTGTCGCGATTAGTTAGGTGCTGGGCGACGACATCAACGGTCAGAAGTTCAGTCGACCAGCTCGGTAATCTTGATGTTGCGAAAACTGAGGTTAGTGGTGGGGTCATGACCTTGAAGACTGATGACGCCCTTCCCTAGTCGACGGCCTTTGCGGGCAGAGGGTGCGTCGGGTTTGTCGTCGTAGTAATCGACAGTTTGATATCCGTTGATCCAAATGGAAATATGATCGCGATTCGCGATGACGGTCTTGGTGAACCATTCGTTATCCGAAGAAACAACTTTGCGTGCGGGCTGGCGGTTGTAAAGTCCGCCGGTTCCAAAGTCGACGGGCTTGGTGCGATCTTCCCCTTCCCATTGATTGCGTACTTGTGATTCGTATCCCGACCAGAACTCCCCTGGATTTGCGCGGAAGAACACGCCGCTGTTGAGATGCTTACCGTTCGAAATGACGTCGATTTGCAGAACGAAATTCTCCCATTGTCCTTCCGTTTGAAGATCGCCCGGGCCGTCCTTCACGTTAATCTCACCTTTCTCGGTCACGACGAACTTCGATTTCTTGTCGGAGATTTCTTTCCATCCGGTGAGGTCCTTGCCATTGAAAATCGCTTTGCCATCGGTCGGTCGAAGCGAGAAATTCTTGATGGAGAATTTTCCGCCCGCCGGAATGATGAACGACATACTCCGCTTCTCGCCAACTTTTCGTTCCGCAACTTCGGGGTATGCAATCTTTCCCTTGTCATCCGGCGATGCCGGCTCGAAGTTGTTGCCGTTTCTTTGCAAGCCGCGAAGTGTCCACTCTTCGTGAATTCGAAGCTCGAGCGATGTATCGTTTGTGTCATCTCCTTTGCGAGAATGAAACCTTAACTTCGCCGGCTTGCCGGTGCACTTCACTTCTCCTCGCATTTGAAAGTTGCCGATCATCGAAGTCCAAGTTGCTGTCGTTTCCTTGGCTCCCCCCAGCACTAAAGCACCGTCAACGATGCTGCTCTCGCCATCGATCGTCCAACCGAGTTTTGTTTCGCCATCGAAGAGCGCAATCCAACCTTCCGCCGCTTCCTTTGGACTAAGCAGCGTCGATTTCACATCCTCATGAGCAAAGAGATTCGAAACCGAGAAAAGGGATAAGACGCAGAGGAACACTCGCACTCGAGACATGCTTGCACCTTTATTGACTTTCGAACCACGGGTGTGACAACGGCATGGGGGGATTGTACGAAAAAAAGATCAATACTGATCGAGGATCACAGAGGTACGAACTCCTCTGCGGTTTGGTCATTGCATGAATTTCATGACACCGAACGTAATACCGCCGATCACGGCGATGAGGATTACGAGTCCGATCACGATCGAAATCATGCTCTTGAACTTCTTCTTACTCTCGTAGTTCTTCTGAGCATCGTCGAAATTCGCAATGAGGTTCGACATCTTGTCGGCAGTCTTGGCGGCAGCCTTATCAACAATTTTCCGTTTGATGCGAGTCCGCAAGTACGATTCAAATTCGTTGTACGCCTGCAATCTTCGCCATGGTCCATCGGGTGTGCGCGAGGCTTCCACATTGTCATCGAGAAGATTCTTGACGATCGAATCCCGGACGCGACCGGTGTTCGCCTTCGTCTTTACCAGCTTACCGTTCCCATCTTTGTACTTGAGATACCAAATATCCGGATCTTCGCTCGGTTTCGTTTTTCCGGGCTTGGCCTTGCCGGCGGCGGGCTTCGTTGTCACTGCGCTGCGAGGTGAAAGTTCCGGTTCTGTTACGTTGCCCACAGGCAACGGCGTGATATTCGCTTTCGTCGTTGTGATCTTTCCGGGCGTTCCTCCTCCGACAACAAACGAAACCTTATCGTAGTGAAGCCCCAACGCCTCCAGAGCTTCGACGACTTCTTCGCATCTTTGGTAACGATTGTTGGGGTCCTTATCCATCATCTTTTGAATGACGAGGCTCAACTTCGATGGAACACCGGCATTGGCCGACGTGGCATAGGGGGCGGTTGTTGCTTTCTCTTTAGAAACAAGAACTTCGTAGGCTGTCTCGCCATCGAAAGGATATTTGCCGGTCACCATGCGATAGAGCGATGCGCCCAGTGCATAGATGTCTGATCGGCAATCGACATATTTGGCGTTGCGAGCTTGCTCAGGCGGCATGTAGTACGGCGTACCGAATCCGCTGCCCGTTTGGGTCATCGAATTCTCTTCGTCCATTTGCTTGGCGAGCCCCAAATCCGCCAACTTCACCACACCTTTTCGGGTGATCATGACGTTGTCCGGTTTGATGTCGCGATGAACGATGTTGAGTTCCTGAGCGTGCATCAGCGCCTTGCCGACGTCGATTGCAATGGTGACTGCGTCACCGATACTCATCTTGTTCTGCGATTCCAGAACGCTTTGAGCGCTCTGACCATCGACAAATTCCATGGCAAAGAAGTGAAAGCCGTTCTCTTCGCCGACATCATAGCCGCGAACGACATTCGGATGGTCGAGTTTCGCGCTGCTACGCGCCTCTCGATAGAAGCGGTCAACGAACGCCTTATTGCGAGCGAAATGCTGCGGCAGGATCTTAATGGCGACATCACGTCCCATGTTGACGTGTTTCGCCAAATAGACGGCGCCCATGCCTCCTTGACCAAGTTTCTTGAGGAGCACGTAGTTGGTGAGCTCTGGAGCTTCGTGAAGCGACTCGGCGTCTTTCTTAAGTTCCTTGACCTTGGCGGGGTCGAGCAGTTTCTTTTCGATGACGATATCTTCGAGCGTCTTCTTGGAACCGCTATTCGCGTTGGCCGAAACAGTCTCAAGGCATTCCTTGATCTTGTCCTCCGGAACGTTCGCAACAGTCATGAGAATCTTGCTGAACGTTCGTTCAAGCTGTTCGGTCATCCCGGAAACCCTTCAAGGTGCCAGCCTTCGTATTTCTTTTTCGAGCCTTTCGACGGACTGTCGAAAAGCGATATGTGCGTGAAAATCCAAGCCAAACCTTCCGACGAGCGATTCCAGCTCAGAGGATGGCCCAGTTTGAGTTATCCCGTTTAGTATAACAAGTTAGAACTGATTCCGTCGCCTGAAATCTTTATGCTCATGGAAAAATTTTCACGTAATTTGCGACGCAAAATCCATGAAGTTTTCCAGATCCATCCACTGCTTTTTTCAACTCTGGCTCGAAACTCCCCCGCAGTCAAATTGGAATGTGATCGCAACCATCAATTGAACCCGCTGAATTGCTCGGATTTCTCACGGCAGTTTTTCCAAACGCACGCCTTGTTCTGGTCATTTCCACATGGGCTCCAGTGAGCCAAACAACAACGAAAACGACCTTCAACCAAATCCCGAAGCTCAATGGTTGAAATGTCACCCCGTTTCCATTACCTTTGCGGGACAGCCGTTTTCAGAGTTTCGCACTGAATTTTGGAGAACATCATGGGTCGCTTAAAGACGCTTTTCACCGGACAATGGGCGGATTTGAAATTGGCGGATTTGGCCCCCAAGGTGAAGCAATTCGGTTACGAAGGTGTCGAGCTTGCGTGTTGGGGCGATCACTTCGAAGTCGGCAAGGCTTTGGCCGAACCGGACTACTGCCACAAGAAGCTCGAATTGCTCGAAAAGAACAAGCTCCAATGCCGCGCCATCAGCAACCACCTCGTCGGCCAGATGGTTCTCGACAACAACGATGCCCGAACCGATGATTGGGCTCCCGCCGATTGCAAGGGGGACTCGAAGAAGAAATCCGAATGGGCCGCCGAAGAAATGAAGCGGACCGCCAAGGCCGCTCAGCGCTTGGGCGTCAACGTCGTCAACGGCTTTACCGGCTCTTCGATCTGGCATCTCCTCTATTCGTTTCCGCCTGTCTCAGACCAGATGATCAAGGATGGCTTCAACCTCTTCGCCGAACGCTGGAACCCGATCCTCGACGTCTACAAAGAATGCGGAGTAAAGTTCGCGCTCGAAGTCCATCCGACGGAGATCGCGTTCGACATCCATACGGCGGCACGAGCGTTGGAAGCGGTCAAGAATCGACCTGAGTTCGGCTTTAACTTCGACCCGAGTCATCTGCATTGGCAGGGAGTCGATCCGGTTCAGTTTCTCCGAACATTCCCAGACAGAATCTACCACGTTCACATCAAAGACGCGGTGATCACATTGGATGGTAAGAGCAGCATTCTGGCGTCCCACTTGAACTTTGGCGATGCCAAACGTGGCTGGGATTTCCGAAGCCCAGGTCGCGGCGGAATCAACTTCGAAGCAATCATCCGAGCTCTCAACGATATCGGATACAAAGGCCCACTCTCGGTCGAGTGGGAAGACTGCGGCATGGAACGGGAATGGGGCGCGACGGACGCTTTCTTTCCAGCACATTGGGATCCTAAGCTTAGAATTCCACGTGGACAAGTTGTCGC
>JADMIO010799990.1_pt1 | contig 33808 bp, 32 predicted proteins | sample 8958161 | NCBI WGS metagenome assembly JADMIO01 (sample SAMN16585339, study PRJNA669376) | soil metagenome | isolation source: Crop rotation soil | place: USA: Cullars Rotation, Alabama | collected 2011 | reverse complement strand
CTTTCCCTGGGCGCGCTCGAGCTTGGACTGCGCCTCGGCGTTGGCGGCCAGCGCCACCTTGAGGCGCGCGTCGGCGTCGTCGGCCGCCTGCTTGGACAGGAAGTGCGCCGCGACCAGGTCCTGGGTGCGGCGCGACTGCGCGCGCGCATTGTCCACGTCGGCATCGGCGCGCTGCAGCGCGGCGTGCGCGGCGCTCACGTCGCTGACGTTGGCGCGGTTGGACTGGCGCGCCTCGGCCAGCTTGGCCTGGGCATTGAGCAGGGCGATGCGGTAGGAGGAATCGTCGATCTCAAAGAGCGGCTCGCCCGCCCGCACGAAACCGCCCTCGCGCACGTGCACGGCGGTGACGCGGCCGGTCACTTCGGCGGCGACGTTGACAATGTTGGCGCCCACGTAGGCGTCCTCGGTCTTGCGCAGGTCGCGCCCGCCGTAATAGTGCCAGCCGACCACGGCGGCGACCGCCAGCACCAGCGCAGCGACAGCGGCGCGGCCGAGGATTTTCTTGCGGGTTGCGGAAGCAGATTTCTTGGGCGTAGTCATCGTGCGGCCTCGGCTCTTTCTCGGATCAGTTCAAGCAATTGGATGGATCGTTCAAGTTCGGCGTCGGAAACGCCCTTCAGCAGGTTTTCCCGGGACTCATTGGCCACGGCCAGCACCTTGGCGAAGCTGCGCCGGCCTTTTTCCGTGACCTGGATGCGCTTGGCGCGGCGGTCGGTGGCGTCCTGCACGCGCTTCACGAGGCCGTCGTTTTCGAGTTGGTCGATAAGCGACACCAGGCTCGCGCCTTCCAGGCCGAGCTGCTGCGCCAACTCGATCTGCGTGGGCGCGACTTCGCAACGCGCCACGGCCGCCAGGGCCGACCACACCGCGCGGCTCATGCCCAGGGTCTTCAGGCGCTTGTCCAGCACCAGCTTCCACGAGTGGGCGGTGAGGTGCAGTGCCATGGAGAACTTCTCGGCGACGGCTGCGCTCATGATAGGGGCCTAGTAATTAGATCAAAAATAGATATATATCTAATTATATGGCTTTCAATGATTTTGCAGAGGACTTTTTGCCGCTTCGCAGCAAAATTTATAACCCATTGTTCTGATTATTTGTTTGTTGGGCCAGGACAGACCGGATACGGCGCGCCATTGAATGCACGCGCTGGCGGACCCACATGAACCCTGTCGTAGGGCGCGGAACCGTGGCCCGCCCCGGCGCGTCACACCATGGTCCGCCTGCCCTGCCGCCTGCCCTGGTGTGTCACGGGCTTCGAAGGCAGCGCGTGGTAAACTCGTCGTCTTTCCCTTTTCTTCTGCACATTCAATGATTTCCCGCGCACTTAAAGCCGTTTTCGGCAGCCGGAACGACCGGTTGCTCAAGCAGTATTCGCGCACCGTGCGGGACATCAACGCTCTCGAACCCGCCATCAAGGCCCTGTCCGACGAGCAACTGGCCGCCAAGACGGCGGAATTCCGCGCCCGCATCGCCAAGCGCCTGGAAGGAGTGCCCGAGGAAGCCGTGCTGGACACGGAAAAGGCGATGCTGGACGAGCTGCTCCCCGAAGCCTTTGCGGTGGTGCGCGAGGCCGGGCGCCGGGTGCTGCGCATGCGCCACTTCGACGTGCAGCTCATCGGCGGCATGGTGCTGCATTACGGCAAGATCGCCGAAATGCGCACCGGCGAGGGCAAGACCCTGATGGCCACGCTGCCCACCTACCTGAACGCGCTGCCGGGGCGCGGCGTGCACATCGTCACCGTCAACGATTACCTTGCCGCGCGCGACGCCGAGTGGATGGGCAAGCTGTACCGCTTCCTCGGCCTGACGGTGGGCACCATTCTGTCGCAGGCGCCGCACGAGTCCAAGCGCGCCAACTACGCCTGCGACATCACCTACGGCACCAACAACGAGTACGGCTTCGACTACCTGCGCGACAACATGGCCATGAGCGCGGCCGACCGGCACCAGCGCGGCCTGTACTACGCCGTGGTGGACGAGGTTGACTCCATCCTCATCGACGAGGCGCGCACGCCGCTCATCATTTCCGGCCAGGCCGAGGACCGCACCGAACTGTACTACCGGCTGAATGAGGTGGCGCCGCTGTTGAAGCGGCAGGACAAGGAAGACGGCCCCGGCGATTTCTGGGTGGACGAGAAGGGCCACACCGTGCTGCTGTCGGAAGAGGGCCACGAGAACGCCGAGCAGGTGCTCACGCGCGTGGGCCTGCTGCCCGAGGGGCGCAGCCTGTACGAGCCCGCCTACATCAACCTCATGCACCACCTCAACGCGGCGCTGCGCGCCCACAACCTGTTCTTCCGCGACAAGCAGTACGTGGTGCAGCAGGGCGAGGTGATCATCGTGGACGAGTTCACCGGCCGCCTCATGCCCGGCCGGCGCTGGTCCGACGGCCTGCACCAGGCCATCGAGGCCAAGGAGAACGTGTCCATCCAGAACGAGAACCAGACCCTGGCCTCGATCACGTTCCAGAACTACTTCCGCATGTACAAGAAGCTGGCCGGAATGACCGGCACGGCCGATACCGAGGCCTACGAGTTCCAGGAAATCTACGGCCTGGAGACCGTGGTCATCCCCACCCACAACCCCATGATCCGCAGCGACCGCCTGGACCAGGTGTACCGCACCGCGGCGGAGAAGACCAAGGCCATCGTGGACGACATCCGCGACTGCCATGAGCGGGCGCAGCCGGTGCTGGTAGGCACCACCTCCATCGAGGCCTCCGAGGCGCTGGCCGCCATCCTCACGCGCGAGAAGCTGCCGCACCAGGTGCTGAACGCCAAGCAGCACGAGCGCGAGGCCGGCATCATCGCCGAGGCCGGCCGCCCCGGGCAGATCACCATCGCCACCAACATGGCCGGCCGCGGCACCGACATCGTGCTGGGCGGCAACGTGGAAAAGCAGGTCGAGGCGGTGCAGGCCCAGGAAGATATCGACGACGCCGAAAAGGCGCGGCGCGTTGAAAAGCTGCAGAGCGGCTGGCAGGCGCTGCACGACGAGGTGATCAAGGCCGGCGGCCTGCACATCGTGGGCACCGAGCGCCACGAGTCGCGGCGCATCGACAACCAGTTGCGCGGCCGCTCGGGCCGCCAGGGCGACCCCGGCTCATCGCGCTTCTACCTGTCGCTGGAAGACCCGCTGCTGCGCATTTTCGCCGGCGAGCGCGTCAACGCCATCATGACGCGGCTGAAAATGCCCGAGGGCGAGGCCATCGAGCATCCGCTGGTGACGCGCTCCATCGAGAGCGCGCAGCGCAAGGTGGAGGCGCACAACTTCGACATCCGCAAGCAGTTGCTGGAATACGACAACGTTTCCAACGACCAGCGCCGCAACATCTACGAACTGCGCAACCACGTGCTCGACGGCGACGACATCGCCGGCCAGACGTCGGCGCTGCGCGACGGCGCCGTCACCGACCTGTTCCGCGCCCACGTGCCCGAGGAAAGCGTTGAGGAGCAGTGGGACATCCCGGCGCTGGAGAAGGCGCTGCAGGCCGAGTTCAATCTCACCGTGCCGGTGGGCCAGTGGCTGGAAGCCGATCCCGACCTGGACGACCAGGACCTGCTGGAGAAGCTGCTGGCCGAGTCCGCCAAGGCCTACACCGACAAGGTGCAACTGGTGCAGGAAACCGACCTGCGCGGCTTCGAGCGCCACGTGCTGCTCACCACCCTGGACAACCACTGGCGCGAGCACCTCGCCGCGCTCGACCACCTGCGCCAGGGCATCCACCTGCGCGGCTATGCGCAGAAGAATCCCAAGCAGGAATACAAGCGCGAGGCCTTCGAGATGTTCGGCGCCATGCTGGACAGCGTGAAGCTGGAAGTGGCGCGCACGCTCATGACCTTCCAGGTGCGCAAGCCCGAAGAGGTGCAGGCCCCCGAGCCCGCGCCCGCGGTGGAGAACGTGCAGTACCAGCACGCCGGCTACGAAGAGGCGCTGGTGGGGGCGGACGACGAGGCGCCGCCCAAGCAGCAGCCCATGCAGCGCCACATGGGCAAGATCGGCCGCAACGACCCCTGTCCCTGCGGATCGGGCAAGAAGTACAAGCACTGCCACGGCCGGCTGAGCTAGGCCGCAAAAGGGGAGGGGACCCATGGCCGTCAACCTGTTGCCGCCCGAGCCCAAGGCCTTGCTGCGCGTGGCCGGCGTCGAGCTGGGCTACACCTACGCCGGCATCCGCAAGGCCAACCGCAACGACGTGACGCTGCTGCGCCTTGAGCCCGGCAGCCGCGTGGCGGGCGTGTTCACGCAGAACAGCTTTGCCGCCGCGCCGGTGCAGGTGTGCCGCGAAGTGCTGTCGGGTTCCGGGGAAGTCCGGGCGCTGGTGGTGAACGCCGGCAACGCCAACTGTGGCACCGGCGAGGCCGGCCTGGCCGCCGCGCGCCGCTCCTGCGAGGCCGTGGCCAAGCTGGTGGGCTGCGCGCCCGGCGAAGTGCTGCCTTTTTCCACCGGCGTCATCCTCGAGCCCCTGCCCGTGGACAAGCTGGTGTCGGCGCTGCCGCACGCCGTGGAAAGCCTGGCCGGGTCGCCCGCGCACTGGGCGGGCGCGGCCGAAGCCATCATGACCACCGACACCATCGCCAAGGCGGCCTCGAGCTCGGCCGCGGTGGCCGGCAAGCGCATCAGCGTCACCGGCATGGCCAAGGGCGTGGGCATGCTGGAGCCCAACATGGCCACCATGCTCGCCTTCGTCGCCACCGACGCGCAGGTATCCGCATCGGCATTGAAGCAATTGGTCAAGGAAGTGGCCGACGAGTCGTTCAACTGCGTGTCGGTGGATGGAGATACGTCCACCAACGACTCCTGCGTGCTCATCGCCACCGGCGCAGCCGGGAATGAAGAGATCACGGGCGCCGGCCACCAGGGCTATGCGCCGCTGCGCCAGGCGCTGCTCGACGTGGCGCAGCGCCTCGCCCAGGCCATCGCGCGCGACGGTGAAGGTGCGACCAAGTTCATGACCATCGAAGTGGGCGGCGCAGCCGACCGTGCGGAAGCAGCGCGTGTCGCCAAGCGCATCGCCAATTCGCCGCTGGTGAAAACAGCGTTTTTCGCCTCAGACGCAAACCTGGGCCGGCTATTGATGGCTATAGGCAATGCGGGCGTGGGCGGCCTGGATGTGTCGCGAGTCGACATGTATCTCGGCGATGTACAAGTTGTTGAACGAGGCGGCCGCGCAGCTTCATACCGCGAAGAGGACGGTGCGCGCGTCATGAAGGCGGCGGAAATTACGGTGCGTGTGGAACTCGGGCGGGGAGATGCCGGCGCCCGCGTCTGGACCTGCGATTTCTCCTACGACTACGTCAAAATAAACGCCGAATACCGTACTTAGGCTTTAGGCCTTTCACGTTACCCTCCCCCCAACCCCTCTCCCTGTGAGAGAGGGCTAGGCTCGCGCTGGATCGGACAGAGTGCCGGTAACTGGAAACCAAAACAAAGCTCACGATGGCAGATCTCGAAAAATTCCTGAAGCGCGCTGAACAGGTTCTCGCCCGCTTCGAAGCCATACTCCCGGAACCCTCGCAGCCAGTGGACTGGAAGGCAACGGCGTATCGCTGGCGCAAGAAAAATGGACGTGGCTTCCTTCAGGCGGTATTGCATCCCCACCGCATGCGCCTCGCCGACCTGCGCGACATCGACGAGCAGAAAGCATTGGTCGAGGCCAACACGCGCCAGTTCGTGGAAGGGCGGCCGGCCAACAACGTGCTGCTCACGGGCGCGCGCGGCACGGGCAAGAGCTCGCTCATCAAGGCCTGCCTGGACCGCTTCGCGTCGCAAGGCCTGCGCCTGATTGAAGTGGACAAGCAGGACCTCGTCGACCTGCCCGACATTGTCGATGCCGTGGCCGGGCGCGGCGAGCGCTTCATCGTGTACTGCGACGATCTCTCTTTCGAGGCGGCCGAGACCGGTTACAAGGCGCTCAAGGCCATTCTCGACGGCTCGATCGCCGCCCCGCCCGAGAACCTGCTGATCTACGCCACCTCCAACCGCCGCCACCTCATGCCCGAGTTCATGAGCGAGAACCTCGAGACCAAGTACGTGGACGAGGAGGTGCATCCGGGCGAGACCTCCGAGGAAAAGATTTCCCTGTCCGAGCGCTTCGGGCTGTGGGTGTCGTTCTATCCCTTCGACCAGGACGCCTACCTTGACATCGCACGCCATTGGCTGGGCTCGTACGGTTGCGCAGCGCCGGACAATGGCGCTTGGCGCGAGGAAGCGCTGCAATGGGCGCTGCTGCGCGGCTCGCGCTCGGGCCGCGTGGCCTGGCAGTTCGCGCGCGACTACGCGGGCCGGACCAGGGGTAACGGTGCGGGTAAAACTTCGCGCCGCCGCAAGTAAACCCTTCCCATGACTCCGCCCGTCGACGTTGCCGTCGCCGTCCTCGTTCGTCCCGACGGGCGCGTGCTGCTGGCGCAGCGGCCGGTGGGCAAGGTGTATTCGGGCTACTGGGAATTTCCCGGCGGCAAGGTGGAGCCCGGCGAGAGCGTGCGCGACGCGCTGGTGCGTGAGATTGTCGAGGAACTGGGCGCCGAGATCACCTACGCCGATCCGTGGATCACCCAGGTGTTCACCTACCCCCACGCAACGGTGCGGCTGCATTTTTTCCGCGCCACGGCCTGGAAGGGTGAGCCGCATGCCAAGGAGCACATGGGCCTGACGTGGCAGGACCCGGCCCACATCAGCGTCACACCCATGCTGCCGGCCAACGGGCCGGTGCTGAAGGGACTGCTGCTTCCCGACGAGTACGCAATTACATCGGCGGCAGCGATGGGGACTGAAGCATTCCTTGCCAGGCTGGAGCAACGCCTTGACGAGGGATTGCGTCTTATCCAGGTGCGTGAACCGTCATTTAACCGCGATGAACTGGGACGCTTGGCCGAGCAGGTGATCACGCACGCTCATGCCAAGGGAGCGAAGGTGCTGATCAACGCCGACATCGCGCTGGCGCACATGCTGGGCGCGGACGGCGTGCACCTGAATTCCCGCCAGCTCATGAGCGAAAACGACCGGCCGGATTTCGCCTGGTGCGCGGCCTCGTGCCATTCGCCGCAGGAGTTGCGCAGGGCGGAAACGCTGGGCATGGATTTCGCTGTGCTGGGGCCGGTGCTGAAAACAGCCAGCCATCCGGACGCGGCGCCGCTGGGCTGGAAGGCCTTCGAAGAAATGCTGAAGGAGATTTCCATTCCCACTTACGCGCTCGGCGGCATGACGCCGCAACTGCTGTCCGAGGCCCGCGGCCGCGGCGCCCACGGCATCGCCATGCTGGGCGGAAGCTGGCGTTGATCGGCGCGGGAGCGGGTTTTGGCGCAAAATCCGCTCCACCATCCGTTTCAGGGAGAAGTCATGAAATCGCTGTGCTTGGGTATGGCGGCGCTGGCCTTGGCAACGTCTTGCGTTGCCCGCGCGGACGAGGCCGTGTTTGTGCAGGTGCCGGCCGTTCTCGACTCTGCGGCTCCGATAGGACAGGGTGTCAAGAACGAGTGCGGCGTAGAAACCCTGGTGGGAAACCACGTCTTCCAGGAGGTGAGCGCCCGCGAGGGTTCCGGCGCTCAAGTCCTGAACACCGAACAGGTTGTCCCGGCGGCCTTGAAGCTGACCATCATTTCGGCGCTCGGCGCCGGAGGCGGAGCCTGGAGCGGACGCAAGTCCATCGGTCTGCGCGCCGACTTCCTGCGCAACGGGCGGGTGGTGCGGACCGCCATGTTCGAACGTTCTTCGAAGGGAGGCTTTTGGGGGGGGATGAGCGGGACCTGCCCGATCATGGAGCGCATCGCGGTGGCGTTGGGCAAGGACGTTGCGAAATGGCTGCCGGCGGCACTGCTCACGCCGGCCGATGCTCCAAGTCCCGGCCAGCCCAGCCTTTACAACATCCGCAGGGCGCCCGAACCTGTGCCTGAAACCCCGGGCGATTCGGCAACGGCGCCTACGCCGGCTGGCCAGCCTCTGCGCGAAGCGGGAAGCACTCCTTAACGATCAGCCATCCTGCTCAGGCGGGACGCCATCGTCGCCGGCGCCGGGCCTTTCGTCCGGCACCCGGTATTTCTCGGTCGCCCACGCGCCCAGGTCCATCAGCTTGCAGCGCTCGGAGCAGAACGGCCGGAACGGCGATTCTACCGACCAGATCACGGGCGTACTGCAGCGCGGGCAATTGACGACAGGAGGCTTGCTCACGAAAACCGGAAGCGGAACTATAGGTTGCAGAAAGTCAGTTCGAAGTGTATGTCCGCCTCGGCCAGCTTCGGCCGCGGCTCCATGCTGAACTGGGTAAACCGCACGTTCAACGCATACTTGTTCGCGCTGATTTCCGGTATGACCCCCGTGTCGCGCGGCAGGCGGATGCGCACCATCTGCGCCGTGCGCCCGCCCAGCATTTGCGAGAACGTGCCCTGGTGGGCGATGTGGCTTTGCGGCTTGCCGCCCTCGCGCAGCAGCCTGAGCACAATGGACGAGCCGTCGCGCAGGGGGTAGAGCGGCTGGATCCAGGCGTTGAGGTCGGCGGTGCGCTCGGCCGCGCCGCGGTGCAGCCAGAAGTGGTAGGAGGGAAGGTCGAACTCGCAGGCCCCGCCTGGGATGCTGGTGCGCTGCTTGATGGCCATGAGCCATTCGTTCTCGCGCAGGTACTGGCCGATCTTGCCCATCATCTTGAACAGCGCCGCCAGGCTCTGCTCGATGGCGCCGGTGATCTCGGACAGGGTTTCCTGCTCGACATCGGGGTTGTTGCGGAAGCCCAGCAGCACCTGCTTCTGGCGCTCCAGCTCCTGCAGCAGGTCCGACTTGAGGTCAGCGCGGCTGGCCACTTCGAGGATCTCGAACAGGGTAAGCAGCGCCGCATGGTGCTCCAGCGGATCACCGAGCGACAGGAAATGCCGCGCGCGCTCGAACAGGTCCTCCAGCCGCAGCATGGTGCGGATGCGTTCGGTCAGCGGGTATTCGTAGACGATCAAGGGCGAATCCGTGGCGGCTCCCTGCCGGGATTCTCGCCCAATAGGGTCGGGGCTGCCTAGCCCCCCGCCGGCACCAGGCTGGTCTGCGGCGGACGTTGCCGGTGGGCGGGGTTCAACCGAGGCGGCCGCCGCGCCTTGGGCCGCGGCAGCCATGTCCAGGAAGCGGGCGTGCAGCTTCGCCACCTTGGGCGGGATGTCGGCCATGCCGCCCGAGTTGTCGACCACGTCGGTGGCGTGAGCAAGGCGCGCCTGGCGCGACACCTGCGCCGCCATGATGCGCCTGACCTCGTCGGCGGGCAGGCCGTTGCGGGCCACGACGCGCTTGATCTGCACCTCCTCGGGGCAGTCCACCACCACCACGCGGTCGAAGCGCCGGTCCTGGTCCGCCGTTTCCACCAGGATGGGGTTCATCATGATCACATAGGGACCGTCGGCCGAGTCGGCGCGCCGGCTGCTTTCGGCGCGGATCATGGGATGCAGGATTCTTTCCAGCGTGCGCTTGGCTTCTGGGGTGGTGAAAGCGAGGTCGCGCATGCGCTTGCGGTCCATGGCCCCTTCGCCGTTGATGTACTCGTCTCCAAAAGCCTGGCGGATGGCGTCAATGGCGGCCCCGCCGGGCGCGGTCAGCTCATGCGCGATGGCATCGTAGTCGATGACATGGGCGCCCAGGCGCAGGAATTCCGACGCCACAGCGCTTTTGCCGGAACCGATACCGCCCGTCAGGCCGACCAGGAAGGTCACTTGGAAATATCTCGAATTCTGTGGGAACAAGGACTCATTTTCGCAACGGCGCCCCTTGTATCCCCCACTTCAGCTATTAAAAATATCTCGACCAAAAATAGTCATTGATGTTCGCACCCCAGAACATGGCAATGATACCCGCCATGCCGAGGTAGGGGCCGAAGGGAATGGGCACCTCGCGTCCGCGCCGGGCGAGCACGATGAGCCCGATGCCGATCACCGCCCCGACCACCGAGGACAGCAGGATGACGGCGGGCAGGAAGGTCCAGCCCAGCCACGCCCCGATGGCGCCCAGCAGCTTGAAGTCACCGTAGCCCATGCCTTCCTTGCCGGTGGCGAGCTTGAACGCCCAATAGACGGTCCATAGCGACAGGTAGCCGGCCGCGGCGCCGATGACGGCGCTGCGGATGTCGGTGAAGCCCGCGCCGAGGTTGACCAGCAGCCCCAGCCACAGCAGCGGCAGGGTGATGGAATCGGGCAGGTACTGGGTGTCGAAATCGATGAAGGAGGCGGCGATGATGGCCCATACGAACAGCATGGCGCCGAGGCCGGCCAGGGTGGGGCCGAAGCGGTGGGCGCAGTAGGCCGCGGTCACGCCGGCCAGCAGTTCCACGGCCGGGTAACGCGGACTGATGCGCGCGCGGCAGGCCGAGCAACGGCCGCGCAACACCAGCCACGACACCACCGGGATGTTCTCAACGGCGCTGATGGGATGCCCGCAGGCCGGGCAGCGCGAACGCGGCCGGGCCAGGGTCAGGGGCTCGGCTTCGACCCTGAAGGGGTGGGGTTCGGTTCCCGCCAACTCGGCGCATTGCTGCTGCCATTCCCGCTCCATCATTTTCGGGAGGCGGTGGATGACCACGTTGAGAAAGCTGCCGATAATCAGGCCCAACACGAACGCACAGGCCGTGAACACGGGTGGCTGGATGAAATCCTGGAGCGGAGTCATGGCGGACAGTGCACCGCGGGCGGGCTGCCCGCGGGTTTTACGGCCTTTCTTGTTGTTCTGACCGGCCTGCCGCAGCCCGCCATGGGGTTTTTAGTTCGCTTTGCTGCTTGTCTGAAGTCGGGGATAGACAAGGGGCGCCTTCGAAACTGCGCCCCTTGCTCAATCGCTAGACGGCCTGGCCGAGCTTGAAGATGGGCAGGTACATGGCGATCACCATGCCGCCGATCAGCGTCCCCAGCACCACCATGATCATGGGTTCCATCAGCGACTGCAGCGCCTCCACGGCGTCGTCCACTTCCGCCTCGAAGAAGTCCGCGACCTTGCTGAGCATGCTGTCCAGCGCGCCCGATTCCTCGCCGATGGAGCACATCTGGATCACCATGCTCGGAAATACGTTCGATTCCTGCATGGCCACGGTGAGGCTGGTGCCGGTGCTGATCTTTTTCTGGATTTCCTTGGTGGCAATGGTGTACACGTAGTTGCCCGATGCGCCGCCCACCGAATCCAGCGCTTCCACCAGTGGCACGCCGGCCGCAAACATGGTGGACAGGGTGCGCGTCCAGCGCGCGATGGTGGATATGCGCACGAGGTGCCCGAACACCGGCATCTTCAACATCAATCGGTCCATGAATATCTGCATGGGCACCGAGCGCTTCCACATGGCAAAGAAGGCGTACACGCCGCCGCCGATGGCGGCGAAGATGATGTACCAGAACTTGACGAAAAAGTCCGAAATCGCCATCACGACCAGCGTGGGCGCCGGCAGGTCGGCGCCGAAGCTGGTGAACACCTGCTTGAACGCCGGGATCACGAAAATCATGATCACGGCGGTGATGATGAAGGCCACCACGATGATGGCTATGGGATAGAACAGCGCAGACTTGATCTTGGACTTGATGGCCAGCGTTTTTTCCTTGTAGGTGGCCAGGCGGTCGAGCAGCGTTTCCAGGATGCCGGCCTGCTCGCCCGCGGCGACCAGGTTGCAGAACAGGTTGTCGAAGTACAGCGGATACTTGCGGAAGGCCACGGCCAGGGAGGAGCCCGTCTCGACCTCGGTCTTGAGCTCCATGAGCAACCGGGCCACGGCCGGATTGGCGTGGCCCTTGCCGACGATGTCGAAGGCCTGCAGAAGGGGCACGCCGGCCTTCATCATGGTAGCCATCTGGCGCGTGAACAGGGCCACGTCCTTCTCGCCGACCTTGCCCCCGCCGCCCTTGTTCTGCTTCTTGATCTTGGCGACCAGGATGCCCTGGCGGCGGAGCTGCGCCGATACCATGGCCTGGCCCTCGGCACGCATCTCGCCCTTCACCAGCTTGCCGGTCTTGTCTTTGCCTTCCCAGGCAAAGTTCACCAATTTTTTGCCGGCTGCGGCAGCGGCAGTAGCCATTGAATCCCCTCGCGCCCTTGGCGTTAAGCGTCAAATGATGCCTCTGGCATAGGCTTTTGTAAAGCCTTCACTACGTGAAGTAAGGGATTGACGCGCGTGACAAATTACCGATTTCGAGTCTCGGCGCAGGCGGGCGGCGAAGCCTCGGGCGCGGCCCGCCCGAGTCCTGAGCGCCGCCGTCGCAAGCTGGTTAAACTGGCCCGGGCGTCGAAAAAAGGGGGATGTGGATGAAAACCAAGCTGTGCGGAGCCGCGCTGTTCACGTTCGTGCTTTCTACGTTCACGCTTTCTACGGTCACGCTTTCTGCGTTCATTCTGGCGCTGGCAGTGGCCGCGCCGGCCCTGGCCCAATCCCGGGCCGCGGCCTATCCGGCCCGCGTGGTGCGCATCATCGTCCCGTTTCCCGCGGGGGGCACCACGGACGCCGCCGCGCGGGCGCTGGGAGCGAGCCTGGAGAAGTCGTGGAAGCAGTCGGTCATCGTGGACAACATGCCCGGCGGCAACCAGATCGTCGGCGCCAACGCCCTGACCCGTGCCGCGCCCGACGGCTACACCCTGCTGGTGGGCGCGCACAGCCTGATGTACGAGCACCTGCTCAACAAGGACGTGAACTTCCTGCCCTCGCGCGACCTGACGCCGATCGCCCTGATGTGCGGCAGCGGCCTGATCTACAGCCTGGCGTCCGACGTGCCGGCCAAATCGTTCGCCGAGTTCGTGGCCTGGGTCAAGGCCAACCCCGGCAAAGTCAACGAGGGCACCATCACTTCGGGCGGCGCTCCCGAACTGAAGGACCTGTGGCAAAGCCTGGGCGCGCAAATGACCCAGATCGCCTACAAGGGCGGCGCCCCGGCGGTGACGGCGCTGGTGGCGGGCGAGGTGCAGATCTATGGCGCATCGCCGCTGGACGTGGCGCAGCTTTCCAAGGTCGGCAAGGTGCGCCCGGTGATGTACACCGAGCGCCAGCGCCACCCGCAGTTTCCTGATGTGCCCACCCTTCAGGAGTCCACGGGCGCGACCCAGACCTATCGCTTCTGGTTCGGCCTGTTCGGTCCCGGGGGGCTTCCCGCGGACCTGGTGTCGCGCATCGAGGCCTCGGCCGCCGAAGCGCTGAAAAGCGCGGAAATACGCGAGCGCTACAACACGCTCGGCCTGCAGATCTATCCGTCCTCGACCGAGGACCTGCGCCAGGAAATCAGCGTGGTCACGCGGCGCATCGAGGACCTGCAGGCGAGAGGCTATAAGCTGCGTTGACGGGCTAAAGCTGCGTTGACGGCGGCGACTGGCCGCGTCCACGGCGGCGATTAGCCGCCCCCCAATCGGGTTACAAGCTGCGCTGATCAGTCATCCGCGCCGCGCCATCCAGTACGCCAGGGCCTTGGCATAGGCCGTGGCGGCGCGCTCCGCGCCGGGAATGGCGAGCAGCCCACGCTGCGTGAGCAGTTCGCGCAGTTCCAGCGCTTCGCGCTCGGTGGTGCCGGCGCTGACCGTGGTGAAGAAGGGCTTGGCGGCGCGCGCGGCATGCGCCGCCAGCACGTCGAGGAAGCTCACTTCGGCCTTGTCATGCTGCAGGTGTTCCTTGCCCACGCCGTAGCCGCTTTGCAGCCGCCGTGGCGACATGATGGTCTGGAAGAAATCCATGAGCACGAAATCGATGTTGGCGTCGCGGTCGAGAATGTCCAGTTCGCGCGCCAGCATGGCCGGCGTCTCCATGGCGTAGGCGGCGTCGAGCGGGTTGTGAAAACCGCCGCCGATGGGGTCGAAAAATTCCGCCAGGGCGGCGTGGCCCGCTTGCGACAGGGCCGGCACGCGCAGGCCGTGGCGGCCCAGCGCGTCGGTCAGGGCGGGAGCCTGTCCGCCGGTGAGCACCACGACGCCCGCGCGTGGGCCCCGCGCTTGCATGCCGGGTGCCTGCGGGCCCCCCGCCGGGTTCGGCCGGCTTGACGTGAGCGGCAGCTTGACCAGCATGGCCACCGTGTCCGCCAGCGCCTCCATGCAGTCCACGCCGATGGCGCCGGTGCCGGCGAGCAGCGCGGACCAGGCTTCGGGCGATATGGGCCGCACGCCGGTGTGCGCGGCGGTGACGCGGCCCCCGTCGGCGCTGTTGCCGCCCTTCCAGATCACCACCGGCTTTTTCGCCGCCACCGAGCGCACGGCCGCGGCGAAGCGTTGATGGTCGCCTGCTTCACGGCTGCCCACGCCCTCGATGTAGGCGGCCAGCACTTTGATCCGGTCGTCCTCGCCCATGTATTCGATCCAGTCGGCTGCGTCCAGCGCCGCGGCATTGCCGAAGCTGATGGCGCGCGCCAGGCGCAGGCCGTGCCACTGCCACAGTGCTTTGGCAAAATAGGCGCTGTGCGTGCCGCTCTGTCCTACCATGCCCACGGGACCGGCTTCGCCCAAGGGCATGTTGGCCATGATTTCCATGCCCCGCGCCGGGTTATAGATACCCAGGCAGTTGGGGCCCAACAGGGGCACGCCCGACTCGATGGACATGCGCGCCAGCGTCTCCTGCATGCGCGCGCCTTCCTCATCGGTCTCGGCGAATCCCGAGGTGAAGAACGCCACCGCGCCGGCGCCGGCCTTGATGCACTGGGCGAAGGTGTCCACGGCGTGGCGGCGCGCGATGTTCACCATGACGTAGTCGGGCTTGGAAACATCCAGGATGCTGGCGTAGTTGGGAATGTCCAGGGCCTCTATCTCGCGCGCCGACTCGGGGTTGGCGTGCACTGAGTAAAGCTTGCCGGGGAAAGTCTGGAACCGGCGCAACCACATGTAGTTGCTGGATTTCTTGGCGCCGACCACCAGGATGGAGCGCGCCTCGAAGGCGCGGTCGAGCTGAGCGCGGGTGAAATGCCGCATCGGATTCCCCTTTACCGGCCGTGGCCGCGGTGTCTGCCAGTTATTTATTGTGCTTCGAGTTCCGTTTCGCGCCGCGGCGGGAAAATGCGCACGGTCTTCACCACCCGGTCCTGAGTCTGGACGATTTCCATGGCCACCCCGGCGATGCGCACCGACACGCCCGACTCGGGAATGTCCTGCAGGTAGTCCAGCAACAGGCCGTTCAGCGTCTTGGGGCCTTCCAGCGGCAGGGCGAGGCCGAGCTTGCGGTTGATGTCGCGCAGCGTGCTGCCGCCGTCCACCAGGGCGCTCACCCGGCCGTCTTCCTCGGACCAGTGGATGCGTCCCGCCTTGACCGGCGTGGTGGTGGTGAATTCGCCGATCATTTCCTCGATGATGTCCTCCAGCGTCACCATGCCCTGCAGCTCGCCGTATTCGTCCACCACCAGCGCCACGCGCTGGCGGTTCTCCTGAAAGTATTGCAACTGGGCGAAGGCCGGCGTCCCGCCGGGCACGAAGTAGGCGTCGACCAGCTCCTTCTCCAGGGCTTCCTTGTCCAGCTCGCCGGTTTGCATGGCGCGCAGCACGCGGCGGATGTGCAATATGCCCACCACGTTGCCCAGTTCGCGGCGGTACACGGGCAGGCGGGTGTGGTAGCTGCTGATGAGCTGGCCGGCGATGTCCTCGATGGGCGCCTCCAGGTCGATGGCCTCGATCTGGGCGCGCGGCGTCATCACGTCCTCGACCGTGATGGCCTCGAGGTCGAACAGGTTGATGAGAATGCTCTGGTGTTTCTTGGGCATGAACGGCCCCGAGTCCAGCACCAGCGAGCGCAGTTCCTCCATGGTGAGGCGCTGCGACTGCCCATCGGCGCTGGGTTTGATGCGCAGCAGGAACAGCAGCGCCGACACGAACAGGTTGACGAACCACACCACGGGGTAGAGCACGCGCAAGAGCGGCGCGAGCACGAAGGCCACCGGCAGCGCAACTTTCTCGGCGAAGGCCGCGCCGATCACCTTGGGGGTGATTTCCGAGAACACCAGGATGAGGAAGGTCACGGCCAGCGTGCCCAGGCCCAGCGCCACCCGGTCGTCGCCGAAAAAGCCGATGGTGATGACGCCCACCAGCGTGGCGGCGGCGGCGTTGATGAGGTTGTTGCCGAGCAGGATGACGCCCAGCAGCTTGTCGGTCTTGGCGAGCAGTTCGGTGGCGAGCTTGGCGCCGCGGTTGCCCATCCGCACCAGGGCCTTCAGGCGATAGCGGTTCACCGCCATCATGCTGGTCTCGGCGATGGAGAAAAAGCCCGACATCACCAGCAGCACGGCGAGCAGGACGATTTCCCAGGTCAGGGGATCGTTATCCATGTAACTTGATGAAAATGGTTCGCTAGCCGATGACCTGCGGCCGGTGACGGGCGAGCAACAAGGGGGCGACGCCCCCTTGTAAATCCCCCATTCCAGTGCCGCAGAGCTTGAACACGTTCATGGCGCTTCTAAATCACCTGCGGCCGGTGCAGGATCACTTCCAGCACGAAGCGGCTGCCCACGTAGGCGAGCAGCAGCGAGAAGAACCCCGCCAGGGTGTAGCGCAGCGCCCGCCTTCCGCGCCAGCCATAGCGATAGCGGCCGGTGAGCAGCACGGCGAAAATGACCCACGACAGCAGCGCGAACACGGTCTTGTGGTCGAAGGACAGCGGGCGCCCGAACAGGGTCTCGGAGAACACCGCCCCGGTGGCCAGCGTCAGCGTCAACAGCGCGAAGCCCAGGCCGATGATCTGGAACAGCAGCGATTCCAGCGTGAGCAGCGGCGGCAGGTTCATGAGCGGCCCGCTCAGCGGCCCACCGGCGGCGCCGGCCGATGAGTGAGCGCTGGGCCTGCCGTGCAGCCGGCGCTCCATCAACGTCATGAGCAGGGCGTGCAGGGCGGCCAGGGTGAACAGGCTGTAGGCCAGCATGCCCAGGGTGAGGTGCAGGCGAAATTCCAGGGAACTGGCGTAGCCCGGCATGGGGAAGCCTGGGAAGGCCGCCGGCATGACCACGCACACCGCCGCGAGGCCGAGCACCAGCGGTTGCATGCCCTCCACTGGCACCACCAGGTTCTCCAGCCAGTAAATGGCCACCGCCAGCCACAGCATGGCCGACAGCGCCTGCCCGAAGCCGAAGCGCAATTCGCTTGAACCGTACAACACCTGCCACAACAGCCAGGAATGCAGCAGCCAGGGCAGCAGGATGGCGGCGCGCTCGGACGGGGACAGGGCGGACAGGGCGGCCGAGGCGTGCGCGCCGTGCGCCTGAGAGTGCCGGTCAGTTTGGCGAACCCGCGTCGGTTTCCAGCGCGTGACCCACAAGTACCCTGCCAGCAGGGCGTACAGGGCCGCAGCCAGGGTGTGGAGTAAAATGCCGGTCATTCGAGGCAGTTTATCACCCGGCCCCCCGCGTGGGCATCGGCGGCTGCCGCTTCTCCGAGAGCTCCCATGTTCGACAATCTCACCCAACGCCTTGCCGGCGTGATGAAGACGCTGCGCGGCGAGGCGCGGCTCACCGAAGCCAACGTGCAGGACGCGTTGCGTGAGGTGCGCATGGCGCTCCTGGAGGCCGACGTCGCGCTGCCCGTGGTGCGGGACTTCGTCGCCAAGGTCAAGGAAAAGGCGCTGGGGCAGGAGGTGATCGGCAGCCTCACGCCCGGCCAGGCGCTGGTGGGCGTGGTGCACCGCGAGCTCACCGGCCTCATGGGCGGCGCGGCCGAAGGCCTGAATTTCGCCGTGACGCCGCCCGCCGTCATCCTCATGGCCGGCCTGCAGGGCTCGGGCAAGACCACCACCACGGGCAAGCTGGCCAAGCTGCTGTCCGAAGAGCTCAAGAAAAAGCCGCTGCTCGTCTCATGCGACGTGTACCGGCCCGCGGCCATCGACCAGTTGAAGACCCTGGCCACGCAGACCGGCACAGCCTTTTTCCCGTCCGATCCCTCGCAGAAGCCCGTCGATATCGCCCGCGCCGCGCTGGAATTCGCGCGCACGCACTACAACGACGTGCTCATCGTCGACACGGCCGGGCGCCTCGCCATCGACGAGGCCATGATGAAGGAGATCGCCGAGCTGCACGCCGCGCTCAATCCCGTCGAGACCCTGTTCGTGGTCGATTCCATGCAGGGCCAGGACGCGGTGAACGTGGCGCGTGCCTTCAACGAGGCGCTGCCGCTGACCGGCGTGGTGCTCACCAAGCTGGACGGCGATGCACGCGGCGGCGCGGCGTTGTCTGTGCGCCAGGTCACCGGCAAGCCCATCAAGTTCGTCGGCACGGGCGAAAAGCTGGGCGGCATCGAGCCCTTCCACCCCGAGCGCATGGCCTCGCGCATCCTGGGCATGGGCGACGTGCTGTCGCTGGTGGAGGAGGCGCGCAAGACCATCGACGTGGACGACGCGCGCAAGATGGCCGAGAAGCTCAAGAAGGGCAAGGGCTTCGACCTCGAGGACTTCCGCCAGCAGATCGCCCAGATGAAGAAAATGGGCGGGGTGTCGGCGCTGCTGGACAAGCTGCCCGCCCAGTTCGCCCAGGCGGCGGCCAATCCCCAGCTCGGCGACCAGCAGATCCGGCGCCTGGAGGCCATCATCTGCTCCATGACCCCCGGCGAGCGCGCCCACCCCGAGCTCATCAAGGCCTCGCGCAAGCGCCGCATCGCGGCCGGCGCCGGGACCACGGTGCAGGAGGTCAACCGCCTGCTCAACCAGTTCGACCAGATGCGTAGCATGATGAAAACATTGCAGAAAGGCGGACTGGCCAAAATGATGCGGGGGATGAAAGGGATGATGCCCGGGATGAGATAGCGGAATAAGCGGGCTATGCCCCACTCATATATCCCCCAGTAGCCAGCCCTTGCCGAGTTGCCCTAAATCTATGTAAAATCGCAGTCTTTTTGCAATTTGCATTGCGCAGTCACATCGATCGCGCACGCACCCTTTTCAACCGATTGAGTTTTTGAGGACCCAACAATGGTCGTCATTCGTTTAGCCCGCGGCGGCGCTTCCAAGCGGCCTTTCTACAACGTGGTGGTTGCCGATTCGCGCAAACCCGCCAGCGGCCGGTTCATCGAGCGCCTGGGTTTCCTGGACACCAAGGCTCCCGAAGGCCGCGAGAAGTTTCGTGTCGCCACCGACCGCCTGGCCTTCTGGCAGGGCAAGGGCGCCAAGCTCTCCCCCACCGTGGCCCGGCTGGTGAAGCAGTACAAGGGCGTCGCGCCCGCGGTCGCTGAAAAGGCGGCTGCGTAATAACGTTCAGAGACGGCAGGAGGCCGGGTTGGCCGATCCCGCCAGGCTGATTGCAATCGGGAAAATCCTCGCGCCTTTCGGCGTGAAGGGCTGGGTGAAGGTGGAACCTTACACCGAGTCGCCCGAGAGCTTTCAGCGCTTCAGGGAGTGGCGCGTCGGCCGGGGTGAACCCGGGCCGACGTGGAAACAGGTCAAAGTGGCCGAAAGCAAGACCCACAGCGGCACCGTGGTGGTGATGCTGGAAGGATGCGAAGACCGGGACGCGGCATTGGAATACAGCGGCCTGGAAGCGGCAGTGCCGAGATCGGAACTGCCCAAGCCCAAAAAGGGCGAGGTTTATCAGGCCGACATGGTCGGCCTGGAAGTCAGGAACAAGGAGAACGAGGTGCTGGGCAAGGTAGCCGGCCTGTTCTCAAACGGAGCACACGAAGTACTGCGAGTAACACGGGACGATGGAAGCGAACAGTTGCTTCCCTTGGTTCCAGCGGTGCTCGATGAGATCGACCTGGACGCCGGAACTGTCCGTGTGGACTGGGGCCGCGACTGGTAGAAGGTGACTGCGGGGCGACGCGGTGAGACCCCCGCCGCCCGAATGAACGAATTGAAGTCATCAAGTGAAGTACTGGGAATAGGTCTGTGATCAGATTTGATTGCATCACGCTGTTTCCCGAAATGTTCGCCGCCGTGGCCGACCACGGCATCACGCGGCGGGCCAGAGAAGAGGGTGTTTGGGAACTGGGGTTGTGGAACCCGCGCCAGTTCACCACAGACAATTACCGCACCGTGGACGACCGGCCCTTCGGGGGCGGACCGGGCATGGTGATGCTGGCCGAGCCCTTGCAGCAGGCCATCGTCGCGGCAAAAGCCGCGGCGGCGGGCGAAGCGAGAGTGTTGCATCTCTCGCCGCAAGGCAGGATGCTGGACCACGCGGCGGTGGTCGCGATGGCCAAGGAAACAAGGCTGGTGTTGTTGTGCGGCCGCTACGAAGGTGTCGACGAGCGGCTGGTGCGGCGGCAGGTGGATGAAGAAGTGTCGATCGGCGACTACGTGCTGTCCGGCGGCGAATTGGCCGCCATGGTGCTGATCGACGCGGTGGTGCGGCAGTTGCCGGGCGTGCTCGGCGACGAGCAGTCGGCGGCGCAGGATTCCTTCGCCCGGAGCGAAGGGCTGCTGGATTGCCCCCACTACACGCGGCCGGAAGTGTGGGACGGCGAAGGCGTGCCGGCGGTGCTGATGTCGGGGCACCATGCGCAGATCGAGCGCTGGCGCCTGAAGCAGGCGCTGGGCAGGACGTGGCAGCGCAGGCCGGAGTTGTTGGAACGCCGCGGCATGAGCGCAGAGGAGTTGAAACTGCTGGAGGAGTTCCGGCAGGAGCAGCACGGCAGCAAGTGACAGAACAGAGTCGGGTCCCAGGACTGAACTAAGGCCCGACAGAACACCACTGAAATTGACGGAGTAAAAATGAATCTTATTGAAACCATCGAACAGGAAGAGATCAGCCGCCTGGGCAAGAAGATCCCCGTGTTCGCCCCCGGCGACACCGTGATCGTCAACGTCAGCGTGGTCGAGGGCGAGCGCAAGCGCGCGCAGGCTTACGAAGGCGTGGTCATCGCCAAGAAGAACCGCGGCCTGAACTCCTCCTTCACCGTGCGCAAGATCTCCTCGGGCGAAGGCGTGGAGCGCACCTTCCAGACCTACTCGCCGCTGATCGCCTCCATCGAGGTCAAGCGCAAGGGCGCCGTGCGCCGCGCCAAGCTGTACTACATGCGCGGCCGCTCGGGCAAGTCGGCGCGTATCCGCGAAAAGATCGTGGGCAAGGATTCGGCCGCGGCGGCGCCGGCGGCAGAGTAACGCACCCACCCATCGCGATCAAACGGGCGCCTCGGCGCCCGTTTTCATTTCCGCCGCAGGCCGCGCGTTTAGACCCGGGCGGCGTGTTTGGAATAAGATAGAAACCCAGCGCGCGCGTGCTCTTGCACGGAGGCGGACATGAACTTCAGCACCATCGAAATCCTCGGCAACCTGGTGGGTTTCGACACCACCAGCCGCAGCTCCAACCTGGAACTGATCGAGTGGGTGCGCGGCTACCTGGACTGGCACGGCGTGCGATCGGATCTGGTGGCCGACGACGCCGGTGACAAAGTCAACCTGTACGCCACCGTGGGCCCGTCCGACACCGGCGGCGTCATGCTGTCCGGCCATACCGACTGCGTGCCCGTGGACGGCCAGCCATGGACCAGCGACCCCTTCGAACTGGTGGAGCGCGACGGACGCTTTTTCGGGCGCGGCGCCGCCGACATGAAGGGCTTCATCGCCGTCGCGCTGGCCGCCGTCCCCGAAGCGAAGAAGAAGGCATTGAAGCGCCCGCTGCACCTGGCTTTTTCCTACGACGAAGAACTGGGCATGCTGGGCGCGCGGCGCCTGGCGCGGCACCTCGCCGCCCTGCCGGTGAAGCCCGCGACCTGCGTGGTGGGCGAGCCCACCGGCATGCAGGTGGTGGTGGCGCATAAAGGCAAGCTCGCCATGACCTGCGAGGTGACCGGGCTGGAAGCGCATTCGGCGCTCACGCACAAGGGCGTGAACGCGATCGAGATCGCGGCCGAGCTCATTGCCGAGCTGCGGCGCATGGGCGCGCGCCTGCGCCAGGGGCCGCTCGACGCGGCCTTCGATCCGCCCTACACCTCGGTGCACATCGGCACCATCGAAGGCGGCATCGCGCTCAACGTGGTGCCGCGCACCTGCCGCTTCAGTTTCGAGTTCCGCAACCTGCCCGGCGTGGACGCCGATGCGCTGCTGGCCGAGCTGCAGGCCTATGCCGGGCGCGAGCTGCTGCCGCAGATGCGCGCCGTGCACCCGGGCGCCGGCATCACCTGGACGCCGCTCACCACTTATCCCAGCCTGGCCGGCGTGGGGGACACGCCGTTTTTCCGCTCCATGCGCGGGCTGTGCGGCTGCGAAGTGCGGGGGCAGGGCGGCAAGGTGAGCTTCGGCACCGAGGGCGGGCTGTACCACGACCTCGGCATCGCCACCCTGGTGTGCGGCCCGGGTTTCATCGAGCAGGCGCACAAGCCGGACGAGTTCATCGAGCTCGCGCAACTCGAACGCTGCGAGCAGTTCATCGCCGACCTGGTTGACAAGCAGTGCGTGGCGTAGCGCCGGCAGGGCCGGCCGCAAGGCCGGGCGGCGCTGCCCTGCTAAAATAGCGGCCTGTACAGAGGCCGGAAAGGCAGACACATGAGCGCCATCAGCTCCACCGTCGAAATCATCGCCGAGATCAAAGCCGGCCGCATGGTTGTGCTGGTCGACGAGGAAGACCGCGAGAACGAAGGCGACCTGGTCATGGCGGCGCAGTTCGCCACGCCCGAGGCCGTGAACTTCATGGCCCGCCACGGCCGCGGCCTGATCTGCCTCACGCTCACCGAGGCGCGCTGCGCCCAGCTCAACCTGCCCCTCATGGTGTCGGACAACCGCGCCGCCCTGGGCACCAACTTCACCGTGTCCATCGAGGCGGCCACGGGCGTCACCACCGGCATTTCCGCGCATGACCGCGCCCGCACCATCCAGGTGGCGGTGGCCGCGGGCGCGAAGCCCGACGACATCGTCCAGCCCGGGCACATCTTCCCGCTCATGGCGCAAAAGGGCGGCGTGCTGGTGCGCGCCGGCCACACCGAGGCCGGCTGCGACGTCGCCGCCATGGCGGGCCTCGAGCCGGCGTCGGTGATCTGCGAAATCCTCAAGGAAGACGGCAGCATGGCGCGCCTGCCCGACCTGCTGGAGTTCGCGAAAATCCATGGCCTGAAAATCGGCACCATCGCCGACCTCATCCGCGAGCGCAGCCACAAGGAATCGCTGGTGCGGCGCGTGTCCGAGCGCGAAATCCAGACGCCGTTCGGGCCCTTCCGCCTGGTGGCCTACCTGGAAAAAGCCTCCAGCGAAGCGCACCTCGCGCTGGTGCGCGGCGAGATCGACGCCGAGCACGAAACCCTGGTGCGCATGCACGGCCCGCTGTCGGTGGTGGATCTCCTGGAAGCGCGGTCCCCCACGCATAGCTGGAGCGTGCACCAGTCGCTGGAGCGCATCGCCAAGGAAGGATCGGGCGTCATCGTGCTGCTGCATTGCGCCGAGTCCACCGCCAAGCTGCTGGACCACGCGGCCGAAGCGCCGCGGCGGAGGCCGCAGGTGCGCTCCGAGCAGCTCACCACCGGCATCGGCGCGCAGATCCTGCGCGACCTGAACGTAAGACGCATGCGACTGCTCGCTGCCCCGCGCAAGTTCAGCCTGGCGGCGTGGGAATTGAGCATCTCCGGCTTCCTGGAGCCGGAGAAATCATCCTAGCGCTCTGATTGTTTTTCCGGCATCTGCCGGTTCATCCGTTACACGTTGCCCTCTCCTTCGGAGAGGGGGAGTAAAAGCCCCCGCATGAACAACATCGAACCTAAATTGGCCGGACGAGGGCTTCGTGTTGCCATTGTGCGTGCTCGTTTCAACGAGCGGGTCGGCTCCGCCATGCTCAAGGCTTGCCTGGCGAAGCTGGCGGAGCTGGGCGTGCAGGATGGCGACATCACCGTATGCTCGGTGCCGGGAGCGCTGGAAGTGCCGCTGACGCTGAAGCAGCTCGCGGCCACCAGCCGCTTTGACGCCATGGTGGCGCTGGGCGCAGTGATCCGCGGCGAGACCTATCATTTCGAGATCGTATCCAGCGAGTCCGCCGCGGGCATCCGGCGTGTGCAGCTCGATAGCGGCATCCCCGTCGCCAACGGCATCCTCACCACCGAGAACGACCAGCAGGCCGACGTGCGGGCAGGCGTCAAGGGCGCTGAGTGCGCCGAGGCCGCGGTGGAAATGGCCAACCTGGGCAAGACCATCGGCGGGCCGGTGAAATGAAATCCGGCGCACAGTCTCCCGCACCCAAGGGCAAGGCCGGCGCCGACGGCGCTCAGCCCGCTTCCAAGCCGGCTGCCAAGGCGCCGCAGAAATCCGCCCGGCGCCGCGCGCGCGAGTTCGCGCTGCAGGGCCTGTACTCGTGGCAGATGAACCACGGCAGCGCCGCCGACATCGAGGCCGGGTTCGCCGCCGAGAAGGGCCTGAACAACGCCGGCTTCAACCGCGCCGACCGCGCGCTGTTTTCCAGCCTGCTCGCCGGCACCATCCGTGAAGCGGCCGGGCTCGAAGAGCGGATGCGTCCGGCGCTCGACCGCGGCTTCGACGAGCTCTCGCCGGTGGAACGCGCCGTGCTGCTCATGGCCACTTACGAGTTGACGCACGCGCCGGAGACGCCCTACCGCGTGATCATGAACGAGGCCATCGAGCTGGCCAAGTCCTTCGGCGGAACCGATGGGCACAAGTACGTCAACGGCGTGCTCGACAAGCTGGTGAAGACGCTGCGGCCGCACGAAGTTCCGGCCAAGTCTTGACCCGACTTCGCGTGACCCAACTCCGCTTGACCGATTTCGCTTGACCGAGTTCGAGCTCATTCGCCGCTACTTCAGCCGGCCAGCCCCGTCGGCGGCGCTGGGCGTGGGCGATGACTGCACGCTGCTGCGGCCGGCGCTGGACATGCAACTGGCCGTGTCCACCGACATGCTGGTGGAAGGCCGCCACTTCCTCCCCGGGACCGATCCGCGCCGGCTCGGCCACAAGTCTCTTGCAGTGAACCTGTCCGACCTCGCGGCCATGGGCGCGGATGCGCGCTGGGCGCTGCTGGCCTTGGCGCTGCCCGCGGCCGACGAAACCTGGGTGGCGGCGTTCGCCGAGGGCTTCTATGCCCTTGCGGCGCGGCACGGCGTGGAACTGGTGGGTGGCGACACCACGCGCGGGCCGCTGTGCATCTCCATCACCGTCATGGGCCAGGTGCCGCCCGGGCTGGCGATGCAGCGGGACGGCGCGCGCGTGGGTGACGACATCTGGGTGTCCGGCACCCTCGGTGACGCCGCGCTGGGCCTCACGCACCTGCAGGGCCGTGTGGCGCTGCCGGAACAAGCCGCGCGGCATTGCGTTGACAAACTGGAGTCGCCCCAGCCGCGCCTGGAACTGGGCGGGCGCCTGCGCGGCCTGGCTTCGAGCGCCATCGATGTTTCGGATGGGCTGGTGGGCGACCTGGGACATATACTCGCCGCTTCGGGCGTGGGCGCGCAGCTCGAATTCGATCGCCTGCCACGCTCGCCGGCGCTGTTGAGTTGTTCCGATACGGGGCTGGCCGAACAGTGCCTGCTCGCTGGGGGCGACGACTACGAAGTGCTGTTTACCGCCGCGCCCGCGGGACGCGGCGCCCTCGATACCCTTGCGGCAGAATTGGGATTGCCGCTGACGCGCATCGGCACGATCGTCGCCGGCCAGCTCCCCGCGCGGGTGATTCGCGCCGATGGCAGCGAGGCAGTGGTATCGCACGGCGGCTTCGACCACTTCGCCTCCTGATGGCCGCCCTCCCGCGCCTCGACGGCCGTTTCCTGGTCTCCCATCCCGCGCATTTCATCGCGCTCGGCCTGGGCTCGGGCCTGGCACCCAGGGCGCCAGGCACCTTCGGCACGCTGGCGGCCTTTCCCATCTATTACTTGCTCGATGCGGGCATGCGCGCAGTTGACCTGGGCGATGCGGGCATGCTCGTCGTCGCGCTTTTATTTTTCGTTCTCGGGGTGTGGGCCTGCGGGCGCACCGGCCGCGACATCGGCGTGGCCGACCACGGCGGCATGGTGTGGGACGAGATCGTGGCCTTCCTGCTGGTGCTCATCGTGGCGCCCGAGGGGCTGTGGTGGCGCGTGGCGGCGTTCGTGCTGTTCCGCATCTTCGACATCGCCAAGCCGCCGCCCATCAGGCATTTCGACCGGACATTGAAGGGCGGCTTCGGCGTCATGTTCGACGACATACTGGCGGGGTTCTACACTCTGATCGTGCTGGCGATTGCGGCGCGGCTGATTCCAATCTGAGGACCGTATGAAACACGACACACTGTCGACGCTTTCGGTGCTGGTGGGAACCAAGCTCAAGGAGCGGAAGTGGATGCTCGCCACGGCGGAGTCGTGCACCGGGGGCTGGATAGGGCAGGAGATCACCGCCATCGCGGGCAGTTCTGACTATTTTGACCGAGGCTTCATAACCTACTCGAACGAGTCCAAGCAAGAATTGCTGGACGTTCCCGAAGCAGCATTGGAGAAATTTGGTGCTGTGAGCGAAGAGACAGCGCGCGCCATGGCAGCGGGAGCGTTGAAGCGCAGCATGGCCCACGTTACGGTGTCGGTCACCGGCATCGCCGGTCCCGGCGGTGGGCAGCCGGGCAAGCCGGTGGGGACGGTATGTTTCGGCTGGGCGGTGAAGGGACAGGAGCCCCAGAGCGCGACCAAGCGGTTCGATGGCGATCGGGAAGCGGTGCGGCGGCAGTCAGTGATATTCGCGCTGCAAGGGGTTTTGGAGCGCATAGGCTAGGTAGCTGCTACGAGGCTCCAAATCTCTCTCCGCGGAGCGGAGAGCCTCGTTACAAGCAGTTATTGTCATTGTCCTCGAGGCTTCCCGCTTGCGCGGGAAGGGCTGTCTCGTGCGACCTATACGAATCCTTCGATCAGCCTGGCGAGCTCTTCCGGCTGGTCGTGATGGATGTTATGTCCTGCGTCAGCTACCCGCTCCACACCGGCAAGATTCTGAAACGCCGACATTCGCGCTTCATATCGTTCTGCGTCACGTGCTGCGTTTTCTGCTGCCGACGATTCTGCTCCCTCGATCCATAACACAGGCGCGGAGATTTGCCTCCAGCAAGCCTGCAAGTCTTCAAACTTGAGCGACATGGGCGACATGAACTTGTGCGCCGGGTCTGCCCGTCTTACCACTGAGCCATCCTCTTCCTGCTGGCCCCAGTGTTGTACTAAAAATGCTGCCCGTTCGGGCGTGAGCCGCGGGTTCTCGGCCATCATGCGTTCGGCAAAGTCTTCGAATCCATCATATGGGCGCTGCTCTTCCCCGCGCACCAGTTGCTGCAGCCATTTGCCGATGCGCCGCGGCGTCTCTTCGGGCCGTGACGGCAGCCCGCTGAAGCCCTCCACGTTCACGAACTTGCGGATGCGCTTGGGCACCACGCCCGAATAAATGGCGGCGGTGTTGGCGCCCATGCTGTGCGCCACCAGGATGGCGGGCAGGTCGGGCTCGAACTCGTCCAGGATGGCGTCGAGGTCGGCGACGAGGTCGAGCGACCAGTAGCTGTCTGAATGCGTCCATTCGGACAGCCCGTAGCCGCGCCAGTCCGGGGCGATGACGTGCCAGTCGTCCTTCAGCGCATCCACGGTGAACTGCCAGGAAGCGGATACGTCCTGGAAGCCGTGCAGCATGAAGATCTTCGGCGCGCCTTCCTGGCCCCAAGTGCGGCAGTGGTACTTCAGGCCGCGCACCTCGATGAATATGGACTGGCTTTCTTTCATGGTCTCCTCGGTTTCCCGCTCATTTCCTTGGGCAACATCATAACCAGTTAACCATTTTTCCCTGGAAACCGGCTTACTTCCCTTTTCATCCGGGCCTGATAGAATCCCGCTCCCGCAGTGCCGCAAAGTACCTGTGGACTGCCGAATAGCCTTGAAGCAGAAAGGTTTTTTGGAGACCGCCATGTCCAAGTACGAAAAGACCTCGCGCATCACCGTCCCTGAGATTCGCGGCCGCAAGGGCAACGAGAAAATCGTCGCGCTGACGGCCTATACCGCGCCCATGGCGGCGCTGCTGGACGCGCATGCCGACCTGCTGCTGGTGGGCGATTCGGTGGGCATGGTGCTGCACGGCCTGCCGTCCACCGTGGGCGTGACTCTGGACATGATGATTCTGCACGGCAAGGCCGTGATGCGCGCCGCCACGCGTTCGCTGGTGGTGGTGGACCTGCCTTTCGGCACCTACGAATCCGGCCCGCAGCAGGCCTTCGCCAGTTCCGCCCGCATCATGGCCGAGACCGGCTGCCAGGCGGTCAAGGTCGAGGCCTGCGAAGGCATCCCCGACACCATCGAGTTCCTCACCAGGCGCGGCATCCCCGTGGTCGGCCACGTGGGCCTGCGGCCCCAGGCCACCAATGTCGACGGCGGCTTCAAGGCCAAGGGCCGCACCGCCGAGGAGCGTGAACGCATCATGGCCGAGGCGCGCGCCGTGGACGAGGCCGGCGCCTTCGCCATCGTGGTGGAAGGCGTGGCCGCCGACCTCGCCGACGAGATCACCGCCGCCGTCAAGGCGCCCACCATCGGCATCGGCGCCTCGCCGCGCTGCGACGGCCAGATCCTGGTCACCGACGACATGCTGGGGCTGTTCGAGTGGACGCCCAAGTTCGTGCGCCGCTATGCCAGCCTGCGCGAGACCATCGACAAGGCCGCCGCGCACTACGCCGAGGACGTGAAGAGCGGCCACTTCCCCGGCCAGGCCGAGATCTACACCCTGCGCGCGCGCTGATGCGGGGTATGCGGGAACCTGCGCGGGTCAAGCGAGGGTCCGCGGTGCCCATGCAATCATGACGGCGCAGCCCGCCTCGCTCACCCTCACGCGGCCGGACGACTGGCATCTGCATTTGCGCGACGGCGAGGCGCTGTCCGCGGTGCTGCCGCACACGGCGCGCCAATTCGCGCGCGCCATCGTCATGCCCAACCTGAAACCGCCAGTGACGACGGTGTCCTTGGCCAAGGAATACCGCGAGCGCATTCTGGCCGCCCTGCCCAAGGGTGCGGATTTCCAGCCCCTCATGACGCTGTACCTCACCGACACCACCTCCGAGGCCGAGGTGCGCGCGGCCAAGGAAAGCGGCTTCGTGCACGCGGTGAAATACTACCCCGCCGGCGCCACCACCAACTCGGAGGCCGGCGTCACCCAACTGGAGCGCGCCTTCCCGGCACTGGAGGCGCTGGAAAAGCATGACCTGCCGCTGCTGGTGCACGGCGAGGTGACCACGCCGGGCGTGGACATCTTCGACCGCGAAAAAGTGTTCATCGAGACGGTGCTGGCGCAGATCCGCTCGCGCTTCCCGGCGCTGCGCATCGTGTTCGAGCATCTGACCACGCGTGAAGCCGCGCAATACGTGCTGGAGGCCCCGCACAATGTGGCCGCGACGCTGACCGCGCATCATCTGCTCTACAACCGCAACTCGCTGTTTCAGGGCGGAATGAGGCCGCATTACTACTGCCTGCCGGTGTTGAAGCGCGAGGAGCATCGCAAGGCACTGGTAGCAGCAGCGGCGAGCGGCAGCAGCAAGTTCTTCCTCGGAACGGACAGCGCGCCGCATGCGAAGAACCTGAAAGAGCATGCCTGTGGTTGTGCCGGTTGCTACACGGCCTATGCGGCACTGGAACTCTACGCTGAAGCATTCGAGGCCGCGGGTGCGTTGGACAAGCTCGAAGCCTTTGCCAGCTTCAACGGGCCCGACTTCTACAAACTCCCGCGCAACCAAGGCACCGTCACCCTGAAGCGCGTTGAGTGGAAGGCGCCCGAGGAATACCGCTTCGGTGCAGAGACGCTGGTGCCCCTGCGCGCCGGGGAAGCCCTCAATTGGCAGATGGCCTAGCAGCGCAACTGAGTACATCGCCGGCGTTTTCTACGCTGGCAGCGTGGCTGTCGCAAATTCCCCACCGCTGTCCGACTGTCGATGACCTGAACCGGCTGCTTGCCGGGTGCGTCCCAACTGGACAAGGCGTGCCATTGCGCTGCGTTCTGCCTTCGTCGGCGGATGACGAGGGCTTCGAGGCCCGCGTCTTTCGACGCGGGGAGTTGGCCGTGCGCCCGAACAACTGGCACGACGTGTTCAACGCATTGGCATGGCTGGCGTTTCCGCAAACCAAGCGGATGATCAACGCGCTGCACGTCGCGCACCTCCAAACTACCGGCGCGCAAGCGCCGGGCCACCGTGCCCCAAATAATATTAGGGGCACCCCTCGCGATGTGCTGACGATGTTTGACGAGGACGGAATCTTGGCCGCCTGCGCTCAACCCGAACTGGCAGAACTGCTCGAGAACTTTCGGTGGAAGACGCTGTTTTGGGAGCAGCGACAAGCGGTCAAGTCGCACATGGACTTCCATATCGTCGGCCACGCGCTGTACGACAAAATGCGCAACCCGTTCTTCGGCGTCACGGCAAAAGCGCTGATCTTGCCCGTGGACCATGGATACTTTGCGAAATCGCTCCCGGAACGCATGGTCATTCTCGATGCCCTGGCGGCAGAGAAATTGAGCGATCCAGTCATGCTCATGTCCACTCAATCGCTGGCGCCGCTCCCGGTGCTCGGCTTGCCCGGTTGGTGGGCTGACAACGAGCGATCCAGCTATTACGACGATCAGCGTCAATTCCGTCCCGGGCGGGCGCTCGGTGCCCTACGGTCACCAAGCGGGCCTCGGCGCCCTTCGGTCGCCGAGGGCGTAAAATAGTCTCCGTGAAGCCAGCCGGATGGTCGCTGTGGATCTTGTGTCCGCAGAGGAAAGTCCGGGCTCCACAGAGCAGGGTGGCGGCTAACGGCCGTCCGCTATAAGCCGGGTTCGCCCGGCCCAAGGCGAGGAACAGGGCCACAGAGACGAGTCCTTGGGTGAAAGCTCAAGGGGTGAAACGCGGCAACCTCCACCCGGAGCAACACCAAATAGGCGGACGACGATGCTGCTCGCTGAGTCCGCGGGTAGGTGGCTTGAGCCTTGGGGCAACCCCGGGCCTAGATGAATGACCGTCGCGGCGTGGATTCGTCCCGCCGACAGAACCCGGCTTACAGGCTGGCTTCACATTCTCTTCGACGTCTTCCAAAGCGGTGCGTGCGGCGCAAATGTCGCCACGGCGATGCGCGCGCGCCCGCATGCATGGCGCAACGCAGCAAAATGCACCATTGCGCACCTTGCGCACCATCCTGAAGCGGCTGCCGCCCGGCAATCTTGTATCCCAGCCGACTCGCCTGCGCGCAACTCCCTGACACTGCTTGGCGTTTGGCTGTGGCATCGGCCTTGCTAATCGTTTGCTCCAATGCAGCTTGGCCCGATGCGTTAAGCAGGCCGGATCGTGCGGAAGCTGTCATGAAGATTTCACGCAATGCAGGCGGAATGGGCACATGGTCGGTCAGGCACGCAGCGGCAACCACGGCAGCTATCCACAACGCATCCGCGCCCTGACGCGCGAAGCCGAGAGCGACGGCGGCATGACCGCCGAAGAGGCGAAACAGTTGTTTGGCGCCATGCTGGACGGCGGCGTCCCGGAACTCGAATTGGGCGGCCTGCTGGTGGCCGTGGGCGTGAGCCCGCCCGGCTTGCCCGCGCTGCTCGGCTTCGGCGATGCCCTGCGCGAGCGCGTGCTGGCGCTGAAGCCGCTCGACGAGGAACGCCGTCCCGTGGTCATCCCTTCCTACGGCGGCGCGGCCACGCAGCCCAACCTCACGCCGCTGGTCGCCTTCATCCTGCAGCGCATGCACATCCCGGTGCTGATCCACGGCACGCTGGAGGGCCATGGCCGCGTGGCCACGGCCTACATCCTGCGCGAGTTCGGCGTGATGCCCAGCATCACGCTGGCCCAGGCGCAGGCGGCGCTGGAGCGCGACAGCCTGGCTTTCGTCCCAACCGGGCTGGTCGCCCCGGGCTTGGCGCAATTGCTGGCGTTGCGGGCGCGCCTGGGACTGGACGGCGTGTGCCTCGCCATGGCGCAACTCATCGATCCCTTCGGCGGCGCTGGACTGCGCCTGGTGGCGGGGGACCAACCGGACGATCTGGGGCGACTGCGTTCGCTGCTGCTCGCCAGCGGCGAGTCGGCCCTGGTCATGGCCGGCACCGAGGGCGAGCCCTTCGTCAATCCGCGCCGGCGGCCGCGCATCGAATGGGTGGCCGACGGCGCAGCCGCGCTGCTGTTCGGACCCGAGCATGGGCACGACGAGGCGCCCGAAGCCGAGATCGCCAACACCGAACTGGAACCGCGCGCCACCGCCGCGCTGATCCGCGCCATCCTCGCGGGCAGCGCCAAGCTGCCTCTGCCCATCGTCAACCAGCTCGCGTGCTGTCTATACGCTTCGGGTTACACCAAGGATTTCAACCAGGCGAAAGCCATCATTGCCGTTGAGACGCGCGGCATGGCAGTGGCTTAGGCGTGCTGCCTGCGCTCCATCTCCACCAGCACGCGGCCCGGATCGAGTTCCATCATGCAGCGGAAATGCCCCAGCGGGCAGACGCGCTGGAAACACGGGCTGCATTCCACGCCCTCCAGCTTGACGATGTGCACCAGTTCCTGGGCCTGAGCAGGCGATTGCGCCAGCGGCGGCGTGTGATCCGGGCTGGATGAGCCGTACAGCGCGATAAGCGGGCGGCCCAGGGCCGCCGCCACGTGCATCAACCCCGAGTCGTTGGCGACCACCCAGCGCGCCAGCGACATGAGGTCGATGGCCGAGGCGAGGTCGGTGCGCCCGCACAGGTTCAGCGCCGCGCGCCCGGACAGGCTGGAAATTTCCTCGGCCACTTCGCGGTCCTTGGCCGAGCCCATGAGCCACACCGCCATGCCACGCGCCGCGAGCTGCCGCGCGAGCTCGGCGAAATGCGCCGCGGGCCAGCGCTTGGCCGGGCCGTACTCGGCGCCGGGGCAGAACACCGCAATGGGTTTGCCGCGGTTGAGCCCGAGGCGGCTCACGGTGATGAGCAGATTGGCCTCGTCCACTTGCAGCCTCTGCACGTGCAGGCGCGGCGCCACGGGCTCGCCCGGCTTTTCCGCCAATTGGGCATAGCGGTCGGCCATGAGCGGCAGCTTGCCGGGGTCGAGCTTGTGCACGATGTTGAGCAGGCCGTGGCGCCATTCACCGGCGAACCCGGCGCGCAGCGGGATGTCGGCGAAGAAGGGCACCAGCGCCGACTTGAAGCTGTTCGGCAGCACCACGGCCTCCTGATAGCCGCGCTGGCGCAGCCCCCGGCCCAGGCGCCAGCGGTCCTTGAGGCGCAACTCGCCGTGGCGGAAATCGGTTTCGATGACCTCGTCGATTTCCGGCATGCGCGCCAGCACCGGCGCCGTCCAGGCGGGCGCCACGACGTGCAGCACGGCGCCGGGCAGGCGCTGGCGCAGGCGCGCGAACAGCGGGCGCGCCAGCAGCGTGTCGCCGATCCAGTTCGGCGCGACGATCAGGATGCGGGCCATGGCGGAGTCGGCCGCGGGGAAGTGATGGACCTGCCTATGCTACGCCGTTTCGCGTGACAGCCCGTGGGTCCTGCCGGGCCTGTACGGACCACTCCACACCATGTCCCCGTGGCTGCCGTTGGGGGTTAGTGCCCGCCTCGGCCTCAATGGTTGCCCTTGGGCAAGGGACCCTTGAACAGGTAGCGGGTGCCGCAGTACGGGCACAGGATGTCGCCGGTGGCGGTAATGTCGAGGAATACCCGGGGGTGCATATTCCACACCGGCGTGGCCGGCGTGGGGCAGTGCAGCGGCAGGTCGGCCGCGGTGACATCCACCGTGCGGGCGGTGGCTGGCGCGCCTGCCTCCGTGCTCTGGCTCATCGCTTTTTCCCCTTCGAACCTGCGGCTTTACCCTTGCCGCTGCCTTTGCCCTTGCCGTCGTTGACGAACGACAGCCAGTCGCGGTGCTTCTTCACCTTGCCGTTCACCACGTCGAAGAACAGCTTCTGGATCTTGGCCGTGATCGGGCCGCGCTTGCCGGCACCAATGGTGCGGCCGTCCAGCGACTGGATGGGCGTCTTTCCAGCACAGTGGGATCCGAAGCTTGGAATTCACGTGACTTGAAGTCGCGGC
>JADMIO011409319.1_pt1 | contig 33810 bp, 27 predicted proteins | sample 8958161 | NCBI WGS metagenome assembly JADMIO01 (sample SAMN16585339, study PRJNA669376) | soil metagenome | isolation source: Crop rotation soil | place: USA: Cullars Rotation, Alabama | collected 2011 | reverse complement strand
TGATAAGTAACAAGATTCGCTTTGACTTCATTCGCAACCTAACAACCCATCTGAGGCGTTCGAGTCAAGCCCGGTGACTTTCTCAAGCCGGATTATTGGCCGCATAGTCGAGTAAGGACGAGCCTTTCTTGCGCAGGCTTTCCATGTACTTCACCTCGTCGTAGGCAGTCCTGGTCTGCCAACAACGGTAGATGATTCTGACCCACTTGAAGGCCAGGGCTCGGACGGCCGCGTGGTGACCCTTCCCCTTCGCACGCTGGCGGTCGTAGTAGGCCCGCGCCCAGAACGAATGCCTGACCGATTCGCCCGCGTACTCGTGGAAGCTCTGTCTGAGGAACTTCGGGCAGAAGTAGCGCCATCTGACCCGGCAACTCTTCCCGCTGCGCTCGATGACGGGCGCGATGCCGGACAGTTGCGCCAACTCCGAGGCCGACCGCCACCTCGCTCTGTCCGTGCCCAGTGCCACCACGAGCCTTGCGGCGTAGTTCTGACCCGCCCCCGGCAGGCTCTGCATGAGCGCGAACTCCTCGTTGACGGCGCACAAGGCCGCGATCTCTGTGTCGAACTCATGAATGGCTGAGAGCGTCGTCTTCATCTGCGCGGCGAGCGCCTTGACCATCAGCGTTGATGAGGCGATGACGGCCCGGTCTGTCACCAGCGGCACGGCCTGCTTGATGGCTTCGACTCTCTTCTCAAGAGTCTCTCTTCTGACTGAGTGGTGTTCACGGAAGAACTTCGAGAGCGTTTCGGGCCTGACCCGCTTGAGTGCCGACAGCTCCGGCCAGCGCAGCAGGAAGTCGCAGACCAATATGGTGCGGATGTCAGGGAACCAGTGGAGAACCTGTGGGAAGTAGCACTTCAAGAGCGCAGTCACCCGGTTGCTGATGCGGGTCCGGTCATCAACCAAGCGGCGGCGGTGCTCGACCAGATAGCGAAGCGTGCGCGTCTGCTCCGAGTCGGGGTGCCAGGCGCGCAGGTGCTCGCGGTGGTGAGCGAGCAGTTCGGCCAGATAAGCGGCGTCCGTCGGGTCGTCCTTGTGGCGCGAAGGCGAGAAGGCTTCGCGATAGCGGGCGAGAGTTGACGGGTTGACCGGGTAGAGGACGAGGAAGTCGTACTTCAAGAGGGCGTAGATGAGCGGGCCGCGCGACTGTTCCAAAGAGACGGCGATCTGCTGCCCGCCGAAGCGCGCCCGCAGCGCACGCGCCCACTCGTCGAGAGAGTGGGGCGAATGGCTGAGGACCGCCGCCTCACGCCGACCCGTCGCCGGATCGATGAGGCAGATGTCGTGCTTGGAATCAGCCCAATCAATGCCAATCAGCGCCGCATATTCACTCATCACCGCTCCTCCGCAAAAAGGGTTGAAGGCTCAAAGAACATGCTGGCTTTAGCTCTGCGAGATAGTTATAGTAGAGCCCGCTTGACGGGACATCATCTGAGTAGTCGTTGTCGAGCTAAAGGCTGGGCGGGCGTGCGAGGCTGGTTGTCAGAGGCGTCGGAAGCGCCTTTCATTCAATAGTCGTCACGCCCGCCGAGCATGTTCTCTCCTCGCTCCAACTCTAATGAATCAGAGTCAAAGAATGAACCTCGTCAACCTATAACTCATTCAACCGGAGCGCGAATAGCGAGACTTTCATCTGCGAGGCGATGTGGTTATCATCTCTCGTCGCGCCGCGTTAATTCCAGCGTTAGTCGGCTTCCTTAAAGGTATCAAACTATGCCCAGGTATATTGCACTCCTGCGGGCCATCAACGTCGGTGGTCATAACACCGTCAAGATGGATTTCCTACGCCACCTCTTTGAGTCGCTCGGCTTCTCAAATGTCGAGACCTTCATCGCTAGCGGCAATGTCGTGTTTGAGACTAAATCAAAGAACGCTCAGGCTCTCGAACGGGTAATAGAGAAGAGGCTGCGTGAGGCGCTCGGCTATGAAGTAGCCACGTTCATTAGAACGGATACAGAATTGGCAGCCGTTGCGAGTTACAAGCCATTCAGCCAATCCGATCTTGATGGGGCCGCGGCGCTGAATATTGCGTTCCTCGCCGCCGGGCTTGATGATAATTCAAGTCAAAAGCTGATGACGTTGAGAACGGATATTGATGACTTTCATATTCATGAGCGTGAGATTTACTGGCTATGCCGTAAGAAGCAGAGCGGCTCTAAGATTTCAAACGCCGTGCTTGAGAAGGTCATCGGCCAGAAGTCAACGTTGCGCGGGGCGAATACGGTTAAAAAGATGGCCGCGAAATATTCTTAGAGCCACTAACAAACCCGGAATAACTGTCGGGGCAGGGCTCGTCCCTGCCCGCTCAATGACAGAAAGACACGGGCAGGGACGAGCCCTGCCCCTACAATATTCTCGCCCCTGTCTAGTTTGGTTAGGCGCTCTTAATCGTAGAAGCCACACGCAGAGACACGAAAAGAATTGTTCCTGGTTCGTGTAGTTTCGCGTTGATCCGTGGTTCCTGATTGTTGAGATTGAATAAACCCTGCCCGGCAGTAAAAAGTTATTGACGCGGCGGCGCGGAATCGTTAGTCTCATATTGTTATCGTTCGACCGCCCCTCTCTCACCAGCTAGTTATCCAGGCACAGAGCTTTCTATTTGAGTAGCAATCGGCAGCATTGCTCCGCGAACAATCTTCCGCCGCTTCAGTGCGAAGGCTTGTTTCGCCGGGCGCTGGCTTCGGAGGATAAGCGTGCGTACAAGATTCTTACAGAGATCAATGGTCGGGCTGTTGGTCTGGATGATGGTCGCGAGCCCGGCCTTCCCCAGACCCTTGATGGCCGTGAGCGTCACCATCAGTCCGACCTCGGTCACGCTCACAACCGGCAGCCAAAAGCAGTTCACGGCGCAAGTCGCCGGCGACGCCAACACCGCCGTGACCTGGAAAGTCAATGACATCGTCGGCGGGAATGGCACGGTCGGGACGATCAACAGCAGCGGTCTGTACACCGCGCCGGCCGCGACTCCTTCGGGATGGACTGTGACTGTCAAGGCGGTCAGCTCCGCCAACACTGCCGCCTACGCTGCTTCCACGGTGACGGTGCGGAATCAGGTTCCCTCGATCACTTCAGTCATTCCCAGCCCCCTGGAACTCGGCCCTTTCAGCATCACGGTCAACGGAAGCAAGTTCGTGAACGGCGCGCAGGTGCTCTGGAACGGAGCGCCGCTCGCGACGAAATTCGTCAACGCAGGCCAACTGACGGCGACCGGGACCGCCACGCAGGTCGGAACCTTCACCGTCAAAGTCGCGAACCCCGGAGCGGGCGCGGTCTCGACGGCCGTGCATGTGACAGTGGCCTCAAGCGTCGTCGTGAAGGTCACGCCCACCGGAGCCAAGATACAGGCGAGCGCAAAGCAGCAGTATCAAGCAACCGTCACAGGCACGACCAACCAGGCCGTGACCTGGAAGGTAAATAAAATCGCCGGCGGCAACGCGAGCGTCGGCACAATCAACAGCAGCGGCCTGTACACCGCGCCGAAGGTGAGCCCGCCGGGCGGCGCGGTCACCATCAGCGCCACGAGCAGCGCGAATGGGGTGACGCAAGGGGCTGTGACCGCTTACATCAAATACCCCCTGGAGGTGACGTACGGCAGATTTCTGGACCAGACCAGCTTCGGGCCGACCGCCGAGTCCACGGCGCACTTGAAGCAGGTCGGGATGAAAGCCTTCCTCGACGAGCAATTCATCATGCCCGAGTCGCCCTGGCCGTCGTCGCCCACGGCGGACAGGTCGGAGGCGGTGGACGCTTTCTTCGCCAACGCCGCGAAGGGGCAGGACCAATTGAGACAGCGCGTCATCTTCGGCCTCAGCGAGTACATCGTCGTCGCGATGAACAAGAACACCGAAGGCAACGAGATTATCCCCTGGCTCCGACTGCTCAGCCGCAACGCCTTCGGCAACTATCGCACGCTCCTCAAGGAACTCACCACGGACGCCTCGATGGGCAAGTATCTGGATTTGGTGAACAGCGGCGTGGACGGCGGCGCGGCTAACGAGAACTACCCGCGCGAGCTGATGCAGTTGTTCTCGCTCGGCGTCTACAAGCTCAACCCGGACGGCTCAGTTCAACTCGACGCGGCGAAACAGCCCATCCCGACTTACACGGAAACGGACGTGAAGCAACTGGCGCGGGCGCTGACGGGCTGGACCTACAGTAACGCAGCGGGGACGACGGACTCGGGCGGCAATTGGGACTACTATCCGGGGCCGATGATTCCGGTCGCCGGCAAGCACAACACCGCTTCAAAGAAAATCCTCGGGCAGACGCTTCCCTCCGGCCGCAACGCCCGGCAAGACCTCGACGGCGCGATAGACATCATTTTCAATCATCCGAACGTGGGACCGTTCGTCGCCACGCGATTGATTCGAGCCCTGGTGACTAGCAATCCGAGTCCGGCTTACATCGCGCGCGTCACCGCCGCCTTCAACGACAACGGGCAGGGCGTGCGCGGCGACATGCAGGCGGTCGTCCGCGCGATCATCATGGACCCGGAGGCGCGCAACGACACCCCGCCGGCTAATTTCGGGCGGCTGCGCACGCCCATGCAGCACACCATCGCGCTCTCACGCGCGCTCAACCTGGACCCCGGCCCCGCGTCACAGTTCGCGTGGCTCTTCTACGACATGAACGAAGGGCTGCTCGACGCGCCGTCGGTCTTCGGCCACTACTCGCCGTATTACCACGTCCCGAAATCCCCTCTCTTTGGGCCAGAGTTTCAGATTTATTCGGCGAGCGAGGCGGTCAATCGCGGCAACTTCTTTTACTGGCTGATGGCCGAGCCGTGGCCCATCAACCCCGCGCTGCAACCTTTCGCGAGCGCCGCGAGCAATTCCACCACGCTGCTCAATGCCGTGGACAAGACGCTGCTCTACGGCCGTATGTCGCCGCAGCTACGCACGGCGATTACGAAGGCGCTGCCCACGCAGTACGACGGCAACGCGCGCGCCTTGACCGCGCTCTACCTGACCGTGATGTCGGGCGAGTATTTGGTCCAACACTGACGAGGAACGAGATGAAGACAGACAACGGGATTTCCCGGCGGGAATTTATCAAACTCGGCGCGGCCTTCGGGATGCTCGCCGGGCTGGGCCAATTCAAACAGACTCTGGCCGCGCCGCAGGCGCAGGACTATAAAGCCCTCGTCTGCCTTTTTATGTTCGGCGGCAACGACGGCCACAACATGGTCGTCCCGCTCGCCAGCCAGCAATACAGCGCGTACAAGACGGCTCGCGGCGCGCTGGCTTTACCGGCAACTCAATTGCTCGCCGTCAACGACCCGGCGCAGGGCGCGTTCGGCTTGCACTACCGCATGCCGGAACTGAGGGCGCTCTACACTCAGGGAAGGATGGCGCTCCTGGCTAACGTCGGCGTCCTGGTCCAGCCGACCGAGTACGCGGACCTCTCGGACCCGAGTTTCCCGCTGCCGCTCAACCTGCGCTCGCACTCAGATCAGGTTGTCACGATGCAGACGGGCGTCCCCGGCGCGGGCGGCAGCACGGGTTGGGGCGGGCGCACGCTCGACTTGCTTCAGGCCGACAACGCCGGGACAAGTTTCCCGGTCTCCATCTCTATGAGCGGCCAGGCGCTTTTCTGCTCCGGCTCGGTCGTGCCCGGGACGAGCTTGCAGCCGGGCAACTACCTGGACCAATCTGTGATGAACGCTTACCCGGACTCGGCCGCGCAGGCACGCCTCACGGCGCAGCAGCAGATCGTCTCGGCGAGCAGCGGCTTCTCCATCATAGACGCGGCGAATAAAGTGATGGGCAACGCCCTGGCGCTTAACCCGCTGCTCAAGGCGGCCGCCAACGCCGTCACCTTCACCAAGCCGTTTCCGCAAACGCACATCGGCGAGCAGTTGCGGGAGGTCGCGCGCATCATCAGTCTGAACGCACAGCTCGGCGTCGGCCGTCAGGTCTTCTTCTGCGGCATCGGCGGCTTCGACACGCACAGCGGGCAGCTATACGACCAGGGGGAATTACTGCAACAGGTCAGCCAGGCGCTCGACGCTTTTTACGCGGCGACGGTCCAGTTGCAGCTCGCCCAGCAGGTGACGGCCTTCACGCTCTCCGACTTCGGGCGCACGTTGAATTGGAGCGGGAACGGCTCGGACCACGGTTGGGGCAATCACCACTTGATTCTCGGCGGCGCGGTCAACGGCGGGCGAATGTACGGCACGTTCCCGCTGATGACCAACTACGCGAATTTCAATTCGACGAATAATGACTACGCGGATGACCGTGGCGTGATGCTGCCGAACACGTCGCTCTCGCAGTACGGCGCGACGCTGGCGAGGTGGTTCGGGGCGAGCGACACGGATTTGAATACCTTGTTCCCGACACTTCAAAATTTCGCGGCCCGCGACTTAGGGTTCATGGCCTGAGCGGTCGCGTAATAAAAGTCCAAAGTCCAAAGTCCAAGGTCCAAAGTCAAGAAGCTGGTTTTTGACTTTGGACCTTGGACTTTGGACTTTGAACTATTGACATCCTCCTTCCAACGGGAATATCGTGCGCCCACGTTTGGTCCTGGCATGCCTTTGCCGACGAGCGCCTGAATTCTCGCACTCGTCAGCCGTCACACTATGCTAATCGCTGCCCCGTTGTAAGAAGGAGCTTATGAAACCAAAAGAACTGACCATTCGCGGCCTTGTCTTAGGCGCGCTCATCACGACGATCTTCACGGCGGCTAACGTCTACCTGGGCCTCAAGGTCGGGCTCACCTTCGCGTCGTCAATCCCGGCGGCGGTCATCTCGATGGCTATCCTGAGCTTCGTCAAGGACTCGTCCATCCTCGAAAACAATATCGTCCAGACTGTAGCCAGCGCGGCCGGCACGCTCTCGGCCATCATCTTCGTCTTGCCCGGACTGGTGATTATCGGCTGGTGGACAGGGTTCCCCTTCTGGCAATCGTTTCTCATCTGCGTGAGCGGCGGCGTGCTCGGCGTGCTGTTCACCATCCCCTTGCGGCGCGCTCTGGTGACGAACTCTGACCTGCCTTACCCCGAAGGCGTCGCGGCGGCGGAGGTGTTGAAAGTCGGTTCGGGCCGGCGCGGTGAAACAAAGGACGAGACGGGCGAAGCCAGGGAAGGGCTCGTCGCAGTGATTCTCGGCGCGGTCGCCTCAATGGGGCTCGCCATCGTGACGGCGACGCGCATCGCGGGCGCTGGCCTCGCGGGCTTCTTCCGCCTCGGGGGGCTGGCTTCGACCGGGTATAGCTTCACCTGGTCGCTCGCACTGGTCGGCGCGGGCCACCTCGTAGGGCTCTCGGTCGGGATGGCGATGCTGACCGGCCTCGTCATCGCGTGGGGAATCGCTGTGCCAATCTTGACGGCGACGACGCCGGCCGTCGCAGGCATCTCTCTCGCCGATCACACACAAGCAATCTGGAGCACGCAGGTCCGGTTCATAGGGGCCGGCGCGATTGCCATCGCCGCCATCTACACGCTCGCCAAACTCGCCAAGCCTGTCGTCGGCGGACTCGTCAGCACGCTCGCCAGCTCCCGCTCCAAGGTCGGGCTGGACGTTACTGACCGCGACCTCTCGCCGCGTTGGATTCTCGCGCTCACGGCCGCGTGCCTCGCCGTCACAGCATGGCTCGCCTACACGTTCGTGCAAGGGACTGTGCTCGCGACGAACGCCGTGACGCTCACGCTCATCGCCGTGCCGTTCGTCCTGCTCGGCGGCTTCCTCATCGCGGGCATCTGCGGCTACATGGCTGGACTCATCGGCGCGTCGAACAGTCCTATCTCGGGCGTCGGCATTCTGTCCATCGTGCTCTGCGCGTCCGCACTCATCCTGGTCGTCTCGCCGACGGCGACGACCCAGCTTCCGCTCGTCGCCTTCGCGCTCTTCGTCACGGCCATCGTCTTCGCCTGCGCGACGATCTCGAACGACAACCTGCAAGACCTGAAGACGGGCCAGCTCGTCGGCGCGTCGCCGATGCGCCAGCAGATCGCGCTCATCGTCGGCGTGGCCGCGGGCGCGGCCGTCATCCCGTGGGTGCTCAACCTGCTGGCCCACGCCTACGGCTTCGCCGGCGCGCCCAACGTCAACGTCGTCGCCGCGAACCCGCTGCCGGCCCCGCAGGCGACGCTCATCTCGGCGCTCGCCAAGGGCGTCATCGGCGGCGGCCTCAACTGGAAGATGCTCGGCATAGGCGCGCTCGTCGGCGTCGGCCTCATCGTGCTCGACGCCACACTCGGCGCGATGAAGAAACTACGCATCCCGCCGCTGGCGGTCGGCATAGGCATCTACCTGCCGATGTCCGCGACCTTCGCCGTCGTCGTCGGCGCAGTCATCGGCCACTGGTACAACAAGCGCGCACGCACGGCCCCGGACCCTGAACGCGCCGAACGGCTGGGCACGCTCGTGGCTTCCGGCCTGATTGTCGGCGAGAGTTTGTGGGGCGTCATCAACGCCGGCCTCATCGTCGGCCTCTCGAATGACGCGCCGCTCGGGCTCGTGCCCGAAGACTTCGCGCTCGCTCCCTGGCTCGGCGTGCTCGGCTTCGTCGGCATCATCGTCTGGCTGTACCGTTGGATGTTGAATCGGTCGGCGGCGGCGGCGCGCTCGCCCGGCTCGACCTGAAGTGGTTAGCCTCTTCTCTTAGCCTCGCATCCTCCGGCCAAGCAGGACGGCCGGGCTCACCGCGAACTCTCCTCTTGACAATTGTCGTTATAACGACTATATTGCCGGGCATGGTCCCGAAGTTAAGCGAGGAGTTGAGGCAGACGAAGCCGTTCGCGAGTCGCGAGGAGGAGGTCTATCTCAACATACAGCACACGGCCGAGGCGCTCTGGTGGGGCGTCAACGAGACGCTCAAGCGCGCGGAGCTGACGCCGACGCAGTACAACGTGCTCAGAATCCTACGCGGGGCTGGGCGCGAGGGCGCGAGCTGCGGCGAGATCAGCGAGCGGCTGGTGACGAAGGACTCGGACATCACGCGGCTTCTGGACCGCCTGGACGCGCGCGGGCTCATCTCGCGCGGGCGCGAGGCTAAAGACCGCCGGCGCATCACCACGCGCATCACCGACGATGGCCTGCGCATCCTGGCCGAGCTGGATAAGCCTATCGTCGAGTGCCACCGCCGCCAGCTCGGACACCTCGGCGATAAACAGCTCGCCACTCTGAGCCGCCTGCTCGACGCGGCGCGCGAAGGACTGAAAAACAGTGATGAGTGATGAGTGATAAGTGATAAGTAAAAGCAAGAGGTCTTTACTTATCACTTATCACTTATCACTCATCACTTCTTTAGGAGATTGAGATGGCTAATTCGGATTCGTTCTCTTCGAGGTGGGCTCCGCGCGTGTTGAGCATCTTACGCCTCATCGCGGGATTTCTACTCATGCAGCACGGCCTGCAAAAACTCTTCGGCGTGTTAATGCCGCCGGCCCCGGTTGGCGCGCCGCAGGAGCATGGGACATTCCAGTTGCTCTCGCTGATGGGCGTGGCCGGAATCCTGGAATTCGGGGGCGGCTTGCTCCTGCTCCTGGGACTGTTCACGCGCCCGGTGGCCTTCATCCTTTCGGGGCTGATGGCCGTGGCCTACTTCATGGTCCATGCGCCGGGCGGCTTCTGGCCCATTTTGAACAAGGGCGAGCTGGCCGTGATTTACTGCTTCGTCTACCTCTACTTCGCCGTGGCGGGCGGCGGTGAGTGGAGCCTGGACCGCTTGCTGCGCCGCGACGCGCGCTCGTACAGATAAGAGTTTCGTGCGCGGCCCAACGCAGTTTTGAAATAAACGGTTATCGAAAAATTTGAAGGAGAGAGAAATGAAACGTTTGAGAAACGCGGTTCTGTTAATGGCGCTGGCGGCAGTCGTCGCGCTGCCGCTCGCCGGTCGCGGCGCGTCCACCCTGGTCGCCGCGGCGCAGGAGAAGGCGGCCAAGATCAACTACGTGCCCATCACCGGCGGCGACTACAAGATTGACCCGATGCACAGCATCATCGGCTTCGCGATTCGCCACCTGGAGATCAACTGGGTCGAAGGGCGCTTCAAGGATTTCACTGGCACAATTCACTACGACGACTCCGACCTCGCCAAGTCCACGGTCGAGTTCACGGCCAAGATCGAGAGCATTGACACAGGGGTTGAGCCGCGCGACAAGCACCTGCGCACCGCCGACTTCTTCGAGGCCGAGAAGTACCCCGAGATGACCTTCAAGAGCACGCGCGTCGAGCGTAAGGGCAAGAACGGAGGCGTGCTCTACGGCGACTTCACGCTCAAGGGCGTGACCAAGCAGGTCTCCCTGCCGTTCACTATCACGGGCGCGGTCAAAGACCCCTGGGGCAACACGCGCTTCGGCGTCAACGCGAAGACCACGATCAACCGCCGCGACTACAACATCACCTGGGGCAAACCCCTCGACGGCGGCGGCCTCGACGTAGGCAACGAAGTCACCATCAACCTACAGCTCGAAGCCGTCAAGCCCGCTCAAAAGCAGTGATAAGTGATGAGTGATAAGTGATGAGTGATGAGTAAAACCCTCTTTCTTTTACTTATCACTTATCACTCATCACTTATCACTTCGGAGATTTTATGTCTGAGCGAATGCCGGCGATTTTTTTCGGGCACGGCAACCCGATGAACGCGCTGGCCGACAACGAGTACACGCGGGCCTGGGCCACTATCGGCGCTGAAATCCCGCGCCCGCGCGCCATCCTTTGCGTGTCGGCTCACTGGTATCTGCCGGGGACCGCCGTGACCGCGATGGAGCGCCCGCGCACGATTCACGACTTCGGCGGCTTCCCGCGCGAGTTGTACGAGTTCAAGTATCCAGCGCCGGGAGACGTTGCGCTCGCCGGTCGCGTGCGCGAGTTGCTCGCGCCCGTGCCGGTCGCGCCGGACGAGCGCTGGGGATTGGACCACGGGACTTGGTCCGTGCTCTGTCACGTCTTCCCGGAGGCGGACGTGCCCGTCGTTCAGCTCAGCATGGACGAGACGCAGCCGGCCGCCTTTCATTACGAAATCGGGAAGCGTTTGTCACCGCTGCGTGACGAGGGCGTGCTCGTCGTCGGGAGCGGGAACGTCGTCCACAACCTGCACACCTACTCTTGGGGCAGACACGCGGTCGAGCCTTTCGACTGGGCCGTGCGCTTCGAGGAGCGCGCGCGAGAGCTGTTGACGGCGGGCGACGACCGGCGGCTCGTCAACTACGAGGCGCTCGGCCGCGAGGCGCAGCTCTCCGCGCCGACGCCCGATCACTTCCTGCCGCTGCTCTACGTCATAGCGTTGCGCGGGGAAGGCGATGAGGTCAGCTTCCCCGTCGAAGGCTTCGACGGCGGCTCTGTCTCCATGCTCTCAATCAGAATCGGCTGAGTGAACCTGTAGGGGCAGAGGGCTGGCTTGTCCTCTGCCTGTACCTGAATCACGCGCGCGGCGGGAGCGTCCTTCGCAAAAGCTGAACGGGGCGGCGTCAACCTTCTCACTTACGGACGCGCGGGGGCGGGGAAAACAATTGCGACAGACCGGGCCGAACTGATTTATAATGATGGCGGAAACTTCCCGGAGTCGCACGCGCTTTCTCCCACGACTCCGCGCGTGTTCGAAGAGTAGAAGGGTGGTCGCATCATGACCGGGTTCGCCTCAGCAGTCCGTTCGTTCTTGAAAACATCTGCCGTGCCTTTAGCCGGCATCCTGCCCGCGCTCCTCTTCTTGAGCGTGAGCGCTTCGGGCCAGGCCCCGCATCCCGTTCAGAGCGCGGCTTCGGCTCCGGCCCCGACGGCTCCGGCGGCCCCGGCCGCTGCGGTCGCCCCAAAGACTCCCTCCAAATTTATAGAGCCCAAATATCTCACGCTGGGCAAGACTGTGAAGGGGCGCGACATCAACGCGACCATCTACGGGACGGGCGCGAAGCGCGTGCTCATCTTCGGCGGGATTCACGGCGACGAGCCGCATACGACCGTGCTCGCGCGCGCGCTGGCCGTCAACATGAACCGCGACACGCTGCCGCCGGACCTGACCGTCATCATCGTGCCGGACGTGAACCCGGACGGGTTGATGGCCGCCACGCGTGTCAACGCTAACGGCGTGGACATCAACCGCAACTTCCCGTCGAAGACGTGGCGCTCGGACTACACCGAGCAGAAGCGTTATCCCGGCACGCAGCCTTCGTCAGAGCCAGAGACGCGCGCCGTTCTTGCCCTGCTCGAACGCTACCCGCCGCACCTGGTCGTCACGCTTCACGCCGCGCTCGGCTGCATGAACTGGGACGGGCCGGGCGGTCCCTTCGCGCAGGTCATGGCAGACATCAACGGCTACCCTCTCTGCGGCTCGCTCGGCTACGAGACGCCCGGTTCCCTGGGCCTGTTGATGGGGATTGACAAACAGATTCCGACCGTTACCATAGAGCTGCGCGCGAAGAACCCGAGCGATTTGGTCCAGGAGAACCTCCCGGCGCTGCTCGCCCTGCTCAAGCACTTCGCCGCGAAGTGAGCTTCGACTAATCAGGTAAAAATTTAAGCTGCGGAGGGGGCTATGAAGAGAATCTACCTGGGCGGCTTTCTGCTCCTGCTGCTCGCGTGCGTGAGGACGCCCGCCGGCTTGAGTTCGACGAGACTCACGGCCCCGGCCCCGTGCATGGCGAACCAGCTTTCAGTCAGCCGCGTGTCCGACGACGCGGGCGTTGGGAACAGGGCCGTCAACTTCGCCTTCACCAACACGTCGCCGACGCCGTGCACGCTCAACGGCTACCCAGGCTTCACGCCGCTCGACAGGCGCGGGCGTCCGATGCGCGGCGTCCGCGTCGTCCAAAGCGACGCAACGTACTTTCAGCCGGAGCAGGCCGCGCAGGAGGTGACGCTTGAGCCCGGAAAGACCGCCTGGTTTCAGATTGCTTACACCGCCGTCCAGAGTACGCCGCGAAAGTGCGCGGCGTCCGCCAAAGTCAGAATCACCGCCCCAGGCACAAAGAGAGTCTTCCTCCTGCGCGAAGAAATTACGCCGTGCCAGCACACGGTCACGGTGACGCCCGTGCGGAGCGGCCTCCCAGAATAATTCATGAGGCGGCCGCCGCCGGGTCATTCATCCGAGCGCCGTTTCACACCGGCGCTCAGTCGTCGTTGAGAATTGTGCCAATCCCCTGCGGGTCCAGAATCGAGGCGTTCACGGGCGCGCTCAGGTTCAAGAAGAACGTTTCGTTCACTTCCTTAAGCAAATCTCCCTTGACGTTGACGACCACGGTCCTGCTCGTCTGCCCCGGCGTGAAGGTCAGCACAGTGGGTGGCACGGCCGTGTAATCGGTCGCGGCCGCCGTGCCGTTGGCCGTCGCGTACTTGACCGTGACGCGCTGCCCGCTCGGGGCCGAGAGCTTGACCGTGAACGTCAAGGACACAGTGCCTGCGTCGGGCTCCGCGACGCTCACGTCGTTGACGGTTATCTTCGGCGCGAGGTCGTTATCCGTGATCGTGCCGACGCCCGCGCCGAGGCCCGAAGCGATGGCCGCGTTCGTCGGGGACGAGAGCACGAGCTTGAACGTCTCGTTCGCTTCGTCGAGCAGATCGCCCTTGACCGTGACCGCGACTGTCTTGCTCGTCTGCCCCGGCGTGAACGTGAGCGTCGTCAGCGGGAGCGCCGTGTAGTCTGTGCCGGCGAGCGCCGTCACGTTCGCGGTCGCGTACTTCACGGTCACTGTCTGCGCGCTCGCCTGTGAGAGCTTCACGGTGAAGGTGGCGATGCTGTTCGCGCCCGTGTTCGCCTCCGTCACAGTCACGTTGTTGACGGCGAGGCTGTACGCCGGGTCGTTGTCCGTAATCGTCCCCGTGCCCTGCGCGTCGGCGATGGCCGCGTTCACGGCGGCCGAGAGATTCACCTGAAACTTCTCATTTGGCTCGTCCAGTATGTCGCCCACGATTGGCACAGTTATGGTTTGAACGGTCTGGCCCGGAGTGAACGTCAGCTTGCCGGCGGCGGCCTGGTAATCGCCCGGCGCGATGGCCGTCCCGTTGGCGGTCGCGTAGTTGACCGTCACGGTCTTGCTCGAAGCGACGTTGAGCTTGACAGTGAACTTGGCATTGAGCGTCCCGGCGTTGCCCTCCGTGGCGGTCGCGTCGAGGATCGAAAGAGTCAGCGCGGCTTGTGTGACGGTGACGGTCTTACCGTTGATGGTGATTGTGCCAGTTCGCGGAGTGAGGCCCGTGTTCGGCGCGACCGTGTAGCCGACCGTCCCGTTCCCCGCGCCGGGCGAGCCCGAAGTGACGGCGAGCCATGCCGCGTCGCTCGCCGCCGACCACGCGAACCCTTCGGTCGCCGTCACCTGGATGGTGCCTGCTCCGCCCTCGCCCCCGAACTGTGCGGACACGGGCGAGACGCTCAGGCCGACGTTGAACGAGCGCGGCGCGGTCGTCGCCTCGACGGGAACTGTGCCAGAAAGCAACTGCGCCCTGTAGGTGTACTCGCCGTTCGGGAGGGGCGCGGTCGGCGTCCAGTTGAAGACGGTGGTCGCACTGTAAGGGGCCGTGCCGACGAAGCCGTAGCCGTCAACCCAGAAGCGCACGTGTGTCGGCGTCGCACCCGTGTTGGCTAGAGAGTTCGCCGTAACGCTGAAGCGATAGGCACTGCCGCTCGCCGTCACGGGCGCGGCCGTGCCCCACTTGGCAGGCCAGGGGTCAGACGTGTAATAGCGCAGAGAATATTTGCCGGGGAGGGAACTGGTGTTGAGCGCGACCTCGAACCTCCACTGCCTGACCTCATTCAACTGGTACGACTTCGGCGTGCAGCCGCCTGCGGGAACCCACTGATAGTCGAACCAACTGCCGTCGCTCTTGTACATGAAAAGCCATCCCTGAAAGTCCGGCTCCGAGCAAAGCTCGAAGACCACCTTGCGCGGCTGCGTGACGTTCAAGTTGAAGTTGTCGGAATCGCCAGCGGTGATTCTGCCTGTGATGCGGCCCGTCGGGCTGACGCCGAGCGGGGAAGCGAAATCACCAGCGGCGGGCTCCGTGAAACTCAGGTCGTCAACCACGTCGTTGCAGTCGTCGTCCACACCGTTCTGCACTTCGGCCGCGCCGGGGTGCACGCCCGCCGCTGAGTCGTTGTAGTCGCCCGTCGCCTTCGAGTAGCCGTCCGAGTCGGCGTCCGTGCACATGGGATTCGAGGCGGGGTAGAGGCCGGCGATTGCGGTGCGCGCGGCGGCCGAGACCTCCCAGTTCCAGGCGTCAACCTCGCAGAGGACGTTGGCGTTCGCGCCGTAGGCGAGTGCCTTGACGAGCAGGTCGTTCTTGTCTTCGGGCGTCGTCGGCGTCGCGCCCGCGTAGCTCTTGAGGTAACTGAAAGCCCGCTTCATGACCGCGCGGCCGTGCAGGCGCGCGAAGCGCAGCATGAAGCCGCTCCACCCGTCGTTGGGTGCGATCCCGAGTCCCGGACACCCTGCGCCGCCGCGCACGCAAGCCGACCATGTGGCCGCGTTGCCGGCCGCGTCCCATACCTTCGTCAGCCTTGTCGTTTCGTAAGCCAGGCTGGACTTCGGCGTCCTGTCCAAGTCGCCCCAGGACGCGTAGAACAGGATGTAATGTTGTAAGAAGTGGGTCCAGGCGTGGCCGAAGTCACCGTAGTAATTAATGTAGTTGACGGGCCAACTGTAGATGTCGAAATTGTGCGACATCTCATGCAGGATGACGCCGTGCAACTGGCCCACTGCCAGGTAGGTCTTAATGTCATTGAGCATGAACGGCGCGATGTCGAGCCCCTTCGCGCCGACCCAGCCGAGGCCCGCGTTACCCACTCCCGGGTCCACGAGGGCGATGGTCAGCGGGCCGCTCCCCGAAGGCTCGCCGCCGAGCAGCTCGGCCATCTGCGCGTAGTTGAGGTCCGTCAGGTGGACCAATTCGTAGATTTGTTGCTGGCTGAGGCCGTCGGCGTCCAGGTCGCTGTCCTGGAACGCCCAGCGCACGTACTTCCCGCTGTAGGCGCGCAGCGTGTAGGTGACGCCCGAGATGGACGTGTACACGATGGTTTCCTGGACGAGAGAACTCGCCGCCGTTGCGCCCTCGGCCGTGGCGGCCGTCACGCCCTTTTCGGTTTTGGCGCTGATTACTTTCCCGGCGTCCGAAGGCCGCTCGCCTGGGACGACGTAGTCGCGCGCCCCGTAGTCGGGCTCTTGTGCGGTTGAAGTTGGGCCAATCTGTCCGGCCGGACTAAGGCTCTGGGCCTGAGAAACGGCTGCCGGGCCGAAGGCCAGGACGACGATCACGACCGTCAGGAGATATTGCCTGAGGGACGACGGGGGACGGGGCAGACTACGCATGAGGGTTCACCTATTGCCAGAGAACGCGGTCAAGAACAGCGGGTAAACGCTGGAGGACGAAAGTTGCGCGGCACGAGGTCTGGGCTTCGGTTGACGACCTGCCGCGTTTAGAACTGGGGTCCGGCGGGGTGTGGAGCGCGGGCTTTGAGAAAGTTAAATCGTCACACCGCCGGGCCAGGGATTCTAATCAAAGTTCGCCTCTGAATCAACTCCGGCCGAAGTGGATAGTGGGCCAGTTTCAAACCTGGGAAGACTCTCCACTGCCGAACTCCGAAGGCGCTGGGCCTGCTGCTCTCATAATATATGCGTAGGCGAGGCAAAGTATTTCAAGAAGCCACAAGTTTAACGGGCGAAGAGCTATTTGCTTTTCAAACTGGACCACTACCCTGAGGTGGCTCGGGGCCGCTCAAAAGTCAGACGGGCAAGCCAGGGTCGTTCGACCCGCCTGCCCGCGATAGTTGCACTGCTTTTCGGCGGAACCTTGCCGCCGCCTTACTTGTACCTGTAGGTGATGCGCCCGCGCGTGAGGTCGTAAGGGGACATCTCGACGCTAACGCGGTCGCCGGCCAGGATGCGTATAAAATTCTTCCGCATCTTGCCGGAGACGCCAGCCAGCACCACGTGGTCGCTGCCGTCCAGCCGGACTTTGAAGAAGGCGTTGGGCAGCTTGTCAATCACGACACCTTCAGCCGGAATCAAATCGTCTTTAGCCAATCAGAATCTCCTCGAATGAAATGAAGTGAAAATTTGGGCCAGGCCCGTGGCACAGGCGCGGCCCGTGAAAAATTCGCTTACCTTCCGCGACGCGGCCTGAAAGAGCGCCGCCCGAAGCTGCTGCCGCCGCGCCCGCTGAGGGCGGAGACGGGAGCTTTCCACGCGGGGGCGGCCTCGCTGCGGCCACCGAAACCGGGGAGCACGACGCGCTCGACCTTCTGCCCGGTCAGACGCTCGATGGCGCGCATGGACAACTCGTCAACCGGCGAGACGAGCGTGATCGCCTGGCCCGCGTTGCCGGCCCGGCCAGTGCGGCCGATGCGGTGCACGTAGTCCTCGGGAGCGGACGGCACGTCGTAGTTGATGACGTGCGAGACGGAGTCAACGTCAATCCCGCGCGCCGCGATGTCCGTGGCGACGAGAACGCGATGGCGTCCGTCCTTGAAGCCGCGCAACGCGGCCTCGCGCTGTGGCTGCGTGCGGTCGGCATGGATGCGGTTAACCCTGTGCTCGCGCGCCTCCAGGATGTGCGAGAGCCGTTCGGCCCCGCGCCTGGTCCGCGTGAAGACGAGCACGCGCTCGAAGCGCTCGCGTTCGAGCAGGTCGAGCAGGAGCGCCGTCTTCGATTCGAGCGCCACCGGGTAAGCCTTCTGCTCGACGGTCGCGGCGGCGGTCCCGCGCGGGCTGACTTCGACGAGCTTAGGCTCCTTCATCGTCGTGCGCGCGAGGTGTTCGATCTCCGACGACATCGTCGCCGAGAAGAGTAGCGTCTGCCGCTTCGCCGGAAGCATGGCGAGCACGCGACGAATCGCGGGCCAGAAGCCCATGTCGAGCATGCGGTCTGCTTCGTCCAGAACGAGCGTTTCGATGTGCGCGAAATCGAGCGCGCCGCGCTCGACGTGGTCGAGCAGGCGGCCCGGCGTGGCAATGACTATCGAGGGGCGACCGCGCAGCTCCGAAGTCTGTTTCCCGATTCCGGTGCCGCCGATGAGAGTCGCTGCCTTCAGCCCTTTGACCGGAGAGAGCGAGCGGAAGCTGGCTTCAATTTGTGTCGCCAATTCGCGCGTCGGCGCAAGGATGAGCACACGCACGCCTGGGCGTGACTGCGCTTGTAAACGTTGAATGATGGGGAGCAGGAACGCGGCCGTCTTGCCGGTTCCCGTCTCGGCGCAGCCGATCAAGTCCGAGCCCGTGAGGACCGTGGGAATCGCCTGCTTTTGAATTGGTGTTGGTTCGGTGTATCCGAGGGATTGGCACACGCGCACTAGCGCGGGCACGAGTCCCAACTCAGAGAAATTCATGAAAATCCTTATCGTGCTGCTCGACCGCCGTCCTTGACGGGAGCAGTTCTTTTTTAACTGAAAATTTAGAAAGCGCCTCCGGCGGAAAACATTCTCGTCGGAGGCGCTTTATTTTTCCGACACTATGTAAGCCTGAACGAGCTTACCAGCGCGGCTCGCGGTCTCCGCCGCCGCCGTAGCCGCCACGGCCACCGCCGCCGCCGCCACGATTGCCGCCGCCGCCGTAACCGCCGCTGCGGCCACCGCCGCCGCCACGGCCACCGCCGCCGCCGTAGCCGCCACGTCCGCCCCCGCCGCCGCGATTACCGCGATCTTCGCGCGGGCGCGCTTCGTTGACGGTCAGCGAGCGGCCGTTGACTTCCTTCCCATTGAACTGCGCGATGGCCGCCTGGCCCTCCTCGTTGGTCGCCATCTCGACGAAGCCGAAACCGCGCGAGCGGCCCGTCTCGCGGTCCTCGACCACGGAAGCTGATTCGACCGTGCCGGCCTGTGAGAACAGTTGCTGCAAATCCTCACTCGAAGTCTGGAACGAGAGGTTCCCGACGTAAAGTTTCATTGACATGGATGTAGTTGTACCTCTCCTCTGTAGGAGGAATAAAAGAAGCTGGCGAATCGAAGGGTGCTTCGATGTAACGGTAGGCAGCGAAGGCTCGCGTTCGTGTGCTCAAGACTTGAGCGGCTTCTAAGTTGTAATCGGCCCACTCTCGAACTATCCAAGACGCCGTCGCATTTTAACTAACCAGCGGTCAGCGCATCACCGTTGATGCAAGAGAGAAGGATTAGCTGGCGACTATGATGCCCTAAGTGGGTGTCAAGTTGCAAGCGGCGAGAGCCTTAATTGCTGATTCGTCTACGGTAAAGGCCCGGAGAGGACGACATCCTCGGCCGGCGCGAGCTTGAGGCCCTTGACTCGCGTGTTGATGATCGGCTCGGTTTTGGTCTTCTGCGCCTTCTTGATGGGCTGTCCCTCGGTGCTGCAAGTGTCGGCGAGCAGGTTCTCGGCCCCCTTCACGTCGAGCGGCTTGGAGAAGTAGTAGCCCTGGCCGTTCTCGCACTTCAATTTTCTGAGGAGCGCGAGCTGTTCTTTCGTCTCGACGCCCTCGGCGATCACGTCCATGCCCAGATTTTGTGCCAGCATGACGATGGTGCGGACGATCTCCAGGTTCTCGTTGTTGTCAATCATCTTGATGACGAACGAGCGGTCAATCTTCAGCGTGTCTATCGGGAAGCGGTGCAGGTAGCTCAAGGAAGAGTAGCCTGTGCCAAAATCGTCAATGCTCAACTGGACGCCGAGGTCGCGCAACTGCTGGAGCATCTCGGTCGCCGTCTCGAAATTCTCCATCACGACGCTCTCAGTAATCTCCAGTTTGAGGCCGCGCGGGCTCAAGCGAGTCTCGCTGATGATGTTCTTGACCTGGTCAATCAGGTCGGGCTGGGCAAACTGCTTGCCCGACAGATTGACGCTGATGAAGAGCGGGTTCTCGTCGCCGTACTCTTTCTGCCAGCGCTGCATCTGCCTGCACGCTTCCTTCAGGACCCAGTGGCCGATGCTGATGATCTGGCCTGTGTCTTCGGCGATGGGGATGAAGTCGAGCGGGGAGATGAGCCCGCGCTCGCGGTGACGCCAGCGGAGCAGCGCCTCGAAACCGCGCAGGCTGAAGTTGTGCAGCGAGACAATCGGCTGGTACTGGATGAAGAACTCCTCACGCTCCAGGGCGTGACGCAGGTCCGTCTCCATCTGCAAGAGGTTGATCGCGACCTCGTGCATGGCCTTGTCGAAGACCTCGTAACGATTTTTCCCGAGCGTCTTGGCGCGGTACATCGCCGTGTCGGCGTCGCGCATGATGTCCGCCGGGCTGTCGTAGCCGGTCGTGCTCGGCGCGATCCCTATGCTCGCGGTGGTGTAGACCTCGTGCCCGTCGAAGTTGAACGGAATGGAGAGGTCGCGCTGGATTCTGTGCGCTATGGAGATCGCCTCCGTCTCGTCTGCGAGTTCTTCGAGGAGCACGGTGAATTCGTCGCCGCCGACGCGCGCAATCGTGTCGCCGGGCCGTAGACAGTTTTCCAGCCGGCGCGCGATGCCGATGAGCAACTGGTCGCCGATTAAATGGCCCAGGCTGTCGTTGATGATTTTGAAGCGGTCGAGGTCGAGGAAGAGGACCGCGTAAATCTGGTCTTCGTGCCGCCGCGTGCGGTTGATGGTCATCTGCAAGTGGTCTATGAACAGGGCACGGTTGGGGAGGCCCGTCAGCGCGTCGTGGAAGGCGTTGTGCAGTAAAGTCTCCTCGGTGCGCTTGCGGTCTGTCAGGTCCTGAACGTGTAAGATCAGGTAGTGCGTGTCGTCTGGGCCGTGGCGGAAGCCAGAGATGTTGCAGAGCGCCCAGACCTCGCGCCCGTCCTTGTGAATGAAACGCTTCTCGCCGTGGTAAGTCACCTCCTCGCCTGAGAGCAGCCGGGAGAGCGTGGCCTGCACGACGATCATGTCGTCCTGGTGAATCAGGTTTTGAATGCTTAAAGATTTGAGCGCCTCTTCCGAGTAACCTACAAGCTCGCACAGTGAGCGGTTGACGAGAGTCAGGTCGCCGCTACGTGAGACCAACGCTATCCCGTTGGCCGAGTAATCGAACGCGCCTCTGTAAAGTTCGTCCCCCGCGGACGTGTGTGTCTCGACTCTTTCTAAAGCCTGGGGCGCGTCGCTGATGATCGGGATGACAGCTACAGCCTTCGCCTCGGCTTTCGCCTCAGCCTTCGCCTCGGCTTTCGCCTCAGCCTTCGCCTCAGCTTTCACTTCAGCCTTCAAGGGTCTTTCGGCCGGCTTCTCGGATCGGCTCTTGCCCCTGTCTCTGAAGAGCAGGAAGAGGAAGAGCAAAACCGCGCACGAGAAGACGACGACGATAACGTTGGCCGGCGGGAGTTGAAGGCTGGCTGTGAGCTTAAAGATGACGCCCGCCGCCCCGGCCAGCGTCAAGTAGGTCAGACAGGCGCTCAGAGCGCCACGGCCCGATAGTCCTTTATTTGAGGGATGGCTGGAGCCTGCGTCAACGAAGCCCGCGATTAAGTGGGCGATGGTTTGCAGCAGGGAAATAATGCCGACGCTCGTGGCGAGGTTGTAAGGGTCTGTCAGCTTCGCCGTGGACTCGAAGAGGAAGTGCAGGGCGCTGTAGCTGAGGAAGACCGCGACGGTCGAAACGCTCGTGTCGAAAATAATCGAGGCAAGCCGCCTCTTCTCGACGAGCGCCGCGTAGAGCGTGGCCGCCGCGGTCATGAGAACGGCCGCAGGCCAGTCGAAAAAGAGCAGGCCGAGAAAGACTGGAAGGTAGAGGAAAGGAACGTGCCCGCCGTCGTCAGCGGTTTTTACGCCTACGCGCGCGCCGACGCCGAGCGCCGTCACGGCCAGCAGCCAGAAGGAAACGTCCAGTTGCCCGAACCCCGTTTGCAGCCCAGAAAGACCAATCACGTAAAGACACGCCGCCGCCGTCAACACCGTCAAGGGCTTGAGGAAAAATGAGTGGGTTGTAGTTTTCATGGGGGAATTGAGTGTTTCTGCCAAGTTTGAGCCGTCGGGGCGTACGAGGCGGGGGCGGGGCAAACCATTAATTTCTGGATAGCTCAGCTACCCAAATGTTTTTTACAGGATAAGCCCACAAAAAGCAACATCTTTTTAAAAGATTTTGCTTGAAAAAACAACGTTTATAGATTATTGTTCCATTCGAGCGCTGCCCGGGCGCTCTGAAATTCTGGGTTTTCGTGACTTCCTTCGAGCCTTATGAGGCTTCTTGTCCTGCTTACCCCTTTAGAAAGCCGTACTGCGAGCCCCGGCAGAACAGATTGAGCAGCCACTGAAGCAGCCTCGGCCATCTCCCCCAACCACACCTTAAGGAAGGCCAACAATGAAAATAATCTGCATGGACTGCCAGAATGAAACGCATCTTGAAGTGGAGACGCTGAAGGACAAAAAGAAAATGAGTTGCGCGCACTGCGAGGAAAAGGCTCAGGCTGCCCCGGCGGTGAAGACGAGCGAATGGAGCGCGCCCTCACGATATGAGGAGCCGAAGAGTCCGACCGTGCAGGCAGATTACGCTTTCGAGGTCGCGGGGCCGCAGGTAGACGAGGTGGACGTGTTGGAAATCCCGGACGAGACGGGGCTGGAGCTTTACGACCCGGAGCGCGCCGCGGCGGCGGAGGAAGTTGTTCTCTACGAGCCTGAGATTTACCCCCCGCTGGAAGCGCTGCGCGCCGACCCGGTTGAAGACGTGCCGGAGGAGATGATTGTCTCGGCGGCGCATGACCACACTGAGCCGGTTCCTGGCTTCACGCCGCACTTTGATTCTTCGCCGGAAATTGATTTTGCGCCGCGCTTTGATTTTGCGACACGGCAGGAAGCCGCGCCAGCTCCGTTACCTGAACCGGCGCTGTCAACTGAACCGGCATCGTTAATCGAAATCGTCCCGCCGGCCATCCCGCCGGCTGAGACGCCCGCGCCTCAGAGAGTGAAGTTACTCAAGTTTTCGACCGCGAGTCTCGCCGCTGGCCTGACGGTCTTCCTCGCGTTCATTTTCTTCGGCGACAAGATCCTCAGGTCGTCCAGCGACATCAGCTCCGTCGCCGCCGCCCCGACCGAGACGAAGGCTCCGGTCCAGCCGATAAAGAAGCAGGCCGCTGTGACTGCGCCCACGCCCGCGCCTCAACCCTCGTCCACGCCCGCCCCGACTCCCGAGCCGACTCCCGAGCCGACTCCCGCGCCGCAGGAGACGAAGCAGGCCGAGACCGCGCCGCCTCCCGTTGACGTTCAGCAGAACGTTGCGGGCGGACGTTTCGCCGTTCAGGTCGGCTCATACAACGAAGTGGGCCAGGCCAACGAACGCGCCGAAAAGCTGCGGGCCAACGGCTTCGACCCGCGCGTCGTGAGTGTGGAGCTGCCCAAGCGCGGCACATGGTTCCGCGTGATGGTCGGGAGCTTCAACGACCGCGCCGAGGCCAACCGTTTCGGGGCGCAGATGCGCGCCAAAGGCGCGGCCCAGGATTTTGTCATAGCCGATTTGTAATCGGGCTTCGCACTAACTCTGAACTCTAATTCCGGTCGCCCTTGAGTCAAAGCCTGAGACAATGACTCCCGAAACGACGCAAACCTATCTACGAATCGTCAACAAGTACGCTCACCTGTTCGAGCGGCCGGAAGTCCGTCTGCGCTTCCTCAACAACACGCTCGCCAGGCAGGCCGCGAATCACGAGAAGCTGAGCGCCGCCCTCAGCCGCTTCAAGTTCGTCGAGCGATCAACATTTTACCCTGTCGTCCTCAACTGGTGGCTCTACGTTCTCATCTTCCGCGAGATCAAAGCCTTCTCGAAGTCCAGCCCGGAGCACACGCGCCGCATCTGGCGCAGCAACGTCCCCTACGGCGCACGCGTGCTCTTTCACGCCTACAGGCTGCGCTTCATCTACGGCGTGCTCTGCGGGCTGGCGCTGGTCCTGTTGGCGACGGGCGGCCTGTCCGCCTTCCTCATCAAGACTTCCGAGGAGGCGAGGGCGGCCCAGGTGCGCGTGCACGAAGAGCACCTGGCGTCAGCCGCCTCGCGCTCCCACGCGCTCGCGCACGACGCGGACTACCTGCCTGGCTACAAGCCCGAGAAGGTGTGGATGGTCGAGCAGAAGGACGACTTCGAGCGCTATAGCAACGGCCTGCGTATCTTGAGGGAGTACGAGACGGCGAATCACCGGCGCGGCTATTACGTCTACAAGCCGGAGGGCGGGATCGTCAGCGACGAGCTTCAGACGAACCCGGTTGGCATCGTCTACCACACTTCGGAGAGCGACATCCTGCCGTTCACCATCGAGAACAACGACTCGATAGAGGCGCGCAGCCGTGGACTGCTGCGCTACGTGCAGGAGCACAAGTCTTACCACTACGTCATTGACCGTTACGGGCAGGTCCACCGCATCGTGCGCGACGACCAGGCGGCCAACCACGCCGGCAATTCCGTCTGGGCCGACTCGAAAGGCGTCTACGTCGGACTCAACGAAAGCTTCCTCGGCGTCTGCTTCGAGACTACGGTCTCCAGCGATTTGGGTGACGAGCAGTTGACGGAGGCGCAACTCCTGGCGGGCCGCCTGCTGACGCAGGTGCTGCGAAGCAAGCACAACGTTGACGACGCCGACTGTGTCACGCACGGGCTCGTCTCCGTCAACCCGTCCAACACGTACGTCGCCTATCACCACGACTGGGTGCGCAATTTCCCGTTCGAGGCGATGGGCCTTTCCGACAAGTACAAGGTCGCGACGACGAGCATCGGCGTCTATGGCTTCACCTACACGGAGGAGGTCGTTCGCAACGCGGGCGGCGAGATTTGGGCCGGGGCCAGGATTGCCGAGGAGGAGTTCAAGCAGCGGGCCGCGCAGGCGGGCTCTGACCCGGCCGAGGTGCGCCGCTCGATGATGGTGCTTTTCAGGACGCAAATGGTCCAGCAGAAGACGGCGCGCATCGCGGCCACTGGACGCGAAGAGCCCGCCACGGCGGAGTCGCCCGTCTCGAAGGATTTGAACCCGGCCGCCCCGGAGCCAGAGGGGAGCGGCGGATGAGTTTAACAAGCGGGCCTCGCTAATAACCCCCGACACAAACTATCCCGCACGGTTGCGTGGTTAATCCCAACACAAAACTTATGAAGTGGGTGAGATAAAAATTGCCCCACCAACAACGCAGAAGGAGAAGAAAATGGAAAACAAGAATCAGAACCCGGCGGATGCCAAGAACGAATCCGCGCCTCAGAGACCAAACGCTCTGGGCCTCGATGTCGGCACCAGCCGCATCGTCGTTTCCAACGGCTCAAGGGAGACCAAGTCAGAGCTGAACGCCTTCGTCGCCGTCCCCAGCTCGGAGATGGCCGAGAACGTGCTGCGCCAGCGCAACATGATCTACGAGCGCAACTGCAAGAACCTGTACGTCTACGGCAACGACTCGGACTTCTTCGCCAGCTTCCTCGACACGGACTCGCGGCGGCCCATGCAGTCGGGCCTTCTGAACCCGCGCGAGGAGATGAGCCAGAAGATCATGCAGCTCATCATCAAGCGCGTCGTCCCGCAGACCCGCAAGAATGAATCGCTCTGCTTCAGCGTGCCCGGCCGCGGCGAGAACGCGCAGGGCAACCTCGTCTACCACGAGGCCGTGCTGAAGAGCTACCTACAGTCGTTGGGCTACAACGCGAAGTCCCTCAACGAGGGGCAGGCCGTGGTCTTCTCGGAACTGGCCGACGAGAACTTCACGGGCATCGGCATCTCTTTCGGCGGCGGGATGTGCAACGTCTCGGTCTCGCTGATGTCCATGCCGATGATTAGCTTCAGCATCCCGAAGGGCGGCGACTACATTGACAAGAGCGTCGCCGATGTCATGGGCGAGAGCAACACGACCAAGGTGCGGATACACAAGGAGGAGAACCTGGACCTCTCGCGCAACCCGCAGGATGATATGTCCAGGGCGCTGCACATCTTCTACGAGGATTTGCTTCAGACCCTCATCGGGCGGCTCCGCTCGGAGTTCGTGCATTCGAGCCAGTTGCCGAAGGTTGACAGGCCGCTCTCCATCGTCCTCGCCGGCGGCACGGCCAAGCCGGCCGGCTTCCTTCAGAAGTTCGACAAGCTGCTGAAGTCCGAGGACAACTTCCCGATTCAGGTCGCGGAAGTACGCATGGCGAAGGACCCGCTGACGGCGACGGCCCAGGGCTGCTACGTCGCGGCGATGTCCGAAGCCAAGCCGTAAAGAAACCCTCGTCCCCGCGTTACTTCTTCTCCTTCGGCGGAAGACGGGGATGGTCACGGCGGCACGGCTTTCTAGGAGCTGTGCCGCCGTGGGCCAGTTTCATGACGGGAGGGGAAGTGTGTGGGCGCGCCTCGCACGCGTCAACGGTAGTGATCAACCAGCGCCTCGATTTGCGCGGCCTCGTCGTCGGTCAGCTCGCTGAAGGCGACGCCGAAGCCGACTTCGGCGAGTTGGTAAAGCACATGCGCGCGGATAGCCATCCAGCGCTCGCTGGGGAGCCAGATTCTGACGAAGAGATTCTGGCCCACTGAGACCACGGCCTTCGTCAGGATGAAGGCCCCGCGCCCGCTCAGGCTGGTGATCTGGCCGTTGCGGGGGCACTCCTTGGTCGTCCCCCAGGTGCATTGGATTTGGGTTTTCACCCGCTCCGCTATTCGTCGCGTGTTCTCGGGCATGTGATTGATCGTCCGTCAGTCAAAGAGTGTCGAGGAGAAGTTCCGAAAGAGCGTCCCATGAATCCCAGTGCCCACGAAGAAGAGATTGACCTCAGCGAACTCGCCGTCCGCCCGGCCGTTCCTCCGGTCGAAGCTCCTTCGACGGCCCCGGCTAAATCTGACCAGCCTGACCCCCTCGACGCGCGCATCAGCGCCCTGACGGAGCGGACCCGGCCGCCCCTGGGGAAAAGACTCCAACACATCTTAACTGAACTGAGCCGGCTGATAAAATATCTACAGCTCATCGAGGAGCAAGTTTCCGAAGACACGCCGCCCCGCAAGACGGTCGTCATCTTCCGCGCCGTGCACGACCGCGCGCACGCCCTCGCTAACTTCGTCAACGTGGCCGCGGCCGAAACGGGCGAAGGCGACGAAACCCTATACGAAGTTTTGAACGGAATCGGTTTCGCGCTCACGCACGAACTGCACAGGGTTTACGACGACGAAGCTGCCGGCCTGCTCGGCCCGGAGGACTCGGCCCCGCCGCGCGGCCGTGCGGTGCGCGCGCACGGGCTCCTCCTCAACTGCTTCCAGCAACTAATCGTCACGCTCCTACAGGCGCTCGACCCCACGCTCGACGGCGCGGCCATCTTCGAGGACTTCAGAATCAAGCGTGAGCAGTCCATAGTACTCTACGGCGAGCTGCTCGCGCTGCTCACCAAGGTACGCAAGGCGCAGAACGACTTCGGGCTCCTGCAAAGCATCTCGCTCACCAACAGCCTGAAGCAATTCCGCGAGGACACGCTGCACTTTCTGATGTACCAGGACTGGGCCGAATTCGAGGGCTTCATCAAGGAGATCGTCGAGACGCACGACGACGCGGCCGGCTTGCGCGAAGCCCTGCGCAAGTTCACCTCCTACCTCGAAACCCTGATCGCTCAGGTCTCCATGCGAACCGTCCTCAAAAACTGAGCCCGCGCGGCGGTCGTCCCTTCATTCTCAAATAACAGGAACCGCGAAGACAGACGAAGCGACACGAAGAAAGGTTCAACCTCTTTCGTGTCGCTTCGTCTGTCTTTGCGGTTCCCGTCTTATCTCGTCCTGAATTTCAAAGGCCGCGGCACATCTCGCCCGCGCCCCAGGGCGTGCCGACGGCGCGCGTGTAGCCCGTCTTGATCTCGGCGAAGTTCCAGTCCCTACGCTGCCAGATCGAGCCGTCAGAGTATTCCACGCGGTTGATGACGATCTTCTCCTGAAAAAGGTTTCCGCCCTTGTTGCCCAGGCTCTCGACGCTGACCACGCCGTTCGGGCCGGACAGGCTGAAGGCCAGGAGTTCCTTCTCCTTGCCCGGCTTGATATTGACGCCGCAGAGAAACTGCCTGCGCGTCGTGTTCGCGGGCGCGGCCGACTCCGTGAATTGATACTCGAAGAAAACTATCTCAATGACCTTGTCGCTCGCGTTCTGGACCTTGACCTTGTAGGCGAAGCCGTCGAGGCGTTTGGGCGGGGTCTTGCGGGATTCCTGCACGCTCTTTTCCAGGTCGGCGGCGCGCGCGTCAACGCTGTCGGCGTTCGGGTCTCTCGACCCTGTGGGGTCGTTAATTCTCACGTTTCGTCGGAAGTTTTTATTGGCCGGCACCAGCGCATCGGCGGCTGGAATAGTGGTCGGGCTGTTGTCCTGAATCTCGATGACATGCCGACTTTTCTCCCACTTGAAACTGAGCACCGTGACGGACGAGCCGTCGCCGTCCTGAGCCGGCAAGGCGAGCAACGCGAGCAGCGGCAGGAGTAAGAGGCTTCTCATGGCTTGTCTCCGATATTGCGGTCAGAGGGTCGCGGAACTGAATCACCCCGCGCCCGGCTGTCTCTGAACCGGAAAGATATGTAACGGCAACGCCACTGTCAATGAATTCTCGTATGTCAACTTCCTATTGCTTCGAGAAGGACCAGTTGTAAGTTACCCCAAACTGCCTGCCCATCTCGTCGCTTCCTGTGCCGGACATTGTCCGCCCATCCGTGGAGATTTCCCCCGTGCCTTTCCCTAACGACCAGCCTTCGCAGGATTTTAACCGCCACCTCGTCGCCGATGTGCAGGCGGCGCGCACGATAGACCGCGCCCATTCCTCCTTCACCCAGGCGAGAGACGAGTTCATACTTGGAATCGAGGATGCGCCCGACCAGCGGGTCATCTAAAGGTCCGTGTAAATCCTTGCGGCGGTCTAGTCGTTCGGTAGGTGTATTGAACTCATTAAGGGACACGCCACAGCCGTCACAGAATTGCGCGGTGTCTCTCAAAGAATGTTGACACTTGGGACAGATCATAGGGCCGACCTGACAGGTGGGGGCTAGGGTAAAGAGGGACTGATTCAACCCGTGCCAGACGCACGCCGACTATTACGAATGTTGAGACGCCGACCATGAGAGGAAGGGAGCGTTGCCTGGACGTTCAACTCGGCCGAGTTGAACGTCCAGGCGCGCATTCTCAAACAGCGCCTGAGTTCGCGCTCGAAAGAATTAAAGTGTGGGTCGCTTCAGGATGTCGGCCAGGGCTTGCAACCGGGCCGAGTCTGCCGCGCTCTTCGTCTGGCCGGCGCTCTTCTCCAACTCGGGCGCGAGGCTTTTGAGTTTTCCAAGCTTCTTTGAACTCTCTGCTTCTTGAATCGCCTGCCGGAGGCTCGCGATTCGGTCAGCAGGCAGAGCTTGCGAACGCTCCAACTGGTCCACGTACGCCTTCGCCACGACTAACTTTCGGGGCCACTCAATTTTCTGCTGGTTCTGCACGTTCAATTCAGCCACCTGAACCGTCTTCGCGGCGTCTATCTCGTTCTGCGTCAGGTTCTGCGTCGGCGTCAGCTCGAAGCTGTCCAGGCCGCGCGCGATCTCCGACGCGTAGATGTGGCCGTTGTACCAGTAGGCGGACCAGTCGCCGCCGAGCACGAGCATCTTCGGATCAATCGGCCCCCGGTCGAAATAGGCAATCTCAACCGGATGTTCCGCGTCTGTGAAGTCCACGACGGAGATGCCGCCCTGATACCAGGCTTGGACCGCGATGTCCCTGCCGGGAACCGGAACGAGCGAGCCGTTATGCGCGACACAGTTCTCGCTGTCGCCCTGCGCGGCCGGCAACTTGTAGTAACTCGCGAAGCTCAGCTTGTTATCCGTCAAGCGGAAAACCGCATCAGCGCCCCATTTGTTCGGATCGTTCGGGCGGCAGCGCGCGCCCAGCCCGCCGCCCCACTCGTCTGTGAACACGACTTTTTTCCCGTCATTAGAAAACGAAGCCGAGTGCCAGTACGAATAGTTCGGGTCGTTGACCGCGTCCACGCGCTTCGGATGGACAGGGTCTTTGATGTCCAGCAGAATTCCATTTCCAGAGCATGCGCCGGCCGCGAGCCCGAGGGCCGAGTAGACGGTGATATCGTGGCACTGGTTGGTGTCGGACGGCTTTTCCAATCCGTTCTTGCCGTGTGTGCCGGCGTTATTCAGGCCGTTCAGAGCGCCCGTCCTCGGGTCCATAAACACTCTCGGACTCGACACCACCTGAGCCTCTTGCGGCGCGGCCAACGGCACCTTAATCACGTCAATGCGAAAGAGCGCGGTATTCGGGTCCTTGTCCGGGGCCTCGCCCGAGCACCCGGCCAACTCTTCGCTTTGACGGACAAAAGAGGTTCCAGAGACGTAGATGTAGACGTTGTTCTTATCGTTCGGGTCAACTACCAATGTATGCGTGTGCGAGCCGCGGCAGGTCTGCACCGCCGCCACCTGCTTCGGATTCTTGATGTCAGAGATATCGAAAATCCTTACTCCGCGGAAACGATCTTTTTGAGCGGCTGGCGGATGAGGCTTGTTCTCCTGTCCGGCGGCTGGCGGAGGCTCGGGCGGAAAACCCTGTGGACTGCAATCGAGTCGGCCGTTCGGCATCTCCACAGACATAAACATCAGGTTCTTGTAAACGGACACGTCGCCCTGCCCGCCCGGACAGACCATCGAAGTCAACAATTTGATCTCCGCCGGATTGGAGATGTCATAGATGTTGACGCCGTAAAAGTTTCCCTGGAACAGGTGGTTGCCCTGAAACGCGAGGTCCGAGTTGGCAAAGGCGAGCCCGGCAATCACCAGCTTTATCGGTTTTGGCATCTTCGAAGGGTCGCCGACGCCGATCAGCTTGAGTGCCTTGTCTACTTTCGGATTATCGGGATCGTCGGAGCCGAGTTGAAACGCGTCCGGCTTTTTGAACAGCATGACGTGCTTCATGCCCATCGCTGTTTCACCTGCGTCGTACATTCCCGGCGTCAGCTTGGCGCGCGGGTCGCCTGCATCTGAGCCCGTCATTCCAGCCGGCAGAGGCGGTGCCGGTTCAGGAGCAAACGGGTTCCCACCGTCCTCGTCTGCGGGTTTGGCTTCTGGCGTCGGAGTGGGCGAAGGCTGCGGCGACGGCGAGGTCGTTTGTGCCAGCGTCCTGGCTGTCAAACACGAGCACAAAACAAGGGAAGCTATTAGTAAACGGAAAGCGATAGTGTGAACTCGATTCATCGTTTCTCCTCTACAGGTTTTTCGCCCAGCATGGTTTGCATAATTCTAATCTCAGCACGTTGGCCGCTGTCAACGTCCGTCGCGAAATTGAACAGTTCAGCGTCCTGCCCCGCGCCCGCCGTATCGAACAAGTCCTTGACCATAATCAACGCGCCATTGTGGTGCTGAATCATTCCGGCCAAAAACAGATGATCGAACTCCGCGCCCTTTGCTTTTCTCAATACGTCCATCTGCTTTGCGCTCAGCATCCCGGGCATGAGCATGTGGTGGCCTGACATATCATGGCCCGGCATGTCCATGTGCGTCATTCCCGGCATCGAAGGCTCTACCGGCTCTCCCCTGGCTTCGAGCCACCCTTTCATAAACTTCATTTCGTCTGACTGTGATTTGCTGATGCGCGCGCCGAGAAGGCGTAGGTCCTTGTTCTCCGTATGCGACTCGATGAGTGCCGTCATCTCGACCGCCTGCCCGTGGTGCATGATCATCCCCTGCATGAACTCCACGTCCTTCGGTGAACGGGGCGGCAGTGTCGCCCTCGTCGTTGGCGGCAGTGTTCGGGTTGGCTGGCCCGGCGCACCGGGCTGTACCACGACCGGCGTCGCCTGAGGATCAGCCTGCTGTGCGCAGACCGGCAGCGATAAGAAACACACGAGAGCACCGGCGGCCATGAGCCCGCCTCGCGACGCCGAGACACAGATTACTGGCCGCCGCTTAAGCCTGGCACTGAAAGGAAATGACAGCATTAGAAAACGCCTGGTCCTGCAAATCGTTCCGTAAAGGCGAAACTATCGAACGCCGCGTCATCACCCGCGCCCCGACGCAACGTGCATGAGTTGAGACCTAAATTTTTGCACACTATAGGCACACAAAGCAAAACGGGCAGCCATCTGGCTACCCGTAATCTATAAATTCTATGGAGGCGGCGATCGGAATCGAACCGATGAATAAAGGTTTTGCAGACTAGCCCGAACACTTCACCCTAATTCGCCATCCTTCACTAACCTTATGATAAAATACGAGTTATGCGTTACCTGTACTCATGCTTATTTTTAGCTATTCATAGCGATTCAGCATAGCAGTGATACACCAGTGATACAAGAATTCTACCTTATGCCCTTCCTATCAAAATTGAGCCATGAATGAGAACAAATTGGACAAAGGTGATACACAGTTTGCTGAGTATGAAAGGATTTTTCGTTTGCTATGCGAAGCTGTAAATGAATCACCAAGTATAAAGGATTACTCCGAATATCATCAAAGTCCGGCATATTTCTATCGCTACTGGACTATTAATAATGAAGACGATTGGCAGAAATCACTTACATATAGAGGGAACATGGGAAACAATGCCTTTATTGATGTCTATAAGTATGAAGATTCGAGAGATGTCATTCTGCTGATACAGCACAGCCAGACGAAATTTGCCTCATGGCTTGAAATTCCATTATTTAGCGTAGCGCGCCTATTATTCCTAACTGCCAAAATTGAAATCAACAAACCGGAACTAAAACGAATTTTTGATTTGAACTCAGATCAGGAGAAAGAAGAAGCAATTGATAATGCGGTCAAGGCAGTTTTGAAGCGATTATTTTGGGCTTTACCTAGACTCATTTTGCAGGCAACAGATAGGGCAATCCACGATAGCATCCTCTCATACATTAAGACTGATCTTGAACGCGTGTATAGCCTACATTGGAAGAAGATGGAATTGTCCAGAAACCATGAGTATCTCCCTCATGACATTTTGAACTGGTTAAACGGCCAAATCAAGGCAGTCGAAGATTGGCGACAAAGATTTATAGGTAATATTAGGGAAATACCCGAACCGGAACTAAGCGAGTTACCTCAACGGTATAAAGAATTAAGTGCGGCGTATAAAATTGCGAAAAAAGAGCATGGTCAGAAAAAAGAAAAGTACTTGGCAGCAGAGAATAGACGTACACTCAGGGATTGGCGTGAACAGTGGAAAAAGGAATTTGTTTACTATCCAGAACTCTATCCTGATTGTCTAATGCTACTCTGCGATGAAGAAATTATTAAGCCGCATGATATTGCTTTTCAGCATTTAAGTTTTGATTGGGGATACAGTCCTGACCACATAAGAAGGATCATTAAAGAACAAAAAGCAATAGCAAAAGGACAAGGTAAGAAAAGTGGCTCATCGAAATAAAAAATGAGCCATTTTTTAGTATCAAAAGTGGCGCATAAAATTTCTTTTGAGCCACGCGCCAATCAGGAGAAATGGATTATAAACGCTGGTGAATTTGCCAGCGTTATTTTTATGGGAGAAAGAAAGAAATGGAACAACAAGAAAAGCTGTACACGCCAAATGACATAGCAAGAATGGGTATTATGTCGCTTGTAATGCAGTGGCAAGAACGCAAGTCTGGACGGCTGCCGCATTACCGCATTGGGCGCAAGATACTTTACTCACAACGACATTTAGACTCGTATTTTGCGGGATGTGAGCGAGGCAGAGAAGGCGAACAAGGATGTAATGCTGCGTGAGAATTACAAATTCACACTCCTAGTCGAAGATAGCAAGACGCACGGTGAGGAAGAACTACATTGATTAGTTTGTCCGAGATTCAAGCTGAAGCTGCACGTCTTAGCTCGCCACGTGCGCCTGTGTCTCATACTGATGTCTGGCGAGAGATGCTTGACGCTTTGGAGCCGATAGACTTTCGTGAAGCAGCGGAGCTAGACGACGACAACGAACGGCTTTCGCAAAAGCACTACATCGTTATCACGGTGCGCGAAGTCTTGCGCGTGGCACGCACGCCTTTCCAGCACAGTGGGATCCGAAGCTTGGAATTCACGTGACTTGAAGTCGCGGC
>JADMIO010828270.1_pt1 | contig 33811 bp, 36 predicted proteins | sample 8958161 | NCBI WGS metagenome assembly JADMIO01 (sample SAMN16585339, study PRJNA669376) | soil metagenome | isolation source: Crop rotation soil | place: USA: Cullars Rotation, Alabama | collected 2011 | reverse complement strand
GGCCGCGACTTCAAGTCACGTGAATTCCAAGCTTCGGATCCCACTGTGCTGGAAAGGGCGAATTTGCATTCGGCTGATTCATGTACAAGCGAAGGGTGTCGAGATACGCGACGCGACCCGTGTTTGGCGTCACGTAGCCGCTGTTGAGCATGTTGCTCTCGTAATCCCACCGTATGCCAAGATTCAGTATCAACCGCTTGATCGGAGTCCAATCGTCCTGGACGTAGGTACCGATCTGGTTGTTGTTCGACTTCATGAACGGGTCACCGCTTCCGAATCTGAGTTCGAACGGCACCTGGAAATTGTAGTTCTGGTCGCCATTCCCGGTATTCGCGGTCTGCGCGAAATGAAACTGCGGTACGAAATCGTTTCGCTTGTCGATGTCGTACGTGTTGTGATTGAAGCTCAGACCACCCTTGAACACGTGCTCGCCCATTAGCTCGAAACCTGTATATGTCAGGTCGTCGCGGAATCCAATGCGCTTCTGGATGTACTCCTGGATCGAGGCGGCCGAGCCAATTACGTAATCCGTTCCGTTGACAGTGTAGAGCCGCCGCGGTTGACCCAGTTCATTAGGGCTGAATCCGCGATGAAAGTGCGAGAAATCAACTTTTGCTTCGTTAAGCCACGGCCCGGTGAAATAACTGTGCTTGGCCTGAACCACTGTGTTGTAGTTGTGATTATTGACCGCAGCCGCGGACGTGGTGTTTCCACCAAAGTCTCGGACGTCTGTCTCATGTCGATTGTTAAAACTGAGTTCGGCAGACTGGTTGTTGGTGAGGTCGGCGTTGACTTTACCAAACCAGAGGTTCTCGCGGAAAGGCGATGCGCCGTTGCCGTTGTACTGAGTGAGGTTGACCGTGTCGAGTGCTGGGAAAGCCCCCGCCGCCGGCAGACCGGTGACGTTCACGAAGTTGAACCTGTTCTGATAGTTGCCCTCGTAGGACCCGAAGAAGTGAACCTTGTCCTTGATTATCGGGCCGCCGATGCTGAAACCGGCGAGCGTGCGCCGATAGTCGGGCTTGGGAGTTTTTGCCGCGAGCTGGAAACTATCGAGTGCGACCATGCTCTTGTTCTGGAAGGCATATAGCGCCTGCCCGCTCCACACATTGCCGCCTGATTTCGTTTGCGCCGTGATAACTGCGCTGGCAGCGTTCTGGTACTCCGCCTTGAAGTTCTGCGAGATAACGCGGTATTCCTGCACGGCGTTGCGGGGGAACGGATTGCCGCGGCTGGCGTCCTGACCAGAGATACCGCCCTGCGTCAGCTCGTTCTTGTAGCTGGTTCCGTCGATGAAAAGATTGACGGCTGACGGCGGCTGACCGCCCGCAGTCACTGTTTTGAACTGGCCGTTAACGCGATCTTCAGTCACCTGCACGCCTGGCGCGAGCTGCGCAAGATCGAGGAAATTGCGACTGGGCGTGGGCAGCTTATTGATTTGCGCCTGCGTAATGTTTGTCGCGACTTCCGAAGTGCGCGTCTCGGTACCCGTTGTCGCTGTAACGACTTGAGTCTCGAGGACAGCCGCCTGGGGTGTCAGCGAGAAGTCCTGCGCTTGCATCGCTCCGATTTGGACGACAATCCTCCGGCTCTCGGGTGCGCTGCCGATTCTCCGGACGTTGACGTCGTAAGTGCCCGGCGTGAGCCCTACCAGCGTGTACGCTCCCGCGTCGTTGGAGAGCGCGGTACGCGTGGCTCCGGTACTGACGTTCCGCGCGATGATCTGCGCGCTCGCGATCGGCACGCCACCGGCGCCAGTAACCGTTCCACGGATCGTGCCTGACGTATTTTGCGCCGAAGCGCTCGCTCCGACGAGTGTCGTCAGCGTCGCCAAAACTGACAGCGCATGACGCCAAAGACCGAATGTCCACCTTTGTCGGTGTTTCATGTACATCTCCATTTGTTGTTTATAAAGCGAGTTGCATCCGACCGAAGTTTTCTATGCGACTGAGCTCATTCCTCTGTTAACGGTTGATGGAGGCGGCCGCTCCGCCGGCGCTTCCTCCGCACCGGTCGAGCGCCGGATGACGAGTTTGGTCGACACACGCTCTCGGCGACGAGCGTGATCGTTTTTGTGGGTGATACCGTTCAACAGGAGATCGACCGCACGGGCGCCGAGCTCGCAGATTGGAACGTGGACGGAAGAGAGCGGCGGATCCATGTAGCGCGCGAGCGGGATGTCGTCGAATCCCGCCACAGCCATCTCGTCCGGCACCCCGACGCCCGATTCCTTGAGCGCGCTCAGCGCGCCAATCGCCATTGAATCGTTGGCAGCGAAGATTGCGGTCGGACGATCCTGAAGCGCGAGCAGCTTGAGCGCCGCGCTGTAGCCGGCCGCTTCGGTGAAATCGCCATCGAGCTCCAGCGCGGAGTCGCGCTCGATCCCGGCTTCCTTGAGCGCAAGCCGATAGCCGCGCAATCTCTCCGCCGCGTCGTAGTTTCGAGCCGCACCTTTGATGATCGCAATGCGACGATGCCCGCGCTCGACCAGGTGTGCGACCATCTCGCGCGCGCCGCGACAATTCTGAATGGTGAGCGAATCGATCTCATCGCCCTGCGGGACCGAACACAACAAAACAACCGGAATCGTGCTCGGCAGATTGAGCAGCGCGTCGGCGTCGAGATCGGGCGACATCGCCACCACTCCATCGACACGACCCCGCATCGCGCGGATCGCGGTCTCGATGCCGTGACGATCGGCGTACGCGCGCGAGATCAGCAAGTGAAATCCGTTCTTCTGCGCGGTGTCGTCCATGCCGCGTATGACTTCCGAGAAGAATTCGCCATACAGATCCGGTAGCAGCACTCCCAGCGTTTGCGTCTTGCTCGTGATCAGGCTGCGCGCGCCACTATGCGGGACGTAACGCATCCTGCCCGCGATCTCACGTATGAGTCGCTTCGTCTCGTCGCTTACGGGTCCGCTGCCGTTGAGAACTCTGGAGACAGTTGCGACAGACACATTCGCTTCGCGGGCAACGTCTTTGATCGTGACCATACTCCCCGCGGGTGGGCTGACTCCCGAAAAATGTAAACGATTACATAGAGGGCGCTAGGGTCTTCTGCTACCTTTGGCAGGTGACTATCCGAACAGTTGTTCTACTCCTGACAGGTTTAACTGGGCTGACCAACACCGGCTGCCGAGAATCGGCCGCTGCCTTCGGCCCCAACCTCCCGCTCGCCCGCCAGAACGCCGAGGAGTTCTTTTACTCGGTCGGATCGCGTTTCACCAGCATTCAGCGGCCGCAGCGAATACTCCGCGCACGCGCGCAGTTCGGACACTACGCGCTCACACCCTCGGGCATCTACAACGACACCAGCATCTGGCTGTCGATCGGCCCCGACAGTGCACGCTTGTTCGGCGATGAGGGACACTTCTCTGTAGACCGCTATGTCGTCAACACCGCGCTTTCCAACGCGTCGCCCGACCAGCTCACGGAGTCGCGCGAGATCGTGCGACTCAGAAAATTGAGCGACAATGACTACGAGTGGTTCACCAACGTCGAAGTCGCCATCGGCAGAATCGGCGCGAAGAACATCGCCGACGTGATTGCCGCGACGCTCGACGCCGGGGAAGGCAAATCAGCCGCTGCGATTCGCGCCAACTACAACGCCGCCTTTCCACACGCCGCCGCTGCACTCGGCCGGCTGTTCACTATCGATACCATCAGAACGACGATGGATAGCGACGGGGCCACGACATTCGACCTCGCCATCAAGCTCACGCCCAACATTCTGAAGGAGTCGATGCCGCACTACGCGGCCTACATCGACAAATACATCAGCAAGGGAAAATATCGGATCACGCTCACCGATCAGACGGGCGCTCACTGGTTCGACGCGTGGGCAGCCAACTACTACATGCATTTCAAAATGCGGAGCAAAAACGGCCACTTCGCTCCGCTGGAAGGTGCAGTGCGGCCGATGCCGTCCTCGCTCAGCATCCACCTCGATATGTCGATGAAGATTCTGTTATTCACAGTCGGCTGGACCGAGATGGTCGGTGACTTCCAACTGATCGACACGCCACACGAGCGCGGATGGTTGATGCGCTTCGACAAGGAGCCCGATTGGCATCTTCCGCCTACGATCGGGACGCTGCTCAGATCTCCACTGCGTCGCCCATTCCAGGGCCAGGGCATCCCGGTTCGCATCTCGGTGCGCGACAACCCCGGTTCGCAAACGATCCTCAACCGACGCTTCTCCCTCGTCGTGCAGGAGAGTGGAGTCCTTCGCTTTCTCAATCGATTGAGCGGAACTGCCGTCGGTGATTTCCTGGGACCGTCAGAGCGCGAGGCCAATCGATTCAACGCCGATGCGTTCCGTGCATTGAGAGCTGACGTCGCGGACATATTGAAATAAACGCAGCCCGGCGGCCTTCCAACCCAAGGTGTCGGTCTGGCATCCTATTCTCGACGCACATTGAGAGTAGCGATGCTTCCCACCCGACTACGCGCACTCGCCCTTTTGATCGGCACGCTCTGCCTGACTGGGAGCTATCGGCGAAAACCAGTCATCTATTACACGCTCTCCGTGGATCCCGGAGATGCGTCGTCACTGCGAGTCAACATAAGTATGGAGGGCGGTACCTCCCGATCAGTTCGCCTCGGAATGGGCCACCATCCCGAATACGACGATCGCTTCTGGCGATACCTCACTGACTGGCAAGTCGATGGTTTCGACAAACGCGTAATCCTGGCAATGGATCGAGAGAATGTCTGGCGAGTCATCAGTCACGCTGGATACGCACATGTCGGATACACGGTCCGACTCCCACACGAAGATTCCGCCAATCGTCCGTCCTGGCACACCGGACTGCGCGCAGACGGTGGTTCGATCAACCCGATGGACACCTTCCTTTACCTCGCCGACTACACAAACGCCGAGGTTCACGTCGCGCTCAATTTGCCGACGGGCCATCTGATCTGGGGCGTGCCGGTCGAGAGTTTTAGCTGGGGCAATCACATAATGGAAATCAGGCGGGACACTGCTGTTCCCGCGCAACCTCCGATTGTGTCCCGGCAGTCCCCGCAGTTCGATCCGCTCGACAGACCAACTACCATCAGCGCAGAGCCAACCGACATAAAGACCCTGCTCGACAGCCCCATTCTCTACGGAAAAAATCTGCGGCTCTGGACGTTCCAGATCGATCGCGTGCCCCACGTGATCGCCTACTGGCCGCTACCGAACGCGACACCTTTCAATACCGCAGCCTTCGTCGACGGCATCCAAAAAGTTGCGCACGAAGCAGTCGCAGTCTTTGGCAAACCCTCGTACACTTTTTATCAGTTTCTTCTCGAGGACGGTGCGTACGGCGCGCTCGAGCACAGGAACTCGGTCACGATCGGCATGCCGAGTCGTGATCTCGCGCGCGACCCCCACGAGTATCTGTTCGAGCTCGCTCATGAATTCTTCCACGCCTGGAACCTCGTGCGTCTTTATCCCGAAGGACGCGGAATCCTGAGCGTCGACCCGCCCGCACATTCGACAGGCTTGTGGCTCAGCGAAGGCGTGACGATCTACTACGCCGAAGCGCTGACACGACGAGCCGGTTTCCCCCAGGGAAACCGAACGCGGTCGGATCTGCTGGCAAGACAACTCGAGATCTACTATGAGCGACCGGGCAACACACGCATCCCGCCGGAAGTCGCCAGTGCGCGCGCGGTCGATACGACCGGCATCAACGGCGATTATGAGCCGAATTACTACGTCCAGGGCCGATTGATCGGCACCGCGCTCGATCTGATTCTGCGCGATTCAACACGCGGTGCCAAAGGTCTCGACGATTTCATGCGTGCGATGTACGACCGCTTCGCAATGAAACGCGGCTTCACGACCGATGATGTCGAGCGAACCGCGAATGACGTCTGCCATTGCGATCTGCGCCGGTTCTTCGACGATCACGTTCGCCGCGCTCGGCCGCTCGACTTCGCCCCGTATCTCCGAACGATTGGGCGCACTGTAAGGGTCGACACCATCGCGAGCGCTGATAGTGCCGGCATCGCGCTGCCCGACATGCGCATCTGGGCCTACCCACGTCGCAGCGATGCCCGCATGCGCGTCTGGATTCAGGACCCGTCGAGCGTTTGGGGTCGCGCTGGTCTCCACACCGGACAGGACCTCGTCGCCTTCAACGGAATCCAAATCGATTCCTTCCCCGACTGGCGGCGCGCGTACCGCACCGTCAAACTCGGCGATCAGGTGCCCGTCGACATCGTCGACAACGGACAACCGCGCCGGGTCATGGTCGCAGTTCCGGGATTCAGCCGTCCGCGGGTGACAATAAGGGACGATTCCACCGCATCTGCCATCGAAATCGCCCGTCGCAGAGACTGGGACGCCGCTCGGTAAGCTCAGCAGTAGGAGCGCGTTTGTGACGTCTATGCTATTGCTCGCGTCAAAAACTGCATCTAATAGTAGGCGAGTGAGCATGATCGAAACTGAGCAGGCTACGACGACCGAGCCGGATCCAACGATCACAGCGACCGATAACCTCGCGATCGCGCGACGCTATCTCGAAGCAATCGAGAACGGCGCCGAAGGCGGGGCGCTGGTGGAATTCTTCACCAAGGACATCGTCCAGGAAGAATTTCCGAATCGGTTATCGCCGATCGGTCAGCACCGCACTCTGCAAGCGCTGCTCGATGCCGCCCGTAAGGGAAAAAAGATCATTAGCCACCAGAAGTACGACGTGCTGAACGCGATCGCCGATGGCGATCGGGTCGCGATTGAAGTTTTCTGGAGTGGTCTGCTCGCGATTCCGCTCGAGGGTCTGCCCGCGAACTCTCAGCTGCGGGCACATGTGTCCATCTTCTTCGAGTTTCGCGACGGCAAGATCTGCCGCCAGCACAACTACGATTGCTTCGATCCCTGGTGGGTTTAACCTCGGGTTCGAGATCTCGAACGCTGACGCCTTAGATCTCACAACTAAAGTCGGCAGTTCGCAGTACACGGAACTCAGTTAGCAGTTTTCAAACACGCATTCGTAGTGAGACGCCCTTCGACTAGGGCACGCTTCCTGCCGCTCTCCCCTGCGACATCTCGGGAGGATCGATGGCTAGTCCAGACAACCCCAACTTTTCAGACGTCAGCAGCTCGAACTCGTCGAGCGGTGCGGCAGACTTCTCCGACGTCAGCTCCGGCGGCTCGACAACGGCTCCGACCGGTGGCCAGACCTACACCGTAAAAGCGGGCGATAGTCTGAGTAAAATCGCCAAACACTTTTACGGCGACGCGTCGAAGTGGAAAAAGATCCACGCCGCGAACGCCGACAAGATTCCGAATCCGGATCTCATCCATCCCGGACTGCAGCTCACAATTCCCGAAGCCTGAGGCGGATCGATGCGCATCAAGACACGCGCTGCGGCGCTAGCGAGCTCGCTGATTTTCTTTGCAGCAATCGCCGCCTGCGGCAAAAAGGATCAAGGACAAGTCATTGATACGACGGCGATGGGAACGCAGACCGCGACTGTCTCCGTCGACACCACTCCAATCAAGGTGAGCGACATCCAGGTTGGAAAAGCGATTGGCTCTGACAAGAAGGTTGGGAATCAGACAACCGACTTCGGCGTTCGCGACACCATGTACGTCGCGGTCATTACGGATGGCGCCGCCAAGGACGCGAAGGTTACCGCCAAGTGGACTTTCAACGGCAAGCAGGTTGTGAAGCAGGACAGTCAGACCATCTCGCCGAGCGGTGGTGAGAACGTCACCGAGTTCCACATCGACAAGAAGACGGCATGGCCGAAGGGGAAATACACTGTCGAGGTCTTACTGAATGGAGTCTCTGCCGGGACGAAAGATCTTGAAGTGAAATAACTGCACTGGCAGCTGGCGGCAGTCGGCCAGTTGCCCGCGAGTTATTGGATAGGGAAAACAAAAACGCCGCGATCTCGTGAGATCGCGGCGTATCTATTTGGCGGTGGCCCGCCGAAACGTGCCGCGCGCGCCGTCATTGGAACATCATGTCCTACCGATCGGCGGCGGGCATCTCTGAATTTTCGCAGTGGAGCTGAGGGGGATCGAACCCCTGACCTCTGCAGTGCGATTGCAGCGCTCTCCCAGCTGAGCTACAGCCCCGCGATTGACGCGACGGACTGTCCTCGAACCAGTTCGAGCTGATCCGTCGCACCGGATCAAAGCAAAAGCCCCGCGAGTGTTGGGCGGGGCCGCTCTTCAGTGAAGCTAGCGGATCCACCCACAAAGTCAATACCAAACTTTAGTATCGGCCCTGTAACTCTTTGCCCGGCCTGACGATACAGTCGGGCGAACCGGCATATAGACGCTTCAGGGGAAAAAGTGTAACACGTCGTAAATCGGTCCGATGTTCCCGGGCGTGGCGATGCTCGCCTGCCCGATGCCCAAGGCAATCAGTCCGCCAATCGACCCCAGCAACACCAGGGTCTTCACCGTCGAAAATTGGCGTCGATGGAACGTGATTCCGGAATCCGCGAGTGCGAAGGTGGCGTTCAACGCTCCAGCCTCGCGGCGCTCGCCCTTATCACCCGCTCGCGTCCACGAAGAAATATTTACGGTCACACTGTCTCGCTGATTTGCGACGAGTTGACCAAATGCCTTCAACACTTCCGGAAGCGAACGCGACGTACCATCGGCGTCCACTGCATCGACATTCCGTGCAGGCGTGAAACGAATCTCGAACGGTTTCGGATCTGTCTCTCGGTGTGGGGCGACGTGTGCCATCGAGTGGCAGGCCCCACTAACGCTGACAACGAGCACGCATCCACCGAGCGCGCGAATTGGAAACAAGGCGGCTCCTCGCTGAGGAGCCGCCAACATTGCCCACCAAAGTCAGCTGGTCAAGCGTTTTGTGTCTAACCAGCCACGGTGTCACCGCCAAGCACAGGCAGCACCTCACCGCTGATGTAGCTCGAGTCAATGTTCGACGCCAAGAACACGTACGCCGGCGCCAGCTCCTCGGGTTGCCCAGGACGTCCCATCGCGGAGTCTTGACCGAACTCTTTCACGTGCTGCGGATCGCTCGACTGCACGTTTAACGGCGTCCACACCGGGCCCGGCGCCACCGCGTTCACTCGAATCCCCTTCTCAACGAGATTCTGCGCCAATGACTTGGTGAATGCGTGAATCGCGCCCTTCGTCGCCGAGTAGTCGATGAGCGTCTTCTCGCCCTCGAGTCCGGTAATCGAGCCGGTGTTGATGATGCACGATCCCTTTTTCATCTTCGGAATCGCGGCCTTCGCCATCCAGAAGTAGGCGTAGAAATTCGTGCGAAAAGTGCGATCGAGCTGCTCGAAATCGATTTCGCCGATCGACTCGCGGTTTTTCTGGAACGCCGCGTTGTTCACGAGGATGTCGATCGCGCCAAACTGATTCACGGTTTGCTGAACGCAATCCTCGCAGTATTCCAGGTCGGTAACATCGCCGGGAAGCAGCAGTGCGCGCTGGCCCTCGCTCTCGATTGCAGCACGCGTTTCGTCGGCATCCCGTTGTTCTTCGGGCAGGTACATGATCGCGACGTCGGCACCTTCCCGCGCAAACAATACTGCCACCGCGCGACCGATCCCCGAGTCACCCCCAGAGATAAGCGCGACTTTTCCTCTCAACTTCTCCGCGCCTTAATAGAGCGGCGATTTGTACTGCGGACGCGGATGCACCTTCGCTTCGAGAGCCGGATACTCCTGATGCTGCTTCGGCATCGGTGGCTTCGGATGCGCGTCCACGCGCCGAACTTCCTTCTCGCGACTGTTTCCCGATCGCCCGTTGCCGCGCTGCGATCCATTACTCGATGTCGCCTTTTTCGTACGCGACCGCGCCGCAGGCTTTCTCACCGTCTTCGTTGCCATTTCTCTACCCATTCGATTTACCGGAGTAGAGTGGCAAACACCGTTCCCTTTGCCCCTATATTTCGGCGCTTATGTCACTCGCAGTCCGCTTCCTCGGTACTTCCGCATCGCGCCCGACCGTCGAGCGCAATGTTTCCTCCGTCGCCATCATCCGCGAGGGCGAGACGCTGATGTTCGATTGCGGCGAAGGAACCCAGCGGCAGATGATGCGCTACGGTATCAGCTTCGCCCTCACCGACATCTTCTTTACCCACATGCACGCCGACCACATGCTCGGCGTCACCGGTTTATTGCGCACCTTGGCATTGCAGGGCAGAACGGAGCCAATGAATCTCTACGGCCCAGTCGGATCGGAAAAACTTCTCTGGCGCGCGATCACACTCGGCAGCGAGAAACAACACTTCGAGATAAAAGTCTTCGAGCTCGCGCCGGACACTCCACTCAAACGCCATGGCTACTCGATCGTTCCTTTCTCAGTCGAGCACGGCGATCGGAGCGCGATCGGCTACCACCTAGTCGAGGAAACTCGGCTCGGCAGATTCAATCCGGAGAAAGCAAAAGAGATGGGCGTCCCTGAAGGACCGTTGTGGGGAAAAATTCACAAAGGTGAGACGGTAACCCTGCCGGACGGTCGCACTATTGAGCCGTCTGAGCTCGTCGGCCCCAGTCGTCCCGGCCGCCGCATCGTCCTCACCGGTGACTCGAGACCATCAGAAGCCACTGTCGTCGCCGCAACGGGAGCCGATCTACTGATTCACGAAGCCACGTTCACCACGGAAGAAGCGCCGCGCGCCCTCGAGACCAGCCACTCCACCGCTCGAGAAGCCGCGGAGGTGGCCGCGAAAGCCGGCGTGAAGCGCTTGATCCTCACTCACGTGAGTGCGCGGTATTCGCGTGACACGAGCGAATTGGAGCGCGAAGCACGCGAGGTTTTTCCGGAAACGATTATCGCGCGCGACGGAATGGAAGTCGATGTCCCGTTCGAGCAGAGTCATGACTGATTCACGGAGTGATCGCCTCCGACAGCGCCTGGCTGACATCGATGCTGAACGCAAAAGCGCCGAGCCGCCGCCGATACGGGTGCGGCTCCTGGTTTCCCGTTTTCTCAGGCGAATCAGTTTCCCGTCGAGCAGATACGGCCGTCGGCAGCGATGGACTTGATGTCTACAATGGGCCCAGCCATGTGGATCCCGCCCAGATCGTTTCGCACCCTGAAGGTAACGTCGACTCGCAGCCCTTCCTCCTTATAGCAGGCCGGCAGGTTCGTCGGATCGTAGTGAACTCCGTCGGCGTCGCTCACCAGCTCGTAGAATCCACCTTCAATCGGATTGAAATGCACCGTCGCATTCGTGTGCATCACCGGACCCGTCGAGCTAGAGCACGCTACCACCGCGCAAAATGCCAGCACCGACAACACAGTCTTCATAGGGTCCTCGCTGAAAAGGGATATTCCAGCATATAGCCGGGACCGTTCAACGACAATAGAAAACGGGTCGCCGCCAGCCTATCTAACGTGAATTCAGGTGGCGCGATTCACGCGAGACCAGACAGACGACACCGGCATCGACCGCCGAAACAGTGCGGCCAGCTTTTCGTCGGTCATAGTGCCCCAGATCTTTTCGATGGGAACGCGGGAGGTAACGCTGCGTGACTCAGGCCCATCCCAGATGTCCCAGGCGTAGCGATCGAGGCGCGCGGTTTTGCCCCCGGGATGATGAAATACGATCATCGCGTTGCTTGCGCCGGGCACCTGCACTTCCACGCCCCAGTTCGTTCCGTCCGGTCCGCGGAACGGCCTGATTTGTCTTGCCATCGATCTTTTAGTTGGTGGTCAACGCGAGCGGATGCAGTCGCTGCCGCCCGACGAATCCTGCGTCAGTTTCGTGCCAGTACATCACCCTTGGCTCGCCCAGTTTCCAGCAATAAAAAACTTCGCGGCCATCCAGCTGCCCGCGAAAATCCACCAAGCCGATGTTCATGCCCTTGCAGATCACACCAAGCTCGTTGAGCTCCGCGATGTAGCTCTCGATGTCCTTGGCCAGGCGCTGCGCTTCCATCTGCAGCAGCTCGGCGATCACATCGGGGCGCTCGGGGCTTGCGCCTGCTGTCGCGACCTCGAACTCGCGGACTTTTTCTTCCCACAGATGGTGATCGCGCACGAGATCTTCAACGATCCGCCGCACCAGAGGAAGAGTGCGATTGGCTTCGTCGACCGTGAAGATTCTTTCCATGAGCGTACTCTGCATGCGCGATTATCGAGGGTCAAGACCGGGCGAACTACTTACGCCACTTCTCTTCCTGAATTCGCTCGGCGAGTCTGCGCTCGCGGCGGAGCTTCGCCGCTTCGTAGCGCCTCATCTCATCGGGCGTCTCCGGGCGCAGCCGCGGGACTTCGACCGGCTTGCCGTTGCGATCGACCGCGACGAAGGTGAGATAGCAGGAGTTGGTGTGGACACGCACGCCGGTCAGCAGATTTTCCGTCTCTACACGCACGCCGATCTCCATAGAAGTGCGCCCAACGTAGTTGACGCTCGATTTCATGATCACGAGATCGCCGACGTGGATCGGCTCGCGGAAGTCGACACGGTCCACCGAGACAGTGACGCATGCCATTCGGGCGTGGCGAATCGCCGACACCGCCGCGGTGGTGTCCATCATCGACAGCACCACTCCCCCGAAGACGTGGCCGAGTACGTTGGCGTGCTGCGGCAGCATCAGCTGAGCCGCTTCGTGTTGGGTTTCACTCACCGCGCGTGCGCCATCGTCGGCGCTCGTCGCGGCTGTGTCCGGCTGCGTTGTGTTTTTTCTGGCGGTTGCGCGCGAAGACCGACTCAAATCTGCCGTCCGCTTGGCTTGCGAGAGTGGACAGGTAATTTGCGCGATACCTGCTGAATTCGCTCGCCATACGCAGTCGCGTCGTTGAACGCGTGCGCCAGCGCCCGACGGGTCCGCGGATCGATCCGCGGCTTGTCGAGCCAGAACACCTGCACGAAGCTCGATTCGACGAGGCCAAGTTTCCATTCGCGACCACCGCGATCGCGCAAAATCAGCGCATTGGCTTTGTGCACCGAGTCGTAGCGGGAAACGACGTCGTAGCCATCGTGTTTCCAGCGGCGGTTGATCAACCCACCCTCACCAGCGGCTTCCTGTACCGTCGAATCGCGCAACATGTGCTCGAATGCAACCGTCCGACCGTTGCGTAAGTCGATTACCGTGCGCGTGGTGTCATCCTGATCGTGATCGTCGTCGCGATCGACGGAGAGACGATGCTCGAGAGCGACGTACGGACCGAGCACGTTTAGGATGTCCGTTTCACCGACAGCTGTGATGTCGACGTCATCTTCCGGATCGTCATCGGGGCCAAGCACTGGCGCGCTCGGATGTTGTCTATGGTACTGCTCGGCGAGGTGGACGATCGCCGTGTCTTCGAAAATCAGTGTCGAATCTCCGGTCGCCAGATCGCGCCTGAACACCCTCTCACCGCTCAGCAGCGCTTTTGGGAAAGACCGATCGACGTCAGTGACGAAGAGCTCGTAGTAGCGGCCACCGGTGCGTGCGAGAATGAGCGGCGATCCGCGCACCCTCAGCCCCGAGTGGTCGCTGTGCACCCAGTACGTCTGATCCCCCGCCGACACGAGGAACTCGGCGACGGGCGGCGGTGGGGGTGGAAGCGCGCAGCCGATAGCACTCGCTGCGACGACGAGCGTGAATATGCGCATCAATGGCAAATATACCGGGTATGTCACTGAGTCTGGTTCAGCAGGCGGGAGTATCCAGCACTCGACGGTCGAGGACCATTTAAGCAACCGGGAAGTACTAAACGGTACGATGTCGGCGTTTTTTCGCCTGCCTGTTATTAGATTGGACCGTCCTTCTCCGACCCCAAAACAACCGAAGATGCGTTTCAGCAACATCACGCTCGCTGCGACTGTAGCGGCGGCGACGTTCAGCCTCGCCTGCACCGCGCATGAAACAGGCGCGCACGGCGCTACGCCCGAAGTTCAGGCAGCTCCCGTAAGCCCCCAGTCAGGGACAACGCTCGAGCAACCGGCCGGCGCTTCGACCGAGACTCCGGCTGCAAACCAGGCATCGCCGAAAGAAACGCGGGCAACTGCACAGGTCGGTGCCGGATCGCATCCAACCCCGCCGGTTCTGGATTCGCTGATCAAGGGAACGCTGGCGGCGCGCGGTCTTTACGTTTTTCGATTCGCCGCCAATACGCGCCGGCTCAAGCATCTGATCGGAATCGCTGATTCGACCGAGGTCAACGCGCTCATCATCGACGTCAAGGATGAGTTCGGCCTGAATTACGAGCCGACCGACCCGATGGTGAAGAAAAACGCCGGCACTCAGGTGAAGGCGCGCAATCTTCAGGCGCTCGTCGATACGATTCGCGCGCACGGAATTCTGCCCGTCGCCCGCATAGTCGTGTTCAAGGATTCGGTGACCGCGCGCAACAATCCGGATCACACTATTCGCAAAGCCGACGGCACTCCCTGGCACGACAAGAAGGGACAGACGTGGGTAAATCCGTACGCCAACGCGATCTGGGAGTACAATTTCCGCGTCGCCGAGGATGCGATCAGAATGGGATTCGGTGAGATCCAGTTCGATTACATCCGCTTCCCCGAGCCGTTCAAGAGCCTGCCGCAGCAGGTCTTCCCCGAGCAGAACGGTCGCACCAAACCGCAGGTGCTCGCCGAATTCCTGAAGACTGCGCGCGCCCGCTTTGCGAAGATGGGTGTTCGCACGACTGCGGACATCTTCGGATTGGTGACGACCGTCGGCGGCGCACTCGAGGTCGGCCAGCAATGGGAGCACGTGTCGCCGAATGTCGACGTGGTGCTGCCGATGGTCTATCCGTCGCACTATCCGCCCGGCTCGTTCCAGCTCCCACATCCGAATGCCGCGCCGTACGACGTGATCCACATCGCGATATCGCGCGCGCGCGAGCGCGACGAGAAGCTCGGCATCAAGGGCGAGCACATTCGTCCGTGGCTCCAGGCTTTCAGCCTTGGCAAGCCTCCCTACGGTGCTCACGAAATCGAGGAACAGAAGCGCGCCGTCTATGACTCGGGCTACGATGGCTGGGTGATGTGGGAGCCGGGCTCGCGGTACGACAAGTTTCTTCCGGCTCTCGAGAAGACCTTCGTGTCGCGGAAGAAAAATCCGCCGGTGCCCCGACCAGCGAACAGACTGGACTAAAAACCAACAAAAGTCGGCAGTTCGCAGTTAACAGATAGCAGTTTGGAGTTGTCATACACGCGTCTAGAGATATAGACGCCTGTATGAAAACTCCAAACTGACTGCTGTGAGTCTGCAAACTGCCGACTTTGGTTTTCGAGATTTAGTCGTAGCGCCCCGAACCATCCGCCGAGATATTACGCCCATGACGACCACCGTCACCATCAACGGCATGTCGTGCGTGCACTGTGTTCGCGCTGTGTTCACCTCGCTCGCGGGAGTAGAGGGGATCAAGCGCGCTGACGTCTCCATCGGTCGCGCCGTCATCGAGCACGATGCAAGCGTCACCGCGGAGCAGATTCGCGATGCGATTGCCGTTGCCGGCTACGAAGTCACCGATTCCAGCACCGACCGGCGGAGCCTTCCGATCGCGCCATGAAAACGCCGACCCATAACACACCAGTGGATACCGACGAAGAGCGGACGCTCGGTGTGCTAATGGCGCCGGACATCCTCGACTTGCTCGAGGAGAATCCCGAGGCGATTCCCGCCGAGACGGAGGAATTGCACGCGAGGGACGTCGCGGACATCGCTCAGGCGCTGCCGCGCGAGCTGGTCGCGCCGTTCCTGTCGGCGCTGCCCGTCGAGCGAGCAGCCGACGTCCTCGAGTACATCGACGAAGAGCTGCGCGCGGAAATCCTCGAGACGATGAACGTCCGCCAGGCGGCGGAGCTCGTCACGGAGATGACGCCGGACGATCGCGCCGACACCCTGGAGTCGCTCGAGCAGGAAAGCGCCGAAGAAATCCTCCAGGAGATCCCGGCCGCCGAGCGTGCCGAGACGGAGAAGCTGCTCGGTTACGAACCGGACACAGCGGGCGGACTGATGACGACGGAATTCGTCTCAGTCTCCCAAGACACTCCCGTCGAGGAAGCCCTCGGCGCCGTGCGGCGTATCGCGAGATCCGAGCGGGTGGAGGCGATGAATACCATCTACACCACTGACACCAGAGGTCGGCTGCAGGGTGTGCTGTCGTTACGGGAGCTGCTCGCCGCACCCGAAGGGTCCAAGGTCGCCGATGTCGCGTGGCAGGAAGTGCAGACCGTTCCAGTCAGCGCCGATCGCGAGCAGGTCGCCCGTGTCACCCGCGAGTACGACCTCGTCGCGGTGCCCGTCGTCGACGACGATGGTGTGATCCAGGGCGTCGTCACAGTCGACGACGTCATCGATGCCCTCGTCGAAGAGCACACGGAGGACGTGCAGCGATTCGGCGGTATGGAAGCACTCGAGATGCCGTATACGCAGATCGGATTCTTTCAGATGATCGGCAAGCGCGCGCCGTGGCTCGCCGCATTGTTCCTCAGCGAGATGCTGACGACGACGGCGATGGGTCACTTTCAGGGCGAGCTCGAGAAGGCGGTCGTGCTCGCCCTGTTCGTTCCGCTCATCATCAGCTCCGGCGGCAATTCGGGATCGCAGGCGACATCGCTGATCATTCGCTCGCTCGCGCTCGGTGAGATCAAGCTGCGAGACTGGTGGAAGATCGTGCTGCGTGAGCTGCCGTCCGGCCTGATGCTCGGGGCGATACTCGGCGTCCTCGGGATCGCGCGCATTCTACTCTGGCAAACCCTTGGGCTCGCCAGCTATCCGCATCCCAATCTGCTCGCACTCACTGTCGGATTCGCGCTTGTTGGTGTCGTCACTTTCGGATCGCTCGCCGGATCGATGCTGCCCTTCATTCTACAGAAGCTCGGGTTCGACCCCGCCAGCGCCTCCGCCCCCTTCGTCGCGACTCTCGTTGACGTCACCGGGTTGTCAATCTATTTCTATGTCGCTTTACTGATTCTGCGCGGAACAATGCTCTAAGAGGGATTTCATGACCACCACGATCCAGAGACTCGCGACCGTTTTCGGCATCGTCCTCACCCTGCTGGCGCTGGTCGGCGCCTTTGCGGCGGGCGCGATGTACATGCAGCCGTCAGACCCCGCAATGGCGTCCAAAGCACTTGGCATTTTCCCCGTCAATCTCCTCCACAACTCCGTCCACCTGCTTTCCGGCATCTGGGGTCTCGCCGCCGCCCGAAGCTTTCGCAGCGCGAAATCGTTCTTTGTGTGGGGAGGAGTACTCTACGCAGCGCTCACCGTGCTGGCGTTCGTATCGCCGAGTGGGTTTGGACTGGTGCCGCTCGCCGGCCCCGACATCGGCCTGCACTGTTTGATGGCGATCGTGATGCTGGGGATTGGGCTGACGGCGAAGCCGTCGGCGTCCACGGCTACGACCTAACGGTCGAACCCGCAGCTAAACTGAAGTCGGCAGTTCGCAGTTACTAGCCTGCAGTTCGCAGTTCTCATACACGCGTCCCGGGTGAGATGCGCTTCGAATGCGTGTACAACAACTGCTAACTGCCAACAGTTGACCGCAAACTGCCGACTTTAGTTGAGTCCGCGGTTGAGTACTACTGAGTCGCCCCGACCTTCGCCGTAGTCGACCCGCTTCCTGCCGGCGCCGATGGCACTGCTGGCCCCGCCGACCGTCGCTTTCCGCGCTCAATTTGCGCAACGCTGGACACGATCCCCTGTTCGAGCCACGCATGCTCGCCGCGCAAAACCTCCTGCGACAGTTTGTACAGCGCGGGGTCGTCGACACCGAACAGCTGATCGAAGTGAATACGGATCCGCTCGCGTGCCTCGATGCAGAACGCATCGGCCAGCGCAAGGGCGCCCTTCTGACCCTGCTTCGCCAACATCTGGGCCCGGGTGCACGCCGCTGACATCGCGAACAGCTCGGCGCCGATATCGACGGCGCGGAACAGGACCATCTGCTTCCGCTCCAGCTTGGGACCGAACCGCACCATCGCGTGGAAGATCGAGCGGCCGAGGTGGCGCGTTGTGCGCTCGATGTAGCGGACGTGACGCGCGAGCTTACCGAATTCGCTGTACCGATTGAGTCGGCTGAAATTCAGCCAGCGCGACGGATACCAGGTCAGATAAAACGGCGTCGCCTTCGCCATCGCCGAAAGCTTCTCTTTGAAAGTCGACTCGGGATTGACGATGTTGAACGCGAGCTTGAAGTGGTAATCCACCGCCTCGCGCGCGATGAACAACCGCATGATCTCCGACGAGCCCTCGAAGATCAGGTTGATGCGAAAGTCGCGCATGGCGCGCTCGATCGGAATTGCCGGCTCACCACGACGTGCCAGTGATTCGGCCATCTCGTAGCCACGCCCGCCGCGGATTTGCATCGTGTCATCGATGATCCGCCACCCGGCCTCGGTGTTGAACAACTTCGCGATCGCCGCCTCGAGACGGATATCGTAGTTTCCTCTCTCGTAGAGCGCCGCCGACAGCTCCGCGATCGCTTCCATCGCAAACGTGTACGACGCCATCCGCCCCAGCTTCTGCGCGACCGCCTCGTGCTTGCCGATTGGCTGTCCCCACTGCACGCGCTCGTTGCACCACTTGCGGGCGATGCCGACCATCTGCTTCCCCGCACCTGCACAGCCGGCGGGAATAGTGAGACGTCCGGTGTTCAGCGTGATCAGGGCGAGCTTCAGCCCTTTGCCTTCTTCCCAGAGAATGTTCTCGCGCGGGACTTTGACGTTGTTGAAGCTGATGACGCCGTTCTCGATCGCTTTGAGTCCCATGAACCGAAGACGATGCACGACCTCCACGCCCGGAGTTGACGCTTCCACGATGAACGCGGTGATCTGCTTCTTCGGCTTTCCATTCACAACCTTGTCGGGCGTTCTCGCCATCACCACGAACAGCTCGGCGCGAGTCCCGTTGGTGGTCCACAGCTTTTGACCATTGAGGACGAAGTATTTCCCGTCTTCGGTCGGCGTTGCCGTCGTGCGCATGTTGGCCGGATCAGATCCGGCGTCGACTTCAGTAAGAGCGAACGCCGATATCGCGCCCTTGGCCATGCGTGGGAAGTATTTGCGCTTCTGTTCCTCGGTCCCGAAAAGCTTGAGCGGCTGCGGTACGCCGATCGACTGGTGCGCGGAGAGCAGCGCTGTAAGTGAGCCATCCTTCGACGTCACCATCTCGATCGCGCGGATGTAACTCATTTGCGACAGGCCGAGGCCGCCGTACTCCTTCGGGATCTTGATACCGAAGGCGCCCATGTCTCGCAGCTCCTGCACCGTCGCTTCCGGGATCTCGCCGGTGCGATCGATCTCTTCGGAATCGACGCGCTCCATGAACGCGCGCAGTTTCTCCATGAATGGGCGAGCTCGTTCTTCCTCCGCGGCGTCGTTGGGCGGGTGCGGATGGATCAGATCGAGACGAAACCTGCCTAGAAAAAGCTCACGGACGAAACTCGGATTTTCCCACTCGGTTTCGCGCGCAGACTCCGCGACATCGCGTGCTTCTTTCTCGGTCGCAGTATCGGTGGAAGGGACAGCTGTGTTGCTCATGTGCGCCTGATAAAGATCACTAATCCAATAATAGAGATCGTCGCAAACGAAAACCACTGGATCGCATACATGCGGTGTGGCCCTTCGTCCAGCGGCATCGGTTCAACGCGCGGAGGCGCGCTCGCTGATGGAGACGAGTCGGTGAGCACGACGTAATAGTTTGCGATTGGATACGGCAGCAATTTCTGCAGTTGAGCGCGATCGAGCCGACGCAATGCGCGCGGGTGCGACGGGTTGGGCGGCTGGAACGGCCCCTTCGTTGGGAAGGTCTCGACGAACCCGTTGCCGTCGACGACGTCCTGCTCGCGCCACGGATTCAGATCGACGGTAATGCCGTCCGGCGAGTACACCCATCCCCGATCCACCAGCACAACGGTGTCTTTTCCATTGCGCAGCATCGGTGTCATGATGTTGACCCCCGGCGACCCGTTCCGCTGACGCAATGTGAACACGATCTCGTTAGCGTGATCGTAGGAGCCTTTGATGTGCACTCGGCGGAAGTGAGCCGCCGAAGTATCGGCAGGCAGCGCATCCAGCTCGACCTCGGGCGCAAACCGTCGCGCGGCGACTGCTGCGTTCTTGGCCTGGCGAGCGGAGAGTCGGCGCATTTGCCATACGCCCATACCAATGGAAAAGATCGCGAAGGAGATCGCGAGAATGCTGAGTAGGAGTTTTCGCAATTAGACCGGAGAAATGGGTCGTGACGCCGCGTTATCCTGGCGCGCTTGAGGAAGAATCAGCACGCGATGCTTGTCGATCCACCAGGCAAATGGAATGAAGAGCCAGATCCCCATCGCCGTCCACGCCAGAGCGTTGACGCTCGGCGGCGGCGGTCCATTGCTCGCCACATACAGAATCGCCAACAGCGCCACGTAGATCCACCATCCCCAACGCCCAATTCGATCGACCGGGCGGGTTATACGGGTGTAAGCAGACACGCCTGCAAGGAAGATCGTGAACTCAATGATGTAGGTTGCAACCGGCACGTTCCAAAGTCCCCAGCCGTACTTCGGGCTTACCTCACTCGGCCACAGCGGGAGGTCCTTGTGATGCACCGGCAAGTCCAGGAGCCAGTGACTGACCACCAGCGCACCGAGCACGAGCGAGCCGCGTCCATACTTTCTGACCGCGAAGTACAACGCGCCCAGCAGTATACCCCAGACGAGCGCCATCAACAGACTGTGAGACCATGGATATGAGACAAACTGGAGCGGACTCATCACCATGAGCCCCGGCACGATACGCACTTGCTCAACTCCCAGAAGCAATAGCACTGGCCACAGCTCGTCGAGAAACTCCCCCGCGAACGCGAGCAGACCGAGCGAAGTACAAGGCGCCGCCTTCTTTGCCGCGAACGCCACACCATAGTGCCCTAAGAACACTGAGCTTCCCTCGCTCTCATCGCGAAGCCGTTAGAAAAGGGACATCTGCTCGCCAAGCAGGTCCGGATCCACCGGTGTTTGCCCGACTTTGTATTGGAGTTCTCGAACCGTCGCGGGCGCGTGACCCGAGAAAGTGTTCGCAACGTACCCGTAGATCTGGGTCACTTTCTCCCCGAGCTCCGCAATCGCATCACTCCACGCCTCGATCTCGTACGAGCGATCGACCTGGACCCGCGTGTAATCGACGAGATCGCGATTCGGCCCCATCCATCTGATGTAGGCAAAATCAGCGGTCGGTCTCGTCGCCAGACTCAGCATCAGCTTGCGCGGAATCCAGCGCCCATCTACGAGCGCCAATGCGATGTTGTGCTCGCGCAGCAATGCCAGCACGCCTTCCGTGATCCAGCCGCGATGGCGAAACTCGAGCGCGATGCGCAAATCCTTAGGTGCGTGGCCGATGAAATCGACGAGCGCCGGCAACTCGGCCGGCTGAAAGTCAGGGCCAGTTTGCACTAGAACGGGTCCAAGCTTGTCGCCAAGCTCACGTACTCGATCGAAGAAAGCGTCGGACGCACCAGTCAGATCACGCAGCCGATGCTCATGGGTGATCTCCTGCGGCAGTTTCAGCGAAAACACGAAACCCTTCGGAGTTCGCTCCGCCCAGCTCCTGATCGTAGCCTCGGCGGGAGAAGCGTAGAACGTCGAGTCGACTTCTACGGAATCAAACGCACGCGCGTAGACCGTCAGGAAATCTGATGGTCTCGTTCCGACCGGATAGAAGGGGCCGACCCACGCATCGTAGTTCCAGCCCTGAGTTCCGAGGTGAATCTCCGCGCTCATGCCGTTCAATCGGAAGCGGGAGTGTCAGATTGTCAAGCGACGCTGGGCCGTCACTCTAATCCGAATCGCTTGAATCCGGAACTGGGCTCGACGCGCGCTGTCCCCAATCCCCAGCGACGAGATCGTCGATGCCAACGTCATCACGAACCTTCCCCCTGCTTCCCCGAGCGCCAATCCGAGCCAGCAACGGCGGGGCAAGAAACGTCGTCACCAGTACCATCAGCATAATCGCGCTGAAGAGCGCCGGAGATATTGCGCGCGTGGTCAGCCCCATCTGTGCGAAGATCAGTCCCACTTCTCCACGGGGGATCATTGCTACACCGATCAGTGACTTGTTACCACGGAACCACCAGGGGGAGTAACCCGCGAGATATTTCCCCGCGACCCCGGTAACGACCAGCATCCCGCCGATCGCCAGCGTTCTCGCTTCACCCAATGATGAGAGGTCTACCGCGGCACCCACCGACGCGAAGAAGATCGGCACCAGAAAATGTCCGATCGATGTGGCTGCACGCTCGATCTCGCTGCGCGCATCCGTCGTGTTTAGAACCATCCCAGCTGCGAATGCACCGAGAATCATTGCCGACCCCGACCGTGCCGCGATGGCGGACAGAATGAGCGCGAATGCAAGCGCTAACGCAGCCAGAGTCCCCGGTGCCCTAACCGCTCCCACTGACCGGAAGATCGGACGCGCCAGTAGCCGCCCGACCGTCAGGGCAATCACGACAAAGCCGACAGAGATCAACGCCGTTCTAATCACACCCGCGACGCTCCATGATCCCGCGGTAACGATTCCGCTCACCACGGATAGCACGATCAACCCGACGATGTCGTCGAGCACCGCAGCCCCGAGTACAACTTGTCCCTCAGGGGTTTTCAGTTGTCCGATATCAGAGAGAACGCGGGCAGAAATCCCGATTGATGTGGCTGTCAGCGCCGCGGCGCAGACAAGCGCTGGAACCCTCTCCAACCCTCCAAACCCTACAACGGCCGCGTAGCCCATCGCGAATGGAAGGACGACGCCGACAATTGCGACCGTAGTGGCGGCGCCAAAGACTTTGGCGATCGATTGGATATCGGTGTGAAGTCCGATCTCGAACAACAGTATGATGACACCCAATTCCGACAGGGCGTGAATCACCGGGTCGGATGGATCGAGGAAGCCAAACACCGATCCGCCGAGCAGCACACCCGCCAGCAATTCCCCAAGCACTGCCGGTTGCCCGATACGCTGGGCGATCGCCGCCAAAAGCTTTGCCGTCACAAGCACGGCCGCCAATGCCAGCAGTAGATCGGGAACTGCGTGCGCCTCGCTCATCGATATGTCTCGAAGAATCCGGTCCCGCTTCCAGTTAAAGGAGTCCCATCCACCCGGCCGGAAAGCGTCGCCGTCCCTTTCATCTGAATGAAATATGGATGCGCCCGGGCACCCGCGACTGGACTGCCACGTTTGCCTGATGGCCGAGTATCGGTCGCAATCGCATCCTCGATTGTCAGATCCACCCGCAGCGTATCGTTGCCCCGTGCGTCGAACAAAGTCGCGTGCGACGGAACGCGAAGCGTCCCGCTGCCAACTCTTATCGTGCGATCGTCTTCGTACCTGATTGCTGTCGGCCGAAAGACAGCGCGGAATCCGAGCGAGTCAGTGAGATAGAACAGAACTGGCGGCACCGACGTCGCGCTGTCCGGCGGGTAGACGCGCCCATAGAGGAAAGTGTATTGCCCGGCGCGTGATGCTCCCCACTCCCATGTGACGTTGCGCCAAACTCCCCAATTGTGGTCATGGTACGATTGGGCGCTGGCCAATTGCTGACAGACGTTGTCCACGCAGATCGACCCCGTCGCTTCCGCGCGCAAAGCTGGGACAACATAGCCCGAGACGAAGCCGCCCGAAGACATCGAGACGCCTGGGAAATACTCGTACGGTTCGGGAAGCACGCGCAGTTCGATCGAGATTCGCCCGCGACCGTTCTCCTCCGGAGCTGAAGCCCGCAAAGCGTAGTCGCCATCGGGAAGAACGGTTACGCGTGAACTGCCGAAGACCAGATTCGCGTCGCTGGTCGAAAACCGCACGTGGGACTTGTCGACAGTCTGCGCGAATCGTCTCGTCGCGCCACCTTGCTCGCGGAGAGTGATAGCAACCTGCCCTCCCCACTCGGCACCGGTCACGTCGCCGCCGACGATGAATGAGATAAACGCCCACCGCTCGCCCCCAACCGCTGCGTCCCTTCCACCGCCCGCCACGACGTTGAAGTAATGCCATTCCGCCCACGTGTCGCGGTTGGCGACGCTATCACCGGGAATGTGAAAGTGGTCGATTTCGTTGCGCAGCTCGAACGCGGTCGGTGCAACCCATTTACGATCGCCTTCGTCGTTCACCCAGTTGCCCGCAATCAGCTCCGGTGCTGCACCGACCGACCGCGATGCATCCGGAATCTCCCCGCTGGCATGCACTGCGTATTCCTTCCCATCAGAAGCGCGCAGATACAAAAGCCTGCCCTCGATCTGCGGCGCCACCGCTTCCACCTGCTTCGCATACCTCGGCGAGGCCAGTGCCTGGCGATAAAGAAACGACGCGTGGTCGATGGAGAAGAACAGGCCGCCGATGCCACCCGTTTTCATTACCTCGATGTCGAGGCCTTCCGGTAAAACAGTGATCGTCCCGCCGCCAACCAGCTTCTCCTGTCGCGCTTGCGTCAGCATCGCCTCGCCAATCGACAGCAGCACGATCATCACTGCCACGCCGACGCCAAAACCGAAAAACATCAGCACCGACCGCCAGGGCCGATACGTGAGATTCCTCAACGCCAGCTGGCCGATCATCCGTCGACCACCCTGCCGTCACGCATGTGAATCTTTCGCTTCGCGGCGCTGGCGAGCTCTTCATCGTGCGTCACCACCACGATCGTAGTGCCATCGTTGTTCAAGCGCTGGAACAGCGCGATGATCTCAGTTCCTGTCTTGGCATCGAGCTCGCCGGTCGGCTCGTCAGCCAGCAGAAGCTTCGGTTGATTCGCCAACGCTCTCGCAATCGCCACCCGCTGTTGCTCACCGCCCGACATCTCCGAGGGACGATGACGCTGTCGATTTCCCAACCAGACGTACGAGAGCAATCCAGCAGCGCGCTTTACCCGCTCATCCTTCGGCACGCCGGCTTCCGCCATTGGCAGGGCGACGTTCTCCAGGGCGCTGAGAATCGGCATCAGATAAAACCGCTGGAAGACGAAGCCGATGTTGCGCAGCCGGAATTGAGTTGCTTCACGATCGCTCATGTCATCGACCCGCTTGCCGTCGATCGTGACCGAGCCCGACGTCGGCTGATCGATGACACCGATCAAATTGAGCAGCGTCGACTTTCCGCAGCCCGAAGGTCCAACGATCGCGACATAATCACCACGCGCCACCTCCAGGCTCACTCCCTGAAGCGCGTGCACGCGCTCGGCGCCGAGCGCATAGTCCCGGCGAACCTCGCGCAGAGATATGATCGGTGAATCACTCACGCGATCGCTTCCTTGCGTAGCGTTTCAGAAATCGGGAGCGAAGCCGCTCTAAATGCGGGATAGACACCAGCGCCAATTCCGGAGGCGATCAAGAGGCCGAGCGCCGACCACGCCGCTTTTGGCTGGAACAGAAAGAAGTCGATCGCCATCGGGAGTCCGGGAAACGCCGAAAGGATGCTGTTGAGATAACGGGCGGTCACCAGCCCGAGCGCCAGTCCGATGATGGCTCCAAGCAAGCTGATAAAAACGCCTTCGACGACGATCTGCTCGACGACGTGCGAGCGCGACACACCTATCGCGCGCAGCACTGCAATCTCACCCGCGCGCTCATTCACCGACACGGTGACCAAAGTCGTCACCAGCAGGAATCCGACGAACAAGCTTACCGCGCCCAGTATGAACGCCAGCTGCCGGAAATAGCTCAAACGCTGATCGACTTGAGCGATCGCGGTCGCGATCGACAAGGCGCTGACGTTCGGCAACTGAGACTCGATCCACTCGCGCGTCGCTTCGACATTCGCGCCATCGCGCACCCTGATCATGAACAGCGACGCTCGATCGCCGGCCCGTGTCGGCAACTGCGCGTTCATCTGCTGCAGAGTTTCTCGGCGCACTGCCGCCGCGGATTGATCGGTGGCTCCGTAGAGAAATCTCACTGTGCCCCTCACGACCAGAGTGCGCTGTCCCGAATAGCTGCGCGTTTGTGGATCGTAGCCCGTCGACACCGTGATGGTGTCGCCGATCTTTCCGGCGAGGTCATACAGCAAACGCTGATTGACGACAATCGCGTTCGGTGTGTTGACATCGGTACCCGACAGCAGCTCATAGTCGCCCTGCACCGCCGGATCGATGCCGAGTATCGATGCGCTGACATCGCGACCGGCGATGGGGATATGGATCGATCCACCGAGCACCGGACTGATCTCGCGGACGTCAGGGTTTGTGCGCAGCGTCGAAATAACGCGCGCGACGTCGGCAATGGTCGCGTCGGTGTCGAACGGCAGCGTTCCCTTGGGTGCGAGTCGCAACTGGAACCCGCGCGTAAGCAGCAGCTGGCGAAACGACTCGCGCATCCCGGTAGCGAGCATCACCATGTCGAGCAGCATTGCGGCAGCGATCGCGACACCGAGTATCGCCAGCACTGTGCGAGCACGGTGCCGGATGAGAGAAGCCTTTGCGAGTACCGCTCTCATCTGCCGAACAGAGCAAGTGGTGGTTGCCGCACCAGCCGCAACGACGCCGCGATCCCCGCGCCGATCCCCAGCGCCAGCGATAACAGGACCGCGACAATCACTATCGTCGGCGTGACGATCGAGAATGCCAGCGGCGTTCGGTAAACAGCCTGGTAGTGCCAGTTCACGAACACCGACACCAGCCAGCCGAGCACAATCCCAAGCGCGCTGCCCAGCACGGCAATCAGCGCCGCCTCGGTGATGATGGCGCGGACGACCGTCGCGCGCGAAATACCCATCAGCCGTAGCGCGGCAATGTCGCGGCGTCGCTCTTCGACCTTGAGCACCATGATGCAGAGCAGAAAGACAGAGCTGGCGACGATGGTGATGATTCCGATCGCGCGGTGAAATCGACTCACCACCTGAAATGTTCGCGACGTCTCGACAGCTATTTCACTCGAAGGGTAGGCGCGAAACCCGAACGCAATGTTGTTGACGCGATCGATGAGGCTGCGGATGTCGACGCCCGACCTGGTCTGAATCGCGAACCGATCGACTCTGTCGCCGTAACCCGAGAGAGCCTGCAGCTGATCGAGGTGCATCCGCACCTTGAGATCACCGCGCGCAACTTCCGATGGATCGGCGCCGCGTCGAACTATCGCACCGATTATCACGGTATCGCCCATGCCGTTCGCGCTTGGCGAGATCGAGACTCGGTCGCCAGGCTTAAGATGCGCCTGATCGGCCAGAACTTCGTCGATCGCGATCGTGCGCAGCCCGCGCTCCTGTTTTGGGAGCGGGACGAGAGTCGAATCTTGTGTGAGAGCGGAGACGAGAAGGAGCGCCAGCAGCACGCCCGAAAGCTAGCCGCGCTTCACTCCTCTGTCTGCAATCGGCGCCACCATCACCTGCGCGGCGAGCGCGGGGCCGATCGATAGCTCCTGACGCGAGATGGTCAGCGTGATCGGACCGTCATACGGCGCGTGTGCCTTCACCGACAGCCTCTTGCCGGGCACTATCCCCAGCTCGGCGAGGTACCGCAACATCTCGGCGTCTTCATCCGAGACTCGTACTACCACGCCAGTGCTTCCAACCTCGAGCTCGGCGAGCGACCGATAGACGGTCTCATCGACAGAGCCATCGCGCGTCGGGATCGGCGCACCGTGCGGATCGACTTCGGGCTCGCCGATCGTCGCCGCCATTCTGTCCACGAGCTCGTCCGACGCCGCATGCTCGAGCCGCTCCGCCTCCTCGTGAACGCGGTCCCACGGATAACCCAGCGCCTCCGCCAGATATGCTTCGATCACGCGGTGGCGTCTCAGCGTGCGCAGCGCGGCGCGACGTCCACTCTCGGTGAGCTTCACACCATGATAGCGCTCGTACGCGAGAAGTCCCTGGTCCGCGAGTCGGCGAACCATCCCACTCACTGATGCCGGCGCCAGATCGAGTCGTTGCGCGATGTCGTTGGTCGCCGCCGCGCCGGAACCACCGCCGATCGCATAGATCGCCTTGAGATAATCCTCGACTGGAGCAGTCAGCGCCTCTCCCCTCGTGGCTCCCGCTTCCCGCATCCCGCTTCCCGCTTCCCGCGTCATGCTGCCGGCCTTGGCGATGTCGGGCTGGGCGATGGAGTACCCCGCACCATCAGCACCGGCACCATCGAGATGTGGCGCAGCTCACTGGCGACACTGCCGCGGATTACGTCGGACAGCCCACGGTGACCGTGCGTAGCCATCGCGATCAGGTCGCAGTTCTCGCGCACCGCGCAAGCAGCGATCTCCTTGGCTGGATCACCGCCCGCCAGAATCGCTTCGGCGTTGTAGCCATCGCTCTCGAGAGCGTCCGCGATGCCCTCGATGTATTGGCGATCGCCGCGCATCTCTTCCGATTCGCGCAAATCGAGCTGGTTTATGTTGCGCGCGGCCCAGCCATCGGCGACGTGGATCAGGATGATCGACGCGTCGTTGCACGAACGCGCCAGCTTGCGAATGTGCGCGAGAATGACTTCGTCGTACGGCGAATTCTCGACGGGCACGAGGATACGCTGGTACATCACTTCCCCAAGCCGCTAAAGAATTGGAACAGCAGCCAAATGTTGAGTCCCACGATGATAAACGCAACCGCGTAGGCCAGCACCTTGAGCCAGATCGGATTGGTGAACTCACCCATCTTCGCCCGCTCACTCGTGAACCGCACCAGTGGGAAGACCGCGAAGGACAGCTGCATGCTGAGAATTACTTGACTCAACACCAGTAGCTTGGCCGTTCCACTCTCACCACAGAGTATGGCGACGATCGCCGCCGGGATGATTGCGATCGCACGGGTGATCAGCCGCCGCAGCCAGGGGCGGATTCTGATGTTCAGGAATCCCTCCATCACGATCTGGCCCGCCAAGGTTCCAGTCAGCGTCGAGTTCTGCCCCGACGCCAGCAGTGCCAGCGCAAATACCCCGCTCGCACCGGCGCCGAGGAGCGGCGTTAGCAGCTTGTAGGCATCCTGAATCTCGCCAACTTCGGAGTGGCCCGAAGTGTGGAACGACGCCGCCGCTATGATCAGGATCGCTGCGTTGATAAAGAGCGCGAAGGTGAGCGCGATCGTCGAATCGATGAAGGCGAAGCGAACCGCTTCGCGCTTGCCGGCGCTCGTCTCGTCATACTGCCTCGTTTGCACGATCGACGAATGCAGATAGAGATTGTGCGGCATCACTGTCGCGCCAAGTATGCCGACGGCGACGTAAAGCATCGCCGGATTCTTTATGATCTCCGGCGACGGTGCGAAGCCCCGCATCACCGCCAGGATTGGTGGCTGCGCGAGAATGATCTCGAACAGGAAGCACGCGCCTACTGTCGCGATCAACGCAATCACCAGCGCCTCGAGCAGGCGGAAGCCCTTGTTCTGTAAATAGAGAACGATCAGGACGTCGAGCGCGGTGATCAGCACGCCATAGGCGATCGGAATGTTGAAGAGCAGATTGAGTGCGATCGCCGTTCCGATGACTTCAGCCAGATCACACGCAGCAATCGCGATTTCGCACGCGATCCAGAGTAAGAATCCAACCGGCTTGGAATAATGATCGCGGCAAGCCTGGGCGAGATCGCGTCCGGTGACGATGCCGAGCTTGGACGCGAGACCCTGCAGCAGAATCGCCATCAGGTTCGAGGCGAGGATGACGCTGAGCAGGGTGTAGCCGAACTGCGCTCCGCCGGCGAGGTCGGTGGCCCAGTTCCCCGGATCCATGTAGCCGACGGCAACCATGTATCCCGGTCCGGCGAATGCGAGAATTTTTCGCCACCAGTTCGTTCCCCCGACGGGAACGCTGCGGTAGACCTCGACCAGCGATGGAGTTGTGCGAGCACGCCGCCAACCCGGTGGCGGAGCTGCTCCGGTCTCGTCTGGTTGTTTCGACTTTCGTGCGTTGCGAAGGAGCTGAATTGCCAAGCCTGTCTCCGTTATTACTGCTAGCCTAGGAAATAGTTTAGTATATCCTAACTTTTTCCGCAACTGTTATTCGCATCTGCATAGGTAGTGTTCACCCGCCTTGAATGGCCGTTGGCGCGCATAACTACACCAGAGCCTCTTGGGCGGGCGTACTTTTGGACAACAAAAAGTTTCCTCCGACGAGATTGAAATGTTCTCCTGGCCTTACTCGCACCTCCTGATCAACCACTTCCCCGTAGTTCTAAGTGTCGTCGGTCTCGGCGCGTCGGTACTCGCGCTGCTGCTGCGACGGCGAGGGATTTGGCAGGCGGCGATGGGAGCACTAGTGATTGCCGGGCTTTTCATCTTCCCGGTTCATTTCACCGGCGATAAAGCCGACCACGCCCTTCAGGATCCGTGGTACATCAAGCCCGGTACGATCGAGGCACACGACAAGGCGGCCGGAATCGCAATGTGGGTGATCCTGCTTGTTGGCGCTTTTGCCGCGTACTCATGGTGGCGATCGCTGAAGCGCCCGCAGGAGCTCATTCCAACCTGGGTGCGTACCGGGATTTTTGTCGGTGCGATCGCAGCGGTCGGGACGGTCACCTACACCGCCTACCTCGGCGGCAAGATCCTCCACGATATGCCGGTTCTGCAGCTGCAACAGGCACCGCAAGGATTGCCGGCGGGGGTTGCCGCTCCCAAGGATTCAGCGGATCGGTCGATAACTACCAACTGAATACGATCAGCCGGCAGAAAACTACAAACTGAAGACTACCTGCCTGCAGCCATCGGCCTTTGCAGCCGGCAGCCTCGAGCGGGAGCGTCGCCAAACGAAGGCTCGCGGCAGCAGGCTCCCGGGCTGAATAGCTGCCGGCAGGTAGTCTTTAGTTTGTAGTTTGCTGCCGGCTGATCCTTACCCAACCATCCTTAACAACTGCGCCAGTATCCGTTCCGTCATTCCCCAAATGACATGATCCTGATGCCTGAACACTCGCGCGTTCAACTGAATCCCACTCGCGAAAACGGTGTCCTCACGCCATGCGTCGCTTGTCGCGAGCGAGCCGAACGGAATCCAGAACGCGAGCGCGACTTCGGAGCTGAGATTTAGCGGCTCACTGCGCTCGAGCGCGAACACGAACGGTCGCACCGAGATCGGAGGCAACCTCACGCTGCGCGGATATAGATCGTCGAGCGTGCCGATGATTCGTCCCTCGCGGTCGAGATCGATGCCGGTCTCTTCACGCGTCTCTCTGACCGCCGTCCCGGCGAGCGATGCATCTCCCTGTTCCTCTCGTCCGCCGGGAAACGCGACCTGCCCGCTCCACGGATCACCGGGATACTCCGCGCGCTTGATGAACAACAGCTCGGGCCGTCCTTCGTCGCCTGCGCGAAAAATCAGCGCAACCGCCGCCCTGCGAACTCCGGGCTCACTGACCTCGACGGGCTGGTGAAGAGTCAACGCCGCCTGCAGACGCGCCATCGTCGGATGCGCCAACAACGCGTCGATACCGTTCGTAGAAAACTCGCCCATCTACCAGCTCACTTCCTGGCCGCGTTTCGGAGAAAGAAATTCGTCGTTTCCTTGATGACCTTGTCGAGCGACGAAGGAATCTCATTCAGCGGATGCTTCGCTTCGAAGGTGTGGCCTGATCCTTCGATCAGTCTCAACGTACTCGCGCCCTTGGCCGCCGAGTGCAGCCGCTCCGCTTCTGAGCTAGGCACGGTTTCATCTGCGGTGCCGTGCAGAATCAGCCACGGCACTTTGATTTTCCCGGCAGCGTTTTCGATGTTGACCTTCGTCTTCCCATGCAGCTCGACATCCTCGAGCAAGCTCGTGCCGAGCCGCATCACGTCACCGGTGCGAGAGTTGGTGATCTCGGTGAAGCCTTTTCGGCGCCAGGTCGCGACGTCGTCCGAGGTCCAACGCATTGGATAAGAAATCGCGGCCCACGTCACCAGTGAGTTCACGTTAGAGCCTTCGGCAGCGGTGTAAAGAATCGCCATCCCACCACCACGCGAGTGTCCGAACAGCCCGAATTTGCCGTTGATCCACTTCATCCGACGCGCGTGATCTTCGATCAGCTCCAGATCCTCGAGCTCGCGGGTGAACGTGTTGTGCTCGAACGCTTCCGGCTCAGTGAAGGTCTCGCGATCGGGTCCGATGCCGCTGCCCGAAAAATCGAAGGTGATCGCTGTCAGACCATTTTGCGCCAGCGTGCGCGACAGGTGGGGGAAGAACGCCCAGCGCGCAAAACCCTTGAACCCATGACACACGATCACGGCACCCACTGGATTTTCCGCGCGATACAGATCGCCGCGCAACGACAATCCATCCTTACACGGAATCTCGAACGGTTCCGGTGCAACGGTGCTGCGCGCCGCGGTGGTCATCCCTCAATGTCGCCGTTGATGTCGGCCCAGCCCTGAATACCCCGCGCCATCGACGACACATTCTCGTAGCCCATCTGCTTCATCGTCAGCGCGGCAAGCGCTGATCTGTTTCCGCGCGCGCAGTAGATGACGACGCGCTTATCGCGCGGGATCAGACCTTCGACTTTGCCTTCCAGATTCCCGCGCGCCAGATGTACGGCACCAGGCAGATGTCCGAGGTTCCACTCGTTTGGCTCGCGCACATCGAGATAGATGACTGCTTCTTTGCGTGACTGCATCTCCTGCACCTGTTCTGGCGTCACCTGCTCGATTTGCTGCTTCGCTTCATCGATCAGATCCTGGCCGCTCTTGATTGGCATCCGGTCAGCTCGCGTAGGAAGTGACGGAGAGCGTGCACGAATCCGCATCGAATGCTGCTAGTGCTCCCAGCGGAATCGTCCATTGCTCGGCGATGTGTCCCACCGGAATCCCGGTGACGCACGGCACTCTCAGCTCGCCGGCAATCTCGAGGAGGACTTCGTCGAGCGATCGTACGCTGCCACCGGAGTCGTCCGGACATTTGACGCACTCGCCAAACGCGATCGCTTTGCACCCGCGTAACATTCCCGACAGCTTGAGCTGCTGGAGCATTCGATCGATTCGGTAAACCGGCTCGTTGATGTCCTCGAGAATCAGAATGCAATCGCTGAGATCGGGTGCGTACGGCGTGCCGCAAAGGGACGCCAGCACTGCCAGATTGCCGCCCGCGAGTCTTCCTTCCGCTTTGCCACCGCTGAGCGCGCGCGCGTTTGCCGCCGCACCACACGAGTCCACTTGTCGGACGACGGCGCGCTCGAACGAATCGCGCGAAAACTGGCTCATCGGCTCTCGAGCCGTGGGTCCGTGATAACTGATCAGCCAGCATTTGCGCTGAACCGCTGCGTGCAGCGCTGTCACGTCGGAGTAACCAATGATCGGTTTAGGATTGCTTTCGATTGCATGGTAATCGATGCCCTCGAGAATTCGGATCATTCCGTAACCTCCGCGCAGGCACCACAGTGCATCGATCGCCGGATCCTGCAATGCGTGATTGATGTCAGCGAGGCGCGCGCGGTCGTCGCCCGCGAGATAGCCCAGCCGTCGCTGCGCGTTTTGTCCCACAACCGGATCCCAGCCGAATGAACGCGCGTTGTCGATTGCGCGTGGAAGCTCATCTTCTTTCATCAACGGACCGGCGGGAGCGATCAACGCTACGCGCGCTCCGGGCGCGAGCGACTTCGGGCTGCGAAAATGTTTTGCTGACACGAATTACGATTTGTGGCGCGAATTACGCAGTGATTTGTTCGCTTGCATATGTCCTAATATGGCATATGCATTGCTTTTGTCGCGCCTGTAACAAACAACTTCGGAGGGTAGTGGAATGGCTGATACGGAAGATCGGTTCGGCGCCAAAGGTGGCGGTGGCGGCGGCCAGGGTGGTGGTGGTGGCGGCGGTCAACGCGGCGGTGGCGGCATGGGCGGTGGTGGTTCTTCCGGCGGCGGTGGGGGCGGTGGTGGACGTCCCGGTGGAGGCGGCTCCGGAGGAGGCGGCGGTCAAGGTGGTGGCGGTGGCGGCGGTCGTCCTGGTGGCGGTGGTGGTGGCCAGGGTGGCGGCGGTCAAGGCGGTGGTGGTCAGGGTGGCGGTGGACGTCCCGGTGGTGGGGAAAG
>JADMIO011406782.1_pt1 | contig 33815 bp, 32 predicted proteins | sample 8958161 | NCBI WGS metagenome assembly JADMIO01 (sample SAMN16585339, study PRJNA669376) | soil metagenome | isolation source: Crop rotation soil | place: USA: Cullars Rotation, Alabama | collected 2011 | reverse complement strand
CGCCGAAATGCTCCAGAGCGACAACGACAGCGTTCGCTACTCTGCGGCTGATGCAGTGAGCGGGATCGGTGCTGCCGCAGGCAGCGACAAGCGGATCATGTCGGCACTGGCCGAAATGCTCCAGAGCGACAAAAGCTTCGTTCGCGAATCTGCGGCTGATGCGGTGAGCGGGATTGGGGCTGCCGCTGCCAGCAACAAAGACTTTATGTCGGCACTCGCCGAGATGCTCCAGAGCGACAACGATAGCGTTCGCGAATCTGCGGCTGATGCAGTGAGCGGGATCGGTGCTGCCGCTTCCAGCGACAAGCAGATCATGTCGGTACTTGCCGAAATGCTCCAGAGCGACAACCACAGCGTTCGCCGATCTTCGGCTAAAGCGGTGAGCGGGATCGGTGCTGCCGCTGGCAGCGACAAAGACTTCATGTCGGCACTGGCCGAAATGCTCCAGAGCAACAACGACAGCGTTCGCGACGCTGCGACTGACGTGCTCGAAAAGTTAATGGTTCGTCCTCCGATCGCGGACTGACAGAAGATTTGGCTTCACTTTCGATTCCCCCTCTCAAACTAAGGGTATGACAACCGGCACCGGCGAAACGTTCGCCAGTGGCCAGGAGTTGTCGGTGTTTTGAGTTTTATAAATCGAAAGGAGCTCTTCCATGAAGAAGCTCAAGAGATTGTCGGCGTTGACGTTGTCGTCAGCGCTGGCGGCGTCGGCGATGGTGGCGCCGCTGGCAATGGCGCAGTCCACTACCAGCAAGCCCGCCGAAGTGCGTGGCAGTTTTGACAAACAGGTGCTGGGGGCGGTTGGCGAATCGCATCAGCAGGCGATGAATGCGGTGGGCGACTGGGCCTCAATCCCGGTCGCAGCCCGCCAGGCGCTTTCGCCCATGTCGGACTTGGATTTGAACAACCTTACGCCCGAGCAGCAAAAGCAATATCTGGCCGCTGGAGCGAAGTTTGTGGAAGTTGCCGAAAAGCAGCAGTGGTCCTACGACCAGATGGTCAATGACCCGCTCTTCGACTGCGAAATGACCCTGATTCAATTCAAGGATGCGGCACGCCGGATGCCCGCAAAGGAACTGAAGGACAATCAGGCCCTCAAACAGCCGGCCAAACAGGCGCTGACCGTCACCGGCAATCTCGCCAAGCGCGCATTTGCCGACTACCAGCGCGCCCAGGCCAGCGGCAAGACCAACCTGGCCAACAGCTCGCTCAACCGCCTCAAGACCCTGGAAGCCAGCTACAGCCGTCAGGAACAGTATCTGCAGTCCCTGGAGAAGGCCGGCTCACAGACAGATGCCCAAAAGCTGCTGGAATCAGCCGATCAGCAGGGCCAGACGCTGGAAGAACTGCACGACTTGGCGGCCATCCGGCGTCAGGATCAGTTGATCGACGAATATGAAACCAAGCACAACATGGATCGCGTGAGCATGCGCGCAGATATCCAGAGCGCGGCCAGCGCCATCAATGGCGTGATGTCCAAGAACGGCACTGGCCTGCCATCGGCTGGCGATGATGGTAAACCGCTGCCCACCTTCGGTGCGAGCATGCCCGCCGAGCCGTTGATGCCTGCAGGAAACAGCAATCCGGTCGCCGCTCCGCAGAACTTCACGGCTGAAGATGCCCAGCGTTTTATGGATCGTCTCAACGGAAGCCCTACACCAAAGAAATCCGAATAACTCATCACAGTAAACCAGTTGCAAACCCTTTATCTTGAAAGGAGATAAAGCTATGAAGCGTCAGCATGACCTATTGTTCTCCCGGCTCACTCTTAAGTTCTATTTAGCACTGGCTCTGCTGGGTCTGTTGCTGCTAGGCATCTCAGCCCATGGGCAGACGCCTACCACCCAGCCCGACCCTGCAGCCCCCAGATTGGATGCAGCCAGGCTGGATGCTGCTAAAGCGGAGATGGCAGCGATGCAGGCGGATCAGACGCATCGCATGCAGAATAAGTACGTCGCCATCTGCAAGGCCCTGGCTGAGATGCAGGCCCAGCGCGATGCTCTGGTGGTAAAGGAAGCCGGCATCGGCCAGCCCAAGGCAGAAAACCTCAGCCAGATCGAGATGCTCAGCGAGCGTATTCAGCTTCATCAGCGCCGCAAGGATGAACTGGAAGCCGAAGCGGATCGTTTCAGCTTCGATTTGCCGGGGCGAACGGTGCAGGCGCCGGCAAAACCGGCATCGGCATCGCCTGTTACGGTATCTGCACCGGCAACAACCCAGCCGAGCGATCCGATGACGGTGCTATATCCCAATGCCGTTCGCCTGATCCAGGAGCGCAAGACAGCGCAGGCGATGGCCAAAGCGCCTGGAAATTCACATTGAGGGTACCTACATCAATGTGATCGGCAGAACACGCCGCCTCTTATCCGAGGCGGCGTTTTTATTGGTGCGGTTTCTTTGATCGAGACGCTGCCCTATGAGAGTGTGACCAGGATGGTTACATTGCAGATATGGCGAGAGAATCCAACCGCATCCTCTCCAAAATGCTGGAGCGCCTCTTCTCGGCGCTGATCAACGGCCCCAGTCTGAACTGCAAACCGCACTCCAGCCGCCAGCGGGTCGATCTGCTTCAGCTGACGAAACTGCACGATCTGAAGCCTGAACAAGTACTTCAGGAACTATTAGGAAGTCAGCGTAGCGCAAAGGTGATGGCGCGCGTATCCCCACCTCCCAAACGCGCTGAACAGGTCGAAGAGCAAGATTTGCCGAAGTTGAGCGACGCCGATCGCGCGGCGCGACAAGCCTGGAGCGAACAGCAATCCCTTCTCTCCAAGATCCGCACCATCACCGAAGACGCCCGTAATTACGAAAATGACACCGGCGTGCACATCCTGCACATCGGATTTCCGCTGCTCAGTTTGCCGCCGGGTTCCTCGGGATTACAGCGTAGCCTCACCCGTAGGATATTGGCTCCGCTGGCGTTTATTTCCGTGGCAGTGACGCTGCGCGCTGGGGCGACGCCCACCATCGTCATGGAGTGTAAAGGGCAAGGCGTCGACCTGGTTGTGCCCAATTCGGCGCTGCTCTCGTGGGTAGAGCGCCAGGCGGGTCAATCACCGGCTGAATTGTTTGATGATGAGAAGGGTGAGAAGCCTTGGGAAGAACTGGCAGCCATCGTCGGCCGAATCTGCAAGTTGCTGGAAATGCCAGTCCCGCCATTTTTCGCTGGCGGTGAAAACGCACCGGCGTTGGAACTGGTTCCGGCACCGCGCTCTGATGATGAAAACTCTAAGCCGTCCATCGTGCAGGCGGCGGTGCTCGGCTTATTTCCCATGGCCAACCAAGGCCTCCTGCGGGATATGCAGGCGATGGTTACCGGTGAACCAATCAGCGGTCCAATCCAGAGCTTCCTGGAAATGGATGCCGGTTTAATGCAAGAGGAGGCGATATCCGAAACGCCCGAAGATAAACCGGTTCAAAAGCGCACCCGCATGTTTGCGGAAGAACGATTGGTCACCAGTGCCGATCCCTGCCAATCCCGAGCGGTTCGCTTGGCCAAATCCTCCAGAGGCCTTGTCATCCACGGGCCACCGGGCACGGGCAAAAGCCAAACCATTACCAATGTCATCGGCGATCATCTGGCCCGTGGCCAGCGCGTGCTCATGGTTTGTGACAAGCGTACGGCGTTGGACGTGGTGCACAACCGGCTGGAAAGCATGGATTGGGGCAGTTCTGTGCAGTAGTGCACGATCCGCAGAGGGATCAGCGTGATCTTTACCGTTCTATCCGTGAACAACTCGAAGCGCTGGCGGACACTCAATCCAACCCCTCAGCCGCCCGGCAACTGTCCAAAGTGGATGAAGAATTGCAGAGCCTGCATCAGCAGATGAGCGGGTACTACGCTGCCTTGATGCACGCCAAGGATGCCGCTACGCCATCGTTCCATGTTGAACAGCGGAACATTGATCGTCACGGGCGATTCGCAGAGCTTCACCGGATTCGGAGAATCAATCGGATATTTCGACTCCGGAACATTCAATCAAACCGGCGGCGTTCATGTCGTTAAGGCAAATATGCTCAAGCTCGCCTATGGCTCGGCGGCATCCGGTACTTACAACCTTTCGGGCGGTTCCCTCACAACCCCGGTGATGGTGGCACGGCGGTATTCAATCAATCGGGCGGCAGTCATTCCACCGATTCTTTGATTTTGGGCGCATATAAAACCGCGCATCCAAGCTACCTCTTGTCCAATGGAACGCTAACGGCAACCAAGACGACCAACAACGGCACCATCACCCAATCCAGCGGCACCGCTTCCCTCGGCCCCGTCAATGGCACCGGCTCGATTTCCATCACAGGCGGCCAGCTCTCGGCCAATTATTTGAGGCAATCCTCCCTCTCCCTCGGTGGAACCGCCCAAATCGTCATCACCCCCGGCGGCGGAAATGCAGGCGTAAGCCGGCTCGCAGCGCTCTCCTTCGACCCAGCTTCCACCGCGAAATTCGATCTCGCCGATAACGCCCTGGTGGTTGATTATTCCACCACATCGCCCGTCCCAGCCATTCGTTCCGCCCTTTCTTCCGCCTACGCCAATGGCGCATGGACCGACCCGGGAATCACTTCATCATCCGCCGCCGCCAATCATTCGCACGGATTAAGCTATGTCGAAGCCGCTGAAGCTTTAGGATTGTCCGGCCCAAGCACCGCCACCTGGAACGGCCAAACTGTCGATGCCACAACGGTACTCGTGAGCTATTCGCTCGTCGGCGACGCCAATCTGGATAGCACCGTGGGATTTGCGGACTTGGTGAAGCTTGCGCAAAACTATGGCCGGGCCGACGGCTCCGCCGACTGGTTCCAGGGTGATTTCAATTACGACGGAAATATCGATTTCGCCGATCTGGTTAAACTCGCCCAGAATTACGGGGCAGGCGCACCGCCGCTGATGGCCGGGGCATTGGCGAATTTTCAAGGTGATCTTGCGGCGGCGTTTTCAAATCTGCCTGAGCCTTTTGGAATGCTTTTATTGCCGATTGCTGGATTTATCCTTACCCAGCGCGGGCGAGCGCCACTAGACTCGGCCCGCAAGCGGGCCAGCTAAACGATTTTAGTTTTTGGGTTACGCGCCAAGCGCTATTTCCCCGACTGCGCCTTCAAAAACTGCCCATCAAACGCCCGCTGCTCCCGATTAAAATACATGCTTCCCTCAAACCACCCCGCCGCTGCCTCCCGGCAGCGCAGGAGCGTGCAATCGATATGCGTCGTCCGCCCGCTCGGATCGGTAATCGTCAAAATCCCGCCATACCCCAGCGGCAATCGATGCCGTGTCACAAACCCCGACCCCTTCGAATTCACATCGCGCACATAAAGCGTCCATGGCGGCGCTTGCGGATTATCGCTGAAAAGCTTCAGCGAAGCCGCCACCCGATAGCGGTTGCGTCTGGCCCCGCGCCGCTGCGGCCCATCATATCCGCCCGCCTCCAATGCCGACAAAATGAACTCCACCTCAGGCGGCAAAGGCTTGGCCGCCGCCGCCTTGGCAGACGGCGCCACTGGCATGGGAATAGACTCCGTAGAGACGCTCATGAAACCTCCAATATGTGTGAAGTACGATTTGGAGGTGGAGGAGGCAAGGAAATTCAAGAAAGTAGCCAGTAGTCAGCATCCAGTAGTCATTAGAAAACCAATCTACTGGCTACTGACTACTGGCTACTGACTACTTTCTCCGATTCCCCCTTGTTATCGGACTATAGTCCTGTAAAACAATTGGCCGACATTATTGACATATGTCTGACACGCCCCCAGCGGAGCTGGCGGCCAGCAAGGATGCTCAAAACGTACGGAGACGACAGTGGCATACGCGTGGCAATCAGTCGAAGAAGCAGCCGTGACCCTCGGCGTATCAACCCGCACCCTTCACCGCCGAATCAGCAAAGGGGAAGTCGAAACCCGCCTCGAAGAAGGCAGACGCGAAGTCCTCGTCTGTCTGCCGGATGAAGAAGAATTCGAAGTAGAAGGGTTCGAAGAGCCTATCGACACCAGCCCATCCCATTTCACGGGTCAATCGCCCACCGACAATCAAACCGCCATCATCCTCGCCGAAAAAGAAGTCGCATTAGCCAACGAAAAAGTCCGCCGCACCGAACTCGCCCTGGCCGCCTTCCAGCATACGTCCTCGCTGCTGCAGCAGGAAGCCTCGCGCACCCGCCTCTCCGCCCGCTGCGCCTGGGCCGCGGTCGCTGTCCTTTCGGTCGGCGCATACATCGCCGTCGGCTGGACCGCTTCCCAGTTAACCTCCTTCCGCACCAATAACGCCAATCTCACCCAGCAACTCAGACAAGCCACCGCAACGATCGAAGAAAAATCCGCCCAGGCCGAACAATACCGCGACCAGCGCGACCGGGCCAAAGAATCGGCGGCGCGGGTGGAGGGGGAACTGGCTGCTAGCAAGAGCGCTCTCGCTGCGAAAAAGCCGTCGACCCGGCCCTCGGGAAGTTTTCTGGAAAATCTGGCGAAATTGGCTGGGGATTGAGATTGGCCGATAAAATGGGGGTGATGAGTTTGCATTGGGAGTTGCGATGATGCAGGTGACCGGCGGCGTAAAGTCCGCGGCGCGGCGAGGTCCTACGGCCGCGCGCACCCTGCCCCTGCGCTATTGGGGTTACAAATACATCGCAATTTTAGCGGGCTTGGCGGCAATGATCCGCTGCGCTTCAATCGTCACCATCTACAACCACACCACCGATGAACTGGCCCACATCGCCGGCGCGGTAGGCCTATATGAAACTGGCCGCAACCTCTACATGGTCGAGCATCCTACCCTCCAGCGGCTAGTCGTCGGCGCGGCGCTAAAGTTGGCGGGAGTGGAATATCCCCGTGCGCGGGGGCTGGAAGGCGTGCAATCGCGCGTCGATGCCAATAGCGCCGGGGCCGACATCGTCTTTCGCGGCCGCGTGCCTTACTGGCGCGTGCTAGCCGTGGCGCGCCTTGCGAATCTGCTCTTCGCGGCCTTCCTGCTCTTCTTCACTTATCTGCTGGGCGCTTATCTCTGCAATCCGCTGACTGGGATGCTCGCCTGCGTTTTCCTGAGTTTCGACGCCAATTTTCTGGCCCACAGCGCGCTGGTAACAACCGATATCCCAGCGGCTGCGGGATTTCTGGCCGCGACGTATTTCGCCATTCGGTTTGTGGCAAGGCCGACTTGGGGCCGGGCGATTGCAGCGGCCGTAGCGCTGGGCGCGGCGATGAGTTGTAAGTTCACGTGTGTGCTGCTTGCGCCTGCTATTCTTGTGCTTATTTTGATTCGAGGAATCAGGCGGGCAAAAAGTGGCATGGGCGGCTCGCCCATGAAGAATGGGTTTGGCTCAGCAGTCTCTAAATCCTTCATGGGCCGGCCGCGCGTGCCACGAGGATTTCACATTCGGTTTCTTCGGAGCATACCGAAGATTCGCTTCTTTATTGCAATCCCATTAATCGCAATCATCACCCTCTGGGCCACCTACCTTTTCAACATCGGCCGGCTGGAAGACCAGAACCTTTTCGAAAACGAAAAAGCCTGGCGGGCGATTCCGCAGTGGGTTAAAGAGACGCGCATCCCGATGCCGGCGATGCCTCTGGGCGTGATGTTCATGGGGGCGATCGCTAAAACCGGTTTTCCTTGCTACTTCAATGGCCACCTCGGTTTGAACGGACATCTGGCCTACTTCCCCGAGGCCATCGCCATCAAAAGCCCCGCCGGATTGATGTTCGCCCTCGCCCTGGCGCTACTCGCTTTGGTCGTCATCCGAAAAAATCGCCGCTGGATGATTGCCCTCTGTCTGATCCTGCCCCCTTCGCTCCTGATGCTCACGGCCATGACCGGCCGATTGCAGATCGGCATCCGCCACGTGTTGCCGGTGATCCCATTCCTCTATCTCTTCGCCGCGGCATTCCTTCATCGTGGCAGATGGGTCTACGCGCTGTTGGCCCTGATGCTGTTCTCAGCCATCGAAACCGCCCGAGTCCACCCCGACTATCTCCCCTTCTTCAGTTGCCTGATCGGCGGATCGGAGGAAGCCCAGCTTTATCTCGCCGATTCCAATCTCGATTGGGGCCAGGACATGGCACGCATGGCCGACTGGCTCAAACACACAGGCCGAACCGACTACACCATCAAAGTATCAGGCGTGAAAGTTGCCGAGCTGGTCAAATTCCTGGGCCTGGACCCCGCCAGCCGAGATCGCGATGTAGCGGAATTAGCGAATCATCCGCATGGCCTGCTCATTCTCGGAATAAACGCCAAGGTAGGCCTGGAGGAATTTAAAAAGGACGACAAAGGTGTAGGCACGCCCGGCCCGGATTATACCTGGGTAAGAAACTATCCGCTGGTCGCGCGCATTGGCCAGAGCATCGAGATCTACGATCTCGATCATCGCGACAGTTATCTTGGGGATGTGAGTAGAGACCCTCGCCGCTTGCGGCTTAGAAGTCATTTCAAAACCATAATCAATCTTTTTCAAGCGGCCGCCGTCACGTTTTGGAGATTCCGCAGTTTGTTGGCACAGATGACGCAGCAGGCCAGTTCGTTGAAGGCCTGCCAGGCGGCGCCGGTCCGTTCATAGCATTGAACGATGCGCCGGAAATTGGCCAGCCAGGCGATCGTTCTCTCCGCCACGTATCGCACGCGGCCAAAGCCACTGCCGTGAACCACCGGCGCGTTGCCCGCTTTATTTCGCGGCGCCAGCACGGGAGTGATGCGCCTGGCCAGCACCTGGGGAATGACGTGCTCAAAGCCGTAGCCAGCGTCGCCCATCACCTTCTCGGGTTTGTAGCGCGGGGCGCCTGGCCCGGGTCTTTGAATGGGCGGCAGACAATCGAGCATCGACAAAAACGGCGTATCATCACGCACGTTGGCGGGTGTGCAAACCACGATCAGCGGAATGCCCGTCACGGTGGTGATGAGATGGCGTTTACACCCCTTTTTCCCGCGATCGACAGGGTTGGGGCCGCTGTGTGCGCCCCCTTTTTTGCCCGCACGCTGCTGGAATCCACAATCACGGTCTGCAGGTTCACCGCGCCGGCGATTCCCAACTCATTGAGCAACCGCCGGTGTAACTGCGTCCAAACGCCCAGCTTGCTCCAGTGGTTAAAGCGCCGCCAACAGGTGCTGCCGCTTGGCCAGCGATCGCTTGCAGGCAGTCGTTGCCATTGCGAGCCGGTGCGCAACACATGCACGATTCCTTCCAGACAGGATCGATCGTCTTTGCGCGGCGCGCCACCTTTTGAGTTGGGCGTGTATTTGGGAAGTAATGGTTCGAACTGATTCCAGAAATCGTCTGACACTAATGGAACTAGTGGTACTAATGGCTCCGCCATCGGGAGCGTCCTTGCTACCTCCTCGCCACGAGGTTAAATCAATCCATCCGAGAATGACGAATTATAGGCAGCAAGATTAGGGATTTGAAACGGCTTCTTAGCGGGCCAGCAGCGACCGAATCGTATCGGCCCGCTAAGCCGCAAGCGGCGAAATAAATCGCGCCTAGTGTTGGGCAGGCAGACTACACGAATCGCCCACCGACAAAATCACTTCTTCCCTAGTTCATCCTCAATCGCCTTCACCACCGCGGGCTCATCGGGCTTGGTGCCTGGAGCAAATCGGTTAACAACCTCACCATCCCGGCCAACCAGGAACTTCTCAAAGTTCCACTTAATATCGCCAGCGAATTTAGGATCGGTCTCTTTGCTGGTCAGATTCTTATACAGATCAGCCTGCCCTTTGCCCTTGACCACGATCTTGGAGAACATCGGGAAATCGACATTGTACGTGCTGGTGCAGAATTCTTTGATCTGCGCATTAGTCCCCGGTTCCTGCTTGCCAAATTCATTGGCGGGGAAGCCCAAAATCACCAGCCCCTTATCCGCATACTTCTTGTGAAGTTCTTCCAATTGCTTGTACTGCGGCGTGTTCCCGCACTTGCTGGCGACATTGACGATCATCACGACTTTGCCCTTGTACTGCGAAAGATCGACGTCTTTGCCATCGATATCCTTGACCGTGTATTGAAGAGGCCCGGTGGCTTTCTTGTCATCAGCGCCAATTCCAATCGACGCAGTCAATGCGAATATTCCAACAGCGAGCAGCGACTTAAGCATATGGGGTCTCCCAGCGTGTTAAATTGACCAGTGGTTTACGGCACAGATGATACAGCATCTTTTGCCGCATGTTGAGCGCCGGCGCGCGTTGCAACGGACGCTCAAGCATAGGGTAAGCACAATGAACGGCGTTTCATACCCTTGAACCCAACTCCATTGGAGTCGGCATGGCTTGCTCACTTCAGTGAGAAAGTCGATAAGCGAAATGATCATCCGAACCGAGGAAATATGCGGATTTTGATCCTTGTCATCGTGATGGTCGTAAGTATTGTTGCCCAGGCTGCTGACTGGCCGTGCTGGCGCGGCCCCACCGGCCAAGGCAATACCAGCGATAACGATCTTCCCATCAAATGGGACGGCAAAACCGGCGAAAATATTCTTTGGAAAGCGCCGGTTCCCAAGGCTGACAATTCCTATTCCTCCCCCATCGTCATCGGCGATCGCGTCATCATCACCCTGGCGATGAACAAATCGCTGGAACACCATGTGCTCTGCTTTAACAAGACCGACGGCAAACCGCTTTGGGATACGATCGTGCCCCCTGGCCCATGGGTGCTATCCGATGTGCGCGGCGGGTATGGCGCATCCACACCCGCCGCCGACAGCGAAAACGTCTACGTGCTCTTCGGCTCGGCCGTCATCGCCGCGATCGATATGAACGGCAAAATCGTCTGGCGAAAAGAATTGCCGCGCCATGACTTCGATGTCGCCATCGGCTGCAGCCCGTTTCTCTATGGCGATACGATTCTTCTTCAGGCTGACATGGTGAAGAAAAAGTCCAGCACCATGGCCTTTGAGAAAAAGACCGGCGACATCAAATGGGAAGTCATGCGCCCCGAGGCCAATTTTGCCCATGGCACGCCGACGTTAATCACTGTCGGCGATAAACCGCTTTTGCTCATGGCAACATCCGATGCACTGCAAGGCGTCGATCCCGCCAATGGCAAGGTGCAGTGGACCTGCAAAGCCAAGGGGGACACCGTTTCACCGGTGTTCGCTGATGGAATGGCCTATATCGACAGCGGGCGCGGCGGACCGGGTTTTGGTATCGCCGTCGATTCCAATCTCGATGGCGATGTGACCAAAACCGCCCTCAAATGGACGCTGAAAAATGTCCCCGAAGCATTCGGATCGCCGATTATTGTCGGCGGAAATCTCTATCGCCTTCAAGGCTCGGGAATCCTCAAATGCTACTCCATGAAAGATGGCAGCGAGATTTACACACAGCGCCTCGAAGGCGCATCCGCCGCTGTAAGCCCCATCCCCACGGCCGATGGGCGGATTTATTTCGCCTCTTCAGGGAAAAGCTATGTGGTCAAAGCGGGAACGAAATTTGAACAATTAGCCGTCAACGCGCTGGATGATCCCAATTACGCCTCTCCTGCAATATCGGACGGGCGGATTTATCTCAAAGGCAATCGTTTCCTCTACTGCATCGGAAATAAAAAGTGACCTTTCGCCCGGCGCTTTGACAGCCGCAAACTTGTATTGGAGATCCTTCAGTGGGTACACACTGGAGGAAAATTGAACAAGTCATTAGTGGTTTTGGCGGCGATTGGAGCATTGGGCCTCTGCACATTCTCGGCCCAGGCAGCGAGCACGTCAAAGTCGGATAAACATCCGGCCCAGAAGAAATCGCATGTCGCTACGCATGGAAAATCCGCGGTCCATCATTCGACCAAGCCCAGCAGCAAGTCTCATAAACCCGCCGCGCATAAGCCCGCCCCGAAGAGTCACGCCAAGCCCCTGACGCGCCTGCAAAAGCGCCACGCCTGAGCATCCGCCGCTTGCGGCTTAGCGGGCCAGTGAATGCGGTGAACGATACGGGCTAAGACCCCGCCCGATGCGTGCTTTTCTTCCGTCGGGCGGTCTTCGCACGTTTGCGCGAACCGCGCTTCTCCGCTCCCAGCTTGCGCTCGGTCGCCTGTCTGACGATTTCATCGAGCATTTTTCCCGCCAAACCGCCCTTGCCCGCTTTGTGCGATGGCCAGATTTCTTTCTGGTCACTTGCGAGAATGTCAGCAAAATCGCCAAAGCTTTTCACACTATCCGGGGCGGCCTTGGTCACATCCACATCGCCCGCCCACTGGTCGCGATGCTTAATGAGCAGCCACGTTCGCCCTTCGGGATAGCCGTCCGAATGCGTGCGCACCAGCACCCAGCTTCCTTTGAGCTTCACGCCCTCAAGCGTGAATTTCAATTCGCCATCGACCAGTGATGACTCGATATCTTCAAAACCCGGCTCGGGGGTCCAGGTTCCTTTATCCCAGAGCATGACAATTCCCGCGCCATACCCTTCGGGGATGACGCCTTCGAAATCGGCGTAATCGCGCGGATGATCTTCAACGCGCATGGCCAGGCGTTTATCGCGCGGATTGAGGGATGGGCCCTTGGGAACCGCCCAGGAAAGCATCACGCCGTTGTATTCAAGACGGAAATCGTAATGCAGGTGCGATGCAAGATGTTTCTGCACGCAGAAGATTAGTTGCGTTTTCTTTGATCGCTTTGCAACGCCATCGCCCTTGGGTTCGGGAGATACCGAGAAATTTCGTTTGGCGTTGTAGTCAACCAGCGACCGTTCTGCCGATTTTGAAGGTCTACGGGCTACCATGCTCTGCTAATATAAATAAGCGACTGCGAATTATGTAACGTTGAATCCGGTATCAATGGCGCGAATTGTGCGGTAAAGGATGCGGGCACTATGCATCCATCTGTAAGACTCCATTTTGGAACGATGGGATTTGGCTATGCCGATTGGCAGGGTGTTTTCTATCCGCGCGGAATCAGATCGGGGGATTTCCTGTCGTACTATTCGCGCTACTTCGATACGGTTGAGCTCGATACGACATTTTACGCCACACCGCCGCCAGAACGTGTGCAGAAATGGGCTGAGACAGTGCCCGATGATTTTCAATTCTGCGCCAAGACTCCCAAAGCCATTACGCATGAGCCTGCTATCGACCGACGGCTCGGCGAGATGCTCGACTTTCTCGATGTAATGCGCGGCATGGGCGCCAAGCTGGCTGCCATACTCCTGCAATTTCCCCCCAGTTATACGATCGATCAATTCGAGCCGCTCGAACGGTTTTTAAAAGCATTGCCCACCGGCTTTCGGTTCGCCGTGGAGTTTCGTAATGCATCCTGGGGCGAGCAGCGTACGCTCGATCTATTGCGCGAGCATCGTTGCGCCCTGGTGTCAGCCGAGTATCTCACCAGTCCCGCGCAGATTTATTTAACCACTGACTTTCTCTACATCCGCTGGATCGGCGAGCACGAACGCTTCAAGTCCCTCAATCGTGAGCAAATCGATGTGAGCGAAAGTCTGGAGTGGTGGAAGGCGGAAATCGAAAAGGTCGCGCCATCGCAAGGCATCGCGCGGGTGCTCGGCTTCTTTAATAATGATTACACAGGTTATGCGATTGCAACCTGCCGCCGGTTTATGCGAATGATGGGTTTACCCGTCAGGGAAGAAGCCGGGCTTTTTGAATGAACTGGGTGTATCTCTGGCACGCAATGTGCGGCATAGTCAGCAGTTCTAACAGGAGCGCAGTATGTCACGCGGAAGCATTTTCGATCCCGAAGGATGGGGAACCGAGCACAGCGGCAACAGATATATGGGGCCATCCGCGGAAAATATTTCCCATCTGCCCCCAGATGTGGTGGATGGAAAAGTCGATGAAGAAGAGGACGAAGAATCGGAAGATTTAGACGCCCTCGCCGCCGCCCGCGAAGAAGCCGAGCGTGAAAGAGAAGACCGGCAGGATAAAACCAATCCGGATTCGGATATTTAATTCCGCCGCTTGCGGCTTAGCGGGCCAAGACCAATCGACATCCATCCCCAAGATTGGCGTCAGTTTACCTGCCGTCATTCTGCGAGCGGGTGGTTATGTTCTTGGCGCCATACCACGGGTGCCTATTTCCGTTCGCCACGTGTTATTAACCCTCCGCCCCTTTCCCAATCCTCTGCCGCATTGCCTCCGCCAAAATAATCGCCGACGCATGCGAAAGCGAAAGCGAAGTCGCATCGCCTGCTGAAGGTATCGTAACAAACTGATCGCACAACGACCGCACTGCCCCCGACAACCCGCGCTTCTCCCCGCCAATCGCCAGCAGCGTCGGTGAAGTCATATCCACATCATAAAGCCGTCGCTTCGCCCCCGCGATGCATCCAAAAATCCGCACACCGCGCCCCTGCAGCTCTACCAGCGGATCAATCGTATCAATCTGCACCAGCGGCAAGCGCTCATACGCCCCCGATGCCGGCCGCGCCACTTCCACAGAATCAAAATCCCAAAGATGCTTCTTAATCAAAACCGCATGCGCACCCAGCGCCTCAGCGCTGCGCAGCGTAAAACCCAGATTACGAGCATCTTCAATCCCTTCAATTAAAAGAAGCAGTGGCGGAGTTTTCAATCGATCGATCAAATCCAGAAGTTGTGGCCCGTTCAGCCGTGCCTTAGGCCCCGCCAGCGCGACAATCCCGCCATGCGTTTGACCATGGGCCATCGCATCCAGTTCCCGCCGATCAACGGATTTAATCGGAACGCCCAGTTCATTCGCGAGGTCCAACACATCCTGAAATTTTTCCTGATGCGCGCCGTGGCTGATGAGAATGACCTGGAACTTGCGCTGTCGTGCTTGCAGGGCTGCGAGGATGGATTGTCGGCCTTCGAGGGATTCCATGATTATTGGTCGCGCGATTCTAAACTAAAGGTGGGAAAGCTCCGATAGGTCCGAATATGGAAGGTGTGTTGCCCGAAGAATTTCCCTTTTCGTCGCGCCGCGAAGTCAAGACCGCCGATGCGCCCCCACCTGCCCCCACGCCCACACACATTCCCGCGCCCATTCCCTTGCAGGAGACGGAATCGCAGTCGCTTGCGTCGTCGCCGAATTCCATGGTTTCAGCGCCCAGCACCCCGCGCGTGGAGCACGTTGAGGAAGAACCTCTGGTTGAAGTTGCAACGTCGGGAAAAGTGGTTTATCGCGGACGCGAACGAAGAAGGTCTCCAAGGCAGGCGCTGCGTGCCAAAGCGGTTTACCGCGACGAAGTGAACACCGCATCGAATGGGCCCGTGCAGGTGCTTAACATTTCCATGTTCGGCGTGCGAATCTGGTCGCCGCGCCCCATGCAGGCAGGCGACCGCGGAAATATTCGCCTGGAACTCGGCCCAGTCAAATGGGCGAGCATGATGAGGGTCGTCATGGCCGAATCAGTCGATGGCGAAGGCTACATCCTCGGCTGCGAATTCGTCGCCAAAGAACTGCCGCGCCGAAGAGTCGACGCGGCGTAGGGTGTGATTCATCACACCATTCGGCCCTCATGCAAAAACGTATGATAAATCACACCCTACATCGTTAGATATTCCTCATTTTCAATCCCACGAATGTAATCCAGCGCCTCATCAATCGTACAGACCTGCACCCCCGTCTGCCGCCCCGCGCGGTCCAATTCGCCCAGCAGAATCAGCTCTTCATAATCCGGCGATTCTTCCAATCGCAGTTTGGCGCGGTGTCCTATCGTGCCATCGTGTATCGCATGAGCGTGCATGTGGTTTTCAATTAAAAACGCCACGCGCGGCGTAATCGCCCCTTCCAGCGCATCCAACCCCGCCGCCACATGATCGCCTCGATCAATCCCCTTCCCCACATCATGCAGCAGCGCCGCCAGCAAAAACTCCTCATCATAAGGCTGCCGATCCCGCGCTAATTCAAACACCTGCAAACTGTGATAAAGCGCATCTCCTTCAGGATGCCAAACCGGATTCTGCTCCACTTTTTCAAGCGGCTTAAGCAGCATGCGATAGATTTCAAACCGATCGATGCGCTGCTCAACGCTGTCACTCACTTCATCCAGATCGATCCCGGGATATTCCTGCGCCAGAAACTGCTCAAGCTCATTAATGCTCGCCCGCTCAATCGCCCGCCCCGTAATTGAACTTTTGAAAACATAATGCGCCTGATCCGCCGCGTACATCGTCAATTCATAATTGAACCGATCATACACGTGAATATGCGTAAAGATCCGCTCTTCATTATGCTTCACCACCCGCTTGCGCTCGATGTCATAAGGACACCCCAGATCATCCAGGATTGCCGTCACGGTCGAGACGTTATTCGAGAAAATATGAAGATCGATATCCGACCCTTTGCGCGTATGTCCCGTCAGCGTCGCACCGATCAGCCGCGGCCGAAATTGCGAAAGCAGCCGCATCATCCGCAGCGCCGCCAATCGCATTTCGCGTAAATTCTTCGTGCGCGATTCACCTTCGTAAAGATTCGCCAGCGCCTGAATTTGATCGCGGATTTCAGCGTTGGAAGGTAAGTCCCCCGGGTGAAAACGGTATTCAACCCCTAACTGGCGGGCCGCCTTGCGTTTGGCGGTGTAGTATTCAGATTCAGCTCGTTCGTACATCATTCGTGCTGCAAGCAGCGCGATTTGCTGGCGGATTCTTACATCAGGCATTCTCGTTTCTCGCCGCGGATATCAAGCCCGGTGTGCGGCGGTGGGCTGTTTGCGCGAATAATCGCTTGCCCCAACCAAAAATGCAAGCAAAGCATTCACAGGAATGGCAATCTCATCAATATCGGTGGGTCACTTATTTCGACGTGCCGCGGATTTATTTAAAATTGTCAGTCGACTGGCAGCGAACGCGGGTGCTAAGATGCCCGAGGATTGGCGGTGGATGGCCGCTGGGACCGGTATTGTATACCTGGTTTTGGTTTAGCACTCACCAACTTACATCTCGCGTGTCTCTCATTCGTCTGAACATCATTTAACATTCAGATTTAACATTCAGGAGCCTCAAATGAACAGGAAATGGATTCTTACCGGTGCAATTACTTTCGGCTTGGCCGGCGCACTGTCGCCTGCGATCTTCCCAGCACAAACGCTCGGGGCCTCCCGCGCCGAGCGAGAGCGTGAGCGCGATCGCGATTTTGACGAGCAGATTCGCTACAGCGATCTTCCCCGCGGCGCGCGCGAAACCGCAGACCGCGAGCGGAAAAATCATGAGATCAAATCATTCTGGCACGTCCGCCGCGACGGCAAGGAATTCTATCGCATCGTCATCGATACTAAAGGCGATGACAAAGTCATCCGCATGAAGCCGGGTGGCGAACTGCTCACCGAGCAGGATGCCCGCGATCTCTCCGACCGTGAAGTCGTGGTCAGGGAAAAGACCGTGAAGCGCGCTGTCGTGCTTCATACCGGCGAATCTGATGGCGAAATCGTCGATTTCGACCGCCTGCCCGGCAACGTCAAGGCCGTCATCGGTGATCATGCCGGAGCCGATCGTGTGGTCGAAGTCGTCCGCTATAAGCACAACGGCCACACGATGTACCGCGCTGAAGTAGGCCATGATCGATTTACACGCTACATTCGCGTGAGCGAGGACGCGCATCTCGAAAGCGTGCGCGGGGATGTCGATCCGGGCGAAGTGGTTTCCTGGGACCGCTGCCCGGGCGCGGTGAAAGGAAAAATCGGCGCCTTAGCCAAGAGCGGCAAGGTCGATGAAGTCATTCATTACAAGCGTGGCGGGAAGAACTACTACCAGGCTGAAGTTGACGAGCGCGGTGGAAAGAGGAAATACTTTTACACTGTCGATGCCGAAGGGCATGAAGTCGAATTTCTGCCCCGCGAATAGAATCGCAACGATTGACGCATAGCAACGAGGACGCTCATTTCGGGCGTCCTCGTTTTTTATTGCTTGAACTCCCGCGCAGTCCGCAATGCCGCCAGCAGATTCTCCGCCACCGTGCGCACCGCGGGGTCTTCGTCTTCCACGCACGAAGCAAGAAATTCAGCGTCGTTACGCGCTGCTTCCACATCCGAAATGTGAATCCACCCGTCGCTGGCGCAAAACGCATCCACACGATTTTTTTGCTCGGGTGTCAGCGTGCTCGCGTCGAGCCTCATGCACGCAAGCATCGCCGGGGGTCCCATCGCCTTCAGTGCAGCCGTCGCGGCATCGCGCGTGGCCGTATCGTCCGAATCGAGCTTGTTCAGCAGCGGAATGACCTTCTGCGTAATTTTCGGATCCGCTGGAATCTGATCGAAAACCCGATACACATCGCTCGCCGCCCGCGCCGGACCCAGCCGCCGTAAAATCGGCATCAGATAGCGCTCCAGAATATTGGGAGCCCGGCTTGGAAGCTGCGCTAACTCAGTAATCTTGACGTCCTTATTCGCATAACCATTGAACGCCAGATGCCATCTGATCACGATCGACCGATCCGCCTCCGTCAGCGAGAGCGTTTGCTGCACCATCGGATGGCCCGCCATCTGCGCCCCCCAAACCATGATGCGGTGTCCATCCGATGAAAGCGAAAAGCGATTAAATGGCCGGACTTCATCAGGCGCATAACACGTCAGCGTGATCATCGAGAGGCCTTGATCCAGTGTGCCGCTCTTGCTGCGGCTAACCGTCCACAAATGCGGCGAGCCTTCCACAGAAACGATCAACGGCGCAGGATCGGTAAATTGCCGGCTCAGTTCTTCCGGCAGATGAAAATTCGCCACCAGCCGCCCGTCTTGCGTGGTGTAAGTTACCAGCCGCCAAAGCGAATAGTGCCCCGCATACTTCGCCTTCGTCAGAAACTCCTGTTCCTGCGCAGGCAGGCGCTTTACAAGAGCAAAAGCGCGGTCCTCCCGCGACTCGGCCAAGGCGGTCGAAGCCAACAAAAGCATCAAAAGGGCAAAGATGCGTCGCATGCGATTTCTTAAGAGTATATCGTCTCGTCTAAAGCAATAGATCGATTTCGTTATTTTTCTCCTGCGCCCTTGACAGTTTTACCTTCTAATTTACAGTTTTTGCTCGCATATTGGCCTAGACCACATTAAAACATCAGATCGTTGCCATTTCAGAGCACGCAGGCGTTCTGTTGGAACTACCGGGCATTTAATCTCGCCAGTGTTGTAACCCTCCCTCGGAGCCCTAATGAAAACTCGATCGTCTAACGTCCCATCCATCGCTCAGATTCCGCGCGCAGGGGCAAAACGCCTTCCCCGCCGGCGCTTCGGAAACGCCATCCGGCCCGTGATGGAATGTTTTGAAGAGCGGATCGCACTGACCATCAGTTATGCAATCGCGCCCGGGACAACGCTCGATATCTTCCCTATCAGCTCGATCATTCCCGCTGCACCCGCCGGGATGGATCGCATGGAGGTTAACCTCAACAGCATTCCCGGTGTTGCGCATGGCACAATTTATCGGGTAAGCGGTCTCTCGGCTTACCAATGGGGATCGGGTGCGCCCAATTTTTTCACAATCGGCTCTCCCAACAATCGCATCTTCGGCGGCGAAGGCTTCCGCTACGTTAACAATGGGACGGGAAGCGGGACCACCGAATCGATCCCGGTCAAGTTTCGAGATTCCACCGGCTTTAACTCCGTTACCGACACGATCGTCATCAAGATCGATGCCAATCTCAAACCGCCCACGATTACGACTCAGCCCAATCCCTTCATACAGATTCCGCCTGGCGCGCAGGCAAGCATGTCGGTCGTGGCCAGCGGAGATGCGCCTCTGAAATATCAATGGTACACGGGCTTTGCGCCCAATACCGCCAATCCGATTGGGGGCGCGACTTCAGCAACTTATACGACGCCGCCATTGTCGGTCGTGCAGCAATATCCATACTGGGTTCGCGTCAGCAACAGCGGCGGCCACGTCGACAGCGACAACGTCACCGTTCAGGTCGCCACCGCGACTTCAGTGGTGACTTCCAACGTCTCCACGCCTTACAAGACAACCACCCGTAATGTCACTCTCAGCGCCACGGTTACCCCGGCGGAAAATGTGGGCAAAGTGACCTTCACCTCGCTTGCACTTGGCGCAGCCACCGCGGACTCAGGCACCGTGACCAACGGCAAGAGCGGAAATACAGCCTTTCCCGTCCCAGGCGGATACGCCGTGGGCAATTACAGTTTCGACGCACATTACGTCGCACCTGCCGGTATCGCGGACAGTACCGACACCAAAACCATCACGATTACGCGCGAAAACACCACCACCGTTGCCGCAAATAAAACCGCTCTGGCGAATGCCAATGCGCAGTCGATCACGCTCAGCGCCACCGTCACCAGCCCCGCCGGGCCGGTCAACGAAGGCACCGTCACCTTCACATTGAAAGATGGCGCTGTCACGATTGGCTCAGCGACCACTTCCGGAACCGTCACCAACGGCGCAGCCAGCGTCAGCTACAACCTGCCCGGCAATTCGCGAGCTGGTGTCTATACAATCAACGCTGTTTTCAACCAGAGCACCAATCTGAATACCAGCAGTGACGCAACGCATACACTAAGCGAAGCGCCGGTTATCACATCCAGCACCGCCAATCTGCTCGCCAATGCCAGCACGCTCGTTGTCAACGGCGCTGGTTTCGATACGACTGCCGCCAACAATACACTCACCTTCCCTTCTGGAATAAGCGGCATTATCACAGGCATAACTCCGACCCAGCTTACGATTGGCAATCTCAGCGGCCTGGTCGCTGGCGCGCTGAATCTCTCTGTCACAACCCGCACCGTATTAAGCGGCGCAGCCGTTCAGGTCGCCACCGTCATTCCAGTCATCACCTCCAGCACCGCTGCTTTGCCGGTCGGCTCAACATCCATGACAATCAACGGATTTGGATTCAGCCCGACGGCAGCGAATAACTCGGTGCTCTTTGGCGGCACAGTGGTCGGCACCGTCACCGCAGCCACCAAAACGCAGCTCACCGTCACGGGCATGACCGGCGTCAATACGGTCGGATCCCTCACGGCTGTTGCTAAGAGCAATGCACAGAGCAGCGCCTCGGTGCAGGTGGCAACGATCGTGCCGGTGGTCACCACCAGCAATCCGACCATTCCCGCCAATACGACCAGCCTCACCATCAACGGCTTGGGCTTTAGCACAACGGCGTCCGACAACGTGGTCACCTTGAGCGGTGGCGCGACGGGCACCGTCACCGCAGCCACCGCGACTCAACTCACTGTGAGCGTATCCAATTTGACCGGCGGCGCGCTCAATGCCTTGGTTACCGTTAAGGGCATTGCCAGCGTAGCCTCCGTCAAAATCGCAACTGTTGTCCCCATTGTTACCTCAAGCACTGCATTCATCGCTCCCAATTCATCGACAATCATCATCAAAGGCTTTGGATTTGACTCTACGCTAGCGAACAATTCCGTGACTTTCACACCCGCTGCCGCGGGTTCAGTGACATTTTCAAGTCCGACCCAGATTACTTACACGTTCAGCGGCCCGCCGCTGGCGATAGGAGTCCTCAAGGCCAGCGTGACCGTCAATGGCCTGAGCAGTGGCGCTCCCGTGCAGGTGGCGACGGTCGCGGTGCTTCCGGTGGCGACCTCCGGCAAGTTCAATCTCGATTCGCCGCTTTTCGGAACGCTTTCGGTTCAGATTTCGGCCAATATTGACCCCGCACTCCTTCTCAGCCATTTCCAGGTCGATTCGACTGATGGGCCTGCCGCAACTTATTTCCCCGCCAGCGTCATTCAGGATACTGTCACGCACCTGGCCACATTTAAATTCTCGCCGAAGTTACCCAACCACAATTATGCCGCGACACTGACCGCTGCCGGCCTGACCGATTTGAACGGCAACCCATTGGCGGCTGATTTTAAGTTCGCTTTCTTCGCTCTGAATGGCGACGCCAATCGCGATCGCAGCGTCGGATTCGCCGACCTGGTAGCCGTCGCCCAGCACTACGGCCAAAGCAACATGACCTACGACAAAGGCGACGTCGATGGCGATGGCGCAGTTGGCTTTGCCGACCTCGTTATGGTTGCCCAGAATTACGGCACAAGCCTGCCAGTGCCAGCCGCGATTGTCCCAGCAGCCGCGTCAGCATCGCTCGCGCCCGTAAGCTCGCTCAAGTCGCCAACTCTTTCGGTCTTTAGCCAGAAGAAAATCGAAAAGGTCGTAAGCAGACGCCCAGTTTGGCAATCCTAAAAACACAAACTTTGTCAGCAGGTGAATCTCCAATTCACAGAAACGAAAAATCCGCCAACCCCGATGGACGCCAGCAGTCGCTTCACGGTTTTGCCGATAACCCTCACCAATTATCGCTTTCCCTTAGAGACCCGCACCTCTCAAGCCACCCCCGCGACGCTCCGCAATTTATCCATCGCCGTTTGATGAATCTGCCGCACGCGCTGCTTGGTCAACCCCATGCGCTGGGCGAGTTGCTCGTACGTATCCGATGCTGGCTGATCATCCAGACCGAAATGAGCACTCAGCACCGCGCGCTCCCGGTCGGATAGGCTCGAAAGCAGATGCGTCACTTCATCATGCCGCGTCATGCCGTCAGCCGGAATCGCGCTGCGACGATCAGGCACTTCCTGCAGAATTTCAATGTTCCCGCTGGTTTTACGCGATGCAGAAAGCATCTGCGGAACGCTGCGTGCAAACCCCTTCATTAGCGCCAAAGTCGCATAAGTGCTGAAGCGATGCCCCCGATGGAAATCGTAACTTTCCACAGCCCGCATCAATGTAATGTTCCCCTCGCTGATCAATTCCATGAGCGAAAGTCCAGGGCGCAAATGCTTGCGCGCCACGCTCACTACTAATCGCAGATTCGCCTGCACGATCGCATTCTTCACCTGCGTCGTGTCATTCAGATGCGATTCAAGCTCGTCCAGATCGCGCCGCCGCGTCAGCTCCGGATCAAGCCGCCGGCGAGCACTCACAAACTGATACTTGTGATAATTAAATTTCAAAAACAGCGCCCGCTCGCGCGCCGCGGTGAGCAGGGGGGTGCGATAGAGATCCTGAAGATAAGCTGGCAAATCCCGCGGGATTCGCCCTTCCTCAATCGAAGACTTCGCCCCGATTTCTTCCTGAGCGACGATCGAATCAACAATCGCCAGAGCATCGTCCTGGTGATAAAGCGGATCGTCGATAAAACGAATCTTGCGCTCTTTCACGCGCGCGATGCGGTCCTCCAGCAACACGCGATACACTTCGCTCGCCGATCGCCCCATCCGCTTGGCCAGCATGCGCAAATCAGCGCCCTGCTCGTGCTTGCGCAAAATCAAACTTTTCTGCTGCGGCGTTATCTCAGGCGAAGCTTTGGGGAAAATCGCCTGCTGCGGATTTTCCTGGTCGAACTTGCGGATAATGTGCAGCACCGTGAGCGGCGATCGATTTAGCTTGCGCGCAATTCGCCGGGTAATTTCCCCAACGCAGCAGCCGCACCCTTCCGCCAGTCGCCGCGCCCGCCGAAGAATCGAATCCCGCTCGCCCTCATCTACCTGCGAAAAATTCGCTGCCTGTGCAACCTGCTGCCCATGATTCGAAACAAACCGCTCCACCGATGACAGCAGAAAGCCCACACGCCGCTTGCCATCCGCAAACACCAGTCGCCGCGCTGGCAAACCTTTGCGCCGCCAGCGCTGGATTGTCTTGCTCGTCACATTAAACTTTTCAGTCACATCATCGATCGAAAGCACCGGCTCGGAAATTTCCACCGATTTCAAAGCCAGCGATTCCGAAACCGCTTCAATCAACTGCCCCAGATCATGCTGCAACGCCGCCCCCGGAAAAAGCATCGCCTCGGCGTTCTTGCGGTGGTACCCCGTAATCCGGAAAATAACGAAGTCGAGCGGATAAGCTTTAAGCGGATCCAGCGTATGCAGAAGGTCTTCTGCGGCAGCGATTTGCGCAACACGAGCAGCGTGCGGCGAAAACTTAAGCTGGCGGGCGAGATCGTCTAAGGTGTCAATCCTGAACTTCGCCATCAGGCCACGATTATCTGTCGCAGAAGATCGAGGGTCAACTAAAGAATCGGCGATTGTCAACCAAATCCGCCAATGGTTCGGTCGATTTTAGGACGATTTCAACTGAATTCCCGTAAATAGTGAACCGATGATAAGTTGGCGTATAGAACAGAGTGGCGCGCCCGGGCGTATCAGCTTTTCGTTGCGGTCTTGATTTTCTTAAAAAATAGTCGAATTTGGTCGCCGGGGCGGGGGCAATCTTGTGTGACTTATGTGGTTTCTGATCTTGCTCACCTGGTGTAACGCTGCCTTTGACCAAAAGGGCATGGTCCTCGAGCACCGCCTCAACATCGGCCCCTTGCCGATCAATTTATTGGACGGACTGCTAGCCGTTGGCGTCCTTGGCGCCATAATCGGTCCATTTTTCGCCAAAAACCGTTTCCAGACCGAAAAAGCCCATCCCGCCCTGACCGCCACGCTCATTTTGTTTTCGCTCGCGGTGATGAGTGGCGTGATCGGCGGTCTGATGACGGGGGCAAACTTCTACGGTTTTGCCAACGACCTGCGCAATGTCACCTCTCTGCCGCTTTCTATTTTCGCCTGTTATTACTTTCTCAAGGTGCCTCGCTCAGCACTTCGGTATTCATACGTTTTTGTCATCGCCGGCATCATGTCAGGCGGCTTGATCATATTCTTTTTTATTGGCAAAACCGCGGAGGAAACCAGCCTGCAGGTCGAGCAGATTCGAGCCATTCAATACGTAAGCTGGTACGCAGGCCTCGCCGCTGCTGTCCTTCTTTTCAGCCTTTTAGACCGCCACGCCCGGCTCATGCCTTTCCCCCTGGCCCTTTTGGTCATGAGTTTCTGCCTCATCGGTCAATTTGGAACGCTCTCTCGCAGCGACTGGGTATCGGCGCTGGGCGCACTGTTTTTCCTGCCGTTTCTTCTTCCTGCCGAAAAACGTGTCGTCAGAATCGCCGGCTTTGTGCTTGCCGTGCCTCTTCTCTTTGCCATTCTATTGGCCGGCGCATACATCGCCTCCAAAATCACGCATCAGGAAATGGTCGGTAAAATGACCCACCGCCTCACCACCCTCCTTCCCGGGCGCGGTGACAGCACGTATGACAGCCACAAAGCCTGGGATACCCGACTTCCCGGAATGAAAGCCGAATTCAATTACTTCATCACCAGCCCCCTGATTGGACAAGGATATGACTATATCAAGCATGTCCCAACAGGGGCCGATCTCGCATTTTATCACAACGTCTGGGTTTCACAGGCCGCATTGATGGGTATTTTCGGCTTCGCCGCCTATTTCACTCCCGTCATGGCAATCATCGTCATTGGAAGACGCATGGTGCGAGATGGAATCGACAAAGGAATGGTTTTGATAGGCGTACTGGGCGCTACGACCGGCGTCTATTGCTTAATAATGGGCGCAGCCTCCATGTCATTCAACATTCAGCGCGGAGCCCTCGCTCTCGGACCTGTCGTGGGAGTCGTGCTGCGCGCCCGCGCCATGCAACTGCGCCTGTTGAAGGAGCGGGAATATGAAGGATATCTTGAAGCGGATGCCATCGCCCACGACGGCTACGACCCGTATCATGGCTACGGCATGGGTCAACCTGCCTGAGCGGAGACCGCCCGTTGGACAGTCACACTACCACCGACGCAATCACACCCGTTGCGGTCATGCATGATGATGACGCGCACCGGGCATTACGCCTCAAACGATTTAAGCTCTCGGTCTTGACGTCAATCTTGATTCGCCCCCTGGCGGTCGTTACGCCATTTGTCACCGTTCCGCTTTTCCTCAAATACCTTGGCATCGAACGCTATGGCCTCTATGAGTCGATCGGCGCCCTGGCGATGTGGTTTGGCTTGTCCGATGCGGGGCTGGCCCAGGGTCTACAAAACCGTTTGCAGGATTGCCACGTCCATGATGATAAAAATCTTGCCCAGCGCTACACATCATCGCTCATTATTGCATTAGCCATGGTCGTGGCGGCCTGCATTCTGATCTTTGCCGTCGTCGTATGGGAGGTTGATTGGAACAAAATCTTCCCTGTGAGCGATCGTCGCGCCATCAGCGAAATTCCCTGGGCTATAGCCATTGCCGGCGGTTTCACTCTTCTGGGGTCCGTCTCCAATATCTCCATCTGCATTTACACCGCCTATCAGGAACAATACCGCGCGAATTTGTGGGATGGGCTCTTTCGCATCGTCACGCTCCTGGCATGCATCGCCGTTTGCTTTACGCCTTTTGGGCTGGTCGGCGTATTGATCGCTGCATCCGGAATTTCAACGCTATTTCGGATTCTCAACGCCGTTTATCTGTTCGAATTTGAAAAACCCTGGCTTCGTCCCAAATGGACTCTTTTTGAGTGGAAGCTGGTTCGCACAACTCTGGCCGACAGCTTATACATGGTGCTCCTGCAGATGGGCGTGGTCGCGATTTTTCAAACCGATCGCCTCATCGTCGGAATCGCCATGGGCCCCGAATATGTCACGCCCTATGCCATCGCCGGCAAACCGTTTCTCATCGGCTATGGCCTGTTCATGATCATGCTGGGGCCACTTTGGCCCGCCTATGGCGATGCCATCCGCCGCGGTGATCTGGCTTGGGTGCGCCGGGGCGTGCGCATGACGGTCCTCGTTGGCTGCGGGGGCATCGCGCTCTTTGGCGCGCTGCTGATCCTCACCGGAAAATGGGTCTTTCCATTCTGGACGCGCCAGCAGAGCGTCGAAATCCCAGCGTCCCTTATTGTCGCGATGACCGCCACATTCGTGCTCCGCGCCTGGGTTGACTCGCGGACCATCGCGCTCAATTCCATCAGCATCTTTCGCCCACAGGTCGTTTTCTGGATGGCCCACGCAGTTTTGAATGTCGCATTGGCTTTTGCCCTGGTTAAACCATACGGGCTGCTCGGCGTCGCCTGGGCAACTCCCATATCAGCGCTGCTCACCAGCGTCTGGGGTTATCCATGGCTCATGCGCAAATTTCTCAAAAGTGGAGTGCGCCTGCCGTCAAGTCAGCCATTGGGAACCAGCAGCAAATTGTCGAACGTGTAATCATCCTTAAGCACGTGCGGGACCATCTTCAATGTCTCCACGTCAAATTCCAACGCCCGATATCCGCGCGATAAAAACAACTCCACCAAATGCCGGCTATACCCTTTCTTAAAATCCCCCACTTCCAGCGAAATCATCGGCCGAATCTCGGCCATTGTCCTGGCCATTCCTTCCCAAATTCTTTCCTCTGCGCCCTCAGCATCCAGCTTGATGAAACCCGGCTTGGCCCCGCTCGAAGCACAATATTCATCGATTGAAATCGCCGACACTTCGTAAGTGCGCGGCTCGTCCCCTTCACGCATTCCCGCGTCCGCCATGCTTCCGTCACCCACAGTATTAAAAGCCGGATTGCGGTCATAGGTGGTGAAAGTCAGCGTCTTTTTCTCGCTGTATATCGCATTCTGATTGAGGCTCACATTACCGCGCCCCGCGACATTGGCCGAAAGTGTCTTGAAAGTCGTTGGGGTCGGCTCGAACGAGTGAACCTGCCCTTGGCTGCCCACGAGGTTGGACGCCAGAAGCGTGAAGTACCCAAAATGCGCCCCCACATCGAAAAAGGTCATACCTGGTTTGACATATTCGAGAACGATTCGCGTCAGCCCGGATTCAATAAAACCAAACTGATAGAGCGAAATCGAAACCACATCCGGAAAAGCAACTTCCATCATGTCGCCCCAGAACACTCTGGCCTTCGCCCGAACCGGACGCGATTTCCACCGGCTGATCTTGCTCAACAATCGTGAAGAACCCATGCGCAATGGCGCGCGCATCAGCTTGCCGGCGGGAGATGCGCTTTTAAGCTTTTCGGCGGCGGCCAGTCGTTTCAGACTACTTTCATCCATATTCTGTCCTAAATGCGCCACGTTTAGCCGGCCCGCTCGCGGGCCATGTTCAAGCGACTCAGAGGCGAAACTTTATCTAGCGTCGCGATCATCCAATTGATTTCAACTGCGCGCTCATTCCGTGCCCCAGTAACGCCGATCCGCCCGCAGCGGACTTTCCTTGCGAAGAAAAAGCACATCTCCCTGCGCCATCGCGCCGTCCAGTGGGCGATGCCACAATCCAAGAAAATCATAAGGCGTGAAATCCCTCTCCTGGAGAAACGTAAAAACCTCCGAAATTAATGGAATGCCCGGCGAAAATTCGATGAAACTGACCTCCAGTTCTATCGCGGTCGCATGCTTCATGCACTCGCTCGCGCCCCGCAGCGCCGACAACTCTGCCCCCTGCAGATCAAGTTTGATCAGATCAGGTTTCTCGAACGGCGTGCCGGCGACCAGCTTATCCAGCGTCGTCACCGGCAGGCGTCTGGCCTTACTTGCTTTTGGCGCAAAATCCTTGTTGACCGAGCTCGCATCCTCGCCTTCATAGAATTCCATTTCCCCTGCTTCGCTGCCTAAAAGCGTGCGCGCGATCTCAATATTCCCGAGCCTGGCTGCAATATTCTTGAGGTCCCCCTGAACATCCTCTCGCGGTTCCACACAAAGAATTTTGGCGTCCGGCCAGATCGTTCGAAGCTCGGCGGTCCAGTTGCCGTTGGCGGCTCCCCCATCGATAGCCGAGCGAATCTCCAAACCCCGGTCGCGCGCCGCCGCCAGTTTGTATCCTCCCATATTAAACTGCCCGGGCGGACGGCTTAAGATCGTTTGTCGCTTGAGAAGCCACTTCTTTGCCAATGAACGAAGGCTCATGAACCGACCTTTCCCTGGTCTATTCCTGTTCGATCAGGACCGTAATGCTGCCGCTTGCGCCCGACTTTTCCGGGCCCGTGCCATTAATCAGAAAATAGAGCTTACCGGAATTGCCTGCAACAAACCGTCCGCTGCTGCCGAGCTTGATGTATTCCTTTCCGCCCTCGATTTGCGCAATCAAAAGCCCCATCGCGCCCTGGCCATTTTCCGATGCGCGCTGCCCGCCATCAGCGCTTACTTCGCCGCACGCTGGCATGCGAAACGTTCCCACAGCCCGCACCCGATATGATTTACCAGCCCCAACCGCAAATCCCGATTCGCGCCAACCATCGCTCGCGCCCACCTCCACGCCGAACCGATCACGCCTCTCCTCAGCACGATAGAGCGCGCCCTTTAACTTGAAAACGCGCCGCACCGCCGCGGAGTCCTTCGCCGCAATCGCCTCACGCTCCAATTGCTCCAGCTTTTTCATAAATTCGTCTTCCGCCGCCTGGATCTTGTTCATCTGCAAATCCAGCACTTTCAAACGACGCTCCGCTTCCATCTTTGAAGCGCGGTCGTCGATGTTATTCGAAGCCATCAGCGACAGCACCAGCCGGTAATGCTCCGATGCATCGGCCGACTTATTCATCTTGTCATACCCCCGCGCCAGCAGCAGATGATCCTTGTAATTCTCCGGATCAGCCCTGATCACCTCGCCGATCAGCGCAATCGATTCAGCCGTCTTACCTTCCTTCATCAAATCCGCCGCCGCCTTGCGCTTGGCATCCATCACGCCGTCCCCCGCCTGCGCCAAAGGCGAAAGCATCCAGCAGGCACACAAAAAGATGATCCCCGTCCGATAAAATAACATCGCAGCTTCTCCGCGCAAGGATTCTTCCCAAATATACCCCGCCCTTCGCATCACGACCAACACCAGAGCGCGCATTACAGCCATTTCCCGTCACAGGCCGATGATCCAGTTGCACGGACAGCTGCTGTTTTTCGAGGAGAAAAAATGACCCATATCATCTGGTTCCTGCTCATCGGCCTCTGCGCCGGCTGGCTGGCAGGCCAATACACCCAGCGCCGGGGCTTTGGCCCCGCGGGCAATGTCATCATCGGCATCATCGGAGCCGTCATAGGCGGATTCCTCTTCAGCCTTATCGGGCTCCAATCCACCACGCTTCTGGGAGAATTGATCACCGCCACGGTCGGAGCGGTCGCCATGTTATCGGTAGTGCAATACGCCGGGATAAAGCGAAGGGCGCGCTAGCGACCGCAAGGGTCCGTCGGTGGGGCCAGAAATTACTGTCGATTATTGTCTTTGTCTTTTCTGTCTTTTGGTGGGGCAGACATTCTTGTCTGCCTCGCATGGTTGAGTGGAGGCATTCCTGCCTCCGCGAAAGCCTGCGAAGTGATCTCCCGCCAGGAAAACAGCACCGAATTTCCAATGCCGGGTGCCAATGCCGGGTGCCATGCCCTCGCCCGCGCACAATCCCCTGAACTTTGGCAATCGCGCACCAGCGGGCGTGGGCATGTTCGGCCGACATCCGCCAAGCATGCCCACGCCCGCCAATGCGCTCAATCGCAATTGACTGCCTTTTCGCCGCCATAAAACCTTCGGACGATCCGCTCGGCCTCCGCGCGGTTGAGATCATGAAGCTTGATGATATGCCAGACTGAATCGGGCGATGCGGTCATGCAAGCGCCCAGCACGCGATAAATCTCATACCGGCGCGCCGCATCATTTTCCTCGCTCGTGAACAATCGATAAATGTTCGCAGCATGAACCCAGATAGCGATTTCCCGCTCGGGATGCATATCGCGCCGGAACCCCTCTTCCCATTCATCGAATGAAAGACTTCGATGCTCGGCAAAAGCCGCCTGAATTTCGCGAATATAATCGCGAATATCTTCGGGGAATGGCGGATGCTGAATCGGCCCCGGCTGCAATTGCTCGGGCAATGCCCAGACAGTTCCATGGACTCCTTCAATCCCTTCAATCCGCACCTGCACACATCCAGGCCGAAGTTCCGCGGCTGGAATATGCACAAGGCGGTTCAACTGGAAATCATAGAACGGAACCAGATCAACGCTTTGCGTTGCGCGCTTCTTGAATATAGACGTGATCCAGGAAAATAATCCCATCCCAAAACTACTCCATTATTTTCCATAGGTGTTAAAAGGCATTTCGTTCACAACCCCTGCACATAATTCTGCGCAATCGGCATCCTTCTCCCAAACCCAAACGCGCGGCTAGTCACCTTAAGCCCCGGCGCAGCCTGCCGCCGTTTATATTCACTCCGATCGATCATCTTAATCACACGGTTAACCGTCGCCGCATCAAATCCCTCGGCAATAATCTCCGCTGCACCTTTCTCCTCCTCCACATACCGGTGCAGAATATCATCCAGCACATCATAAGGCGGCAGCGAATCCTGATCCGTCTGATTCGGCTTAAGTTCCGCGCTGGGCACCTTCTCGATACTCCGCCAGGGAATCAGCTCCTTCTTGAAATGCTCATTAATCCACCGCGAGAGCGCCCAGACGGTGGTCTTAGGCACATCTGAAATAACCGCCAGCCCCCCACACATATCCCCATAAAGCGTGCAATACCCCACAGCGATCTCTGACTTATTCCCCGTCGTCAAAAGTAAATGATTAAACCGATTGGAAAACGCCATCAATATCGCTCCGCGAATGCGCGCCTGCAGATTCTGATCGGTCAAATCCGCCGCCGGATCAGGCGCACCGCTCGTCGCCGCTCGACCACTACTTTTCACGATCTCATCAAACGTCGGATTCAGCGACTTCTCATACGCCCCATGCGCCCCATCAATCGGCACCAGATGAAAATGCATCCCAAGATACTTCGCCAATAGCCGCGCATCTTCAATCGAATGATCCGAAGAATACCGCGAAGGCATCGCCACCCCCGTCACATTCTCCGCCCCCAGCGCATCTGCCGCAATTGCGGCTGTGAGCGCCGAATCAATCCCCCCCGAAAGCCCCAGCACCGCCGACTTAAACCCGCATTTCCGCAAATAATCCCGCAACCCCAGCACCAGCGCCTTATAAATCGATTCCAGCCCCGTCGCATGCGCGTGAATCAGAGGCGAGGATGGAGGATGAATGATGGAGGATGGAGTGGATAAGGTACCCGACACCTTTTTCCCTTCTTCTCGCTTCTCGCTTCCCGCTTCTAACTTCTGTTCTGAACCCTGAACCCTAAACCCTGAACCCTCCAAATCGACAACAATCAAATCCTCCTCAAAATCCTTAGCCTGCGCAATCACATTCCCCCGCGCATCAAGCACATGCGAATTCCCATCAAACACCAGCTCGTCATTTCCCCCCACCTGGTTCACATAAACTAGCGGCTTGCCAAACCGCCTCACCTGTTCCCCAAAAAGCGCCAGCCGAAAATCATGCTTCCCCACCACAAACGGGCTGGCCGATGCATTAATCAAAATCTCCGCCCCCGCTGCATTCAGATCCGCAATCGGATTCTGATGATAAAGCCGCCGCGCAATCAGCTTTTCGTCATTCCACAAATCCTCGCAGATCGAAAGCCCCGCCACCATCGAGGACTCATCCCCAATCCGCACCAGATTCTCCGTCTCATTAATCGGCCCCGGCTCAAAATAGCGCGATTCATCAAACACATCGTAAGTTGGCAAAAGCGTCTTGTAATGATGCGAATGAATCTTCCCATCCCGCAGCAGCGCCACCGCATTATGCAAAGGCCGCCCAACAGGATTCGTATTGCGCGCCGCATACCCCACAATCACATCAATCCCCTTCACCTGCCGAGCAATCTGCTCCAGCGCATTCAAGCTATCCGTAATAAACTGCGATTTAAGCAATAAATCCTTAGGCGGATACCCCAGCAGCGACAACTCCGGAAAGACCACCAGCCCCGCACCCAATTTCTGCGCGCGCCCAATGAAATCCAAATGCTTCTTCGTATTAGCGACAATATCGCCAACGGTAGGATTAATCTGTGCAAGTGCTATCCGCATGCCCGGATTCTATTCACCGCCGCGCACCATTCCAGACTGTGAACGGATTCACAGGCTCGGCCGGTTGTGATTCAAAATCCCGTTGATGCTGCATAGGCAATCGCCGCTCGTATATGTTCAATCGTCAGAGGCGGATGGTTCTTGATAATGTCATCCGCCGACGCGCCCTGTGCCAATCGTTCAAGCACAAAATCAACCACCCCATCACTTCTTCACCTGCTCCACAAACTCCGCCAGCGCCTTCGTCCCCCCATCCCCCTCCACCCCCAAATCATCATTCAACTTCACATGATAAGTCTCCTTAGCCCCAAACACGCGCACGCTCACTCCCGCCTCCTTCAGCACCGCCCCAAGCCGAAACGCCTGCGCCGACGTATCCGGATGATCGGCCACATGCAAAATCAAAAACGGCGGAATCCCCTTCCCCTTTTCCACATGATAAACCGCTGAAAAATCCTTGATCTTCGCCATATCCCCGCCAAATTTCTCCCGATGCCCAAACTTCGCCGGCTTCATTCCATGAAGCCGCCAGCGCGTCTCCGCCATCTCGATAATCGCCGGAATATCATACGTATCCCCATCCACCGGCACGCACCCTATCAGCACATCAAACGAAACGCCCTCCCCCTTCAAATACCGTTCATCAATGCAAATCAGCGCCGCCAGCTGCGCCCCAGCCGAATGCCCGCCCACTAAAACGCGCTTCGGATCGCCGCCATATTCCCCAATATGCTTCTCCACCCACCCAAACGCCTTAGCCACATCCCCAATCAGCCTCCCCATCTCCACATTCGGCAAAAGCCGATAATTGATCGAAACAAACACAAACCCCTTCTTCATAAACCACTCCGGTTTCAATTTCACATCATCCTTATCCCCCGCCTGCCACCCGCCCCCATGAATCCAGAAAACCACCGGCAAATTCTTCGCCCCATCGGGCGCATAAATATCCAGCGACCGCTTTGCATCCTTTTCTTCCGTATAAGGAATATCCTTCTTAATATTCTGACCCCAAGCACTCGATGCAAGAATCATGACGATCAGGAAGATGGAAAAATGTTTCATTACCAAATTCTCCCGTTCACTCCATCCACGGTCAACACGCACCACCCCGGTTAGCCGCGACCCGAAGGGGAGCGCGTCGCCGTCACGTTTTAAAATAACAGACCCCACTCCTACTTCTTCAACTCCATCACATACACCCGAACCTCATAAGGCAAAAAATCCCCAACAATCTCCCCACCCTTCACTTCCACC
>JADMIO010921797.1_pt1 | contig 33815 bp, 34 predicted proteins | sample 8958161 | NCBI WGS metagenome assembly JADMIO01 (sample SAMN16585339, study PRJNA669376) | soil metagenome | isolation source: Crop rotation soil | place: USA: Cullars Rotation, Alabama | collected 2011 | reverse complement strand
TTTTAAACTCCATTGCAATGGATCTATAAAAAGCTTTTTCCTTATAATTCCTCGAAGGCAAAAAACCAAACCAACACCTGTATTCTTTACTCATTTGTTAGAAAGAAAATATTCTCTTAAGTCTTTGGCAATAACAAATTATAGACGTCAATCAGGCCAAGATCCACTTTTAAAAGTAATTGAAAACAATGTCAATAATTTAAAAAATATCAGTTATTACAATTTTGGTTCAACTTCAACTGATTTTGAAATATCTTTTTATGAAAAATCACTTCAATGTCCTTTATTGAAAAAATTCTAAATTGGATGAACTTGGTAAAATAGACCTTTTTATGGATGCTGTTGCTAATTCATCTATCATTTGGTTTGCAATTAAATATTTCAAAAGAAATTATTTGCCTGATAACTTTGCAAGTTTAAAAGAATACAAAAAATTCAAATTATTACCAATTCAGCTTAGCGATGCATCTGTTGTGGAACAGTTGTCTTTATGTGAAAATCTTTCTGAAATTGATCTTGCAGATAACTCTCACAATGATTTGCTAAACAATCTTCCAAATATAACCACTTTAATAACGCGTGATCTTGATGTTTCCCATTTTACTGTCTTGGAACATATTAAGACACTTATTTTAAAAATTCAACTTGATATATTCATCGATGCTACCTCAGTAATTTACTTATTGAAAAAAAATAGAAATATTGTTACATTAGAATTACAATTTGAATATTATTGGTCCATTCTTCCAAAAACAACCAGTTTTAACAATATTCAAAAGTTAAAAAAGTTTTGGATAGGAACCCGTAAAAACCTGGTGAATTTCAAAATAACATTCCTTGATAAATTTTAAATTTACTCAATAAACATAAACATTTAAATGATTTCAAAATTGGATGAAATAATTAAGATCCAATTAGCATATTTAATTTCTGTTCCCTTACAATTACAATTTCCATAACTCTACTTACAGTGTCTGCTCAAAAAAGATTTATTGAACTATTACAATCCATTAAAACAAAATTCTATCCCGAAAACAAAATAGAGCAGCACTGAATATTTCATCCAAAAATCCTTCCTGTATTGAAAAGAGCTGTGTTTGTCAGTATGAAGAGAAAGCCTATCCGTATTGCTTAGGAATATGGTGTTAATGCGGAAACTATTGAGTATTTTCTGAATTTGGGTTTGTGTGTTGATGGGATTACTCTATTAATCTTGGCCTTTAAACTTAAATAATTAAATCCTGAAACGGTGCAAGAAATTAGTATTATGGGTGAAGATGGCAGCACTGTTTTTATATTTGCATTTGCATCTAAAGAGGAAAACATCACATATTTGATTAGAAAAGGAAATCACAATAATACTGTCTTAGCAATGGACTGACACCTATTGGATCCAATTCATAAACAATCTTGCATCAATTTATAACCATCTCAGCAATTCTTCCATTTCAACCCTTGGGATGCCGAGCTGTTTTATCTGCTAATTTAGATTGAAATTCATAGCCAAAGATATATTTTAATCTTTAGCACAACAACATATCCAATAAATCAAATTTTTTGTTCCCAACAGTTAGTTTTATGACTGTTTCAAGGGATTTCAAATACTTCCACATAACATATTGACTTCATGGAATCGTTAAGCATTAAAGTCTTGTTTGCGGGAAATTTTTTATTTTCTTGCTCAAGAACACATGCTGATGTAATATGATATGATCTACTTGTCTCAATATCCCTTCATCTTTGAACTTAAACCAAGACTTTATCAATCTAAACTGCGCTTTTTGACTGAAAAATTTTAAAATAATCAATTATTTCCTTGGGATAGTCCTTCGAAATAAAGTCAAAATCACATCTTGGCAAAGCATATTTACTTTCCATCAAATATCGAACTATATCCAAATGTCCATTTTCTGCAGCCTTTCTCAATGCACAACTATCATCGGCATTTGCTTTACATCTCGGCAAAGCATATTTACTTTCCATCAAGTATTGTACTACTTTTAAATGTCCATTCCAAGCAGCTTCTCTCAATGCACCACTATCGCGAGCATTTGCTTGACATCTTGGAACAGCGTATTCACTCTCCATCAAGTATCGAATTACATCCAAATGACCATTATAAGCAGCCAATCTTAATCCACAACTGTTATCAGCATTTGCTTGACATCTTGGGACAGCATATTTACTTTCCATTAAATATTTAACAATCTGAAGATGCCCTTTTTCTGCAGCTAAACGTATTGCCCCACTGTTCACTGCATTTGCATTTACAGACAGCTTTAATTCATTTGAGTTTTCAAAAAAAGATTGAAGTTGGTGAAAATTCTCACAAAAAGATGAAAATAAATATATTAATATTGAATATTGCGAACATATTTCATAAAAAGATTTAATAAGAAACTCAATTGCAATTTGATTTTTAAAATAAACGGCAGTCAGAATAAAGAGACAAATACTCTCCTTCTGCTCATCGATCTTAGAAATAAACAGTTTTGCTATTTCAAACTGGTCAGCGCCCAATAAAGCAACTACTATAAGCTCAATATCTTTTTCCTCCAAGTTCTCTCTTTCTAAAACTTCAAATGATTTTAATTTTCCTAAAATTTTTAAAAAATAATTTTGAGTGAGTGCTTTTTCAATAAAATCGAAAGAACGACTTGAAATATCTTCAATTTCACTTTCCATCAATTCTTTGAGTTCCTTTTTAGCTAAATTTCATGATCCATAATTAAACGAACCATCGATAATTTCCTTCATTTCATCAACACTAATTTTTTCTTCATAAAATAAATTTAAAATTTCATCAAATAAAATAGGATACTTTACGACAGTTCTATTAGAAATACGCTTCAAAAACAAACTAGTTTCAAATTTTACTATTCTTGAAGCTGTTAAAAGTTGCTTTGTAGTAAGTTTGCATTTGCTTTCGAGAATAATATTGAGGAATAGGTTATCAATATTTAGTGGAATGTCTCCTTTGAAAAAAGAGACAATATGAATAAGCATTTCTGGTGGAAGAGTCATTTCAGGGGATTTTGAAAAAAAAATATTATCTTAAAATATTCAAGCGTTAAAACCTTTATCAGTGAATGTAGTAAGCCATTTGTTTTCTGTATCAAATTTTACCTTCAATATTTACAATAAAAACAGGACTAACCGATTCTATGTGGCAAAAATTGTTTATTTACGCTAAAGTGCAAAAATCCAAAGTGATGCTATTAATAAAGCAACAATTGAAAATGTATTTGCCCAAATTGTGCTTAATGATGCTCCTTTACCAGTATCCACTTGTTGAACATCAGAAGTTGTGGATGTAGTTGGATTAATTTGCGGGTCGGAAGTTGTTGTGGAAGTATTTTCAATTGTGCTGGAAGAAGTGGAAGAAACTGGTTTATCCACAATTCCAAAACAAGTTTTGGCATCTACAAATGATCTATTGAAAGATGATTTCAAATAATCAACAACAGTTACAATATGATCAAGCGTTTCTGTAACAGCACCGTTTCGCTTCAATAAAACAGGAAATTCAAAAAGCGTTGCATTGTAATTGTTTGTGTATGTCAACATATCAATGACATTTGCATAAAATCTAGCAACATTACAACAACCAGATTGAACACGATTTTCATCTTGTCCATATGCAGTTCCAATAGAAATGAATTCTGTGGTGGCGATAAAGGCCAATAGTTGCGAATCAGTTTGGGATTTTGCAGGAAGTATGGTGTCAGTGCTATCGGCTAAATACACAATGCGTGGACTGTAACCAATTGATTGTGCAATTTTTTTTTGGGATTGATGCAAAGAGTCTTCTATTACAAAAGTGTCATGAGGATGATCTTTGAGGGTAGTATCCATGAAGAATCCGATATCATGGCCTGACTTTAAAGCATTTTGCAAAAAATTCTTGATAAGATTATCTGTTGCCCAGTCAGGATTGATGACAAAAACAGCTTTTAAATTGCTATTTCCAAGAAATGCAAGTGTTTCTGCAGTAAGAGATGCTTTTTCATAGAAAATAACAATAGATTGTTCTGGATTATTGCATTGATATTTGGATGACAAACATTGTGTCCAAGAGCACAACAGTGTCAAAAATAAACAAAAAACTTTTGAAAACATGGGTATCAAATCTCTTCTTCAACATATATGGCTATCTCAATCTTCATTCAATCACTTTTATTGTAATAATATCTCTAAAAATTGTTTCAGTATGAATAGTGTTTACTGATTTACTGACTGAATTTTGTCTAAAAAATTAAACTTACAAATAATTTATTGATAAAAAGCTTGTTCCTTGTATTTTTTTCAATGTATTAAGTTTTTGTAATTGTCAATCCAAAACTCTAAAAGCGCAGTGAACTTAAGATTTGTAATTTGAGAGCCTTGGAAAAACATTCCATTTAAACTAATCGCCAAGTTATGTGAATTCATAGCATTTTGCTCTGATTCTTCTGCAATATTGCCAAGCAACTTTAAAATTTCTGAAATCCATAACCAATGAACAGAAGAATCGAAGAAATGTTTGGTAGCTGGCAACAAATCTTTCGAGTCTGAATAATACATAAACAACAGCAAATTCAATACAGATAAATCGCTTTCTGGGAAAATTCCGCCATTTGTACAATTGTTGACCAATTTTTTCAATAAAGACGATAATGTGCTTGGAAAAGTATTTGTAAGTGGCAATCCTTTATACAACAATTTATATTGGTGATCGACTGTTGGCATTGAGCCACCTTCTCTGAAAATCCCATAAGCTGTCTTGTTTATATCCAACTCGCTGAATAAAGTTTGGATTGAATCCGAAAATCTTCCTTGAACAATGGGCTTTGGAGGGCATTTTTTAGCAAAGACGTTGTTTGTTTGTAGAATAGCTATGAAGAATGCTATTATTTTCATATGGACAACAGTTCAATTCATTCGAGCCTTTTTAAGCCAAACTATCAATTTTTCCAAACTTGGAAAAAGGGTTATATTTAAGTCTAATTTTGAAGCATTTATAAAATAATAGATGGTGATCATCCAAATTTTGATATAAAAATCTAAAAAAAATTTAAATAAAAAAATTTGTGCCCGGGTAGCTCAGTCGGTAGAGCGTGAGGCTTTTAACCTTAAGGCCGTGGGTTCGAGCCCCCCCTCGGGCGTAACTTTTGCAACTGAACACTTTTCTTCAACAATCTTTACAGATAATTACTTTAACAATTTAGAGGGTTTATTTTATTTGGCATCTACATTATTTGAATATTATGATTGTTAATTTTGTTCATATAATTTCATTTTACCTTTAAAATGTTGTCCCTTGAATAGAAAAAAATGCATCCTTCCGGTTTCATTGAAGAGCCAAAAGAGTTGCCTGTTGAGCCTGCCAGTTCCAGCGTTAAATCAGTGATATTTCACCCATACGAGACATTGCCTTTCCAAATGTTTGCTGTTTGGATGTGTGGGTCATCCATTCAAATATTTTCCATTGGTGTCGTTGTAATGCTCTTGTACAATTCATTAAAAGGCCTCTCTTCTTCCTGGTCAGATGTTAAACCGTTTCTAACATCTGAAAATAATTGTATGGCTGAATGGACAATTTTGTGTTTTGGACATTTTTTGCATTTAGCTTTGGCAATGTACAGTATAGATAATTTTGGGCTGTTGCCACATAATTGGAATTTCGAATAGATTAAACAGCGTTGTAATAAACTGAAATTTAATTATTTTGATTTGAATTTGGCCCTGTAATTGATTTCAGCAACTCAAATGACAAAAAAGAGAGCGCCAACAACATCACTTGCTGCATTAGACCCAGAATCCAAACAAGCTCCGTCTGCAAGCTCAAGTGAAAATGAAGCTTCAGACGGTGAAGAAGTTAAAGTTGAAAAAAGAGAAATTACTATTCCAAAACGCCCAAGCGCAAAGTTGACAGCAGAAAAGAAGACCCAACTATTTTCTAATTTTTCATTTACTAATCCTCCCAATAGTGAAGGCACACAAAAAGCTTTTACCGAAGCAGCTTCCATAATCCCTTCAACAGTAAAACCTTTGGCACCTATTCTAAATGTTTCTGCATCTGTTAAAACTTTTGATAAAAATGTTGAATTGGCTGGGCTTAACAAATCGTTGTCTGATAAAATTATAGCGATATTATCCATTAATCCTTCCTTTGATTTAAGTAATTTATTCCCACAATACACAAATTATTTCAATGAAATTTGTAAAAAAAGCGGAAATGACTTTGCAGCCGGGAATTTATTTAATATTGGCTCCAAAGATGTCCCAAATGTTCATTCTTCTTTCACTTTACTGTCTTCAAACACTATTGAAAACAAAATAGAAAAACCAATTCAAAATCCAATATCATTTCAAGCTGATAATGCCAAAGTTGGATTTAATACAGCTTCGCTCGATTTCGGTCTAAAATCTCAATCATTCCAAGAAGGAAAAGAAATTCCAAAAAATGAAACGAAATTAGAAGCCAATCCTATTCCTAATTTTAAATCTTCTGAAAATTCACAAGAAAAACCAGTTTTTTCTTTTGGAGAAAGTTTTCAATCGAAATATAAGTCGACTGACGCGACAAACCAATCTGAAAATGGAAAAACTGAAGAAAAAAAACCAATTTTTACTTTTGGCTCTAAAACCGATTCAATGCCATCTTTTAAATTTGGTTCAGGAAATGAAAATATTGAAAGTAAAGATGCATCCAGTGCAAAAATATTTGAGCAACCTGTTTTTAACTTTGGAAGTAAAATTGAAAATGTTAAAAATGAAGAAAGGCCTTCGGACTCTATGAAAATCCCTTCATTTGCAGTTGGAAATGAAATGAAATCAATGGAAAAGCCAATGACATTTAATTTTGGTGCATCTGAAACTAAAACAACTCCATCTGCTTTCAACTTTAATTTTGGAACACCGAATAAAGTAGGAAATGGAAGTAAACCTGAAACTCCAACGCCATTTACATTTCCATCTGGCGGATTTTCATTTAGTCCAATTGTTCCAACTGGGAAAGCTGAAAATTTAGAAGAAGGAAAAACAGGAAATGAAGATGGAGATGAAAATACTATCCCAGTCGGTTCTGAAGATTCATTTACGTGCCAAAGAGACAGTAAAAACCTTGAAAAAGGGGAAGGTGAAGAGAATGAAAATATTTTATTCAGTGATCGCTGTAAATTATATACTTTTAAAGAGAAAACATGGGAAGATTTGGGTGTTATTCTTGTAAAAATCAATCAAAACAATTCTACTGGGAAGAAAAGGATTTTAGGCCGTGTTGAAGGCTCAGGGAAATTAGTTTTGAATTCATATATAATCCCACCATCAACAAAGTCCAGTAAAGAAGGCTCAAACGTTGTAATGATTACTCTTACTGAAAATGGGAAACCTGTCGGCTATAAACTAAGATTTAAAACGGCTGAGCAAATTGAAAATTTCAATAAATCTTGGTAAAATTCCTTTTAAATTTATTATATCCATAACTCAAGACTTTACTGAAATTATATAAATTTTCTCTTGATTTAAACAAATCCTTATTTCATTATTATTTGAATAACGAAAAGTGAGGCGTCTCAACGGTGACTTGAATTTCTGCACTAACTTCAATATCCTAAACACTAATTTTGGCTCAAATGGTTCACCTCTATTCTATTAATTGGAATTCCTTTACTGATACTATAGTGCCGTCCATTGATAAAATTGTTGCATTCTGTAAATTGCTAATTTTATCAAATTGAGAGACATTTTCCATTTTTCAATTAGGGGTTATAAATATTTCAAAAAATGAAATTCCACGTTTTTTCAATGGTTGTCAACTAATATTTATAAAAAATATTGCATTATCTAATGTATATTTATTTAGTATATCTTTAAACTTGAAGCACAAATGGTTTCCCTTTTTTTTCAATTGAAGCTTTTTCAATTATTGAATCTTGACACAATAGCCTCACTCGTTCCACTGTTGCAGGACTATTTAAAACAAACGAGAGAGAACAATTATTCTGCAACCTGTAACTTTTAATTGCCTCTCTTATTGCAAATAAAGCTGATGCGCTTAAAAATAATGGTGGTTCCCCTACTGCTTTTGAAGAATGGATGGCTTTATCATTTTTAGAATTTTCTAAAAGAGAAACGTTAAATGCTTTGGGAATATCAAGTAAACTTGGGATTTTATATGTTCCTGGACCGCGTGTAAATAATTGGCCGGAAGGTGTAAAAAGGGTTTGTTCAATTGTAAACAATCCTAAACCTTGAACAAAAGCACCTTCAATCTGTCCTATATCAATGGCTGGATTTAATGATTGTCCCAAATCCATCAATAAATCCGTTTGCATTAAATTATATTCACCTGTTAAACAATCTACTTCAACTTCGGAAACTGCAACACCATAAGTATAATAATTAAACAATCTTCCCTCATTGTGTTCCCAATCATATTCAATATTTGGAGTAGAATAAAATCCATTGGCAGATAAATTAATTCTTTCCAAATAAGCTGTTTTAACAATTTCATTGAAAGATGCATTTGGCATTCTTTTCTTGAGTGGTGCCAATCTTTCATTAATTTGTTGGCATGCATCTAACACTGCCATTCCATTTAAATCTGAAGAAACAGAGGCAGCAGTTGCAGAAGTATTCGCAACAGTATTTGTTGATGTTTCTGAAATATGGATTTGCTTCATTGGGATGGAAAGTGCTTCTGCTGCAATTTGTATCATTTTTGTATGAAGTCCTTGGCCCATCTCAGTACCACCATGTGTCAATAGCACAGATCCATCCGTATAAATGTGAATCAGAGCTCCGGCCTGATTGAGGAACTTCACTGTAAAAGAAATACCAAACATAGTCGGTACAATTGAAATCCCTTTTTTCTTAAATTTACTACTCAAATTGAATGTTTCTATTGCTCTTTTTCTTTCTTCAAAATTAGAAGATTTCACCAATTGCCTCCACATATTATTTAAAGGAACATCCAAAACCAATTGATTATAATGAGTGCGTAAATTACTTTTAAAAAGATTAACTTCCCTTATTTGTTCATTGGAAATATCAAGATAATCCGCAATACTTGCAAGAATACTTTCACAAATGAAATTACCTTGTGGAGCCCCAAACCCTCTAAAGGCTGTATTTGTATGAATATTTGTTTTACACGCTTTCCCCACGATTTTAACATTGGGGCAATAATAAGCATTAAGTGCATGTGTACACCCACGCTCAACAACTGCCATTGATAAATCTAACGAATAGCCAGCATTAGCAAATAATTGTAAATCATACGCCATTAGTTTTCCATCAGAATTAAATCCCACTTTGTATTTCCCAAGAAATGGATGTCTTTGCCCAGTTATCACCATATCTTCATCACGATCCAACATACATCTTATTGGCATTCCATATTTAGATGCAGCAACTGCCAAAGCTGATGCAAGAAATGACGTCCTTGTCTCTTTTCCGCCAAATCCACCACCCAATCTTTTAACTCTACAAACAATCCGATTAGAATCAACTCCAAGAACACGGGAAACAATGTGCTGTGTTTCTGTTGGACTTTGTGTTGATGAAAATATTTCATATTCATCATCTTCTTTCTTTGGAACAACTAAACTGCACTGTGTTTCAAAATAAAAATGCTCTTGTCCTCCTAAAAATACTTCCCCTTCCAGAATATGCTCACTTGATTGAAATCCTGCTTCAATATTTCCATGTTTAATAACTGTAGGCTTTGAGAAAAAAAAGTCTTTTTCAATGGCTTCTTGAATTGTAAGAATGTGTGGTAATGTCTCGTATTGCACTTTCACCAATTTGGAAGCTCTTTGGGCAATTTTTTGATTCTTAGCAATAATTAAAGCTATTAATTGTCCAGAAAAATGAATTGTTTCTGATGCAAATAATTCCTCATCTTTAGCAACAGGCCCAATTATATTGCTTCCTTTAACATCTTTCCATGTTATTACATCCACAACTTCATCTAAAGCCAATGCAGCAGAAAAATCAATATTTATAATTTTACCATGCGGAATTGTTGATAATATCAAACCGCCATACAATTCATTAGCATATTTAGGAATGTCATCGACATAAATTGCTTCACCTGTCGCCTGTTTTAAGGCTGATAAATGTGTCATTGGTTGGCCAACATAAGTCATCATTGATTGTGGATAAGATTGTTTGTTCACCATAAATTTCTCCGTTTCTTTTTCAGCAATATCATATTCATTAAAAAATTTAACTAAAAACGAACTGATCATTGCCAATCGATATTCGACCATTCCTCCAGGAGAAGAATATACCAAATTAAAATCTCTTTGCGCAATTTCTGTCAAATTCATGTTTTCAATATTCAATTCTTTTATATTTTTGCCAATAATGTAATTTTCCAAATGTTTTGACCTCATAATAACTGCGGAAACCCCACCAAAAGAAAACTTGGCAAGTTTGATAGTTTGTGAATTATCCAATTCAATCTTGAGACAACAATTGACAATTGCAATATCATCGTCTTTTCTTTTTGCAACTTTATATGATTTTATAAATTCATTTGGCTTGTTAAAGGGGATTTTTATCGAAACAATAAATTCATTCGCAGCAATGGCTGTTGAACGATATCCTAAAAATAAATCGTCAAATTCTATTCTTCTTTCAATGAAAGCCGTACTTTTAACTAACAATGAACATCCAAGTGTTAACCAAACAGGGTTTAAATCTGAGATTGGACTTGCTGTATAAACATTACCAGCCCAACTTGCCACATTTCGAATTTGTCTACCTGCAAACCATTTTAAATTATCCAAAATAGCGTTGACTGTTCTTTTTTTATGTTCTTCTCCTTTTTTAAATTCAACTGTTGATAATGATGATTGAAGATCAGCGAGAGAAAGACCAGAGCCAATCTCAATGTAATCTTCTTCAACTTTAAAGTATTTTGTTTCTTGGATATTCATTGTGTAAATTTGAACTTTGAATTCCTTAGATTTGAACTTTATTTCTATCCCAACTTCGCTATTCCCTGCTACAAATTTTGCATCCAAATGCAATTTCTTGAATTTTAACAATGATTCGACAGTTTTTGGTGCTATCCATAAATTCCCATTATTTTCAAATTGAAAATCTTCCATGTTATTTTTAATAGCCAATAATTTTAACTCTGGTGGGAAAATAATATCTCCTTTGCCTTTGCTAATAATTCCATTCTGATTTTCAATTGATTGTCCACAACTTCCATCTTTTTTCCCACATGTAATTCCATTTTCACTTTCACTGTTATTGTTCCTACAACAATTCTTCCCCTTTCCGCAAAGAAATTGAGATTGTGAAATTGAAAATGTTTTAGCTGCATCAATAATTGGACGATAGCCGGTACATCGACATAAATTGCCGTCAAAACAATGCTCTATTTCAACTTCTGAAGGGTAAGGATTGTTTCTAAGAAGAGCATATAATGACATAACAATCCCAGGTGTGCAAAAACCGCATTGAGAAGCAAATCCATATGCAATCCGTTTCTTAATTAAATTAACTGTTACTTGAATTTCATGAGGTGAAGCTGAGTTTCCAAGCCCTTCAATTGTTATCACATGCTTATAAGCCACAGACATTAGCGGAGCAAGACAGGCATTCACAGAATAATTAATGACTTTGGATGCTGCAACATTATAATGTGAAACAACTACTGTACATGCTCCACATCCACCTTCAGCGCAACCAAGCTTAGTCCCTGTAAGCCCTTTTCCCCTTAAATATGTTAAAAGAGTCATGTCAGTTCCCACTTTTTCTTCTTCATATTTTTTACCATTAATAAAAACTGTAAACATTTTGACAGGGGTTACCTAAACTCAGATTTCTGTCAGCTTTCTTTTAAAAGGTTTTTTTAAATTTTCAATAAATGAAATGTACCTAGAAAATTCCATTTTAAACTTTAAATTACTAAAGACCTGGTGATTAATAAGCAAGTAAACTAGCAAATACAAAGACTTTCCAATCAAAAAATTGCTTCTAATAATAAACACATTCAAATACAGTCAGATAATATCCAAAATCCATTTTTATTCTGTTGAAATAAACATCCCTCCAACAATTTTCCACACGATCTTTTTCTCCCCACGGAATTCCCTTTTGGCTCAATTTACACACTGTTCCGCTCCCTTCACATTGGAATAAAATTGTGACATCAGATTCTACACCATCTTTCCAATCTGCCGATCGCCATTTCATGTCTAATTTTTCATCACTAATAATCAAGAATTTGCCAATAATATTACCATTGAGCAGGGAAAAGTTATTTTCTTTATCGATAGTGACATTTGATCTTGACCATATTTGAATGTTTTCAGGTTTTGTCAAAGTGTCTTTAAGGATTTGAGGAGATGCATTGAATTTGAATGATAATTCCAATGAAGATACAGATGCTTTCCCAACTTCTTCAGACTTTAGCTCGACATAAGAGGCATTTGCTTTTGCAGAACTTTTTGCAGTTTCACTTTTGGGTGTACCATAAACATTTTCCATTTCTATGCGGAAATCGGCAAGACATTTCCAAATTTCCTTTTTCAGCTCTGATTTAAAAGAAGAGACGTTATCGGATGGAAAGGCAGACAAATCATCGAAAGAAATTTGGATTTCCAAATCTTTTTCTGTTGAATCATTGTTAAAGTCAGGCAGCTCAAACTTGCCTGAATGTTTAAATAATCCAATATTTTCTGACCAATTCCCTTTAACAACCAATTCATAGAAATAGAAAAGGCGGTTTTTGCGATTATTAACGTCAATGTCACCAGCTACAGAAATAGAAGAAAAGGGAATAGGACTTTCTTTTAAATGCTTTTCTAATGCTGGATGTGCCCAACTGTTTATGTTCTTTTCAGTCCAGTGCCAGTTATTTACGTTCATTTCCAATTTGGAGGGGTAAAAGAAATTTCTGGAAATTCAAATTTTTATTCCATTGGACTGAGTACAATTTATTTGCAATCTATGTATAAAAAATCAATTCTATAAATTTTTATGGTCTGGAAGTTATTTTTTGTATGATAAACGATGCAAAGTCAACGTCAGTCCAATAGCTTGTATGTGCTGACAAAGTGCTTAAATAACTATTTTCAAATATAATTTCTTGCAAAACAAAATCAATCCTCCCACTTGGATTCAAATCATAGAGCGTTTTGTTTGCAAGCGGCATTTCTTCATTGGATTTATTTTTCTGAGTAAAATTTTGGAAAGCTTCTCCAATTTTGCCAAATCCTGACGATATTTTTAAAGTGAGTCCAGTCATACCACCTTTATTATAAGCAATAACAACAGGTTTTACATCAGACACTGAAGGATCGATCAATGGCTCAATTCTACAAGCGATTGGATCATAAGGATGAAAAACATTGTATAATGCCTTAACATTGAGCTCTAAACCTAGAAAACTTTCAGACTTAATATTTCTTAAAAGCAGGAAAAATCCAATAGGACTTCCAACCATAAACAAATTTTCAACTCTAAATTTAAGAGCATAAGTGTAAGGAGAATCATGGAATAACTCGGAAAAAAGCGATGTTTTGCTTTTTAATGACAACAAATCTGAAATTAAAACAGAGCCTAAGGAATGAGCTACAATATTTATCTTTGTTTTAGTGGTTGCATCGGCGTGATATTTAATGAATAATTCATAAACACGATTCAATTCATTTCTTAAAGATTCCAGTAATATTTTCGCACTTGTAGGTGTCAAATATAAAAATAAATCTAACATCAAATCTGTTGCTATTGTCCTCAACGCACCAATATTTGTTACAATAATCTTTGACAGAAAAATTTCAAAATATTCCTGAGAATAGCCACTTTTTACTGGCAAATCAATATCTGCACGCCAACAAATCGGCAATATTTGCAATGAACTACTGCTAATTCCAAATGATCGAATGGTATTTCTTAAAGAATCCACGTCTTGTATGAAGTTATAAGCTGCGATTTTTTCACCTAATTTCTGGCCAATGCCATGGACAGCAAATAGTAAATTTGCTGGTGTTTCATAAACAAAAATGTCTTCTTCGTTCAATTTTTCAACATATTTTCTATCAATCATTTTGAGATTGCTAAAACCACGAACGACCTTAGTTCCATACTCTGAAGGAAGTATTTTCTCTTTTTTAACCATTGTTTTAAAAGTCTCAGACAAAGCTTGAATTGATGGCTTCACAGGTTTAACAATCCAAGCACAATCGTATTGCCCTTGACGATAAACAATATTCGTATCATCACTCATATTTGCTCCAAATTTTTCATTAATAGTTTCACTGGGTGTTTCGATCCATTTAATATGTTTTTGATAGTCAGCTTCAAGTTGTTGATTTTGCTCTGCTGGCAATGGATAATAATCTTTACAATCTACAAACCAAAATGCCCTTATTATTTGCTTATTACCTAAGAATTCTTTTAGATTTCCCTTTCCAATAAAGAGGAGTTATTGTCATGTTTGAGAAAGATGCTTCAAATAGCCGCTCGCCTGTAATAATCACTGAAGCTTGTTTGCTCATAAGCGATTTCTCTAAAAGTTCATTGTCTTTGCAAGGAAAAGCTATCCAATGTTGATTTTCATCTTCATAATGCCACCACATTGGAATGTGTAATTTTTTATTATGAACAAGGGTATTTTTGATTCAATTCGCTTTTATTGTAACACATTCTATTTCCAAGGATTAAGATCAGATACCGATTGATTGGGCTGAGCAGAAGGAGCAGAAACTTCATTTTTTATACTCATCTTGGAAAGATTTTGACTTTTTAATTCTGGTATACTATCATTGTTTTCTACTGTGGGAGAAATATCGATTGATGTTAGCGAGTCTTCATCATTTAAATATTCCGATTCATTTTTAAAGCTCTCAGGATTTTCTACAATCTTTTTTACTGGGTTGGAAGATTCATCTGTGCTTTCTTCAAAAGATATTTCTTGCTCTTCAGATTGTCCCTGTGATGGTTCAATCTGTTCTGACTTTTTAGAAGTCTCAATGACTAATTCTTTGAGACATACAAAATAATCCACCATATTTTCTTCAGTTAACGCTTTTAACTTGAATAATTTTTGTGTTTTACCAAAGAATCCACTGACTTGATAAGATATTTCAAAAGAAAAATCTGAAGGCGAAGTTGGAGACAAAACTGATTGTGATAAATCAATAGAGAGGAATGGATGTGCCAATTTATCAAAATTTTTAAAAATTGAATCTGACAATAATGAATTCAAATTCTTTAGCTCTGTAGGTTGCAAACCGGTTTTTAAAGACAATTTTATAGGGATATCCGTAGAAGTTAAATCATAGAGATGAATGAATCCTTCATTGGTAACAACAGAGTATATTGGATGCCAAACACTGGCCCTTAAACGACCTTGTCTAAGTAATATTCCCGAGTGAAGGACTTTGCTATTTACATTACTGTTAAATTCATTTGAACTATAAATCATTTCAATTGCTCCACTGACTGAAAAAGAAGTATCTTCTAATGCTATTGAAAATTGACTTGTTGACGGTGCTAGAGCCTTTGTACCATGAACGGTCAGAAAACTGACTGATGCCAATTCCTGAATCAGTTCACTGCAATTTTCAATTGCAACTTGACAATTTTTAATTTTAAAGGAAATCAATTCAAAAAAATAATTTTTCAGCTTAATTTTAATTTCATTTTCATATTTTTCAAACAAAGCCAAATTTTCATTCAAATAATTAAAATAATTTGTTTTTACTTTCAAAAAACAATCAATTTTGAATTTGAGATTTTGTTCATACAACCAAAAATCATAATATGACGAACTTTTTGATTTCAAATTTGATATTTCTTTTAATAAATTACCTTTTTCAATTTTCAAAAGATTTGATAATTTATCATTTTTACTTTTGAATTCATTTTGGTAAATGCGAACTCCGCTCAATAATTTATTCATATTTGCCAGAGTTTCAAAAATAAATTGGGAAAAACTTTCTTTTTCAAAAATTTGGTTTTGATTAAAACTTTGCAATACTTCATTATACTGAATTGTAAGCTTAGAATAGGCTTTAATGCTGATTTTCTCAATTTCATTAATTTCCGAAAAATAAGTCATGGCTATTTTTATGGACTCTTTCCAATAAATAGCTCGCTCATTGACTTCATTGGAAATAGGCGAAGAATCTATTAAAAAAGCGTTCATTGAGACTCAACAACCAATTTGTTTTAAATTTAGTAAGTGAACCCTTGTTTATTTTAGGAATTTGCAGTTTCCCCTGAAATTATGACAAACGTTTGCAAAGGCTGCTCAGGGAATCAAATAGAATACGACCCAAACCAAGGGAATGCCTTTTGTGTTGATTGTGGAACAGTTTTTGAAGAGAATACTATTGTAGCCGAAGTTACTTTTGGGGAAACAAGTTCGGGAGCAGCAGTTTTACAAGGACAGTTTGTATCTGCTGATAAAGGAAAGACATCTCTCCCGTCCTTTGGCATGGGAAAAGTAAATTCAGCATCAGATTTTAGAGACATTACAATTGCTAATGCTAAAAAAAAGATAAAAGAATTGGCAGCTGCAGTAAAGTTGTCTGATCATCACGTTGATATGGCACACCGCTGGTATATTCTTGCCCTTCAACATAATTTCACTAGAGGGAGAAAAATAGATAAAATAGCCGCTGCTTGTCTTTATATTGTTTGCAGACAAGAGAAAACACCGCATATGTTAATTGATTTTTCAGATATTTTAAGGATAAATGTTTTTGTTCTTGGAGGGACATTTTTAAAATTAGTCCATTTATTAAATTTAGAGTTGCCATTAATTGATCCATCATTGTATATAAATAGATTTGCAGCTAAACTGTCTTTAGGACAAAATACACAAGTCGTTTCTCATACAGCGTTGAGAATTGTAAGTAGAATGAAAAGAGATTGGATTGTTGTTGGTAGAAGACCTGCTGGTATATGCGGTGCTGCTTTGTTTATAGCTGCGAAAATGTATAAATTTGAACCGAGTGTCAAGGAAATTGTTTCAGTTGTTAGGATTTGTGAAAGTACAATTAAAAAAAGATTAGATGAATATAAAATCACAGCAACTTCTAAATTATCTTTTGAACAATTCCATGAGATTTGGCTTGAAGATGAAGCCGATCCACCGTCATTTTCAAAAACAAAAAAGAAAGAGCATTTAGCAACTACGGCAATGGAAAATGAGGAAGAAATCAAAGTTGAAAAAGAAGTAAGAAAAGCATTAGAAGAAATTGAAAAAGATAAATTAGATACTTTACAAACACCTTTGAGTCAGGATGAAGAAGAGGAAGATTATTCAACAGACGAAGAGATCGAATCAATATTATTAGCAGAAGATGCCGTTAAATTCAAAACACAAATATGGATGACTTTAAACAGTGATTATTTAGCAGAACAAGAATTGAAAAAAGAATCTATGATACAAAATGCACATAAACCAAAACAAACGAGGAAAAGAGCAGCTAAGCAAAAGGTTGGGCCAAGTGAAAATGCTTTGGAAGCAACAAAGCAAATTCTATCGATTAAAAAATTATCAAAGAAAATTAATTATAACGTTTTAAATGATTTATTCGAAAAATAAAAATATTAATAAAATCAAAACAGAAGAATTATTCCCAAATGACATTTTTAGGATTGTAAGAATTGAAATTTAATTGATCATTTGTTAAAATATTTTCATACTCTGCATCAATATCAAATTCCTCTTTTTCAATTGCATCAGAGTTCCCAGTTTGAATTGGATCAAAAGCGTGAAGAAGACGCCGCCATTTTTTAATTTGACCATCCCAACTTCTTTTACTGCATTTTTGATTTTTGTCTGGTGTCGTTGGATCACTTTTTAACCTTTTATTCCTTTTTAATTTTAAATTACTTTGGTACTGTTTTTGAATAGACATCATAGCCAATTGTATTATATCCAAAATCAATTTGTTTTTGTCTATTCACCAGTCTATGAGCATTGGTTTCTCTATCCCTCCCTTCTTTAAAAGCAATGACGTTGAGACGTTTTGGCGATATTTCCGTTATTTTGTTGTTGGATGATTTGCTAATTGCGCCTTTAACAATCTTTTCCATATCCCCGGATTTCCCATTCTATAAATTATAAATTTTAAAAACGCCAATTAAGGTTTGATGGTCGACTAATAAAGAAATCGCTGTGCATTACAATTGCTATGGAAATCAATTTTGAATTGCCCATGTCTAATGATACAACAAGCCAAGATTTAGAAACACGCTTTTTATACTTGTCAGTATCTCCTGCCCCGTCTTCCTCATCAGCGTTGTCGGATTATAGCACATTAGATCGTTTCGGCTTTATTTCTCCTTCCACAGTTTCATTGCAAGACAGCAAAAAGTATTTTGAAAGTAATTTAGAGTAGCAAAGAAAGAAAATGAAAGGAGTGTCAAATGGGTGAAAATGATGAAAAAATTGCAAGAGGAAAAGGATTTGTCTCAATGGCCAAAAATTGAAAAGAAATTCACTAAAAGATTAACGAAAGGCATCCCAGATTGCTTACGGTCTTCCGTTTGGAAATCGTTTTTAGAGCCATTGGAAAAAGGGATTGACTATGAAGTAAAATATTGAAATAATTTTAGAAATTAATTGAAAATGTTTGTGGATTTGAAAGACAAATTGATTTGGATATTGAAAGAACATTGAGAGATCATATGTTATTTATTGAAAGATTTGGTGATGGTCAAACCAATTTATTTAAAAATCTTGTTGCCATTTGTAATTTCCAACCTGATGTTGGCTATTGTCAAGGAATGAGCTCTGTTTCGGCTTTTCTACTGATGTATTTTGATGAAAAAGAAGCGTTTTTGGCTTTGATTTCAATGTTCCAAAAGTTCAGTTTGCAGAAATTGTTTGGGACAGGATTTGAAAAATTATTTGAAACTTTTTACATTCAGGAAATTCTTATGAAAGAATATATCCCAAAGATTTACGATAAACTGAACGATCTGACAATTTCATTGAATATTTACAGTCCCAAATTATATTTGACTCTTTTCCAATGTTTACCACATGATTTTGCTTTGAGAGTTTGGGATGTTTTTTTATTTTATGGATTTGATATATTAATTTGCTGTTCTATTGCTTTATTGAAATGTTTAGAACGGGATCTTTTGTCAAAAGACTATGAACATATTATGACGGCACTATCAAATTTTGACTCATTGCCATTTTCTCCAAATGATTTCATGAAAGTCGTTGAACGATGTTGGAAAATCTCTAAAAAGAAATTTGATTTTGATTTATTTAGAAAAGAATATAATTCAAAATTACAAACAAATTAATTTTTTATTCAAAGTAAATTCTGCCGAATTGATTTATTGGACTCAGCATTAATATTTCCTTTAATAATGATTCATATTTATGCAATATTTCCACACGCCCATCCTTAAACTTAATCACCCAATTTTTAAATTCAGTCAAAGCCTGTTGACATTCTGTAGCCCCTTCGAAAATAAAATTCCTATTGACGTCAATGTCTTTTGAACGCAAAAAAGACTTTACACCTTCAATAATTCCCTTCTGTATTTCACTTCTGGCATCACTTATAAATTCATCAAGTGATAATGGAAAGTCTTCTGCATAGTTTATATAAACGGTTCCTTTTTCCATTTCATTGATTTCACTTTTTGAAAATGATTTATAATCGGTCAAACCCTCAATCATAACATTTCTTAAATCCAAATAACGCCCTTCTAAAGATTCCAAAAACCTGTCAATACTGTCCAACAACTTAGTTTCATTAACTTCCAAGTCAAGGTTTATCTTGTTCTTATATCTTGAAAACATGAGTGCAGGATGCATACATCGAGTTTTATTGGTGTGCTCTATAAATGAATCATAAATTTCTACTCCAGAATCCATATATTCCAATGCTGTTAACACAACTTCATTCAAAGCCCTAACGCACTTTTCTATTCTTTGCTCTTCAACAGTTAAAGGCTCATATAAATTAAATGTCACAATAGAGCTCGGTTGTGGCGACGGTCCAGCTCCCAATACATTGTTAAAAATCCAGGCTGTAAAGATAATACAAAGCCATTTCATTACCCCTGAATTTTTTATTTTATTTTTTATATTTACAATCCCATTAATATGCTGCTCCTGTTGATATGAACTGGATAATAAGTCCAACTGAAAGAATGAAAGATATTGAATTTGCTAAAATCATTACTATTTTGATATATTTGTTGATGGGGAGGGAGGAGAACCAAAAGGTTGTGATAGTGAGATATGTGAACGGAATAAATACTAAACCCAAATTAGCTGCATTTAAATATAGGAATAGGGAAAAATAAACAACTGCCATAAGTATTAGAAAACGTCGAAGTGTTTTTGGTTTTTGAAACAATTTGAAAAATGGTACAAGCCAAAGGAAAGCCAATGAGGCAATAAAAGTATTTCTATTTGGCGCTGGACAATAAGTTAAAGACAAATTGGATTTGCTGATGGATAATAAAGCAAATCCAGGAGTGTGCTCAGTACTTGTTGGAGAGAATGTTGGGATAAGTGTTTCTGATCCAAATAATTCCAAATATACATGCTCATGACCAGAAAATATGTGTCTACATCTTGATTTTAAAAATGATTCTAATTCTAAATTATTGAAAACTGCTAAAGGATAATGCATTAAACAAATGGAATCTTTGGCGATTGGAATATCTTTGTCACTATGCCATAAATGGAGGAGAGAAATAGAGTTTAGAATTGCGAAAGTAATCCCATTGATTTCAACAGAGTATTGACTTGAACCGAAATAACTTTCCCATCTTTTTACTTTTGAATGACTGATTGGGAGATAGAGTTCTGCATCGCGATTTCCAATAACATTGATAAAACGAATGTCTTTGGCCAATGAATCAACGAAAATAGATTTGAATCTTTCAACATAACTTTTAAATCTATTATCATCTGTTGATTTATAGCCTCCCTCATTTATAGAATCACCAAGATGAAATACGACTTCAGGTTTATATTTTGTTATTAATGTCTGATATAAATTAGACATATAATGATCAGATTCCGTCCATAATGGCCAAGGTGACTCATGATATCCCAAAAGTTGGCAATCGGATATCATCAACACTTTTAATTCTTCCTGTCCAATATCTTTGGAAGGATAGTTACAATCACTGATAGTGAATAATGTTTGGATTTTTTCTCCAACATAGTAGATGCAGACAATCCATGCAACTAAAAATAAATGCCGCAACAAGTTATTTTCTTTCAATCTTAGTTTCGAATAGATTTTACGACAAACTTTCTTGAATTTATGGAGTTTGTTTGGATTTTCTATTGCTTCTTCAGTTAATGTCGTTAGAGAGGAATTATTTTCCATGGATGGGCAAAGTGTTTCAATCAATCCTTTTTTGGAAAGTCCCTTTGCGTCAATCAAAAAATCTTATGTAGTACAAGTAAAATCTAAACATTAAAACTGAATTTAAGGAAGATGCAACTTAGTATATGGGAAAACAGAAAGGAATTAATGAAAGATGGAAAAGTTTGGTTTTGCGCCCTGGTTTTATTGCATGTCTAACATTGTCCGCACACTGGTTTCTAAGAAAAAGAAGCGGTACAATATGGACGGCTTTGACCTAGACCTCACATGTAACTCCCTTTTGAAAAGATATAACAGACAGACTTATAGCAATGGGCTTTCCCGCAGAAAGCCTTGAGGGCATGTATAGGAACAAAATGAGTGAAGTGATTCGGTAATAACCTCCCTCATTAGCTTTTTAGAGACAAGACACAAAGACAGTTATAAAATATATAATTTATGTTCAGAAAGAAATTATGAACCTTCTAAATTTAATGGGCCTGTGGCTTGTTTTCCTTTCGACGATCACAATGCTCCGCCGATAGAAATTTTATTACCATTTTGCAAAGATGTTGCCACTTGGCTTTCTCAGCACTCTGAAAACATTGCTGTTATTCATTGTAAAGCTGGGAAAGGCAGGACAGGAGTCATGATTTGCTGCTTTTTATTATATTCAGGGATTTGCAAGACAGCAAAAGAGGCATTGGATTGGTATGGAAATGCGAGGACGTCCAACAACAAAGTAAAATAATTCTAATCAAAGGGCGTTACAATTCCGAGCCAAATCCGATATATTTTTTATTGGGAAAAAATACTGAAAGGCAATTTGAATTATAGTCCGACAACAGTTTTGTTTTCCCGCATTGTTCTCCAACCTGTACCTAAAAATCTGAGAGACAGTGAGTTGATTCTCCACGTTACAATCAAAAATACCAAAATCTTTGATAGTGAAAAATGTAAAATGGACATTGACAGAACTTCATACAGTGTTGTCTTATCATTAGAAAAAGGGATTCCATTGTGTGGAGATATAAAAATCGAGTTTTTTACAAAAGAAATGCTTGGCAAAGAGTCTCTTTGTTCATTTTGGTTTAATCCGTTTTTCCATTCCGAAGTTGATAAATTAGAATTAAAACGCAATGAAATAGATAAAGTGATTAAAGATAAAAATTACAAAATATTTGACATTGCTTTCTCTGTTTCCTGCTATTTATCTCAAATGGAAGAAGAAAAAGAAAATGATTTGGGATTGTCAAATGGTATAAAGTCGAAATCTTTGAATAATTCAAAAGAATCTTCAGTAGGACTAGTAAAAAAATTGGACCAATTGAATTTTGATTCTTCAATTAATAAATAATTTCTTTTTTCTTTCCTACAAAAAAATTTGTTATCTTAATTTTTCCTAGAGCAGACACATCGTAATCGGTTGATAAATTAAGGCAATATTGTCAAGACAACAACGCCAAATTTAAAATTTCTACTTTTTATGACAGTTGATTGTTGGGCTAATAAAATACTTTTATAGCTCAAACTGTTTTCTGTCTTTTTTGTGGCATGTCTAATAGCAAAGTTTTTGTTAATTGGTTTGGATTTATATTTGGTTTTTCCATTGATTGTTGTATTATATTCAATAAATTTTCATTGCTTTTCTTCGATATTCCAATGACAGACACATTCCTCTGAAACAATCCATCTAATCTCTTTTTCTGGTTAGACGGCCAACAAAATAAAAAACAATTGTGTGCATTTGATAAAATAGGGAAATGAAATATTAATGACGACGACAAATCATTTTTACAAATTATTATTGAATGGATATTTTCAATATTTTTGGTGGTACAATTAATTCCAAAATAGAAATTTTCATTTTTTTCCAATGCTAATAATTCAATTATTGTTTCTATCAGCTTATTGTTTGCTGAATGGGGAGGAAAAGAATATAATTCAGAAAAAAGCGTTGTTTTAAATACTTTTTTCTTTTCCTGTCTTTTTTTTTCACGAAAATTCATTTTTTGACCCTTGTAGCTTTTTGGCTTTATTTTATAAAATTTAAAAATTTCTTATTTTACAATGGATGACAAATGATATTTATTCAAATGTAAGAAATGGTATTATTTTGTTGGGTAGCGATGAATATTTCACAGTCGACTTTTAATAATTTTTTACACTCTGTTTCAAAAAAATTTTTCATTTCATCCAAAACATTTTCAGGAACATCGGCCAAAATTTCTGCCATAAAAACTGCATTAATGGTCTTATCGGTAATTAACCCTTCTTTAGATTGTTTCCAATTAATATGACGGGTTACAACAGTTGAGCCAGTAGCATAAACTGCTTCGCCTGGCTGCAAATTTTCGACCTGAGGGCTGTCCAATGCACAAAAAGTATCATTGTTAGCTGTAAAGCGAAGTGATAATTCTTTTATCGAGTCATCGTCTAAATCAAATCCACCAAAAGGCACAAGAAATTTTAAACTCACAGCATTATAAAAATCTACCAATGGATTAATAGATCGAGGAAGTGATCCGTTCTTGGCTGCACGTTTAGCCAAGTTTTCAATTGAAGATGAATATTTTTTAACAGATATTCCTAGTGAGTTGTAGGCTTTTCGCCAGGCTGCAATATTGGGATGACTTTGAACATTTGGATATGGAGTAACGGCTGTTGCGACAGAATTCCATGCTGATTCTAATAAAAATTTGCATCCGTCTTTGTCAAGTTGCTGCAAGTTGATATTTTTGGCTGTGGCAATAAATACTTTGAGATTTGGTAATTTTTCAAATATTTCAGGTTGGATAAAAAGTGACATATGGGATTTTAATTTCCCTGGTCTTTATAAGAAAAATCTAAGAAGTTTCTAGAAAGTTTCGTCATTTTTTTCACAGATCGGCAAAAAATCAATTTCCTTTTGCTATTAGCAAGGATATATTTGGTTAATTAAATAAAAATGCGAGGGAAATTAGAAAGATTTTTAATTTATGATCCCTAGAAAAATGCTTTCCCACTTAACAAATATTCTAATATTGGCAATGCTGCTATTAGTAAGATGCATGGAAGATAACATTACTCCCTCAAGTAGCCCTCATAAAAGCAAAAAACCCAAAGCCATAAAAGAATCACCTTTTCGTCAAACGCGAAGTGAAGACAATTTATATACAAAGCACCATATTAAGACTATCAAGAATTATTCCTCGTCAAGCAGCGACAAAAATACTCCAGAGCGTGCTAATACACCTGCAGACATTAATGCATCTGCAGGCATTAATACACCCATAGACATCAATACACCCGTAGACATTAATGTGCCTGTAGAGGTTAATACACCAATAGATACTAATATTAGCACACCTCCTGATCGCAATTCCGTAGAAAATTCCCCGACTAAGAAAAAGCGCATCCTTAAGGTCTCAGGGAATAAAGGGGGAAAAGGATCGCCGTACATGAGACTTTCCAGAATCACCCAAATTACTGGAGATGTAAGAAAAATATTAACAAGTGCCTTATTAAAAGAGAGGGCTTGAGAGCACCATTCATTGTTGCTGACTACGATAAAGAAATCTTTTTTCGATCCAAATATTTACATTTCTGCTATGATTGGGAGCATGAAAATTATCTTATTGATGATCAATATAATCCATTAATTGTTACGGCTATGAGCGGTTCCACAAATTTAGAATTCAGTATCAATTTTGCAATTTTAATTGTTCGATCGAAATTTGCTCCTGATCAATTTATAACAACTAGTTATAAGGCAACTCCTGGAGAAAGTGTCCCTTTGCTTTCTATTTTGGAATCTGCTTTTCCATTTAAAACAGATTCCATTTCCCTTTTATCTAAAGAAACAAAAGAAGATATTGTTAAATTGGATAATGTTAAAAATCCACTTTATTATAAATTCGGCGTGATTTATATGGGACCGGAAAGCCTTGAAGAATTAACTTTTGATAATGGTAAAATATTTTTTTATTTAGTGGTTGGCTCTTTTGACTTTGAACAATTCCTAACGCTTCTTGGCAAAAGAGTAGAATTAAAGGGTTTTAAAAGTTATTCCGGTGGTTTAGATGTAAAAGATGAGACAACTGGTAAATATTCAATCTACAATAAATATAAAGATGTCGAAATAATGTTTCATGTTTCAACATATCTTGCAAATTCTAAAGGGAATGACGGCTCTATTGAAACTTGGAAACATATCGGCAATGACATTGTTACCATTGTATTTTTGGATGGAGCATGTACTAAATTTGATTTAAAGAAAATTTTCCCATCAAAATTCCTCCAAGTGTTTATTGTTGTGAGGAAAGTGGATAATGATTCATACGTTATAAATATTGTGAAAAATGGTTGGATTCCAAGTTTTGATCCTCCGACACCATTTCCAGCAATTGTTTTTAAGAACGATTTAACTGAATTCCTGTTAAAAAAAATGATCAATGCCGAACAAGCAGCATATTTAGCGCCATCATTTAACGATCTTATCCAAAGGCAATATTTCGATTTTTTTAATTCAATTCTACAAGCAGGATCAAATGAGCCTGAAAAAAAGAATTGGACTAATTTATTAAGCTCAAGGAAAAAACCCACATCTATAAAACAATAAATACATTTGAATAAAAGCTAAAATCTTTTAATCATTGTATATAACAAATTTAGATAAATTGTTTTCACAAAGAATTCTTATACCCATGTTAAAGTCCATAATTCATATTATACTGGTAATTTACTGGATTTGCATTATTCAGGTTCATACCAGTAGAAATGTATTGCAAATACTTTCGGAATCCTGTGATGATAACAAATCTGGGGAAGGGAGAAATCAATTGGAAAATTCCAAGAAAGAGAAGCGATATTTACGCCGAGAAGTAAATTCTCTTAACCGCAAGAAATCCGCTGATTCACCACGTAATTATAATGGAAGCCACGAAAAAAAAAGAGGAGACAAATCAAAATCTGTTCACTCCATCCCTTCAGTGAAATTTGATGAAAGTGACAAAACAGAATTTAGCTTTCAAAAAACGTTAACACTCTCCAAAACTAAAAGCAATAGCCCTCAATCCCGTAAAAATGCTTCTCATGGTAAATCTGATGAGAACATTCCAATTATAAACAGCATTCAAATTGGAGATTCTTCCAAAGAAAGTTTTAGGAAATCCTCTATAAGGATCTCAGGCTCAAAACAAATCACTAGCGATTATTCAATGATAACACACGATGTAAAATATTTTTAATAAGATATTAATTGACAAAATATCGTTGGAAAGTCCAATGACAATAGTCAACAATTCGAACGAATGGTTTGAATCGTTTTATAGAAGGATTTGTTATGGACAGGAACATAGGAATTATGTTCTTTTGGAAAATGACAATCCATTAATAATCACTGTAATGTTAGGTTGGAAAAATTTATCATTTTCATTTGACGACGTGTATATTTTGATTCGATCTACGAAAACTTCATCAATAATCTTAACGAGAGAATATAAAGGAGATCCAGAAGATCTTGATAAAGCATATTCTTCTGCTCTTGCAGAAGTTTATGGTGATAATGCTAATAGCTTGATACTAATGCCGGATTCTACTGCAGAATCTATTTTGAAATTAGATGATATTGTAAATCCTACAAAATTTAAATTCGGTGTAATATATGTTAATGGTCAAATGAGTAATAAAAATGACATGGAAATATTTGAAAATAAGAAAGCATCAAAATCATTTAATCAATTTTTAAAGTTGATTGGAGTCAAGACAAAATTAAAAGAATTCGCAGGATACAGTGGAGGGCTTGACACAACCTCAGATAAAACAGGAATATACTCTGTTTATAAAAAATACCAGGATGTACAGATTATGTTTCATGTTTCTACACTACTGCCTAATGAATATATACAAACAAAAAGACATATTGGAAACGATATTGTGACAATTGTATTTTTAGATGAAGATGCTCCAAAATTTAGCTCTTCTTGTATTCAATCCCATTTCTTGCAAATATTTATAGTTATTAAAAGATTGGAAGACAAATTCATTGTCAATATTATCAGTAATGAAATGATTCCTGCCTTTGATCCGCCGATTCCTAAGCCCCCAATATTTTCTGCTGAAGAGTTAGAGCAATTTCTTATTAGGAAAAGTAAAATTGATTTAATTAGTGTTGCATGGTGAATTGAAAGCATATCAGATTCCAGGCTTTCATCAGTTGTTTCAAGCGCCTTACATTGTAAATTTTGAAGCTATTATCGCAATTTTATCTCCTCGTAAACCTAATATGACAACATCAAGTGGAAATCACGGTTTTTGCAGAAGAAGATCCAAAAATAGGGGTTCTTTATATTCCAAAAGTTACAAAGATCCTTCACATTCATATTCATCCGAGTCTTCTTCTTCTTTTAGAAATTTTCATAATAGCAAGGCTACTTTTACAAAATCTGATGAGGCTCTCAGTACAAGTGTTGGCAACCCCTTTAAAAAATAAATTGATATTTCCTATTCGCAACATTAGATAAACAAGAATGAAATCAAAGAATTCAATGTTGTGCCAATAGATTTTTTACTAAATTCTAATAATATCCCTGTCTGAAACTTGAAATGCCGTTCAGAGTAAAATCCTTTGATCCTGTCCTCATTATATATCAGATTCTTTGTATCCAAACTCTATACTATACTCTCTATTGTCTTTTTTTGAGTTTATTCTCTATATTTTCAGAGACACGACATCTTTCTTTTATTTTCAACAGTGATGCAACAGCTAATTTAAACATAACTGCCCTTTTAATATTAATTTCCACACATTTCTTCCATTGTTATACCATTTTATTAATTGTTGGGAAAGCTAAAAGCTGTTTAGACTTTCTTGTGACAAACTTTATCATTCATTTTATTATTTGTTGCTATGAATATGGACTTCCGAAGTCGAGTGTTTGGTGGTTAATCAATGCTCTAATTTGGTGTGGAACAGTCCTTTGGGCAGAGTATATTTGCATGAAGAATGAAATGGCACCGATTGCAATTGCTGCTTCTGCTATGGAAGGGATTAAAAAATTAATTAGGAAGCAATCTGATACAATTCCATTGCATAATTTAAATTAATAAATTGGAAATTAAAGTGATTTTTGGTTGGATCGCCCATGCAAATGAATTTCTCTAATTTTGTTGACAAAGCCAGCAAGACATTTGACACCGCCGTTCAATTCGCTAGTGAAAAGTTGGGGAAAGCTGAAGAGGTTACAGACTTCCCTTCCGAGTACAAAGAATTGGAAATTGAAGTTGAAAGAATAAAGACTGTGTATGAGAAAATGTTTAAAAGCACGCGTCAATTGATGGCTGCAGACTCTTATGGTAATGAAAAAGGATTTAATTAGAAATGCCGTTTTCCGACCAAGTTTTGGACGTAGTGGAAAGAATCAATGAAAAATTGAATTTAAGTGCAAATGGCGGAAATGATGGAATAAATCAAATGAAAAATGTTTTCCATGGATGTGCTCAGGCAGCACTCGAATGTGTTCCAATTGTTACTAAAGATGAAAAATTTGCAAGAAATTTGAATTCTTATGGAATGGCTTTGGATAAAATTGCAGATGCAAGATTGGAATTAACAAATTCCGTGCAAAGTGCATTCCTTTCCCCATTTTACAATGCTTTGGATACAAATATTTCATTTAGTGTCAAATCACGCAAAATTGCACAACGTTGCCGACTTGATTTGGACACGTGCAAGGCAAGAATTAAAAATGCTAAACCTGACAAGTTACCACAATTACAACAAGAGCTTAAAGCAGCTGAAACAAATTTCAATGTTTCTGTGGAGGATGCCATTATTACTATGAGAGCTGTAGTGGAAAATCCGGAAAGTGCAAAATGTGTTCAAGATTTAATCGAGGCCCAAAAGGCATTTTATGCAAAGGCTCTTGAATCTTTCGAGTCAATCAATATTTAACTTGAAATAAAATATCTTTTTAACATTTATTAACAATTGCTAATATTAGAAACCACGTGGATGTCGGATGTCCATTTTTAGATCTTTAATAAAGTCAAATTTTATTTTACTTTAACTTTTATTATCAAAGGAATTATTTAAAAAAAAAGGGAAAATATTTTTTATTAATTAAACTCAAAAGAAATCAAAACAAGGGATAAATATGAACAATGAAGACAGAGAGCGTTCATTATCAGCGCCCAAACCAATTAAACACAAACTGCGCTCTCAAAGTGTTTCTGGTTCAATAATCCCTTCTATGGATTTGAAATTATTGCAACAGCGGAAAGCTTCAACACCACAAAAGTCAATTGACGTCGCATCCTTTCTATCCACACCATTGCAATTATCAGAAATTAAATTGAGAGAAAAATTATTTCCTGATAATTTATTTAATGAAGGACAAAAATTGAAACGCTCCAGCTCCACATTTGAAAGGAGACCTCCGTCAGTATTTTTTGATAGTTACATGTCGGATTCTGAAGCATCCATTGAATCAACACCAGTGCTTAGAAAGAGAAAGGGACAATTATCATTTATCAATAATCTATCCAATTCTTTGCCACAGACCCCACTATTAATCCCAGATTCACCTTTGTCCAGCCCAACAGAATTAACTGACAGCGTTACAATCGCTGATTCCACAGATTTGCAAAGGACTTTTGATGAAATTTCTATTTCTAAAAAATTTTTAGATGAAAAATTAACAGAGTTTATTGGGGAAGTTTCCTCTGATTCTTCTTTTAAGGCTCACAGCTATCCTCCTTCAAAAACATGTAATAATTATTTTAATTAGCACGTAATTACACACTTTTATATGGTAATATTGTGGAAAATGTAAGAAGAATTTTATTTGCATCAGTAGAAGAGTTTATTGGCTCTATTTGTCATGATATTATTAAACAATTTCAATTTCTTCTTCAAGAACAGCAAGGGAAAATTGTAGCAAATGTAGAATCTGAAGAAATTTTAGCCAATTTATTATATTTATTAGCCCAACCCTCTCGATTAATTGATGTTTATAAATATCAGTTGGAATTAAGGGAAAATGTATTTAATGAAAGAAATTATGAATATAATACTGATTTTAAATATAAAACAAATCAAATATTAAATGATTTTACAACAAAATCTTCAAAATTATATGAGGAATCCAAATCATTACCGCTTGCTGAAGATTCTATAGCTTCGATACAAATTGAAGATACAGAAAATGAATTAGATGACTATGAACCGTCTTCAGATATTTTGACGGATTTGGATACCGAAGCCATTTTCTCTGAAATAGATTTTGAAGTAGATTTAAAAAATAGGGTGAAACCCTCTGATTCCCCGTCAACATCTAAAGAAGCAAAAAACAAAAAAGAAAAGCCATTTTTATTTCGTCTGTTTAAAAACTTAAAAAATGGGAGAGATTATAAAAGTGATCATAGTATTACTGATAGTGATGTAACAGATGATGAGAAATCTTTTACATATCCTTTGGAAAACAGTTTAGAATATGTAACCTGTAGGATTTGTGAAGAAAAGATATTGCCTAGCCAATTGGAAAGCCATTCAGTTACTTGTGGCGTTAAAAATGAATTTTATTTTAAATTGAATGAATGCGTTATCAGATTAGAGAAACTGTTAGATGCTGTTCATAGTCGAATAGCCGAGCTTGAAAAACAGAGTTGCGAAAAAGATGCCTCTGAATTATTTGATGCATTGAATCTGTATTCTTCAGCCATTCGCAAAGCTAATTTATTAAATGATGAAACGAATTCACAAACTTTTGAAGATTTATCACGACTTTTAAAGAAATTTCAAAAAAAATGTGCTAAATTAATTTTCAATCAAGACGTTTTCTTATCATCGTTTTATACGAGAATAACATTTGTGATTGAAGAGAAAATGAATTGTATGAAAAATTATTATGAAAAAATCGAAAAAAACAAGAGCAAAAGTCATTCAAGAAGATCATCTTCAAGCTCGTCATTTTCCACGTCACAAGGTGATTCAATTTCCACAAATGAAAAACGAGCCAGCCGACTTGTTTCTTTATTCTCTGCATTTTTGAAAGGAGGAAGGAAAAGGGTTAACAGCACTGCCAGCTCATCTCCATCTAATTTTAGCAAAGAAATCATGAGTAAAAAACAAATTTCCATTAAAGATTTTGAAATTTTGAAACCGATATCTAAAGGAGCATATGGTCGGGTGTATATTTCCAGGAAGAAAACGACAAATGATTTATTTGCAATTAAAGTATTGAAGAAAGCGGATATGATACGCAAAAATATGTTGACACAAGTGTTAGCAGAAAAACGAGTGATGTCAATAGTGAATACAAATATGATTGTTAAATTGTATTATGCCTTTCAATCACAAGACTATTTGTATTTAGTGATGGAATATATGAATGGTGGAGATTTAAGTGCTTTATTACATGCATTCCAAATGTTGCCTGAGCACATGGCAAGGTTTTATATCGCTGAAGCCGCACTTGCTCTTAATTATCTCCATGAAAATGGGATTGTGCATAGAGATATTAAACCAGATAATATGCTGATTGGTAAAGATGGTCATTTGAAACTAACGGATTTTGGTTTGTCAAGAATGTCTTTTCAAAAGGATATTACGCAACCACAATCCATTCACCTACCGTCATTAACAAATCATTCTCCATTGAAACCTATGGTCAATTTTGGAAACAATCATTCATTCCCTCTGAAAAATCTGGAAACGCAGACACAGAGGAAGAAAACGAGCTTTCTTGGTACTCCAGACTATTTGTCACCGGAATTGATACTGGGGACAGGCTCTGGAGATTATGTAGATTGGTGGGCTTTAGGGATATGTTTGTATGAATTGTTAGTGGGAATTCCACCTTTTAATGGTGATAACCCAGAAATCATATTTAAAAACATTATTTCTCATGCCATCGATTGGAATTCCTCGCAATTGACAGATGTAAGTAGGGAAGCCAAAGATCTATTGAAAAGATTGTTAGAGCCGTCCAGTGAAAAAAGAATGACATGGTTGGAATTGAAAGCCCATCCATTTTTCTCAGCTATAAATTGGGATGGACTAAGAGAAAGTGAACCGCCATTCATTCCCAATCCAGAAAGTGAGCTAGACACCAGTTATTTTGAGCCAAGAAATACCAGTCGATTTGAACCCAATTGGCAATCTCTAGGTCCATCCGCAGCTGATTTAGAAAATCAAATGAATCATATCAAATTAGATATGCAGGAACAGCCTTTTTCTTTAGTAGGGAGTTCTGCTGCAAGAGCAACTAGTAGTTATGATGCATTTGCTTTCAGAAATGTTAATTTTTTAGAAGATATAAACAAACGATCGCTGTCGGTTGTTGAGAAACGAGATTGATTTAGCAAATATATTTATAATTTACTCTACAGATAAAATATTACCACGTGGTCTTTTTGAATAAAAAATATATGAAAGATTTATTTATTTGAAACCGCTTTGAATCTTGCTTCAATTTCCGGTCTAAAATGTCTAATGAGACCTTGAATTGGCCAGGCAGCAGCATCACCAAGTGCACAAATTGTATGACCTTCAATTTGTCGACTAAGTTCATCTAACATGTCAATATCCGCCGATTTCCCTTTTCCTTCTTCAAAATCTTTCATTATTGAATACATCCAGCCGGTCCCTTCTCTACACGGTGTACATTGCCCACAACTTTCATGTTTATAAAATGCTGCTAATCTCGCTATTGCTGCAATAATATCTGTTGATCTATCCATAACAATAACTGCTGCTGTTCCTAATCCACTTTGAACATCTCTCAAAGCATCAAAATCCATTAAAACATCATTACAAATATTTTTTGGTAATAAGGGCACTGAAGATCCTCCAGGAATTACAGCTAATAAATTATCCCATCCACCACGGACGCCACCAGCATGTCGCTCAATAAGCTCTTTTAATGAAATCCCCATTGTTTCTTCCACCGTGCACGGAGAATTAACATGGCCAGAAATAGCAAATAACTTTGTCCCTTTGTTTTTTTCTCTTCCAAAACTGCTGAACCAAGCGGCTCCTCTTCTGCAAATTGTTGGTGCAACTGCAACAGTTTCTACATTTGCCACAGTAGTCGGACATCCAAACAATCCTACATCAGCTGGAAACGGCGGCTTCAATCTTGGTTTCCCTTGCTTTCCTTCTAGACTTTCAATTAAAGCTGTTTCCTCCCCACAAATGTAAGCTCCAGCCCCGCGATGAATGTAAATATCAAAATCCCATCCACTTCCACAAGCATTTTTTCCAACCAATCCATTTTTATAGCATTCATCAATTGCAATTTGGAAATTTTTGGCTTCATTATAAAATTCACCGCGAATATAAACATAACATGCATTTGCAGCCATGGCTCTACTTGCAATAAGACATCCTTCAATTAATTTATGGGGATCTGAACGCAAAATCTCTCTGTCTTTACATGTCCCTGGCTCACCTTCATCAGCATTAACGACAAGATATTTAGGGCGAGTGTCTCCAGGCTTCCCTTTCATAAAAGACCATTT
>JADMIO011000773.1_pt1 | contig 33823 bp, 22 predicted proteins | sample 8958161 | NCBI WGS metagenome assembly JADMIO01 (sample SAMN16585339, study PRJNA669376) | soil metagenome | isolation source: Crop rotation soil | place: USA: Cullars Rotation, Alabama | collected 2011 | reverse complement strand
CCGGAGGGAACGATCTCCGGCAGAATATGCGTCGGCAGATCGAGCTGCTTGAGCATGTCGGTCGCCCAGGCGCGTTTTCGAGGGTCGTACATCTGGCTGGTCGTGGCGATGGAAAATTCGCTCTTGCGCACGGAGGTGAAGAGATAGTTGAACAGGTCGGGCATGAAGAGAAGCGTCTCGGCAGAGGCGAGGACAGGCGAATCCGCCTGCTTCATCGCGTAGAGCTGGAAGAGGGAGTTGAGCTGCATGAACTGGATGCCGGTGGCGTCGAAGACCTTGTCGCGCGGGACGCGCTCAAAGACTTTGTCCATGATTCCGTCGGTCCGGCTGTCGCGATACATATAAGGAAAGCCCAGCACCTCGCCGTTCTTGCCGACCAGGCCGAAATCGACGCCCCACGTATCGACGCCGATCCCATCGAGCTTCACGCCACCACCGGCCGCCTTGCGCAAGCCGGCTTTGAGCTCCTCCCATTGCGCGAGCAGATTCCAATGCAGGTGGCCGTTCATCCGGCCGTTGGGGTTGGCGAAGCGATGCTTCTCCTCGAGCGTAAGTTTCTGAGCATCGAGCGAGCCCACGAGCGCCCGCCCGCTCTCCGCCCCCAGATCAAACGCGACGAACTTGCGCGAGGCCATCGGTGTCGATCTCCTTTTTGCTTCCGGCCGGACATGGTACCGGCTACGATTGGGTTGTGGCACGCGTGCGAGTGAAAATCTGCGGTGTGACCCGCCCCGAGGACGCCGCGGCCGCCTGCCGGCATGGGGCGGATGCGATCGGCATCGTCTTTCATGCACCCCAGCCGCGCTATGTTCCGATCGACCGCGCCCGCGCGATCATTGCCGCGCTCACGCCCTTCGTCACGCCGGTCGGGCTCTTCGTGGACAGCTCGCCGCAGGCAATTCTCGATACCGCGGCGACGCTTGGGATTCGCACGGTCCAGCTCAACGGCAAAGAGTCGCCGGAATTCGTCGCGGAGTTGATCGGGCTGTCGGTCATCCGCGCGATTCGTGTCGCCCGCGGTCAACTCCAGCAGCAGATGGCGATCTGGCGCGAGGCGCGCCTGTCCAACCTGGCCGGCGTAGTCATGGAAACCGGCGGGACGAACGTCCCCGGCGGAAGCGGCGTTGGTAACGATTGGGAAGAGATTATCGCCGCCCGAACCGCCGGCGCGTTTGAGGGGATCAACCTGATCGCCGCCGGCGGGCTCAATCCCGAAAACGTCGCCCAGGTCGTCCGCGACGTTCAGCCCTACGCCGTCGATGTCAGCAGCGGCGTGGAGATTTCCAAAGGTGTGAAATCGGAAGAGAAGATCCGCGACTTCATTGCCGCGGTGCGCTCGCAGGAACTTCCTCAACCCGCATCGAACGCGGGATGATCAAGAGCACATTCTCCAATCGCTCCGCCGTCCCCGCAGTCATGAAAAAGCCGTGCCCGATGCTCGTCCGGCGGCTCGCGTCGCTGCTGGGGGCGACGATCAGGAAGTTTTCCATCGACACATCGGTGCGCAAGTTCAGATCGTAAATCCGCTGCGGTGCGGCGTAGGTCACTTCGACTTCGTTATTGTTCGCCGTGTACTGCAGCCGCTTTTCGGTGCAGCGCACGGTCGGGCAGAGAACGACGCGCATCGCGCCGGCATGGCGCGGCGTCGGCTGGAACGTGAGGGCGATCAAATTCTCGCAGGCGGTGAACGTGTGCCCTTCCAGCACGTTCGAGGCGTTGTAGTACCAGATATCCTGCGTCGGCATCCCCTTGCGCACGGGCAACTCGACCGCCTTCCCCTCCCCCGCCACCAGCGAAGACTGCTTCGCCACCGCGGGATACTGCTCCATCACCTGCTTGAAATAATCCCAGTCGGCGATCGGCGCCTGGCCGACGCGAACGCCGTTCTTGTAAAGCAAGTCATACGTGGCCGGATCGAAACAGTGCTCGTCCACGCGCTTCCAGAATTTCTCGTTCCGGCTGACTGACCCTTCGGGCACCTGCAACTGATAGAGGTCCACCCGCATCCCCACCGGCGCCGCCGCCACCGACGCAATCGACGACTGCCCGCGCTGCAACATCATCTTCGGCTCGCCGGGCGCAGGCATCGAAGGCTGGGGCGGCGCGGGGGCGGGTGCGGGATTGCCGTTGCGGCAGCCCGCCAGTCCCGCCAGAGCAATCAGCATCGCGATGCGCTTCATGCGGCGCCTTCCAAACCGGCGATTGTTTCCATGACCAGATCGAGTCCTTGATCCCACTGCTGCGTCGTGATGTTAATCGGAGGAGCCAGCCGGATGACCTTTTTAGCCGTCAGATTCATCAGGACCCCCCGCTCCAGGCCCTTTAAAACGAGATTCTGGGGCTCGGCCTTGAGCTCGATCCCCAGCATCAGCCCCCGCCCGCGGACTTCCGCCACCTTCGGCGCGATCCGCGGATCCTTCTTCAGCTTCGCCATCGCGTGCTCGCCGAGGTGCGCGGCGTGCTCGATCAGCTTCTCGCGCTCGATGACGTCAAAGATCGTCCGCGCGACGGCCATGCAGATCGGATTCCCGCCCAGCGTCGAGCCATGCTTCCCCGGCACCATCAGCGCCGCGATCTCGGGCTTGGCCCACATGACTCCCACCGGCAATCCGCCGCCGACGGCTTTGCCCAGGGTCATGATGTCCGGCTCGATCACCTTGCCGTTCTCGGTGAAGTGTTGATGCGCGAACCATCGCCCGGTGCGTCCGCAGCCGGACCAGACTTCGTCGAAGATCAGCGTCAACCCGCGCTCGCTGCAGAGTTTTCGGACGCGCGCGACGTGACCCTCGGGATAACCGTTGACTCCGCCCTCGCCTTGGATCGGCTCCATGATGACCGCGGCGGTTTCGTCATCGCACGCTTTGACGAGCGCATCGAAGTCGCTCGGCTCAACCTGCGTAAAGCCCGGCACCGGTGGGCCGAAGCCTTCGCGCACGGCGGGGTTTCCGGTCGCGGCGATCATCGCCAGCGTCCGGCCATGAAAACTCTTGACCAGGCTGACCGTCTTCCAGCGCTTCCCGCCGTCCTTCATCCCGCGCAGGCGAGCAAGCTTGACTGCCGACTCGTTCGCATCCGCCCCGCCGTGACAGAAGAACCCCTGGCCCTTGAACGCGAACTTGTTGAGTCGTTCGGCCAGTTCGATCTGCGGCTCGGTGTAGAAGGTGTTGCCGACGTGCCAGAGTTTCTGAGCTTGTTTGGTCGCGGAGTCAACGAGGGCGGGATGACAATGTCCCAGGATCGCCCCGCCGAAGCCGGCGAAGAGATCGAGATACTTCTTACCGCTTGTGTCCCATAACCACGCACCTTCGCCGCGCTCCATGCAGATCGGCAGGCGTGCGTAATTGGGGATGAGTACCTGTTTTCCGCGTTCGACCACGTCCAACGTCGCTGCTCCCTGGCTTGGGGGGCGTACCATACCAGAATCGCCCGCAAGTGACACGGCTTTTCAAGCCGCCCGACACGGGTTACAAACCCGTGCCACGATGGATCTCTCACCGCGCACCATCGCCCGAAATTCGCGCTACGGGCTGATCCTCTTTGTCTTCTACGTCCTCTTCTACGCCGCGTTCGTCTGGCTCAGCGCCTTCCGGCCCGAGACGATGAAACGGGAGTTTGCCGGCGTGACCCTGGCGGTGCTCTATGGGCTGGGATTGATCGTCCTGGCGTTCGTGCTGGCGCTGATCTACATGACGCTTTGCCGCGGACGCGCGGGAGGCGATGAGTGATCTATCACGCATCCGTCACCGCCGTCATCGTCTTTCTCTTCTTCGTCGCCGTCGTCCTGGGGATTAGTTTTTATCTCGGCTCGCGCGCCAGGAGCGCCCAGGGCTACTTCGCCGCGCATGGGCAGATCGGCTGGTTCGTCAACGGCGTCGCCTTCGCGGGCGACTATCTCTCGGCCGCTTCGTTTCTTGGTATCTGCGGGATGATCGCCTTCTATGGGTACGACGGATTTTTGTATTCGATCGGCTACCTCGCCGGGTGGATCGTTGCCCTGTTCGTCATCGCCGAGCCGATCAAGCGCCTGGGGCGATACACCTTCGCCGATGCGCTGAATGCGAAGTTCAACAGCCGCGGCATCCAGGTGGCGGCGGCGATTTCGACGCTGGTGGTTTCCATCTTCTACCTGATCCCGCAAATGGTCGGCGCCGGGGCTCTAGTGAAGCCGCTGCTTGGCCTGCCGCACTGGGCGGGCGTGGTGATTGTCGGCATCGTTGTGCTGATGATCGTGGTGACGGCCGGGATGGTCAGCACGACGTGGGTGCAGTTCATCAAGGGTTCGCTGCTGGTGATATTCTGCGCTGTGCTGACGGTCGCGATCCTGGCGCGGGGCTTTCGTGTCACGGCGACGCGCGATCAGATGACACCCGTGACCGCGACGGTGCCGAGCAACGACGTTCCGCGCGGCGGGCAGGTGGTCTCGGTCCCAGGCGGAGGCGATAGCACCGGCCCGCTCGGGCCGATGGAATTCCTCAGCAAGATCAACGACGTGCATGTCGTGCAGTGGACCCTCAAGCCCGACCCGATCAACAAGGACGCGAAGGTCTTCACACCGGTCGAGCATGAGGGCCGCGAACTGATGCAGGCGGGCGGATCGCCCTACTTCAAAGGCGTGCGCTCCCCGAAGTTGACCGACAAGCTCGACTTCATCTCCCTGATGCTGGCGCTGTTCGCCGGCACCGCGTCACTGCCGCACATTCTCATTCGCTACTACACGGTGAAAGACGCCGCCGCCGCGCGTAAAAGCACCGTCGTCGGCATTGCCGCCATCGGCTTCTTCTACATGCTTACGCTCTTCCTCGGTCTGGGCGCGATGACCAGCGGGATGCTCGACCCGACAGACAGCAACATGTCCGCTCCGCTGCTGGCCAAAACCTTCGGCGAGCTTCCTTTTGCCATCATTTCCGCGATCGCCTTCACCACCGTCCTCGGCACCGTGAGCGGTCTGATCATGGCCGCCAGCGGCGCGGTCGCGCACGATTTGATGGAGAACGTCTTCAAGCATCACCCCAACGAAAACGCCAAGGTCGGCGCCGCCAAGTGGACCGCCATCGTCGTCGGCATCATCGCGATGGGATTGGGCGTGCTCTTCAAGGATTTCAACGCGGCGTTTTTGGTCGCCTGGGCGTTCAACGTCGCCGCCAGCGCGAATCTTCCCGCGCTGGTGATGCTGCTTTTCTGGCCGAGGACAACCAAGACCGGGATCACGGCGGCGGTGTGGGTCGGCATGCTCTCGTCGCTCGCCTGGCTTCTCTTAAGCGGGCCGGCGTATACGAACATCTATAAGGCCGACCCGACGCACGCGATCGCGCCGTTCAGTCAGCCGGGGCTGGTGACGATCCCGCTGGGGTTTGTTGTGCTGATCGTCGTCTCGTTGATGACGCGACCCAGTTCCCTCTCCCCGGTACCCCGGGGAGAGGGTTAGGGAGAGGGACGAGAGACGCAGATCGACTACTCGCGCTCATTGGTTTTTTCGCGCACAGTGCCCCTCTCCCCCGCCCTCTCCCCGGATTACCGGGGAGAGGGAGTAGACGTCTCCACTACCCCGCGCCGCTGCGACCAGCCAGCAGACAATCGCCCAGACCAACCCCGCCGTCCAACCCGCCAGGACGTCAGTTGGATAATGCACGCCCATGTACACCCGGCTCACGCCGACGAGGAACGTCACCAGCAGCGCCACCGCGATGAAGTAGAGCTTCACGATCATTTCCTCGGCGAACCGCGCCAGCAAGGATCCAAGCGTCAGGTATACCACCGCCGACAGCATCGAATGGCCGCTGGGAAAGCTGGAGGTGAAGACTTCAGAGAGATGCGGCACCACTTCCGGCCGCTGGCGATCGACCAGGTATTTCAGCAGGCTGCTGAGGATGAATCCGGTCAAGGTTGCGATGATGACCAGCCACATCGCGTGATACTTGCGGACCATCAGCAGGTAGCCGATGACGGCAAGCGTCACGAGCGTCAGCACGGCCATCCCACCTAAAGCCGTCATGTCGCGCCCGGCTTCGCGGATCCAGCGTGGGCCGATCGGTGTCGCGGGATCGTTCGGCTGGCGCAGCGTCCGGATTGCCCACTCGTCAAAGCGCTGCGTGCCGCCTTCTTTCACTTCGTCGGTCAGTTTGATGAACGCCAGCGTCCCCGCGACGACGATCAGCACGGCAGTCAGCACGATCGCGCCGTGCCCGCCGAGCCACTTGAGGAAGTTGCGAACCGACGTGGAGAGCATTCAGGAGGGCGTCCTGGAATACACGCAGGTGCTCCGGAGGTTCCCGTGATGATCGCGCTCGTCGTTGCGAAGAATTCCTTCCAGATCATACCCCGCCCGGACCGCGACGCCCCGGCTGCGATGGTTCTGTTCGTCGCAGCGAATTTCGACCCGAGCGACGTTCAGCGTCTCAAGCGCAAATGTCGTCAGGGCCGCCACCGCTTCGGTCATGAGCCCTTTCCCACTGTACGGCGTGCGCAGCCAATAACCGATTTCAATTTTCGGGACCTTCCAGGCCAGCCTGGGCATCCCGCACGTCCCGACGCACGTATCACTCCCTTTCAGATAGAGGGAAAAGTCCAGCGCCTCGCGCGTGAGAAACCGGGCGGCCGCACGCCGGCACCATTGCTCGGTGTTCGCTACATCCGGCGTCGGATCGGCCCAGGGCATCCACCGCGCCAGCTCCGCGGCGGAGTCGCGCACCGCGGCATTGACGCGCTCGCCATCGCGCGGGCGCGGCATGCGCAACAGCAGCCGCTCGGTCGTCAGCTCGGCTGGAATCTCCAACAAAATCGGGTCCATGACTCACCTCATCTTCGCGATATCAATAGAATGTATCAGCTCATGCGCCGCCAGCTTGCACAGCTTCCTTTGCACACAGGCTCCGCCCCGCCCTGGCTCTTCCAGCGCATGTGGAAACTGGCCGGCGCGATCACCATGGCCGTCGTCGATGAGTACGGCCCCTCTGAGATGCTGCGGCGGCTCTCCGATCCGTGGTGGTTCCAGGCTTTCGGCTGCGTGCTGGGGTTCGACTGGCATTCCTCCGGCGTTACGACCGTCACCTGCGGCGCGCTCAAGCAGGCATATCAACATTTCGGCGACGACCTGGGCATCCATGTCGCCGGCGGCAAGGGCGCCACCAGCCGCAAGACGCCGCGCGAGATTGAAGTCACCGCCGACCGCCTCGCTCTCACCGGCGGAGAACAACTCATCTTCGCCTCGAAGATGAGCGCCAAGGTGGACTCGGCAGCGGTGCAGGATGGGTATGACCTGTATCATCACAGTTTCTTCTTCAACGGCTCCGGTCAATGGTGCGTCGTCCAGCAGGGGATGAGCGACGCGAGCAAATCCGCGCGTCGATATCACTGGCTGGGTGAATCGGTCCGCGATTTCGTCTGCGAGCCGCATCATGGGATCGACGATCTCTCAGACCCGGTAGCCCGCGGACAACGTCCGCCCGGTCCGCATGAGCAGCTTCTCCTGAACATGGTCGCTTCCGAAGCCGATGCGAACCGCAAATCCAGCGTCGATCTCATCGGATGGAACCCCGACAAGCTCCTCTTCGAGCTGCGCCGCTGCACCGAAGGGCCGACGCTCTTCGCCCCGGCTCATCACGAGGTCCTGCCCGAGGACGTGAACGTCGATCGCCTCGAGCGCATCGTCCGCAGCGCCCACGAGCAGCAGCCTGCTGATTTCACCGCCCTGCTCGGCGCGCAGGGCGTGGGGGCGGCCACCGTGCGGGCGCTCTCACTTTTGGCCGAGCTCATTTACGATGCGCCGGCGTCGCATCGCGATCCTGCCACCTCGTCCACGCTTCCGCCGGTGCTCAAGGATCGCGCCTGGGCAGACTACAGCTACGCGCATGGCGGCAAGGACGGCACGCCCCATCCCGTCGATCGCGACACGTATGATCGCAGCATCGCGGTACTGACCGATGCGGTGCGCAAATCACGAGTCGGCGAAACCGAGAAGACCGACGCGCTGAAGCGCCTGGCTCGACTTGGCTGAGATGCGAATACAAACCTTCTTTGGCTCCGCTTGACTTGCTACGCGAGTTAGGTATTATTTAGGTGCGGCGACGTGAGCGGACTTCAGCTCAGTTTGGGATGCAGCAAAATGTAGCGGAATGCCGCAGCGCCGGTGCGCTTATCGCCCTAAATGATTTTAAAATAAAGACTTACATCAGACAAATCCGGGCTGCCTGCTGCATTGGTGAGTCGGCGCGCCATAGCCTTCACACTTCCCGATCAACCGCCGACGCGATCCGCTTGATCGTTCCCATCATCTCGGCGAATTGCCTGGGTGTGAGCGACTGTGCGCCATCGGTCATGGCGTGCTCGGGATCGCCGTGGACTTCGATGATCAGCCCATCCGCTCCGCAGGCGACCGCCGCCCGACACATGCTGTCCACCAGATGGGCCTTGCCGGTGCCGTGGCTGGGATCGACCACCACCGGCAGATGGCTCCGGCGGTGCAGCTCCGGCACGATCGCCAGCGGCAGCGTGTTGCGGACGTAATCCTCAAACGTGCGAATCCCCCGCTCGCACAGCATGACCTGCTGGTTCCCGCGGGCCATGATGTACTCGGCGGCGAGCAGAAATTCTTCCATTGTCGCGCTCAGGCCGCGCTTGAGCAGCACCGGCTTGGTCGTCTCGCCGACCTTGGAGAGCAGGTTGTAATTCTGCATATTGCGAGCGCCGATTTGCAGGACATCGGCGTATTCGACGCAGGCGGGGATCTGCTCGATGCTCATGACCTCGGTGACGATCGCCAGGCCGGTTTTATCGCGCGCCTCGGCAAGATATTTCAGTCCTTCCTCGGCCAAACCCTGGAACGCGTAAGGGGAGGTTCGCGGCTTGAACGCCCCGCCGCGCAGGCCGACGGCGCCGGCTTCCTTCACGGCCGCCGCGACGTCGAGCAGCTTGGCGCGGTCTTCCACGCTGCAAGGCCCGGCGATCACGCCGATCTTCCTGCCACCGATCGAACCGGCCTTGCCGATGGGCACGACCGTGGGCTCCTTCTTCATCTCCACCGACGCCATCTTGTACGGCGCCAGGATCGGGACGACGCGATCGACGCCCTCCACCGTCTCAAAGCGTGAGCGGTCCTTCTGCCGGTCATCGCCGATCACGGCCACCACGGTTCGTTCCGTCCCGACGATCACGTGATCTTTGAGTCCCATTTCGCGCACCAGTTTGACGACATGCTCCACCTGAGCGGGGCTGGAGCCGAGTTTCATGATCACGATCATGGAGGCCTCCTGAGGCTGAACGAATCGCTCAAACAAAAAAACCTCAGGACAGGCGTCCTGAGGTCCGTTAGCTTCAAAATACTTGGGCGGCTCAGAACGCGAAGTTGGGGGACGGATAAAAATATCCGCCGAACCAAAAGCCGAACTTCGCGTACCGCTTGCTCATCGACGTTAGATATAACATAGCCCGGGCATGTGTCAAACCCGCCGGTTCGAGAGTAAACTTAGGTGGATTATTCCGGGGCGTAGCTCAGCTTGGTAGAGCGCTTGGTTTGGGACCAAGAGGCCGCAGGTTCGAATCCTGTCGCCCCGACTTTCACAGCAGTTGCCCAGCGTTGAATTTCTTCCCCGACCACGCATCGACTGGTTAGAATCTTTTCCATCGGCCGGCTCAGGGATCGGCCGCATCTCTTGGGCGGAGGGTAGCGATGCGGAAAACTCAACGGGCGTGGCGCCGCGCGGCGCTAACGGTGGCGGCATCGATCCTGGCCAGCGCGGCGGCAAACGGCGCCACCATTCCCTGGACCAACAGCGGCGGCGGGAGCTTTGGCGTCCCGGGGAACTGGAACAGCGGCGCAGGACCCGTCCCCACCACGCCCGATACCGCTCAATTTAATATCGGCAACACCTACAACGTCGCGCTCAACATCAGCCCCACCAACACGGCGGTTAGCGTCGGCGGGAGCAACGTGACGCTGACGAACAGCGCCGCCGGGCGGACCTACACCGTCAGTGGCGCCCTGACCACCACCAGTGGCAGCCTGACCCTCAACGCCGCCCAACCCATCGCATTCACCGCCGGCAGTGCCACGCTCAACGCCAACACCGACATCGATGCCGGCAGCGATTTGAATGTCGGCGCGCTCGCCATCGGGAGCACCACGACCGCGACCACGACGATAGACGGCAGCGGCTCGACGCTGACCGCGACCGGGACGACCAGCATCGGCAACGCCGGCGGCGGAAACGGATCGCTGATCCTTCAGAACGGCGCGCTGGGAACCTTCGGATTAATGCTCCTCTCGACCAGCCCCAGCGCCGGAGATGCGGGCATGACCGTCCAGAGCGGTGCGGACGTGAACGTCTCCTCCTCGGTCTCGATAGCACTCGGAGGCACGGCAGGACAATCCGGATCGCTCACGATCGACGGCACCGGCTCCACCATGACCCACTCCGCGGGAAACCTCAACATCGGCACCACCGCCAACAGCAGCGGCACCCTTATCGTCTCCAACTCCGGCGCCTATAGCCTCAGCGGAACGGTCAACGTCGGTTCCACCGGTTTAATCCTGCTGACCACAGGCGGGACGATCGGCAGCGGAAGCCTCAACATCGCGACGACCAGCGGAACCGGCTCGGGCGGTACGGTCACCATCGGCGGCAGCGGCGCGAGCTTCACCCAGGGCGGCGCATCAACGCTCACCATCGGCAACGCCACCAGCGGCAGCGGCACCCTTGTGCTCAACGGCAGCGGAATCTTCACCACCGGCACCGGCTTGACCACCGTCAATTCCACCGGCCTGATTGACATCAACACCAGCGGAACCTTCAACGCCAACGGCGACATCACACTCGCCGGCGGAACGCTCGATCGCGCCTCCAACGGGACGCTCAACTGGGCCGGCGGCAAAACCATGACGGTTTCTGCCGGCGGTGGTCTGCAGATCGGGGGTACCTACCAACTGCCCGGCTCAGCGATCGTCAACGTCTCCGGCGCGGGAGCGGAGGTCAATTGCTCCTTCCTGCTCGTGCAGTCCGGGAGCCAGCTCAACGCCTCCTCCGGCGGGTTTCTCAACCTCAACCAGTTGGTCGTCGGAGGCGCATCCAGCGGAAACGTCACCGTCGGCAGCGGCGGAAACCTCGCGGCCGCCGATGTAACCGTCGGCACTGGAGGGGTGCTCGATCTCACCGGTACCGGGGCGCTCGAGCTTCTGGGCGACATGCAGGTCGGCGGCGGAACGGTCAACGTGAGCTCGTCAGTCGGCTTCTTCTGGAACGCCCCGGGCGGCGCCATGACCATCAGCGCCGGGCAGTTCAATCAGACCGGCGTTTTCAGTGCGCCCGATGACGCCGTCATCAGCATTTACGGCCTGGGGGCGCAGCTCAATATCACCGGCAGCAGCTCCAAGCTTGATCTCCCACAAGGCGGGCAACTGACGGTGAGCAACCGCGGCGCGCTGACGACGGGCGGGCTGGTCATGAGTCAAGCCACGGCGGTCATCGAAGGACAAGGGACGACGCTCACTTCGACCGGGACCAATGCCTCTCCCTTCCCCAGCTCCCTGCTCGTCTCGACCCTGACCGTGCGCGACAACGCCACCGCGACATTCGCCGGCATCTTGAACGTCAGTAACGGCGCACTCCACGTCGAAAGCGGCGCCACGCTGGGTGCGAACACGGTCACGATGAGCTCCTCCGGTTCGATCGTGCTGGACAACGCGACCTTCAACCTGGGCGCGAGCATCCCCGCGCCGGTGGGCCCGCCGACCACCGTCGGAGCCTTCACTTTCGTCTCGGGAACGCTCAACGTTCTCGGCGACGTGACCATCGCCAACAACGAATTCCTCCAGGGGCTTTCGACGCTCCCGGCGTCGCGCAACCTTTCCGTCGGCGGGACACTCAACATCGGCACGGGCTTTGGCCTCTCGCTGGCAGGCGGAACGCTCACCGTCGGCGCCCTCAACCCCAGCGGGTCCTTCAGCTTCACCAGCGGCACTTTGGGAATTACTGGCGCGGGCGGGCTCACCGTCGGCAGCAGCGGGCCGCTCGGATCGGCCGTCGCAATCGGAGCCGGACAGACCCTCAACGTCAGCAACACCACCACGATCAACGCGGCCGCGGGTGTTATCCTCAACACCGGCGGGACCTTCGGCGGAACGGGCGGGATCTCCAGCTCCGGCGCCATCACTATGGCCGGTGGGTTGATCGCCGGTACCGGCACCATCACCAGCAACAACCTCCTCAGCGGCTACGGAACCATCATCAAGAACCTCACCAACGCCGGCACCGTTACCGCCAAGAGCGGCAGCCTCCTCATCGGGGGCGTCGGCACCACCGTCACCAACACCGGGCTGCTCCAGAACAACCCCGGCGCGAACCTCTTCGTGCAGTCGAGCTTTCTGACCAACGGCGGAAACGTCACCGTCAACGCCGGCGGGTCGGTCATCTTCGACGCCAGCCTCTCGTTCACCAGTAGTAAAACGCTCGCGATGCGCGGCGGAATCCTGGGCACTCCGACACTCACCAACTTCGCCGGCGGAACAGTCAACGGCTACGGTCAACTCACCGGCAACCTGACCAACAGCGGCAGCGTCGATTTCTACAACTCCATGACGATCGAGGGAAACCTGACCAACAACGTCGGCGGGACCATGCTCGTCCGCAACGCCCAGACCCTCATCACCGGATCGAGCACAAACAACGGGACGATCACCATCGGCAGCGGCGGGACGATCGTCTTCATGGGCGGCTTGATCGGCAATCCCCCCTCGAGCAGCGTCATCGATCCCGGCGGGGAGATGCTCAGCAACTTCGTGCGGCAGCAGTCGGTGACCATTGGCGGCACGCTCGGCTCGCCCGGCCTGGTGACCATCCGCAAGTCAACCGAAGGCGCCGACACCAGCGTCGTGAACACCCTCAGCATCGCCGGCGGCGCTACGCCTCTGGGACGCTGGAACCTCCAGGACAACAAGCTGATCGCGCACAGCACCCCGGCCGGAACGTGGAACGGATCCGCCTACACCGACATGACCGCCCTGATCGCCTCAGGCCGCAACGGGAACACAGCGCCACTATGGGATGGCAACGGCATCGTCACCGCGCAGACAACGGCCATCGCCACCGACTATCACAGCATCGGCGTCGCCCGCGCCTCCGACATTCGCCCCAATACCGCCAGCGTCACCGAAACCTGGGCCGGCCAGACCATCACCGGCAACGACACGTTGGTGATGTACACCTACGGCGGCGATGCGACCCTCGATGGGAAGCTCAACATTCTCGATTACGTCCGCATCGACCAGGGACTGGCCGCCGGCCTCACTGGATGGAGCAATGGCGACTTCAATTACGACGGGAAGATCAACATCCTGGATTACGCTCCGATCATCGACTCGAACATCGGCACCCAGGGCCCGGCGTTCCCGACGACGGGGGGTTTGCAATCCGTCGCCGCGGTCCCGGAACCCGCGGCGCTTGCCGCATTCGTTGCAATTCCCCTGCTCGCGCGACGCCGGCCGCGGCAGGGCTGCGTCATCGTGCCGTCAACGTGATCGACTCCTTCACCCTCGGGTGACGCATGGCACAAAGCAGGTGGATGATGGCGAAGCCACTGCCGCTACGACTGGTTCTGAACGAATCGGCTTGCGACGCGATTACAACGGACGCTATGCTGAGAGGTGCTGAGAGTAGAGAGAGTCGATCGGAGGTTGTCTGTTGCCTCGGTCACGTCGCCGCGCCGTTGCTTTGGTCCTGGGCCTGCTTGCGCTATGCGTGAACGTCCGCGTCACTCGCGCGGGCGACGCTCGCACGCCGCTGATCTTCTGGGGGCATCCCACCCTCGGCGATGAGGTCTACACCCTCATCCACCAGTTCGAGCTGAAGAATCCGCAATACAAAGTGATCATGGGATCGGCGGTGGCGCAGGACATCACCGGCGATGCGCAGCGGCTGCTCAGCGCCATCGCGGGCGGCGTGCCGCCAGATGTGGTCTTCTTCGATCGCTTCGCCATCGGCGAATGGGCCGGCCGCGGCGCGCTGACGGATCTGGCGCCGTATCTCGAGAAGCAGGATGCGAACGATCCGTATCGGATCGACGTCTCGCAGTATTACCCCTGGGCGATGGAGGAGGCGAGCTATAAGCCGCCGGGGACGTCAGGCAAATCGGGCGTCTATGGCATCCCGACTGAAGCTGACGTGCGGATCTTCTATGCGAATTCCAACCTGCTTCGCCAGGCAGGATACGTTGAGCCCAATGGTGAGCCGCGCTTGCCGAAGAACTGGGACGAGCTGCGCGAGTACAGCAGAAAGCTCACGCGCTACAAGACGCCCGGCGATCCAAAGTCTCCCATCGTGCGCCTGGGATTCGCGCCGCGCACGGGGAACAGCTGGCTTTATCTCTACGCGTGGCAAGCCGGCGGTGAGTTTCTCTCGCCCGATCGCACGCGCTGCACCATGGACACGCCCGAGGTCGTCCGCGCCCTGCGCTGGATGACCGATGTGTACGACGACCTGGGCGGGTACGGGCAGGTCACCGGCTTCGAGCAGGGATTTCAGGGCGGCGCGATGGACCCGTTCGTCCAGGACATGGTCGCGATGAAAACCGATGGCACGCCCTACATGGAGCGAATCGCCTGGTGGCGGCCGGACATGGATTTCGTCGTCTGTCCCCCGCCCATGCCGCCCGATCGGATGGACAAGGGGCCGGTCTCCTGGTCGGGCGGATTCGCGCTGGTGATCCCGACGACCGCCCACCAAAAAGACGCGGCGTTCAAGTTCATTCAATACATGTATAGCTGGGAGGCGATCCAGCTCATGGAGCGGGGGAAAAAAGAGCAGCTCAACAGCCAGGGCAAGATGTATCTGCCCAAGGGGTTGGCCAATCGCGTGATCTATGAGCGGCTGGTGCAGCAGTACATCACGGACGATCCCGAAGTCCCGCCGCGCATTCGGCAGGCGTATGAAGTCGTCAAGGAGCTGATGCCCAGGACGCGCATCCGCCCGGTCACGCCGGTCGGTCAGCTTTTATGGAATCAGCACGTTCGCGGGACCGACAACGCGCTCAACCACGTCTTCGCCAAGGAGGCGAAAGCGAGCGGGAAGGATGAGATTCAGCTTGCCCTGTCAGACGCGGTGCCGGCGGTGCAGCGGCAACTGGATGACCTGCTCGCGCCTCCGCCGCCGTGGGTCGTGAGCTGGACGCCCTATTTTGTCGCGTACTTCGTCGTCATCCTCGCTCCCTTTGCGCTGATGGGGTGGGTCTATCGCCGGCGCAAACGCCTTTACGGCTATCGCGCCCGTGAAGTCGGTTCAGCCCTGATGTTCACTGGCCCTTGGACCCTTGGGATGACCATCTTCATCGCCGGGCCGATCCTCTTCAGCATCCTCTTCAGCTTCACGCGCTACGACGTCCTCTCGCCGGCCCGCTACGTGGGGCTGGACAACTTCCGGCGAATCTTCGCCGACAAGCTTTTCTATACCAGCGCCTGGGACACCTTCTACATGCTGATCCGCGTGCCGCTGAGCATGACGGTGAGCCTGATCATCGCCCTGCTGCTGAACCGCTCGATCCGCGCCGTCGGTTTCTATCGCACCGCCTTCTATCTGCCGGCGGTCATGCCGCTGGTCGCTTCGAGTTTGCTCTGGATGTGGGTCTTCAATCCCAGCTTCGGCGTGCTCAACTCGATGCTCCACTGGCTCTATTCGACCGCTCCGCTGCAGTGGCTCCAGCACTTGCTCAACGTGCGCTTCACCGCGCCACTGTGGCTACAGGATGCCAACTGGAGCAAGCCGGCGTTGATCATCATGAACCTCTGGAGCGCCGGCGGCGGGATGATCATCTGGCTGGCTGGCTTGCAGTCGATCCCGCAGCAGCTCTACGAAGCCGCCGCCATCGACGGCGCCAACCCCTGGCGGCGGTTCTGGAACGTGACGGTCCCGATGCTCAGCCCCTACATCCTCTTCAACACCATCATCGGCGTGATCGGCACCATGCAGATTTTCCAGGAAGCGTTCATCATGACGCATGACGGAAAACCTGCCGACTCCACGCTCTTCTACGCATACAACCTCTTCCAGCAGGCGTTTCAGTATTTCAAGATCGGTTATGCCAGCGCGATGGCGTGGATCCTGTTCGTCTGCATTTTGTCCCTGACGCTGCTGCAGCTGTGGTTGAGCAAGCGGTGGGTTCATTATGACCGCACCTGAGGTTCGATGACGCAAACGACGACCGAGAACGAAAGATGGAATAGCCCGCGGTCAACGACCGCGCGGGCGTTGCCGGCGGGCTATCCTCAATCGACCCTTCTCCCTTCCCGTCTTTCCCGGATCTTCCATCGCATCCTCGGACGATGCTGGATCCATCTCCTGCTCCTCTCCCTGATCGGACTCTTCCTCTTCCCCTTCGCCTACATGGTCGCGACGAGCTTGAAAACGGATGAGGAGCTGACCGAAACCGACTGGCTCCCGGCCATCCCGCAGTTTCAACCGCAATCCCCGCGCATCCGCCCCGCCGAAGCGATCGTCAAGCCCGCGGAGGCGACGCAGGAGCGCTGGGATGCGGCGTTGCCCGAGCTGCGCCGCATCACCCGCGCCGCGGTCGATGCAACGGCGCTCCCCAAGGGGGCCGAGAGCGTCAACGCCGACAACTACCGCGCCGCCACGACTGAATTTCTCCTTACCCGGCTCATACCGCGGATGAACGCGGATCTCTGGAGCGGCAACCTGCCGGCGATCGTGGAGGCGTACCAATCGGGATTGACGCCGGCGGTCATCGCCGACGCGCTCGACAATCGCCTGGCGCGCTTCGAGCTGCGCGGCCTCCAGCTCCGCACGCTCGACGGCGTCGTTCACACGATCACCGCCGGGAAGGACATCGCTTCCACCTGGAAAATCGAATCCAGCCACGCGCAATTCGTCGAAGCGAAGAACTCGGCGATCGTCAAATACTGGTTTGATTCGGGCTCATCGTCGCCGATCAGCTTGAGCTGCGCCTTTGATTTCCCGGCCGATCCCTCTCAACTGCACAAGCTGATTCTCGCGATCAAGCCGGACGATTCCTGGCACAAGGTGACGGCCACGCTCGAGCTGGGCGGTTTGCGGTGGTATTCGCAGAAGATCAAATACCTTGGCACGACGCGCAACCAGAGCTTGATCTTTCAGCCGCCCAGCTTCGATGACACGACCGATCGTCAGCGGATCTGGGTTCCGTTGCGTGCTGGATCGGGATCGCCGACGTCTGACCCCAGGCGCGCGGTGCTGCGCATCAACATCACCCCCAGTTCGACCGCCGGCGCGATCTGGGGAAAAGTCCGGCAGAACTATGACCGTGTCTTCGAGTCAATCCCGTTCTGGCGATACGTCGGCAACAGCTTGATGGTGGTGATCCTGGCGACGCTGGGCACCCTCTTCTCCAGCACGTTCGTCGCCTACGCCTTCGCCCGGCTGCATTGGCCGGGACGGACTGTGGCGTTTGCGATCCTGCTCTCGACGATGATGCTCCCGGCACAGGTGACGATGATCCCGTCGTTCCTCGTCTGGAAATCCGCCAACCTTTACAACACGCTCTGCCCCCTCTGGCTGCCGGCGTGGTTCGGGACGGCGTTTTTCATTTTCCTGATGACTCAGCACATGCGGACGCTTCCGCGCGAGCTGGAAGAAGCCGCCCGCATCGACGGCGCGGGCGTCCTGCGAACCTGGGCGCAAATCATCCTCCCCGAGACGCGCCCCGCCCTCGCCGCCATCGCCATCATGGTTTTCATGGCGAGCTGGAACGACTTCATGACGCCGCTGGTCTACCTGCGCGACCAGTCCAAGTTCCCGCTGAGCCTGGGTCTGTACGGCCTGCGCCTCGACGCACCTGAGGGCGGCATCGACTGGACGCGCATCATGGCCGGCAACGTCATGATGACGGCGCCGGTGGTCTTTGTTTTCTTCCTCTTCCAGCGCTACTTCATCCAGGGGATGACGATGAGCGGAATGAAGGGGTAAGCAGCGCGATCGCCTGCTGATCGAGATCGCGCAGGCGGTTGAGCAGATCGATCTCCTTCTGCCGCACATCGGGCGTCCACTTGGTCATCGCATCGGGCTGATAGAACGCCGGGAAGAGTTCGCCGTCGTGAATGACTTGGCCGGTGATCTCTCCCATCTGCTGGTAGATCGCGGCGGCTTTCTGAACCGCGGCTGCGGATTCGGGGAAATGTTCTGCGAGGGAGCGTAAATACGGCGCCGCTTTCTGTCGGGCATCATGCAGGCTGATGTAAGTCCAGTAGCTGGCGTGCAGTAACGCCTTCTGCTGGTCGAACGTCAGTTGATCGGCGCGATTGAGCAGCGTGGTCCAGCGATCGTACGCCTCGGGGCCGTAGTAGTAGGCACCCTCGCCGCCGGAGCGCTTGTTGCGATCGGCCGGATGCGACCAGCGCGATACGCCCTCAGCGATGCCAATGCCTGCCGACTCCGCCGCCGACGGAACCTTGGTGCGCTCGTCAAAGAACGCGAACAAGCCCCGGCAGTCGGTGATATCAACCGAGCCTTCCTTCCCCGCCCAGTAATCACGAATCAGCAGCTTCGATCCCTCATACCCGTACGCGATTCCCATATCCCATGCCTTGAAGTAACCCAGCACCGGCAGGCCCGCATCGATGCTGGCGGTCACCTGGTCGAGCAGATCCGACATGTCGTTGGGATCTTCAACCGTTCCCTTCAGGCGGACTTCATAGCGCACCGTCCAGCCGATCGAGCGGTTGGTCAGATCCGTCCAGGGCGACATCTCTCCGACGGGCGAGGAGGGACATCCAGCGGTCATTTCATCGTTCGCCCACCAGCGCACGCGAAACGCGAGGCCGCTGTCGCCGAACAGGCGAACGTAATCGTGCGGCGGGCCGATCACCTTCAGCACATGCGCCAGCGCGGCGAGGTAGGTGCAGTCGCTCCCACACCACGCCAACGGCGCGACGCCTTCGATCTCCACCCTGCCGTTCTCGCGTTTGACGTTCCCGCGCTGACCGGCGTTGAGATGCGCGACCAACTCGCGCCAACTGCCGAAGCCCTGCTCGCGCGCCACCGCCAGTTGCGCTTCGAACAGCCGTGCACTCGCCGTGGTCGCGCGCATCTCGCGCAGGCGATCCTTCGCCAGCTTGCGCAGATACTCCGCCGATGGATTGGCGGGCAGCTTGTTGGACGGGGAAGAACCGGAACCGGATGTCGGCTCGCTCATGACAGACCTTCTTTCCTTCGGATCCGCGTTTTGCGAATCCATCTGCCCAGCGTCCGCGATTCCGGGCAGGAAAGAGGGTTATGTGATTGTATTAATGAGCGGGTTCAACCCTTCACGCGGACCGTCGGCCGCTCAGTCGGCACGTCCAAAGCATATCACAGGGTCGATTCGCGCCAAGTCTTGATTTCAAGCGTCAATCGGGCGAAACCTTCGGCATGAACCTTGGCGCCGCCGTGCTGCTGGTCGTTGTGTCGCTGGTCTCAATCGCAATGGCGCAGACGACGCCGAGGCGAAGCTCATTCAACGCCGACTGGCGCTTCCGAAAGAACGATCCGCCCGAAGCCGAGGGAAAGCTCTCCTATTCCAACGCCAAGCCGTGGATGCTGCCCACGACGACTCGGCCCTCGGGAAATCTCGGCGACGATGTCTCCTTCACCAAGCCGGACTTCGACGACAGCGAGTGGCGAAAGCTGAATCTCCCACACGACTGGGGCATCGAGGGCCCGTTCAAGCAGGAACTCCCCGGCGAGACCGGAAAACTCCCCTGGCCAGGGATTGGCTGGTACCGAAAGCATTTCAAGCTCGAGTCGGGCGATGCAGAAAAGAGAATCTCGCTCGAAATCGACGGCGCGATGTCGTACGCGAATGTCTGGCTGAATGGCCATTACGTCGGCGGCTGGCCGTATGGGTATGCGTCATGGAGCGTCGATCTCACGCCGCATCTCAAGCTCGACGGCGAGAACGTGCTGGCGATTCGTCTCGACAATCCGCCCGACTCGTCGCGCTGGTATCCGGGCGGCGGGATCTATCGCAATGTCTGGCTGACGAAAACCACGGCGGTGCATGTTGCGAACTGGGGCACTTACATCACCACGCCCCAGGTGAGCAAAGACGCCGCGACAATTGACGTTCGCGCGACGATCCAGAACGATTCGAAAGCCGACGCCAAGGTGAAGGTCACGACCGCGATTTTCCGAACCGGGACTGGTCCAGCAGAGGCGGTCGGCTCTGTGAGCATGAATGGCGTCCTGATCCCCGCCGGCAAGACCGAAACAACGCACGGGCAGATCAAGCTCTCCAGTCCAATGCTCTGGAGCGTCGCGCATCCCGAGCTCTACACTGCCGTCACTCGCATCGAGCAGGATGACGTCGTCATCGACTTCTACCCGACGACCTTCGGCATCCGCGAAGTCCGATTCACCGCCGACAACGGCATGCTGATCAACGGCGAGCGCGTGCAGATCCAGGGCGTGTGCAATCACCACGACCTTGGCGCGCTCGGCAGCGCCATCAACACCCGCGCGCTCGAGCGGCAGCTCGAAATCCTCAAGGAAATGGGGTGTAACGCGATCCGCACCAGCCACGATCCGCCGGCTCCCGAACTGCTGGACCTCTGCGATCGCATGGGCTTCGTCGTCATGGACGAAGGTTTCGATTGCTGGGCGAAGCAAAAGAAGAAGAACGATTACCACGTCCTCTTTCCCGACTGGCACGAACTCGATTTCAGGGCGCTCATCCGCCGCGATCGAAACCATCCCTGCGTCGTTCTCTGGAGCATTGGCAACGAGATCGGCGAACAGGGCGATCCGTCGCATCACTATCTCGGAGCGGAGCTCTCAAAAATCGCGCACGAGGAAGACCCCGCCCGCCCCACCACCTCTGCGTGCAACAGCGGGCGCGCTGGGTATAACGGCTTCGGCAAGAACCTGGGCGTGTTCGGCGACAACTACGACAAGAACAACTACGCCAAATTCCGCGCCGCCAATCCCGATCAACCGATCGTCGGCAGCGAGACCTCATCCTGCGTCAGCTCGCGGGGCGAGTATTACTTTCCCGTCTCTGAGGACAAGTCTCAAGGCAGAGCGGATTTTCAAGTCAGCTCCTATGACCTCTACGCCCCACGCTGGGCGATGCCGCCGGATACGGAATTCAAGGAGCTGGATCAGAATCCATTCTGCGCCGGCGAATTTGTGTGGACCGGCTTCGACTACCTCGGCGAGCCGACGCCCTACAACGGCGACTCGACCAATCTCCTCAATTTCACCGACCCCGCCGAGAAAGCGAAGATGGCCGACGAGTTAAAGGCGCTCGGCAAGATGCACGTCCCCTCGCGCAGCAGCTACTTCGGTATCGTCGATCTCGCCGGCTTCAAGAAGGACCGCTTCTATCTCTACCAGGCGCGCTGGCGACCCGATTTTCCGATGGCCCACATCCTGCCGCACTGGAACTGGCCTGAGCGCGTCGGCGAGGTGACGCCGGTGCACGTTTACACCTCGGGCGACGAAGCCGAGCTCTTCCTCAATGACAAGTCGCTCGGCCGGAAGAAAATGGAGAAGGAAACCTATCGTCTTCGATGGGATGATGTGAAGTACGAGCCCGGCGAGCTGCGCGTGATCGCGTACAAGGCCGGCAAGGAGTGGGCGCAGGATACGGTCAAGACGACGGGACCGGCGGCGAAACTCCTGCTGAAGCCCGATCGCGAAAAAATCCACGCCGACGGCGCGGATCTCTCCTTCGTCACCGTCACCGTCGCCGACAAGGATGGCCTCCTCGTCCCGCGATCGAAGAATCCGATCGCCTTCGAGATCCAAGGCCCCGGCGAGATCGCCGCTGTCGACAATGGCGATGCCACCAGCTTTGAGCCGTTCCAAGCCAGGGAGCGCAAAGCCTACAACGGGCTGGCCCTGGTGATCATCCGCTCTAAATCAGGCGAAGCCGGCAAGATTTCGCTCAAGGCCACGTCCGACGGCCTGGAAACGGCTCAAACGACCATCGAGACAACCAAATAATTCGCCCGACCATGTCGCAAAACGCCGGCCACGGGTCTCTTATGTGCTGAGGACCCATGGACCAACCCCAATCCGCCCCAATCGTCGCCGACGCCGTGTTGATCGATCGCATTCGCGGCGGGGACGTGCAGGCGTATGGGGTCCTGGTGCAGCGCTATGAGCGCACCGTCCTCGGCTCAGTCCTGCCGATCGTCCGGGACATGCATGCAGCCCAGGACGTGGCGCAGGACGTCTTCGTCCAGTGCTATCAGAAGCTGCCGACGCTTCGGCTGACTTCGCGGTTTGGTTATTGGCTTCTCAAGGCTGCGCGAAGGCAGGCGCTTCGGGCATCAAGGCAGCGTCAACGTTCCGCCGCGACGCAGATGCGCGCCGCAGAAGCGGATCCGCCGAGCCAGTCGCCTCTTCTCGATGATGAGAAGGAGCACCTGCTCGACTGCGTCCGTCGCTTGCCGAAACACGAGCGGCTGATCGTCGCCCTGCGATTCTTTGACGGGCACAGCGTCAAGGAGATCGCCGCGATCACGCAGCGTCCCATCGGCACCGTCACCAAACAACTCTCGCGCGCGCTCACCCGCCTGCGCGACCAATTACAAGTGGAGAATGAACCATGTCCGCCACAGATGAACAAATCACCCGCGATCTAAACGATCTCGGCACCACATTGAAACAGCAACCCTCGCTCCGCGCTGAGGTGATGCGCGAGATCACGAAGCAAACGCTTCGACCTCGACGACACACACGTCGATGGGGCGCTCTGACGGCAATCGCCGCGTGTGCGGCGTTTGTGCTCGCCGTGCTGGTCTTCCGCGGCGGGGACCGCGCCAGCGACACCTTCGCCCGCGCCATCGATCGCGTCGCCAAGGCGCACACCTTCTCCTGCCGGCAGATTTCGCAGTCGGTGGACGAGAATGGAAAACTCGACATCCACGAAACGATCTACATGTTCAAGGAGCCCGATCGCTCCCGCCAGGAGTGGGTGACCGGACTGGATCGCAATGGCGAAATCACCATCACCGACTACACCGCCAAGCGCCGGCTCACCCTCCACCCCGACAAGAAAAACGCCGACATCCAGGACATGAGCGCCATGTACGAGGTGGACGACCAGACCGGCGAGCTTCTGCCCGCCTCGCTCGATACCGATAGCCGCGACCAGGTGATGAAGCTGACGGCTGAGTCGGTCAAGGACCTGGGGACCATGCAGCTCAACGGCAAGACGGTTCGCATGCTCCAATCGCGCGGCAAAAAGAGCGGATCGATCCGCACCGTTTACCTCGATCCGCAGAGCAATCTCCCCGTGCAGATCGTCATCGAATGGCCCCAGAACAAGCAGGCGAAGTGGACTTACGCCGACATCCAGATCGACCAGGGCCTGGATGACTCGCTCTTCAGCGTCGATGTGCCCAAAGGCTATGAGCTCTTCCGAGGCGGGCCTTATGTGCCGGCGGCGGAGCACTTCTCCAAGATGATGACCAAGATGCGCAACGTGAGCATGGCCTGCCTGATGTACGCCAACGATCACAACGGCGAATATCCCGCCGACCTCTCGCTGCTGAAGGGGCCGGAAATGAGCGAGAAGAAACTCCAGACGCTCTTGGCCGCCCCCGATCAATCCGATGGTCCGGCGGTGATCGTCTACCGCAAGCCGCCGAAGGATCCGAAGGATTTCGGCGGCACGATCGTGCTGTACGAAGCGCCCAGCTCCCGCCGGGATGAAAAAGTGTGCGCCGCCTTTCTCGATGGTCACGCGCAGGTGATGACGAAGGAGGAGTTTGAGAAGGCGATGCGAGACATGGAGGGCGGACGATAAGGTCGCCAGACGTCACCGGCCGCGTTCTGGCGAGCGATCTTCGCCGACGTGTTTTGATATGGCTCGAGGTCGCCCCGTGGCTTGGCCGGTCTCCTATTGCGAGTTTTTTACTCCCGGCCCGGCCAGGGTTTAGGCCTATCGATAGCAAGATCCTGGCCAAAAATAAGGACTTACGCCTCTTCCACGATCTCCCGCCCGGCGGCGGAAGTTGCAGCAACTTCCGCCCCGCGGCGAGCTGGGCGATGTGGGCCAGATGGGCCTTGCGCGGGCGGCCAAGTTCATTGGCCGCCCGCGCACGTTTCGCAACTTTCCGCCGACCAAAACACCTCAAAACAGCGCGAAATGTCTACCAAACATCTACGCCACATCTACCTTTTTTCGTCAAAAGCGCTTAACTCGCCCAGATTCACCGGCCTGTGCCGGAGATCGCTGTTTTCACTTCAATCGATATCAACGTTGCGTTCTATTTGGTCGCCAGCATTTCCGTCGGGATGGGCAGGACGATCAGGCTAAGCCGCTTCCCGTCCGTGAAGTGGCCGGACTGGATGAGCATCCTCGTGCTCGCCGGATCGAAAGTCGGATGGCAGTGATCGGGCTTCATCTTGTGATCGGTGCTCAGAAGCGTGCGCTGCCCGGTGGCGCGGTTGATGAGGTAGACGTTGCCCATGAAGGTGTCTCCCGCCGCCCATTTGCCGTCGGGAGAACCGTTGCAGTGCCAGAACCCGCCGTAGCTGTCTTTGCCGGCGGCGTTGACGCCCAGGTCATTGGGGTCGGGGTCGCGTTCTTCGATCTGGCCGATCAACTGCATGGCGTTGGTGCGCAGGTTGACCACCGCGATCCCGGTGGGCCTGACGCGCAGGCGCGCCTGGTGGCCGATCAGGTTGAACATCACTTCATCGCGTGTGACAACGGCTTCGTGGGTGACCCAATCGAGCGGGCCCTCTTCAAAGAGCGGGCGGTTGCCGGTGCCGTCCGCCTTCACCGTCCACATGCGCTGCGGCGCGTCGCCGCCGGTTTCCCAGCAATAGATGATTTCGCCCGGCACCCAGGGATTGGTCTGGACATGTCCGGTCTGGAACGGCGTATCGACGATGACCTTCATCTCGCCAGTTTGCAGGTTGAAGCTGCGCAGCCCGCCCGGGCCGGCGCCCATGCGCGCTCCCGGAGGTTTTTCCAGAACTTTCACATCCGGCGGGAGATGCTTTCCGACGTCGCCGCCCCGCATGCCCATGTAGGCGAACTGCTCATCGGCGTCGAGTGCAAACCCACCGACATCACGCATCCCCGCGGGGAGCGTGGCGCAGACGCGCTCATAGGACGACGCGGGTTTCATGTTCCCCGCCTCGCTATCCGCGAAGAGGCGAGCGAGGTCGAGCTCGATAATCTGGCGGACGGTGTTCGAAGGCTCGGAGGTCGCCGTGGTGGGAGTCTCTCCTCCGCCGCCCCTCCCTGTTTCGCGCAGGAAATAGAGCTTCATCGATTTCCGCGCGATGTTGAGCGAGCCGGTATTGTTCCCCGTTCCTTCGGTCAATTGAATGATGTCGCCGGTGGCTTCATTGACCGCGTACGCCTGCGAACCGGGCGCTCGGCCGCTGGAGCGGAAGATGATGTACTTGCCGTCGGCGGTCCACTGCGGGTGGGTTTGATAGATCTTGGCGTCGCTGGAATTACCGGCAGTGAGGACGCTCATCGCCACGCCGGTGACTGGGTCTGGCACGATCTTCTTCTCGGACGGGTAGCGCCGGCCGACCTGGGCGTTGGCGAGGAGAGGGAGGGCGAGGCAAGCGACAATGGCCAGCAGACGGTTCATACGCTGCCCTCGTGAGAACAATGACCAAGCCCCAATGTCCAATTAAGTCCCAAGCCCAATGACCAATTGGTGCTTGGGATTTGGTCATTGATTGGTCATTGGTGATTGGTCATTCACCTTTCGTGGTGATCAGTTCATCTTTCTCCGGATTCATCTCAACAGCAATGTTCGCGTATTCATCGAACAGCCCCTTGTTGTGCATCTGCAGCGCAAATGGCCCCTTCTGTCCGGCGGCAAGGTCTTTGAAGGTGAGGACCTCGACCGCCTTGGTGCCGGGGGGCTGCGCGACCGCCATGCGCGCGACGCCGGTGGCGGGATCGACCAGGATCTCCACCCGGCTCCACTGGTGCTCGTCGAACTTAGGATTCACCACGCGCTTGAAGTAATCCTTCCCGCCGTTGTTGTGCCCTTTGCGGTAGTCCCACGAGCCGCCATTGGGCACCTGGAACTGGATCCCGCCCAGCGCGTCGAGCGGTTTTTCGCCCTCTTTGGGCGCGGTGCAGAAAACAAGCACGCCCGCGCGATGGTCCTTGTTGCCGGCGACGTGGCGGACGTCAAAGACGATGCGATAGCGGTCGAAGGACTGGTTGGTGTAAATCACGCCGCGCGCGGCGCCTACGCTGGCGAGAATGTTGTCGCGGACGATCCAGGAGTCGGGCGGGATTTGTGTCCAGCCATCGAGCGTCTTGCCATCAAAGATGCGCGTCAAGCCCGGCGGGAGCGCGGCGGTCGGCGCGGGGATCGATGGTTGGGTGGTGGGATTGGTCTGGGCAAAGTTCTGGCTCGCAAGAAGCACCAGCGGGAGGAGCGCGGCGATCTTCATGGGACAGAGTATATCGTCGCGTTGGTCGATAGCACCGCGATCGCGTAGTGCGGGACAGTGACGCTGATCCGACCCGTGGAATCCGGGGTGATTGAGCGCGCGCCCGACACCTGGCCGGTCCCGTCAGCGTTCCAGAACCTGACGTTCAGGAGCTGGTTGGGCCGTAGTCCCGAGACGCTGACCGTCTTGTCGCCACGCAGGCGGTTGAGCACAAAGAGCGACGTTTGATCGTTCGTCCCCTTCAGCGCGGCGATCCAGACGTCTTCGATCTTCCCGTCGATCCTCATCGCGTGCCAGCCCGGCGCTGAGGCGTGGGTGAAGAGCCGGAGCAGGTGGTACCCCGGTTTGAGCGGGAAGCCATTCTGCACCGATCCGATCAGCCCATATCCCATCTTGCGGTCGTACCAGATCTCGTACCCATCCCACTGCGCAGTGCCGACAAAGCCGGCGTTGATCGCTTCGAGGAGAAAGATCCCGATCTCGAAGCTGGAGACCGGGACATCTGCCAGAGGCTTCCCGTCATCCGACTTGCCCGGCTCGATCTGCGGATTTTCGCGAAAGCCCTGGGCGCCGAATTCGGTGACGAACACGGGACGCCGCTGAGCTGGCGGCATGCTGCCGACGACCTGCGCGACGTCACGGATGTGACGCAGCATCTTGGTGATGTCCCAGTAGTCCCAGTAGGAGTGAATGGAATACCCGTCCAGGACCGGCGAGAGATCGCGTCCCAGAAACTTGAGCCAGCGCTCCCAATGCTCGCTGACCAGGTCTCCGCCGACGATTTGAACCTCGCCGCCCAGGCCTCGATCGCGCAGCGCTTTGTCGAAGGCGCGGTAGACGGCGGCGTAGCGCGCGGGAGAGCTGCCGTCGTCAGCTTCGTGCTCGTCGGGCTCGTTTTGAATCGTGGCGAAGTGGATGGCGGTCAGGCCATGCTTCTGCCGCAGCTGGGCAATCGCGTCCGCGAAGCGGCCGGCGACGTCCTCGGGATTTTTGTAGCGATCGGGGTCGTACCACAGCTGCAGCAGCACGCTCGCCCCCGCGTCCTGCGCGAGGCGGATCGTGCGGATCAGCGATTCGCGCATCCCGGGATGATTCTTTGCGATCGACTGATCGGTGTCCTGCTCCCACCAGCTGTTCAGGAAGAAAATCCGCACGAACTGCGGATGCAGTTGCTTCACCTTCGCTTCGAGATCGGCGAGCTGCTTCGGGTTGATCTCATCGGGCGTGTTGGGGAAGGCGTAGAGGTAGGGATTCATGCAGACGCCGAAGCCTACGAGGGGATGGCCGATGGGTCTGCTGGTGATGTTGAAGTCGGCGCGAGGGGCGGAGGCACAGCCACTCAGGAGGATGCCAAACAATGCCAGGCGTGCGACCTGCGTCATGCTGAGGTACTCCCAAGCACTTGGCTGACTTCGGCCAGATGCTTCGGAATACCTCAGCATGACGGGGGTTGGGAATCAACCCCTGTCGAGGGCATCCCAAATCCTGTCCTGCGTCGCATTGAACGTCGCCACCGGCGGTGTGGCGGGGTCGGGCCATTGCGCGATCGGCTGATCGAACTGGCCCAGTGGAATCCAATGCGCCGCCCCGCTGCCGAAGAGGACATTGATGCCGCTGCGATGGCGGGTGATGACGCGCGTCCGCCCGGCGGTCAGGTCCGCCAGGATCGCCTGGTTGTGAAAACGCTTGAGCCGGGGCATGACAAACGGCTGAAGCGCCAGGGGGATGTTCGCCAGGTCATCAGGGATCTGCTGCCCCGGCCGCAGCGCGTACCCGGCCTGGATGTTGGTCGCGGGCGTGACGTCCTTCGCGGGCCAGGGATTGTCGGGCGTGTTGAACATGAACTTGGCGTTGTTTTCTGATGGGCAATACAGGACGCGCGGCGGGGACTGGAGATGGTTCGCCTGCGTCATCAACCCGAAGAGCACCCAGTAACCGCCGGCCGTGGTGCTGAAGCACATGCTGTTGTACTGCTTCGACACCGTGCGATAGCCGATCGGCACTTCGTCGCCGTTGTTCATCGCATACAGGTGCAGGGCGTAGTAGACCTGGCGGAGGTTGGAGAGACACGCCGCGCGGTTGGCGGCCTCGCGCGCCTTGGCCAGCGTCGGGAGCAGGATGGCAATCAGCACGGCGATGATGCCGATCACCACCAGCAATTCGACCAGCGTGAATGCGCGGACCCGCCGCGTCATTGCAGGTACGCCGCCCCGGCGTCGGCGGTGATTTGTCCGATCACGGCTAACAGTTTCTGGAAATCGATCGGTTTGGCAAGATGCTGATCAAATCCCGCCTCGCGGCTGCGGCGGATGTCGTCCTCGCTCGCCAGCCCGCTCAGAGCGATCCCGCGGGCCGCGCCGTCGATCGCCTTGAGCCGCCGCATCAGGTCCAGCCCCGTTCCATCCGGCAGGCTGATGTCGCTGATCGCCAGGTCAAAAGGCTGTTGCGCCAGCTCGATGGCGTCGCGAATGCAGTTGGCGACCTGCACGCGATACCCCTGCCGCGTGAGCAGCCGTGACATCACCTGCGCCGTGTCGCGGTGATCCTCGACGAGCATGATGCGCAGCCCCCGCTCGCCCGGCGCGGGCGGCGGCTCTTGATGCTGGGTTTCCGTCGGACCGGGCGCGGCCCGCGCTCGCAGCGGCGTGGCGGGGACGACGGCGTTCTTCCCAATCCGCCGCGCTTCCGCCTGGGCGGGCGCGGGAATCGCCTTCAGCACCACCTCAAACGTCGATCCGCATCCCAGTCCCTCGCTATGCGCGTGGATCGCGCCCTGGTGGGCTTCGACAAGCCCCTGGCAGATGGCCAGTCCCAGGCCCAGCCCTTCGGGCGCGCCGGGGTCGAGCTGCGCGAAGGGGGCGAAGAGCTTCCCGCTGCGCGCGGGGTCGATGCCGATGCCGGTATCGCGCACGCTCACGGTGATCGTGCCGTCGTTGCTTGCGTTGATCGACCGCACGCGGATCGTCCCGCCCGCAGGCGTGAACTTGATCGCGTTTCTCAACAGGTTCCACAGCACCTGTCGCATGCGGATGGCATCGCCGCTGATCCAGTGCTGCTCCGCGTACAGGTCGCGGACCAGCGTCACGCCGCGCGCCTGCGCTTCGCCTTCCACCAGCGCCAGCGACTCTTCGATGACCTGGTGCAGGTCCAGCGGCGCGGGCTGGAGGCGGAGCTTGCCCTGCTCGATGCGGCTGACATCCAGCAGGTCCTCGACCAGGCGGGACTGGATCGTGATGTTGCGATGCATCATCTCCAGCGTCTTGCGCAGCGGCTCGGGAACATTTTGCAACAGCTCCGGATCGCTCAGCGCCGCCAGCACCGGCGTGAGCGGCGTGCGCAGCTCGTGGGAGAGGACCGCCAGGAAGCGGTCCTTCGCCTCGACGCGCAGACGCGATGACTGCTCCTCCGTCGCCAGGCGCATGCGCTCGCTCTCATTGCGGCGCAGGGCGGAGAGATCGAGGATGGCGGTGAGGAAGCACCGCCGTCGACCCACTCCCGGGAGCAGCGATTCGCGCGTGATCAGTTGGGCGGGGAAGATCCGCCCCTCGGCGGCCACCAGGGTGACTTCGCTCACCATGACGCGCGCGTTGGCGGCGCGCACCCGATGGTCCATGTACCTGGGCCAATCCTCAGGCGACACCACGTTGATGAACGGCGTGCCGACGATGTGGCTACGGTTGCGCTCGAGCATCCGGGCGGCGGTCTGGTTGATGTTCTCAATCAGCCCGCTCACGTCCAACGTCACATAACCGATGGGGGCGTAGTCGTAGAGCTCTGCGTAGAGATCGCGCGAGGCATCGAGCGTCGCCTGCGCTTCTTCAAAGCGCCTGCGGTTCTGGCTCGCCTCGTCGCGGAACGCCTCCATTGCGCGCAGCGCTTTTTGGAGACGATGCTGATCGGTAAGGTCAGCATGAAGCTTGCTCACGCGCGCGTCGAGCTTGCGCTTGGCCCGCCTCCGCCCCGGCGATTTTCGTGGTGTACCCTGACCCATCGTGCACCGTGCCCAGACAAACCGCCAACATAGCCCTCGCGAGGCAACCCCGCCACGGCGAATTTCATGCTGATGAGCCGGACGACGTGTCGTATCGACGATTTGCTTCGGCCACGTCAATAAGCACCAGGACCGCCCCATCAATGCGGTTCTCGACGTTTTTGTACGGTCGAACGCGCAGCAGGTAGGGGTTGCCGTTGCGGTCCTGGCAGTCCTGCTCCCTGATGCTGACCGAATCCACCGCCTCGGTGATCAGCCGCTCCAAGTCCGGACAATCGATGTTCGGCTTGATGTCCCCGATGGGCCGGCCGATGTCGGTCGGGATCAGGTTCAGGATTTTTTCCGCCATCGGGGTGAAGCGGCGGATTCGCAGGTCGTTGGTCACCATGACGATGGCGATCTGCACCGAGCCGAGGAGGTTGAGCAGGTCGCTGTTGACGCGGCTGAGCTCGTCGTTGCGACCAGACAGCTCCTCATTCACCGTGTTCAGCTCTTCGTTCGTGCTTTGCAGCTCTTCCTTCGCAGTGTCGAGCTCCTCGTTAGTGCTCTGAAGCTCCTCGTTGGCCGAGAGGATTTCCTCGTTGGCGGATTGCAGTTCCTCGTTGGCGGCTTCGAGGTCCTGGATCATCGATTGGAGATACTCGCGGCTGGCGGCCAGCTCGCGCTCCAGGCGCGCGACCTCCCCGCCGCTCTTATTGTTGACTTTGCCGCGCTTGGCAGGGGATTTATCCTTTCCCTTGCCGCGCCCCTTTGATGGCCTGGCCTGCGCGGATTCGAAAAGGACGAGGAAGAATCTTCCATCGCCTCGCGCTCCCAGCGGGATCACCTGCAGGTTCACCTCGATCGTGTCCCCATTATGCTTGACGCGAAGCCCGTGCTTGTGCGCCGGCGTGCCGGATTTCTTCACCTCCGCCAGCGCCGTGCGCAACCCGTACAGCAGCCCCTCGCGCGCCATCTTGAGCAGGTCGAGACTGGCATCCCCCGGCGCCGGCTCGAGAAACTCGCCGGTGTGGCCGCGAAACTGGATGATCCGCAGATCCTGATCCACCAGCACGCCCGGCGGGGAATAATGCGACAGCACCACGCGGTTGGCTTCGTTCTGCACTTCCGCCATCCCGCGCGGATCGTCCGCGGGCTCCTTCTTGACCGGCATCACGCCTCCCATGGGGACGTGGCCGCTGGGAAAATCCATCTCCGCTCGCGCCACGGTCGCTTTCTTCGTGTAAATCTTGTGCCGCTTCTCCACGATGTCGAACAAATCTGAGTGCGCCCCGATGGTCTCGGCGCTCCCGAGCATCAGGTAGCCGCCGGGCTTGAGCGCGTAGTGAAACACCGACATCAGCCGCCGCTGAAGCACCGGGCCGAGGTAGATCAGCACGTTGCGGCAGACGATGAGATCGAGCTTTGAGAAAGGCGGGTCGCGCGTCAGGTCCTGGCGCGCGAAGATGCACATGTCGCGCACCTGCTTGTTGATGCGGTAATGCCCGTCGATGCGGGTGAAGAATCGCCGCAGCCGGTCGGAAGAGAGATCCGCGCTGATGTTCTCCTGATACACCCCCGAGCGGGCGCGCTCGATCGCCGCCTCGCTCACATCGGTGGCGAAAATCTGCACCGACCGGTGCGGTGCATCTTCGCCGAGATGCTCCAGCAGCATGATGGCAATGGAATAAGCTTCCTCGCCGGTGGCGCATCCCGGCACCCAGATGCGCACGGGCGCGTCCGCGCGGATCGCGGCGTTGCCGCGGTCGGCGAAGACCCTGCTCGCCAGCATCTCGAACGATTCGGGATCGCGGAAGAAGCGCGTCACGTGGATCAGGATGTCCTGGTAGAGCCCGTGCACCTCCGTGGAATTCTCCTGCATGAAGCGCACGTACTGCTCGAGGGTCTCGAGCCTGTGCAGGACCATGCGGCGGTGGAGTCGGCGGCGGATGGTGGGAAGCTTGTAGTGGCTGAAATCGACGCCGGTCGCCTGTCGCAGCATCGCGAAGATGCGCGTCAGGTTCTTCAGATCCAGGTCCGCCGCCGCCACGTTCTCCGCCTCGCGCGCCTGCCCGATCGGGTCATCGGGCAGCGGATGGCGTGAGATGCGCACCAGCTCCTTCGCGATCTCCTCGGGCGCGAGCGTGAGATCGACGATGCCGGTGGCGATCGCGGAGCGCGGCATGCCGTCGTACTTGGCCGAGCGGGGATCCTGCGCGACGGTGATCCCCCCCGCCGCCTTGATCTCGCGCAGCCCTTCCGCCCCGTCCGATGCATTGCCCGAAAGGATCACCCCGATCGCGCGGCTCTGCCCGTACTCCGCCAGCGACCGGAAGAAATGATCCACCGGCATGTACTGCGTGCGATCGTGAGGCCGCGGCGCGAGCGTCAGCCGCCCGTCGATGATCTCCATCTGCACGTTGGGCGGGACGACGTAGACGTGCCCGGGCTCAACTTCCATCCCATCGCTCACCTGCACCACCGGCAGCGCCGTCGCGCCGCCTAGCAGTCCGGCCAGGAAACTTTCATGCCCGGGTGAGAGATGCTGCACCAGCACGATGGGGAAATCGACTTTCTCGGGAAAGGCGTGAAGCAGTTGCGAGCAGGCTTCCAGTCCGCCGGCGCTGGCGCCGATCCCGACAATGTGAAACGCCGGTGGCGCTGGCATCGTGACGATGGCTTCTTCCTGAACCACCTCCCCATCGCGACGTGCGGTGCGGGCGGGTTGGGGCTTTCGGGGACGTGGACGACGAAGGACCCGGGTGCGCTTGACGCCTCCGCTTCGTCGCCCGGAAGTCTTTTTAGCCATGATCTGCTGCGTTAGTCTAAGCCAAAGCCGGCCCGCCCGCGAACACCGATAAGCCCGCGTAGCACTTCCTTGTCGCTCTGTTGCCCGGCGCAGAGGAACGCTAGAGTACGCCGTGTGAAATTCCTCGTCACCGGCGGGACGGGCTTCATCGGGCAATGCGTGGTGCGAAATCTGCTCGCGCGCGGGATCGCAACCGTGGCGGCGGATTGCCCGCCCGATCCGCAGAGCCTCGCCGAATTCCGCAATGATCCCCGCTATGACGCCGTCTCCATGGACGTGAGCGACTTCCGCGACGTCATGTCGGTCTTCCACAAGCATCCCGACATCACCCATGCGATCCACCTGGCTTACGTGATGGGCCCGCTGGTCGATGAGAACACCTCGCTGTCGGTGCGCGTCAACGTGCTGGGCATGACGCATCTCTTCGAGGCCGCCGTCCAGCGCAAGCTCGCGCGACTCGTCTTCACCAGCAGCGAAACGGTCCACGGCCCGACGCAAAAACCCTACGGCGATCGACCGGTGAAGGAAGACGATTTCTGCGACCCCGCATCGCACAGCTTCACGTACGCGGTGATGAAACTCCTGAACGAGCACATGGCCCGGCGTTACATGGAGCGCACCGGGGTGAGCATCATCGCCGCGCGC
>JADMIO011529834.1_pt1 | contig 33831 bp, 41 predicted proteins | sample 8958161 | NCBI WGS metagenome assembly JADMIO01 (sample SAMN16585339, study PRJNA669376) | soil metagenome | isolation source: Crop rotation soil | place: USA: Cullars Rotation, Alabama | collected 2011 | reverse complement strand
GTCGCGCTCGCCGGTCCAGCGGGGCAGGGTCTGCGTGGCGCGCCAGCGGAGATCACCAACGGGCGGCTTGGCATAGGGGATGCCCTTGAAGACGCGGACGGTACCATCCTCGGTGCCGCGCATCGCGCCCGCCGGGGCATCGATCACGGGTGCGGCGAGCGCCGTCTGGGAGAGGAGAGCGAGGGCGACGATAGCGGCTTTCATGCGAGCGACTCCTGCTTGCGGATGATGCGCGACAGCCAAAGGAACAGGCCGATCGCGATGAGATAGAAGGGGGTCAGCGTAAACAGCGCATATTGCAATGAGTTGGCATGGCCATGCGCCTTGGCCCAATCGCTAACCGCGCCAACCCAGGTCGGTCCGAGGCCGAGGCCGATGAAGTTCATGACGAGGAGGAGCAATGCGCCCGCCAGCACGCGCTGGTTGGGCGGCACCTCGTCCTGCGTCAGCGCGACCGAGCAGCTGAGATAGAAGTAATTGAAGAACATCGTGACCGTCAGCAACGACAGCGCGAGCGGCCAGGTCGGCGCCCAGACGAAAGCGACGTAAAAGGGCAGGGCGATTGCCAGCGATCCGGCGGGGGCGAGTGCATAACCGACGCGCGAGTTCTTGGTCACCTTGTCGATCAGCCAGCCCGACAGGATCATCCCGCCGCACATGCCGATGACGAGCGCGATGGCGTAGAAGACGGCGATCTGTTCGAGCGTCATGCCCTTCTCACGGATGAGGAACAGTACCGCAAAATTGCCGAGGCCGTACGTCACGAACTGCGTAGCGCCGCCGCCCAGCCCCGCGAGGGTCAGTACCGGATTGGCGAAGAAGGCGCGTACCGTCGGCCAGAAGGGAGCTTTCTCGACGGGTGCGGCACCGGTTGCATCGGTGCCGCCTTTCGCGGGTTCGCGGACAACGAAGGGGAGGGCGATGGCCGTGATCACGCCGACCGCGCCGATGCCGATAAACGCGAGGCGCCAATCGAACGCAGCGGCAATCGAGGCGCCGAACGCAACGCCGAGCGCGGCGCCAATCGGCGGGCCGAGATTGTAAATGCCGAACGCCCGCCCGCGCGTGCCTGGGGCAAAGGTATCGGTGATGATTGCATAGGATGGCGGGACGCCGCCGGCCTCGCCGAATCCGACGGTCATGCGCGCCATGACCAAGGCGGGATAGGTCCGCGCCATGCCGCAAGCGATAGTTGCCGCGCTCCAGATCGCGCAGGCGGCGGTGAGCACCGCGACGCGATTGGTGCGGTCCGCCAGCCAGCCGACCGGAATGGCGATGAAGCAATAGAACATCGCGAAATAAAGCCCGCCGATCAGCCCGAGCTGGCCATCGGTCACGTGCAGCGAATCCTGGATGGGTTTGGCGAGGATGCCGAGAAGCTGACGGTCGAGGAAGTTGATGACGTATACGAAAGTCAGCATCGCCAGCACGATGCCCGGCCGCCGCACGCTGCGCTGTTCCGCCACTCGCCTCTCCCGAACCGCTTGCTGCGGCTTATGGTGTGAGTGTGGCAGCGCCGGGCAGAGGCGTCAACGTTCACTCATGTGAGAATATATTTTTGTGCGGGTTGACGCTTTACGGCGGGGCCATAGGACACAAAGCCGTGACGCAAGCCGAAAAACCCGTCCGCCGTACCCGCAAGGCCGAACAGCGCGCGGAAACGATGGAAGCCATTTACGACGCCGCCGAAGAACTGTTTTCGAAACATGGCCTGCACGGCGTCACGCTGAAGGACGTCGCCAAACAAGTCGGCGTCCATCACACGCTGCTCAACTATTATTTCGCCGACAAAAAGGCGCTGTTTGATGCGGTGTTCGCGCGCCGCGCTGTCGTAACGGCCGAACGGCGGATGCAGGCACTCGACGATTACGACACGGCGTCAGGCGGCAAGCCGACCGTCGAGGGTGCGCTGCACGCATTTCTCGACACCGATTTTGATACGTACATTCAGGGCGGCGAGGGCTGGAAGAATTATGCCCGGCTGAGCGCGCAAGTGGCCAACACGCCCGAATGGGGTGCCGCGCTGATGGACGAGCATTTCGATCCGGTGGTGCTGCGGTTGATCGGGCTGCTCAAGCGCGCGCTGCCCGAATGCCCCGACGAGGATATTTTCTGGGGCTATCATTTTGTGACCGGCGCGCTGGTGCTGTCGCTCGCGCGGACGGGGCGCATCGACAAATTATCGGGCGGGATCTGCCAGTCCGAGGATTTCGAAGCGGTGAAAGCGCGCATGGCGCGCTTCCTTGCCGCCGGTTTTCACACGATCTGCGGGACGGCTTAAGCGGCCTTCAGCGTCGCCTGGCGGAGCAGGCCCGCGCGGCGGCGTTCGCTCGAATTGCCGATGCCGATTGCCTCGCGATATTTGGCGACGGTGCGGCGGGCGAGTTCATAGCCCTGGCTGCGCAGCAGCCCGACCAGCGCGTCGTCGCTAAGCACCGCATTGGGCGCTTCGCCCGTGATCAGCGCCTTGATCGCGCTCTTGATCGCAGCGGCGGAGGCGGCTTCGCCGCTTTCCTGTACGACGCCCGAGGCGAAGAAGAAGCGCAGTTCGAACGTGCCGCGCGGACACAGCAGCGATTTGTTGGCGACGGCGCGACTGACGGTCGATTCGTGAATGCCGAGTTCGTCGGCAATCTCGCGCATCGTCAGCGGGCGGAGCGCGCCGACGCCGTCATTCAGGAAGGCATCCTGATGCTTGAGGATCGCAGTGGCGACAAGGAGGAGCGTGCGCTGGCGATGCTCGATCGCCTTGACCAACGCCCGCGCATCATTGGCGCAATCGCGCAGCCAGTTCTTGTCATCGGCATCGCGGCACTTGGCCGTGACGGTGCGGGCTGAACGATCGAGCGTCACCGTGGGCAGTGCGCCCGAGGCGAGATCGATCCGCCAGCCCGATTCGCCCTCGCGAACGAGGATGTCCGGGTTGAGCCAGCCATGTTCGCTAGCGGCGAACTGCATGCCGGGCTTGGGATCGAACTGACGCAGGCGGCGGACGAGCATGCCGAGTTCGGCGGCATCGACACTGCACAGGCGTTCGAGCTTCGAGAGTTTGCCTTCGGCGAGCAGCGGCAGATTGGCGAGCAATGCGCGCATAGCGTCGCAATCTTCATCGGCGTCGACCGCCTGGAGGAGCAGGCATTCGCTGAGATTGCGCGCGGCAACCCCCGTCGGTTCGAAAGTCTGGACGGTTTCGAGCACGCGCTCGACCTCGTCCGATTCGATGCCCAACCGGTCGGCGAGCTGATCGACAGGCTCGGCAAGGTAGCCGGCATCGTCGATGAACGAGATGATCGCATAAGCAATCGCGCGGTCGGCGCCGTGAATCTGGAGGTCGGCCTGTTCGGTCAGATGCGACACCAGCGAGACCTGCGGCGCGGCAATGCCTTCGAGCCAGTCTCCGGTGGCGACCGTCGCGGCACGCGCCGGGCGTTCGCGCAGGTGGACGCGTTTGCCGGCGTCGTTGCGGTCGACGGAGAGAAAGGGGTTGCGGTCGGCTTCTTCGACCAGCGTCTTTTCGAGTTCGACGCCCGACATCTGCAACAGGCGCAGTGATTGCTGCTGCTGCTGGTTAAGCCCCAGGGTCTGGGCTTGGCGCATCTGCATCCGGGCGTTCATGAGCCCGTTTTCCGCCGATATGGTTTACAAGCCGTTACCGTTACCTGCGCGTTAAGACCAAGGTCGCACGCGCAAAAGAAAAGGCGCCGGGGATGAGCCCCGGCGCCTTGTCTTGTTTTGGCTTGGTAGAGCTTAGCCGCGGAGCAGCGAAAGCACACCCTGCGCACTCTGATTCGCCTGGGCGAGCATCGCGGTCGATGCCTGCTGGAGAATCTGCGACGAGGCGAGCTTGGTCGTTTCCACCGAATAATCGGTGTCTTCGATCGCGCTCTTCGACGCGTTGAGGTTTTCGACCGACGAGCTCAGGTTGTTGACCGTGCTTTCCAGACGGTTCTGAACCGCACCGAGGGTCGCACGCTGCGCGGCCACGGTGTTGATCGCGGTGTCGAGGGTCGAAAGCGCCGACGAGGCACCCGAAGCGGTCGACAGGTCGAGCGAGTTCACGCCCAGAGCCGACGCCTGCATGTCGCCGATGGCAATCGCAACGGTCTGGCCGCTGGCAACACCCGTCTGGATGCTGATGCTGGTCGACGCGTTGTTCAGCAGCGAGGTGCCGTTGAAGCTGGTGCGCGTGGCGATGTCGCCGATCTGCGAGGTCAGCTGCGTAACTTCAGCCTGCAGTGCGGTACGGTCGCTGGTGGTCAGCGTGCCGTTCGCCGACTGGACAGCCAGTTCACGCATACGAACGAGAATGTTCGAGGTTTCCTGCAGCGCACCTTCAGCGGTCTGCGCGAGCGAGATACCGTCGTTCGCATTGCGAATGGCCTGCGAGAAGCCACGCACGTTGGCATTCATACGAGTGGCAATCGCGAGACCAGCAGCGTCGTCCTTGGCGCTGTTGATACGCTTGCCGCTCGACAAACGGGCCATCGCGGTCGCCGTGTCGTTGTTCGCCATACGCGACGCGTTCTGAGCCCGCAGCGCGCTGACATTAGTGGTAATGACAGTCATCACATTTCCTTTCCGGCGCTAACGCCACTGGCGCCCCCCGACGATGGAGTTGCGGCCCGACAGCGGTAACGACCGCCGTGAACCCTGATTAAGTGCCATCCATAAAAATCTGGTTACCGTCCGATTATCTTTGCGTGGCCGATCGGCCAATTCGTACCTGCCCCGTATAAGAGCTTACGCGCGCGCGAGGCGGGGCAAAACTTATTGCGGCCGAAGAACCGATTATTGTTCGATTCGGCAAAAAGACTTTGCGCATTTTAGGTAATCGAGGGCGAGGTTCGGGATTCCATAAAATCCAACGCGGCCAGCCGCGCCTTCATGTTGGCACGGTTCGTGCTTGCCCTGCCTCGTATGACGACGGTCTCTTCATCTTCGCTCCTGCAAATGCGGGCGAATATCCTGACGCAGAACGACGCGCTGCAACGCGCGGCCGGTCGTGCGGGCGGTGCGCAGTCGACTGAGTCGACGGGCGCGACGACCTTTGGCGATGCCATGATGGACGCGGTCAAGGCCGTGAACAATCAGCAGACCCAGGCGACGCAGGCGTCAGAGGCGTATGAACGCGGCGAGACCAACGATCTCGTCGGCGTCATGCTCGCGCGGCAAAAGGCGTCCGTGAGCTTCGAAGCCACCCTCCAAGTCCGGAACAAGCTGCTCGGCGCGTACCGCGACATCATGAACATGCCGGTGTAACCTAGATGGCCGACCTCATTCCTGTGCCCGCGACGGGCATCAACCTTGCCCCCACCAGCATTGCTGACCGGCTTCGCCCCATGCGATCGTTCATCGACCAGCCGGCGGTGCGCCGCGCGCTGCCCGCCATTGGCGGCATCGGCGCACTGGGCATTGCCGCAATGGCCTGGTTCGCGTTCCAGACGCCTTCGCAGCGTCCGGTTTTCGACAGCCTGCCCGAAAGCGACAAGCAGGCGGTTGCCGCTGCGCTGCAGACCGGCGGGATCGACTACCATGTCGATTCTTCGACAGGGAATGTCACGGTTGCCGATGGCGATTATTACAAGGCGCGCATGCTGCTGGCCGGGCAAGGGCTGCCCAAGGCCGCGCCGTCTGCCGCGTCGCAGATCAGCTCCATGCCGATGGGCGCGAGCCGTGCGGTCGAGGGCGAGACGCTCAAGAGCGCGCGTGAAGCCGATCTCAGCCGCACGATCGAGGCGATCGATGTCGTCAAGACCGCGCGCGTGCACATCGCCACCGCCGATCCGAGCCCGTTCCTGCGCGACGATCCCAAGGCGACCGCGTCGGTGATGCTGACGCTGCAGCCCAATCGCGATATGTCTTCGGCGCAGGTTCGCGCAATCCAGCATCTCGTTGCCTCGTCGATGCCCGATCTGAATGCCGAAGACGTTTCGGTGATCGATCAGGCTGGCAAACTCGTTTCAGCGAGTGATGGCCTCGATGACCGCAACCTCGCGCTGCAGAATGAAATCGAGGCGCGGGCGCGCCGTTCGCTGGCGACGCTGCTGACCCCGCTGGTTGGCGCTGACGGGTACACGGCGGAAGTTCACGCCGATCTCGATCTGTCGGAAAGCCAGTCGACTCGCGAAAGCTATCCCAAGGACGACCGCGCACTGCGCAGCGAAGTCGGTGTCCGCACCGTGCCTGCCGCTGGCCCGACCGCGACCGCGGGTGGGATTCCCGGTGCGCTGTCGAACACCCCGCCGCCGGCCGCGACTGCCACGCCGGTGCCGCCGCAGCCTGCTCCGGGTGCTGCGGCTGGTGCTGCTGCCCCTGCGCAGCCCGCGACGGCAGATGAAAATTACAACCGCTCTTACGATGTCGGCCGCGAAATCTCGGTGACGCATCAGCCGGTCGGGCGTCTGAAGCGCCTGTCGGTGGCCGTCGCCATCAAGGCTGGCGCCAAGCCGCGCTCTGCGGCCGAAATCGCCCAGATCGACAGCCTGGTGAAGGGTGCGGTCGGGTTCGACCAGACGCGTGGCGACACGGTGGCGATCGCTGCCCGCCCGTTCATCGAAACCCCCGAGGTGAAGCCGGCCTTTTATGAAGTGCCGTGGGTGATGCCGGTTGTGCGCCAGGTGCTGGCGATCCTCGGTGCGCTGCTCGCCTTCTTCCTCGTCGGCCGCCCGGTCAAAAAGGCGTTCAAGGCCCGCGCCGAACGCGCCGCCGAGCGTGAAAAGATCGAGGGCGAACTGCTCAAGGCGACCGCCAATTCGCAGCCGGCCCGTCTGCCCAAGGAAATCACGCTCGAAATGATCGAAGCTGCGCCAAGCTATGAAGCCAAGGCCAATCTCGTCCGTGCCTTTGTCCGTCAGGACTCGGCCAAGGCGGCCACGGTGGTGAAGGAGCTGCTCCAGGATGGCGCGCGTGCCTGACGCTGAACGGCTGGCCAATGGCGGACCTGTCGGCGGCGATCGTGCCGTCGCGATCCTGCTGACCCTGCTCAGCGAGGAAGATGCCGCGTCCATCGTCCAGGGTTTCGACCCGGATCAGATGCGGCGCGTCGGCAGCGCGATGCTCGACGTCGCCAGTGCCTCCTCGGCCGAAATCGACACCGCGCTCGACGTGTTCGTCGAACGCAATCGCAACGCCTCGAGCCTTGGCATGAATGCCGAGCCGCGTGTGCGTTCGCTGTTTACCGCTGCGGTCGGCAATGTCCGTGCCGACAGCGTGCTTGCAGAAATCGCGCCGAGCGGCTGCGGCAATGTGCTCGAACGGCTGCGCTGGATGGATCATGACGCGATCGCCACCGCGATCCGCGACGAACACCCGCAGGTCGGCGCGCTGATCCTCGTCTGCCTGACGCCCGAAGTCGCGGCGAAGTGCACCGAAAATCTCGACGAGGAAAAGCAGTGCGACCTGGTGCTGCGTGCCGCGCGGCTTGAATCGATTAACGCGCGTGCGCTCGAAGACCTCGAAGCCGTGCTCGATCATTATTCGAGCGGCCCGGCCAAGCCGGTGAGCGTCGATCTCGACGGCCGCGGCGGCGCGGCGAAAATTGTCACGCGGCTGCCGAAGTCGACCAATGTTCGCCTGCTCAAGGCGATCAAGAAGCGCGACAAGGATATTGCGCAGAAGATCGAAGAGAGCCTGCTCACCTTCGAGGATCTGCTGGCGCTCAACAACAAGGGCATGGGCACGTTGCTCCGCAACGTCGACACGCCGATCCTGGTCATGGCGCTGCGTGGCGCGCCGCAATCGACGGTCGACCAGATGCTCGCCAGCCTCTCGGGCCGCGCCGCCGACGGCATTCGCGACGAACTCGGCGAAGGCCGGGCGAAGCGCGAGGAAGTCGAGGATGCACGCCGTCAGATCGCCGCGATTGCGCGTCGCCTGAACGAAGAAGGCGAGATCGAACTCGGTGGCGGCGGCGGAGGCGGCGGCGACGATTATGTCTGATATGACCCCGTTGCACCTGCTCGACGTGCTTCCCGCGCGTCGTGGTTTTCAGCCCCGCCATTTCGAACCCATTGCGACACCGCAGGCGAGTCCTGTCGGCCATCACGCGCAGGACGATTTTTCCGCCGGTTTCGCCGAAGGCCAGCGGCTGGCACAGGAATTGTTCGCGCAGGAACGCGCGCAGCTGCAGGCATTGATTGCCGGCACCGAGGCGCTGCAGTCCGAGCCGAGCGAAGAACTCGCGGTGCTGATCGCCCACGCGGTCGAGCGGTTGGTGACGCAGATCACCGGGCAGATCGTGCCCGACAAGGGCTGGCTCGAAGCGCAGGTCGCGCGCGCCGTCGAACTGATTCAGGAAACCGACGCGCAGCGCCGCGTGCGCCTGCATCCCGAGGATGCGGCCCTGCTGGCCGACAGCAATCCGGGCTGCGCCATCGTCTCTGATGCCAGCCTTCAGCGTGGTGAAATCCGCGTGGAATGCTCGACCGGCTGGGTCGAACAGGGCGTGCCGGTTAACCTCGCGCGTCTGCGCACCGAATTGTCGGTTCAGGCATGAGCGGACGTCTCGCCAGCAGCGCCGCGATGGTGCTCGACGGGCTAAACGTCGAAACGCGCCCGCGCCGCATCGGCATTTTGAAATCGCATGACGGCGTCGTCCTCGAAGCAGCGGGTCTCGGCCAGTCGCTCGGCGGCGGCGCGCGGATTACGGGTGCGGACGGGCAGAGCATTCAGGGCGAGGTCGTTGGCTTTCGCGGCGAGAACAGCCTGATCGCGCCGTTCGATCATGGCGTTCCGCTGAGCGCGGGCAGCTTTGTCGAACCCGATGGCCATGCCAGCCAAGTCGAATGCGGATCGCATCTGCTCGGCCGGGTGATCGGTGCGCGTGGCGAACCGCTCGACGGGCGTGCCTTGCCGCCGATGCGCTTCAGCTGGCCGCTCGCCGGCCGCCCGCGCAACCCGCTCGATCAGGCGCGGATCACCAAGCCGCTCGACCTCGGCGTACGCGCGGTGAATGCCGTGCTGACCGGGGGCGAGGGGCAGCGTATCGCCATCGTCGCGGGTTCGGGCGTCGGCAAGTCGGTCTTGATGGGTCAGATGCTGCGCGGCGCCGATTGCGACGTGATCGTCGTCGGCCTGATTGGCGAGCGCGGCCGCGAAGTCAGCGATTTTCTTGAGACCAAATTGACCGGTGAGGCGAAGCGCAAGGCTGTCGTCGTTGCCGTCCCTGCCGACCATCCGCCGCTGCTGCGCCTGCGCGCCGCGATGCGTGCGACGGCGATTGCCGAATTCTTCCGCGCGGAGGGCAAGAAGGTCCTCCTGCTGATCGACAGTCTGACCCGCGTTGCGCACGCGCAGCGTGAGATCGGCCTCGCCTTGGGTGAGCCGCCGACGATCAAGGGCTATCCGCCCTCGGCGCTTGGGCTGATCCCGCGGCTTATCGAACGCGCGGGTGGCGACAAGAAGAGCGGCGGCTCGATCACCGCGATCTACACCGTGCTGGCCGATGGCGGCGACACCGAGGATCCCGTGGTCGATACCGCGCGCGCGATCGTCGACGGGCATATCGTGTTGACGCGGACGCTGGCGGAGCAGGGTGTGTTCCCGGCGATCGATGTCGGCAAATCGCTGAGCCGCGTGATGAGTGACATTGTCGATGACCAGCATAGCAAAGCCGCTTCGCGGATGCGCAGCCTGTGGTCGACCTATGAAGAGAATCGCGATCTGGTGCTGATGGGCGCGTACAACGCAGGCTCCGACGCGCTGCTCGACGAGGCGATCGCCCGGCGTGGCGAGGTCTTGGACTTCATGCGCCAATCGGCCGACAGCCGTGTCGATTTGCCGACATCGCGCGCGCAGCTGATTGAAAGCTTCGGCCAATGAGCGCCGCAACCGCCCGCCGCCAGCGCTTGATCCGCGCGCGCGAAATCCAGCATATGGTCGCGACCGCTGCCAGTGCTGCCGCCGAGCAGAAGGAACAGCACCTGCAAGGCATCGCCACGCGTATCGCGGGGCTGCGTCAGGGGCTGTCGGCGAATATGGGCTTCAACCGCGCACAGGATCTGGTCGTGATGGGCGAACTCGCGTCGCGGCTCGAACGCGCGCAGAAGTCGCTGATCCCGCATCAGCGCGCGGCGCATCAGGAAACCGAAATGGCGCGCGCCAAGACGATCCACGCCGCGCTCGCCGAACGGCGGATGACGCGCCTCGATGAAAAGCGCAGCGCCGAGGAAGAACGCCAGCGCGACCTGCGCATGATGTCGGCGCCGCGCCGGGTGGTGGCACGATGACAGTTTCGATCAGCCCGACGCCCGCAGCGAAGACTGCGAGCCCCGAAGCGGCAACGCCCGCTAAAGGCAAGGATGCTAAATTCGACAAGCTGATCGGCGCGGCGGAAATCGTCTCGGCGGCAGTCGAGACGCCCGCCGAACCACAGGCCGCGCCCGAAGCCAAGCCGACCGACCAGTCGCTCGAGGCGCTCCTCGCCGCGCTCAAGCTGTCGCTTGCGCCGGGTGCGGGTATACTGACTCCGGCGGCCAAGAAGACGGGGGCGAGCGACAAGGCGCCACCGGCCAAGGACAAGCCGGCCAAGGAAGACGAGAAGGAAGATCCCGCGGCGGCTTTGCTCGCGGCGTTGAACCTGACCACTGTCCCCACGCCGTCCGTCACCAAGACGCTGGCTGATCAGGCGAGTGAGGCCATTGGCGATGTGCTCGACAAGGCGTCGACTGGAGCAGCGTCATTGACCAGTCTCGGTGACGCGACGCCTGCACCGGCGCCCGTACCGCTGCCCGCCGACCTCGCCGCATTGGTCGATACCGCGCAGATCAAGGCGCCTGAAAAGCCATCGCACATCAATGCGCAGATCGACCGCCTCGTCGATACGGCGCGCGATGCCGCCTGGCTCGACCGGCTGAGCCAGGACATCGCCGCCAGCGCCGCGTCTGGCGACAAACTCCGCTTCCGCATGATGCCGCCCAATCTCGGCGCGCTGGATGTGTCGGTTGAACGGCAAGCCTCGGGGATGAGCGTCAGCATGACGACGCATACTGCCGACGCGCGAAATCTGATCGCGGATTCCCGCCAGCAGATGGTCGATAACTTGAAAGCACAGGGCGTCCCGCTGATCGAACTGAGCCTGACATCGGCGGGCGAGGGGCAGGCCGGACACCGTCCGCCGACATTTTTTAACCATCTGATCGAGGCCGCGCCGGTTTCTGGCACGGACCTTGCTGCACAGCCCGTTGAATCAACAACGGCGGAGCGGGTGGGCCGCTTCGCCTGAACGGGCGAACGATGGCAGACAAAGAAGACGATACCGCAGCGAAGCCCAAGAAGAAAAAGGGCAAGAAGATCATCCTCCTCGGCGGCGGCGCGCTTTTGCTCGCCGGCGGTGGTGCGGGTGCGGGCATGTATTTCGGCGGTTCGGCCGTCGAAGCCAGCCACGAAGATCCCAACCGTCCCAAGCTGGTCCTGCGCAACGAGACGCACGAGGCCGCGGCCGCTGAAGGCGAAGGGCATGGCGAGGACAAGGGCCCGCCGCGCCGCGTCGGTACCGTTTCGGTCGCCAGCGACACGATCAAGCCCGATCCCAAGAAATACGAGATCGCTTATTATCCGATCGAGCAGTCGTTCACCGCGAACCTCGCGGACGGCGGCGGTTTCGCGCAGATCGCGATCAGCCTGTCGACCTATTTCGACAGCCGCGTCGGCGACAATATCGAACGCCAGATGGTGCCGATCCGCTCGGCGATCCTGATGGTCCTGTCGGACCAGCAGGCCGAAGTTCTGGCGACGCCCGCCGGCAAGCAAATGCTGCAGCGCCGCCTGACCCAGGTGATCAACACCGTCCTTCGCGAGAAGGAAGGCTTTGGCGGCATCGACAACGTCTATTTCAGCAACCTGGTGGTGCAGTGACCGCACTCGCCGAACGCAAGGTCGAAGCCGCGGTGCTCGATGCACCGCGCCTTCCGCCTGGCGAAATTCAGGGACTCGACCGGATTGCCCAGCGCTTTGCGCGCGGGCTCGGTCAGACGCTGCCGGGCTATGGTCTCAACGCCCGCGTCGCGACCGCCAATGTCCGCACCACGCGCGCCGATGCCTGGCACGACAGTGTGGCGGGCGATGCGTGGATCAAGTTCGCGCTTCCCGAACTCTCGTCGCATGCGACGCTGACGTTTCCGTTTCCGCTGATCGTCGAAGCGATCGACCGTTATTATGGTGGCGAAGGCATCTGTGCGACCGATCCGCGCGAACTGACCCCTGCTGAACAGCGCAGCCTGCGCTCGCTGGGCAAGGCGCTGGCGCCCGCGATCAGCGGCGCGTGGGGCGAAGTGGTGCAGTTCGGCGCCGTTGTCGAAGACGCCGGCCACTCCGTGCCGCGTCCCGCCGGTGCCAAGATCGACGAAATTCTGTCGGTGCAGGAATTCACCCTGACCGACTCCACGGGCAAGGATTGGGCGATGACCTGCGCGATGGCGCAGGAGCCGCTTTACCGTGTGCCCGGCCTCAAGGCCGAAACCGGCCCGGTGCGCGAAGTCTCGCCGGTCTGGTCGCGCAATTTGAAGGATGCGGTGATGGATGTGCGCTTTCCCGTGCGCACCGTCCTCGCGCGTCCCGACCTGCCGCTTGAACGCCTGCTGACGCTGGCGCCGGGCGACGTCATTCCCGTGCTGCTCCCTGCCTTCGTCCCGCTGAGCGTTGGCGGACGGATCATAGGACACGGCACGATTGGTGAAGAAAATGGCCGCGCCGCCATCAGGCTGGAGCGGATGGATGGAGGATTTGGACGGTGAGTGATTTGTCGATCGAAGCCGATCTGCCGCGCGGTCGCCCGGCGGACCGCAACCTCGCGCTGCTCGGCGGCGTCAAGGTCCGCGTGTCGGTGGAAGTCGGTGGCGCGTCGATGCGCCTCGCCGACCTGCTCGATTTGGGTGAAGGCTCGGTGGTCGAACTCGACCGTCAGGCCAACGACCTGCTCGACATCTATGCCAATGGCACGCTGATCGGCCGGGGCGAAATCGTCACCGTCGACGGTCGCTATGGCGTGCGTTGCGTCGAAGTCGCGGCGCCGGATGCCGTCGCGCTTGGTCTCGATCGCCGGAACTGAGCCGATGACCGAATATATTGTCCGCCTGCTGATCATGGTGCCGCTGATTGGCGGTATCGCTTATGGCTGCCTGTGGGTCTGGAAGAAAACGCAGGGCGGCATGCTGATGAACATCAGCAAGCAGCACCGCGCGGTGAAGGTGATCGACGCGATCCCGATGGCGCAGGGCACCAAGCTCGCCGTCGTCGAATTCGCCGGGCGCACCTTGCTCCTGTCGAGCTCGCGCAACGGCGTGACGCTGATCGCCGAAGGCGATGGTGACTTCGCCAATGTCTAAGCTTTTCGGGTTCGTTGCTGCTGCCCTGCTGACCTTCGCGCCCGCCGCTCCGGCTTTTGCGCAGGCGGCACCGGGAACGACGGCAGCGCCTGCCGCGCAGGTGCCGGTCGTCGCGCAGGTGACCCCGCCGGCTGCCGTCTCGGCGCCGATCGGTCAGCCGGGTCCGGCGGCCGCGCTCGGCAAGATCGCCGGTTCGCAGCAGCTGTCGCTGTCGCTGCAGATCCTCATCCTGATGAGCCTGTTGACGGTCCTGCCGTCGCTCATCCTGATGATGACCAGTTTCACCCGCATCATCATCGTGCTGTCGATTCTCCGACAGGCGCTGGGCTTGCAGCAGACCCCGCCGAACCAGGTGCTGGTCGGGCTGGCGATGTTCCTGTCGCTGTTCGTGATGCAGCCGGTGCTGAGCCAGGTGAACGAAACCGCGCTCAAGCCCTATAATGCGAACCAGATCACGCTCGACGAAGGCATTTCGCGCGCGGGTGTGCAGTTCCACAAGTTCATGGCGGCGCAGACGCGCAAGGCTGATGTGATGATGTTCACCAAGCTCGCCAAGGCCCAGCCGGTGGCGAAGTCGGAAGACATTCCCTTCTCGATCCTGCTGCCTGCGTTCGTCACCAGCGAGCTCAAGACGTCATTTCAGATCGGCTTCCTGATCTTCCTGCCGTTCCTGATCATCGACCTGATCGTCGCCTCGTCATTGATGTCGCTCGGCATGATGATGCTGTCGCCGACGATTATCTCGATGCCGTTCAAGCTGCTCCTCTTTGTCCTGGTCGATGGCTGGGCGCTGACGATGGGCAGCCTCGCCAGCTCTTTCGTCAGGTAGTTCAAGATGGAAGCCGATTTCTTCGTCGCCTCCGCATCGCACACGATGTGGATCCTGATGCTCGCCTGCGCGCCGCTGCTGATCCCGACGCTCATCGTCGGTGTCCTCGTCGGCATGGTGCAGGCGGCAACCTCGATCAACGAAGCGACGCTGACCTTCGTGCCGAAGCTGATCATCTTCGCGCTGGTCATCATCCTGTTCGGCAGTGCGATCCTCGTGCTGCTGACGGACTTCACCCAGGATATTTTCGCACGAATTCCTGAAATCGTCCGGTGATCACGACGTCGCTCACCGCGCTGCAGCCGATGCTGCTGTCGCTGATGCTGGCCATGATCCGGCCCGGTGCGGCGCTGATGGCGGCGCCGATTTTCGGCGCGACGGCGATCCCGGTGCAGGTGCGTGTGATCCTCGCGCTGGCGGTCGGTCTGCCCGCAGGGACCGCGTGGCATTTCAATGGAACGATGGATTCGATCCTGTCGCTCGGCGGAATCGTCATGATCATGGGCGAGGTCGTGCTCGGCCTCGCGTTGGGGTTTGCGCTCCAGATTGGTTTCGCTGTCGCGCTGATCGCGGGTGAAGCGATCGGCAATGCGATGGGCATCGGCTTTGCGTCGATGGCCGATCCGTCCTCGGGCCATAGCTCGACCGCGATTGGCCAGTTCCTCAATCTCCTCGCCGGCGTGCTGTTTCTTGCCGCGGGCGGCCATCTCGCGCTGATCGAGATCGTCATGGGCAGCTTTCGCACGCTGCCCCCGGGCGAATCCTGGCTGACCGCGCAGGCGCTGATGGGGCTGGTCAATTTCGGCGGGCTGATGTTCGCGGCAGGCGCGACGGTCGCGCTGCCCGTGGTGTCGGTGTTGATCCTCGTCCAGATCGCGATGGCGATCCTGACCCGGGCGGCACCTGCGCTCAATCTGTTTGCGGTGGGCATTCCAGTGACGATTCTTGCCGGCCTCGCTCTGCTCGCTATCGCCGTGCCGGTGCTCGCTTATGCGATCGAACACGCACTTGACCTCGGGCTCGACCAGGCCCGCCTGATCGCAGGGTTGTAACCGGTGTCGGATCGGGAATCGCAGACAGAAGCCCCAACAAGCAAACGCTTGTGGGAAGCCGCGCGCGACGGCGACGTCCTCCAATCGCGCGACCTTGGCACCGCGCTAATCATGGTCGCCTGTGTCGGCTGGATCGCCATCGGTGGCGGTTGGACGATGGCGCATATGCAGAACGTCCTGCGCACAGGCCTCAGCTTTTCGAAGGCGGATATCGAGGATTTCGCCCCCGTCGGCCGCGTGGTTGCGATTGGCGCCTCGGCGATTGCCCCGCTTGCGGCGTTGTTCGCCGCGACGATCCTTGCCGCCATCGCCACGCCGGCTGCACTCGGTTCGCTCGGCTTCCGCAGCGGGGCGTTCGCGTTCAAGGGCAGCAAGCTCAACCCGCTGTCGGGCATCAAACGCCTGTTCGGGATGCAAGGGTTGATCGAACTCGGGAAGTCCTTCCTCAAGGTCGCGCTGCTCGGTGCCGCAGCCTGGTGGGCGCTGGGCGGCCAGCTTTCGACGCTGCTCGGCCTTTCGACCGTTGATCCGTCTGCGGCCGCCTCGCTGATTGGCAAGACGCTGATCCGCCTGCTCGAAGCGCTGACCATGGCGCTCGCGGTGATCGGCGGCTTCGATGCCTTCATGCAGCGCAAGCAGCGTTTCGCCCGCCTCCGCATGACCAAAGAACAGGTCAAGCAGGAGCATAAGGAAGCCGAAGGTTCGCCCGAAGCCAAGGGCGCGCAAAAGGCCAAGCGTCACGAACTGCTCAACAGTTCGGCGCGCAAGGCGGTGACCGAAGCCAATGTCATCCTGACCAACCCGACGCACTTCGCGGTCGCGCTCCGTTATGTCCCCGGCAAGGATGCCGCGCCGATGGTTGTTGCGCGTGGCCGCGGTGAAACCGCGCAGGCGATCAAGGCGCTGGCCAAGGAAATGAGCGTGCCGATGCTCGAATATCCGCAGCTGGCGCGCGCGATCTACTTCACGACGCGCGCGGGCCGCTCGATCCCGTCGGACCTCTATCTTGCGGTCGCGACGATCCTCGCGTTCGTCTTCAACCTCGACAAAGCGGTCGCCCAAGGCCGCGCTCAGCCCGCGATCACCGTTCCGGAAGGCAAGCGTTTCGACGAACGCGGCAACCCCGAAACTTAAGGTGCGGCCTCGCAGGACGTAAAATAGACCATGACCACGACCAGCAGCACCTCGAGCACGACCAATGTCGTGAACAGTCTGGGCTTTGGCTCGGGTCTCAACGTTACGCAGATCGTCAACGATCTGGCGGCGGCGTCACGCGACCCCAAGGTCGAAAAGCTCGATACGCGCGATACCGCCAACAAGGCGAGCATCAGTGCGGTGGGGCAGGTCCGTTCGGACCTCGAAACATTTTCGACGTCGCTCAGCTCGGTAATTTCGGGCGGGACCTTGTCGGCGCCGCTGTCACTCAGCGATTCAGGCGTACTTGATGCGGCCAGCGTCGCGGGTTCAGCGGGGCTGGGCATCGACACGACGATTACCGTCAACCGGCTGGCCCAGGCGCAGAACAGCATGACGGCGCGCTACACCAGCCGCACGGACAATCTCGGCACCGGCAGCTTCACACTGACGGTCAATGGCGTCGCCAAGAACATTCCGATCACCGCGGGAAATGATACGCTCGACGGGATCGCCAGCGCGATCAACGATGCCGGCACCGGCGTTACCGCGCGCGTCGTCAATGACGGCACGGGTTATCGGCTCGTCATGCGCGGCGCGACCGGCGCGGCGGGCAATTTCAGCCTGAGCTCCTCGGATGCCGGGCTGACCGACCTCGCATCGGGCGTGACCAACACGATGACGGCGCAGGACGCCGAAGTCGTCGTCGATGGCGTGACCTATACGCGTGCGAGCAATAAGCTCGAGGATGTCGTTTACGGCGTCACGCTCAACCTCAAGGACGAGGGCACGACCCGCCTGGTCGCGCAGAGCAACAAGGACACTTATTCCGCGTCGCTGCAGGATTTCGTTGCGGCCTACAATGCTCTCAAGGCCGATCTGAAGACGGCGATGACCGCGACCAAGAACGACTACGGCTTGCGTACGCTATCGCAGCAGCTTGCCAACCTCGTGTCGCAGACGGTTAGCACGGGCCCGTACGGGTCGCTTGGGTCGATTGGTATCCAGACGCTCAAGGACGGGACGCTGCAGTTTAATTCGGCAACCTATGAAGCCGCTTATGCCGCCAACCCTGATGCGGTGGTCGCCGTGTTCGTGCCCAAGCGCGATGCGACGCATACCGCGACGACCGATCCGGGGATCGGTGGGGCGCTCGCGGCAATCAAGAGTTCGGCGCTGTCGACCGCGGGCGTGCTGACCAGCACCAGCAACCGGCTGACGCGCGAGCAGACCGACATCACGAACGACCGGGAAAAGATGGAAGATCGCGAGACCAAGTATAAGGAACGTCTGCAGACGCAGTACGGCAACCTCGATTCGAAGGTCGGCGCGTTCAAGGCGACGCAGAGCTACCTGACGCAGCAGATCGCGCTGTGGACGAAATCCTCATGAGGTCGTCGGCCGCGCTGTCGCGCTATCAGGAAATCGATCTCGGGGGCCGCGTCGGCTCGTCGGATCCGCACGCGCTCGTTACGCTCCTTTACGAAGAGCTGACCGCGAGCCTCGACATCATCGCGCGCAGCATCACCAACGGTGGCGGGATCGATCTCGCCCGGCACAGCCGTGCGCTGACGATCCTTGGCGCGCTGGAGAGCGGGCTGGACTATAAGGCGGGGTCGCTCGCCCAGAGCCTCGGTCAGATCTATCGCCAGATGCAGCGTCGCCTCGCATCGGCCCGCGACGGCAATCTCGCGGCGGTCAATGAAGTGGCCGAAGGCGTGCGCAACCTCGCCAGCGCCTGGAAAGCCATCAAGCGCTAAGCGCCTTCGCGACGTTTAGGCGACGCGGTACTTGCGCATCTTTTCGATCAGCGTGGTACGCTTCAGCGTCAGCAAGCGTGCCGCTTCCGAAACAACACCGTCGGCTGCATCGAGCGCCTGCTGGATCCGCTCGGTTTCCAGCGTCTCGATCAGCTCGCGCAGGTTGATCGGGCCGTCATCGCTTTCGATCGCTTCGACCATCGGCGCTGCGGGCCGCACATCGCGGATATAGGTCACGTTGTTCGTCTGGCGCGGACGGCCGAGGAGCTCGTCCATCTCGCTGCCGCTGATAGACTGACCAGGGAACAATACGCGCGCGCGCTCCAGGACGTTGCGCAGCTCGCGGACATTGCCGGGCCAGTCGTGCGCTTCGAGCCGCGCCATCGCAAATCGATCGAACTGCACGCGATCGCGCTCGCCCAGCTTACGCTGAAGATGATCGAGGATCGGCGCGATGTCTTCCGGACGTTCGCTGAGTGCCGGCGTGTGTATCGGGATGACGCACAGGCGGAAGTAAAGGTCTTCGCGGAAGCGGCCGGCGTCGATTTCCTCGCGAATGTCGCGGTGTGTCGCGCAGACGATACGGACATCGACCTTCACGGGAGCCGCACCGCCGACGCGCTGGACCATGCCGTCTTCGAGCACGCGCAGCAGCTTGACCTGCATGTCGAAGCGCATGTCGCCGATTTCGTCGAGGAACAGCGTGCCGCCCGACGCTTCCTCGAAGCGGCCGATGCGGCGCTGCGCCGCGCCGGTGAAAGCGCCGCGTTCGTGGCCGAACAGTTCGGATTCGATGAGATCGGCGGGGATCGCGCCGCAATTGATCGCGACGAACGGTTTGTCGGCGCGGTCGCTGGCCTGATGGATCGCGCGGGCGACCATTTCCTTGCCGGCGCCCGAGGGACCGGAGATCATGACCGGAGCAGCGCTGGGGCCGACGCGGCGAACGCGGTCGCGGACCAGCTCGATCGCCGGGCTTACCCCGATGATCGTGCCATCCGCCTGCGTCTTTTCAACCCGTCGTGCCGAAACAGCCATTTGACCCGTGACCCCGTTGTGTTGGGCACAAGATGGCGGAATCTGGTTACCTGCTGGTTAACGCTGATTTTTAAGGACGTTACGAAGCCCCGGCATTGGGGTTCGCATCGCTCCAGGTCAGCGTGATCGAGATGCGGCGGTTGTGCGCCGAATAACGATCCTTGCCGTCATAGGGCTCGCGATCGGCGACCCCTTCGATACGGACGAAGCGGTAGGGGGCAACGCCCTGCATGGCGAGCATCTGGCGCGTCATTTCGCTGCGCGCGCTCGACAGGCGCCAGTTGTTCATCGTCGGATCTTTGGTCCACGGCGTCGCATCGGTGTGGCCACGGATGGTGATGCCATTGGGCAGATTCGAGATGCTTTCACCGACAGTGCGCAGCAGCGCTGCAGCCGGGCCGGTCAATTGATCGGTGCCGCTGTTGAACATCGCGAAATCGGCGTCGTCGACCAGATCGATGCGCAACCCGTCGCGCGTTTCGGTAAAGTGCACGCTCGAGGCGATCTTGCGAAGGCCCGGATCCTTCTTGAAGCGTTCGGCCATGCCATGCTGCATCGCCTGGAAGCGCTGCATGTCCTGCGTCCGCCCGCCGCCTTCCTTCGGACCACCCTTGGCGTCCATTGGCAGGGTCATGGCGCGCGTGCCGGTCTGGCCCGCACGTGCCGGATATTTGTCGACCGAGGTGATCGAATCGCCGCCGAAGAAGCTGTTCGAACCCGCGGTGTCCTGCTTCGACGGGACGAGCGTCGGCGCGAAATAGTCGGCGAGCGCCTTGCGCTGCTTTTCGTTGGTCGCGCCGAGCAGCCACATCAGCAGGAAGAACGCCATCATCGCCGTCACGAAGTCGGCATAGGCGACCTTCCACGCGCCGCCATGATGGCCGCCGTGATTGTCCGCGATGATCTTCTTTACGATGATCGGGCGGACTTGCTGTTTGGCGTTGGGCTTCATTTTGTCGCGACCCGCAGGCCTTCGAACACATCCGAGAAGCTCGGCTGGTTATGATGCGCGATGCCGGAACGGGCGGCCTCGATGACCAGTGGTTGCGGGTGACCATGCAGCGACGCGATGATCAGCTGCTTGATGACGCCGTAAATCGCATTGTCTTCTTCGACGACGGTCTTGGCCTTGGCCGCGAACGGACCGACCATGCCGTAGGCGAGGAGCACGCCGAGGAAGGTGCCGACCAGCGCCGAGCCGATCATGCCGCCGAGGATGGCCGGCGGCTTGTCGATCGAGCCCATGGTCTTCACGACGCCGAGCACGGCCGCGACGATGCCCAGAGCGGGCAGCGCGTCCGACAGGCCCTGCAGCTGCTCGGCGGGCTTCAGCGCATGGTGGTTATGCGTCTTGACGACATTGTCCATGACGTCTTCCACCGCGTGGGGATCGAGATTGCCCGACGAGACCACGACCAGGCGCAGTGTGTCGCAGATCAGGTGGATGAGCGTGCTGTCGGCTAGCAGGCGCGGATAGTCCGCGAAGATCGCTGAGGATTTCGGCTCTTCGATATGCGGCTCGACCGCGACGGGACCGTCGGTGCGCAGCAGCTTCATCAGGCGCGACACGAGGAAGATCGCGTCGAGATAGTCCTGCTTCTTGTACTTCGGGCCCTTGAACACCTTGATCAGGCCGCCGAGCAGAACCTTCAGGTCCGCGCCCGAATTGGCGATGATCAGCGAGCCGACCGCGGCGCCCCCGATGATGAGCATTTCGTGCGGCATCGCCTCGAGCACCGGCCCGAGATTGCCGCCCGTGAACGCAAAGCCACCGAACACCAAGCCGATGAGGACAACAAGGCCGATGACTGGGAACATTGCGTGGGTCGACCTCGAAAAATTGGGCTGCTGGTATCGTTAACGACCGGACTCGCTCCGGCTTGAGGGCTATCAGCCCAAAATATCGAACAACGAACGGCGATTGATCCGCGCGAAGGCCGCCTGGGCGGCTTCGAGGGTGATCGTCTGGGCGTTGAGCTTCGCCGTTGCCGAGACGATGTCGGTGTCTTCGAGCGAGCTTTGCTCGGCCGTGACATCGGTCTGACGCGCGCTGATGCGGTCGAGCGCCTTGTCGATGCTCGCGGCGCGAAGGCCGTGATCGGCAACGGTGATCGATGCCTGTTCGACCGCGCTCTTCATATCGTCGAGCGCCGCGGCCATCGCCGTCGTATCACCCGATTCGACCGCAGCGGCGGCCGCTTCGAGACGCTGATCGAGCGTGCCGAAGGCGGCAGCAGCAGTGGTCACCGGCTTGACCGAGTCACCTGCGCCGATCGGGATCGCCACGGCGTCGGTCGCCGCGAAGAGCGGCTGGCCGAGCGACGACTGGGTCGCGCGCAATTGGCGGATATCTGCCGCCATCGATCGCAGTGCGAGAGCCTGCGTCTTGCGGTCGCTGTCGCTCAGCGTGCCGTTGCTGGCGCTGATCATCGTTTCGCGTGCACGGACAGTGATGTCCGACATGCTCTGCAACGCGGTGTCGGCCTGCGACGCCAGCGACTGGGCGAGATTGAGGTTCTTCGTCCACACGCCGGTGTCCGACGTGTCCCGCACGAGGCGCGAGACGCGGGTGGCGGCGGCGACGTCGTCCGACGGCAGCGCAATGCGCTTGGTCGTCGAAATCTGGGTCTGGGTCTTCGCCAGTTCGGACGCGAGCCGCTGCTGGCGCGCGATCTCGTACGTCATGGCATTGCCGGTCGCTGCGATCGTCATGGTTCGCGGTCCTAAATGGCGTTGAAGATGGATTGCATGGTTTCGCGCGCGACCTGAAGGATGCGTGCGGCGGCGTCATAAGCTTGCTGGTAGCGGATCAGTTCGCCCGCTTCCTTGTCGAGATCGACCGCGCTCAGATTGTCGCGTGCCTGGCTCGCACCGGTCAGGCGCGCGGTGGCGGCCGAATCCTGTGTCGTGGCGTTGGCGACCTGCTGTGACTGGCTGGCGACGAGCTGGGTCCAGCCCGCTTCGGTGCCGGTCGATCCGCGCAGATTGGCGAAGGCGAGGGCATTGCCGTTAGAAGCTGTGCTGCTGCCCGCGGCGACCTTGGACGGATCGGTAATCAGCGAGGTCAGTCCCGCAGCGGTGGTGCCCGCGAACAGCGCGCCACCGGCCGCACCAGCGGAATCCTGTCCAGCGGTGTGCTGCGCGTTGAACTGCGTCGCGACCTGGCCGGCGAGGCTGTCCAGCGCGGTCTTCTGCGCTTTTACGTGATCCGCCGCTTCGGCCATCCCGCCGAGCGTGCCGCCCGAAACGGCGACGCCGCCATAAGCCAGCGTGCCATCGCTATTCTGCGCGACGGTAACGGTCGTCTTGGTCGCTCCGCTGAGCAGCGTCGTGTTGCCAACCGACAGCGACGCCGTTCCCTTCGCATCAAAGCTGATATTGACCGGCAGCTGGTTCGAAATCTTGTCGAGCAGCTTGTCGCGCTCGTCGAGCAGCTGCGCCTGGTTGGTCGATCCGTCGCGTGCGCGCAGCAGCCCGTCATTAACGCGGGCGAGCGCGGACACATTGTTGTTCAGATCATCGACGGCGATCGAGGCACTCTGGCCGATCGAGGTGCTAACCTGATCGAGGCTGTCCGAGGTGCGCCGGAAAGTCGACGCGATGTCGTCAACCGAAGCGAGAAAGCTCTGGCGCAGCGTCGCGTTGGTTGGATCGGCGGCGAGGGCATCCAGCGCGTTGAACGCGGCGGTCAGCGCCTTGCCAACGCCAGCGCCGCCATCGTTGAGTGCGCTTTCGACCTTGCCGAGCGACGAAAGTTTGACCGACGCACGTCCGGATTCACTGCTCGCGGTGCGGGCATCGGCGACCAACCACTGGTCGGTTGCACGCGTAACACCGGCCACGCGCACACCATTGGGCAGCACGGTGCCGGTATAAAGCAGGCTGTTGGCGCCCGACGGCATTTCCGTCAGGTTGATGTCACGGCGGACATAGCCGGCGGTGTTGGCGTTCGAGATGTTGTCGCCGACCGTCTGCAGCGCCTTGGAATAGGCGCGGACGCTCGACATCCCGATGTTCAGCAGATCGCTCATTTGACCACCGCCTTGTTCAGCTGTTTCGACAGCAGCGCGCCAATGCCGAACACACCCTGCTTCGACATCTCGTCGGCAGTTCGTGCATCGGCCATTTCGCGGAAATTGTCGGTGGCGCTCGATCCAAACAGCTCGTCGCCGAGCTTTGCCTTGCGCATTTCGCCGAGGACCTGGCGCACGAACACGGCTTCGAACTTTTCAGCCGCCTTTTTCAGCGCGGGGTCGATTGCCTGAGTGGCGGTCGAGACCGCATTCTGGGCAACCGTGGATGCAACGTTCTGGATCATAGGATTACCAGCTCCCCTTGCAGCGCGCCCGCCTGCTTGAGCGCCTCGAGGATCGCGACGAGATCGCCCGATCCAACGCCCAGGCGATTGATCGCCGCGACGATTTCGGAAAGCGACGCGCCTTTCATGATGAAAGACGGGTTGGTCTTTTCCTCGACAACGATCTGGCTGTTCGGCGTGACGGCGGTCTGACCGCGGCTGAACGGTGTCGGCTGAGACACTTGCGGCTTTTCGTCGATGCGCACGGTCAGTTTCCCGTGCGTCACGGCGGCGGGCATGATCCGCACCGCACCGTTGATCACTACGGTGCCCGTCCGCGAATTGACGATCACCTTCGCGGGCGCAGCGGCCGGCGTGATCAGCAAGTTTTCAATACGGCTCATCAGCGCGGTGCGCGCTTCCGCCCCTTCGGGTGCGGCGATGGTCACCGAGACACCGTCAACCGCGCGGGCAATGCTGCCACCGATCGACTTGTTGATCGCATCGGCGACGAGGCCCGAATTGGTCAGGTCGGCAGTCGCCAGGTTGAAGGTCAGGCTGGGCGACGAGGCAAAGCCGGTCTCCACCGCGCGTTCGATCGTCGCGCCGCCATCGATGCGGCCGACGCTCGGCACATTGACCGTAACCTTCGAACCGTCCGCCGCGTCGACGCCAAGGCCGCCGACGACGAGGTTGCCCTGCGCCATCGCATAGACTTGGCCATCCGCACCCTGCAGCGGCGCCATCACCAATGTGCCGCCGCGCAGGCTTTTGGCCTTGCCGATGGCGGAGACGGTGACGTCGAGGCGCGTGCCGGGCTTAGCGAAGGCGGGCAGGTCAGCGGTGATGATCACCGCCGCCGAATTCTTGAGGCTCGGGTTCGACGTCGCCGGGAGGGTCATGCCGAAGCGCTGCATTGCCCCGCGGATGCCCAGCGTCGAATAATCGAGGCTGTCATCGCCCGTGCCGGCGAGGCCGACAACGATGCCATAGCCAGTCAGCTGGTTGCCACGGACGCCGGCAAAGCTGCCAAGATCCTTGAGACGCTCAGCCTGTGCCGGGACGCTCGCGAAGAGAGCGATGAGCGCGAAGAGCAGCGCGCGCATCAGAACGGGCTCACGGCGGAGAAGAAGCGCTGCAGCCAGCCCTGGCGGCTGCCGCGCGCGATTTCGCCCTTGCCGGTGTAACCAATCTTGGCGTCAGCAATGCGTGTCGAAAGGATGCGGTTGTCCGGGCCGATATCAGCGAGACGGACGATACCGGTCAGCTGGATCGATTCATCGCCGCGGTTGAGCGTCAACTGCTTTTCGCCGCGGATCAGCGCGGTGCCATTGGGACGGACGGCGACAATAGTCACCGAAATTTCCCCGGTCAGTGCATTGGACTGGGCAGCAGTGCCCGAACCCTTGAACGCCTGATTGCCGCCCATGCCGACATCGCTGGGCGAGAAGAGTGACAGCGGACCGGTGGTCGGCGGGGTCAAGCCGAAGCTGCCGTCGCGGCCGGTCTGTGCTGAATTGGCCTTGGTCGCCTGCGTCCGTTCGGCAAGCACGACCGTCAAAATATCGCCGACGCCGCCGGCACGCGCGCCGTTGGTCAGCGCAACGTAAGACGCGCCCGGGAAGATCGCTCCCGGGCTCGCCTGCGGCGCAACCATCGGCGGCAAGGCCGGGCTGTAATCGGGCAAAGGCTTTTTGCTACGCGCTTCGGCCGCCCCGGAGAGCGCGAGCACGGCAAGAGCAATCGCCTTAGAGCTGCTGGTTGGCATCACGCAGCATCTCGTCGGTAGCCTGGATCATCTTCGAATTGACCTCATAAGCACGCTGCGTCTCGATCATGTCGACGAGTTCTTCGACGACGTTGACGTTCGACGCTTCCAACGAGCCAGCACGAATCGTGCCACGTCCTTCGATGCCCGGCGCGCCGGTCTGCGGCGCACCCGAAGCGGGCGTCTCCAGCAGCAGGTTGTTGCCGATCGCCTGAAGCCCCGCTTCGTTGACGAAGCTGGCGGTTTCGATCTTGCCGACCTCGGTCGGTTCGGTCGAACCGGCGACTGTCGCGGTGACGGTGCCGTCGGCACCGATCGAGATATTTGTCGTCTGCGCCGGGATCTGGATCTGCGGCGAAACGGGCATACCGTCCTGCGTCACCAGCGTGCCCTCGGACGAGCGCTGGAAATTACCGTCGCGGGTATAGGCGGTGCGGCCGTCAGGCATGGTGATCTGGAAATAGCCTGCACCTTCGATCGCCATGTCGGTCGTGTTGCCGGTGGTCTGGATCGAACCCTGCGTGCCGATACGCTCTGTGCCGTCGATCGACACACCGGTGCCGAGGTTGAGGCCCGTGGCATATTTGTTTTCGGCGGAGGACGCCGCGCCCGGCTGAGTGATCAGCTGATAGGCGAGTGTCGAAAAACTGGCACGATCGCGCTTGAAGCCCGTCGTGTTCACGTTCGCCAGGTTGTTGGCGATGACCTGCATGCGCATGTTCTGCGCATCGAGACCCGTGCGGGCGACGTGAAGAGCACCGTTAGCCATTTAATTCACTCCTATTGCGGCAGGCTCATGAGTTCGGCGCCGGCGCGGTCATTGTCGCGCGCGTCGCCGATCATCTTGAGCTGGACGTCCCATTGGCGGCTGGCTTCGATCATCTGGACCAAAGCATCCGACGCCGTGACGTTCGAGGTTTCGAGCGCGCCCGACTGGACACGCGCATCGGGATCATCGGGCAGCGAGCCGCCGCCCTTGACCCCGAACAGGCCGTCGAGCTGCTTGACGATCGCCGTGCCCTTGGGGCTGACGATGCGCAGCTTGTCGACTTCCTGCGGTTGCGAGGCATCGCCGCCCTGCGGCACGATCAGGATCCTGCCATCGGCGTTGATGCTGATGCTGTCGGCGGGCGGCAAGGTGATCGGACCCCCAGAGCCCATCACCGGCTTTCCGTCGCCCGTCGTCAGCAGGCCCGTCGACGAGACCTGCAGATCGCCGCGGCGGGTATAGGCTTCCTGCCCGTCGTCGCCCTGGACGGTGAGCATGGCATCGCCTTCCATCGCGACATCGAGGTTGCGGCCGGTCTTGTTGACCGTGCCGGGCGTCATGTCCGCGTCGACCACCTGTTCGCTGACCGTGGCCGAGTTGAACGCCTGCCCGTTGTTGAGCCAGACCGACTGCGCATTCGCAAACTCGCCACGGAACCCGGGCGTGCTCACGTTCGCCAGATTGTTGGCGATAGCGGTCTGACGCGACATCGAGCCGCGCAGAGCCGCCAGGGATGCGTAGATCAGCCGGTCCATGATCAGGCGTGGATGTTGAAGATCGTCTGCGTCATGTTCGACGCGGTTTCGATCGCCTTGGCGTTGGCCTGGAAGTTCCGCTGAGCAGAGATCAGCGACACCAGTTCGTCGGTGATTTCGACGTTGGCATGTTCGAGCGAGCCCGATTCAATCGCGCCGAGCGGACCGTTGGTCGCAGCGTTGATCGCTGCCGGGCCGCTGTCGCCGGTGGACTGCCAGTGCGAATCCCCGACGGGGCGCAGGCCTTCGATCGCGGTAAAGCTGGCCATTGCCACCTTGCCGAGCTTCTGGTCCGAACCGTCGGCAAAGGTCGCGACGACGAGGCCGTCCTTGCCGATCGACACGTTGACCATCGCCGCACCGCTGCCGTTGGGCGAGGAGGCGGGCAGATCGAAATCCTTCATGTCGCTGAGCGAGGTGCCAGTGACATCACCGTTTGCATCGACAGGGAGCAGCTGGACGCGGCTACCGGTCGCATCGATGACGTGACGGTTGGTGTCGACCGAGAAGTTGCCGGCGCGGGTGTAAGTCACCTCGCTGCGCGGCGCCTGGCCCTTGACCACGAAAAAGCCTTCGCCGCTGATCGCCAGGTCGAGCGTCTTTTCGGTCGACTCAATCGTACCCTGGGTGAACTGCTGCTGGATCCCGAGCAACTTGGTGCCCTGGCCCGCGACCATCTTGGTCGTCTGGGTCGGCGAGCTCGAGAAGATGTCGCCGAATTCGGCGCGGCTCTTCTTGAAGCCGATCGAGCCGACGTTCGCGATGTTGTTCGACACGACGTTAAGGTCGGTCTGCGCGGCTTTGAGGCCCGAAAGCGAATTATAATAAGACATTGGGGGCTACTCCTTAAGCGGCGGGGGTGCTGGCAGGGGCCTGAGCCGCAGTGCCGTTGGCGAGGATCTGCTTGAGCAGGTCGGTCTGCGTGCCGAGCTGGGTCGCAATGCCCTTGAGCGTTTGGCTCATCTCGGTGGTCGACGACGACGCCGTGATCTGCGCCATCTGCGCGATCATCTGGCTGTTATCGTGCGATTCGAACGGATCCTGCTGGCTCAACTGTTCGGTCATCAAGCGCAGAAAGTCGGTCGACCCCAGCTGCTTGCCCGGCAACGACGTCGTGCCGTTATAGATGTTCGTATTCGTATTATTCGTGACAGCGTCGGTCATTGCCCGATCCTCAAAGTGTCCAGCATCAATGACTTGGCCGTCTGCAGAACCTGGACGTTGTTCTGGTACTGGCGGCTGGTCTCGATCATCTCGACCATTTCCTGGGTGCTATCGACGGCGGCTTCCCAAACATCGCCATTGCCGTCGGCCAGCGGGTGGCCGGGGTCGTGACGCTTGGTGGGCGACATCGTCGTCGTATCGATATGGTCGACCGCGACGGTTGCGCCGCCCTGGCCGTCCATGATGGTGCGGAACACCGGCTTCATCGAACGGTACGCGCTGCCTTCGCTGCCGGTGACGGCATTGGCATTGGCGAGGTTCGACGCCGTGGTGTTGAGGCGCACCAGCTGCGCCTGCATCGCGCGCCCGCTGATGTCGAAGAGCGACATGCCGGCCATGATTACTCTCCCTTGAGAGCGCGGTTCACCGTGGCGATGCGCGCGTTGAGGAAGGACAGGGTAGTGCGGTACGCGACAGCGTTTTCGGCGAACGCCGTCTGCTCGCTCGACAGCTCGACGGTGTTGCCGTCGAGCGATGCCTGCAGCGGCGTGCGGTATTTGGTCGCGGCGGTCATCGCACCTTGCGCGCTCTGGCCCTGCTCGGCGGCAGCCAATGCTTCACCGAAGTCGATGTCGCGGGCCTTGTAGCCGGGGGTCGAGGCGTTCGCGATGTTTGAGGCGAGCACGGACATGCGCTGCGAACGCAGTTCAAGCGCCTGGCCATGCAGTCCAAAAAGTGGGTCGTTGCTCATCGTCTTTCGCTCCACGCGGAAGTCATCTGATGGGGACGCAGCAATTGCCGTGCCAAAGCCGTCCGGCGTCCGGACTGGCACGCCGCTTGCTGTCCGGATGGGCAAAGGAGTTTTTCCGATGCGCCTGCCTATTTTGCTGTTCGCGCTGGCCGCCACCACGGCTCACGCTGAGCTCGGTTTTCAGGATTTGACCGCACTCGACCGCCAGATCGCCGAGGCGACCGGCGGGCGTGCCGAACCGCTCGATCCGCGCCTCAAACTGAAGGCGTGTACCGAGATGATTTCGATCAATTCCGACGGTCCGGTCCCCAGCGTCCGCTGCGGGATGAACGGCTGGCGTATCGCGCTGCGCGTGAACGGCGGTTACGCGGTCAACAACGCCCCCATCGCCATCCGGCGCGGGGACGAGGTGACGGTGACGATCGAAGGCAACGGCTTTGAACTGACCGGATCAGGCATCGCGATGGATGACGGCCGTGAAGGCGGCACCGTGCGTGTCAAAACTTCGACGACGGGCACGCCCGTCTCGGTGCGCGTGACCGGCCCCGGCACCGCGACGCTGCGGGGCTAAATTCGCGCTAAAGGTTTTCGGCGCGGTTCCGTAAACGCTGCATACCCTGTCGGCTTTCCGGCAGATGCAGTCCAAGGAGCCGCGCAATGATCGAAAGGATCGAAGGGAGCACGCCGGTCCGGCGCGTTGCCAGCGCGCCCGTTAAAGGTGCTGCACAAGCAACGACGCCATCCGAGGTTCCGGGCCAGTCCGGGCTGCTCGCCACCGCTCGTGCGTTGGCGGCCCAGCCCATCCCGGTCGACCTCGCCCGCGTCGGCCAGCTCCGCGAAGCGATCCGCAACGGCAGCTACGTGATCGACCCGCAGTCGATTGCCCGCGCGATGCAGGAGCATGAGGGTGAGTGATCAGGCAATGGACGCGGTCATCGCGGCCCAGGCACAATTGATCGAAGCGCTCGACCGCAGCGATGTCGCGGCTGTCGAAAATGCGACACGCGCCCTCGACGATGCGCTGGTCGCGCTGAAGTCAGACGTCGCGTGGAACATGCGTCCGTCGCGCCGGGATCAGGCCGAATTCGCGCTGCGCCAGTGCGACGCTGCAAAGATGCGGGTCAATTATCTCGGCAATGCAACGCGAGAACGGCAACGAAGTCTCGCCGGCTTGCGCGGGGATGCGCGGGCCGAAGCGACCTATGCCCGCCCCTCGGCGATGCGCATGCGGTTAGTAACCGCTTAACTTTTCGCGGGCGGCTGGCACGCCCTTTGCTCCGTGCCCTGGCATGGCAGCGATTGATTCAATTTCGGGCACACGGGTTCAGCGGGCAATTGCCTCCGCGGCCGAGCGCTCGGGCGTCGATTTCGACTATCTCTACAAGCAGGCGCATATCGAAAGCGGCCTGGACCCGGCGGCGAAGGCGAAGACCTCGACCGCGTCGGGCCTATTCCAGTTCACCAAGGGAACCTGGCGCAACACTGTGCTTCAGCATGGTGCCGAGCATGGCTTGGGCTGGGCCGCCAACGCGATTGCCCAGCAGACCGATCTCGCCGCCGTCGATGCGCTGCGTTTTGATCCCGAAGCTTCAGCGGCGATGGCCGGTGAACTCGCCTCGGACAACCGCGACGCACTGACGAATTCGCTGGGCCGCCAGCCCGACGAGGTCGATCTTTACCTCGCGCACTTCCTAGGCTCGGCTGGCGCGACGAAGTTCCTGCAGGCGTATAGCGCCGATCCGTCGACGCCCGCCGCCTCGCTGCTGCCGCAGGCCGCCGCGTCGAACCGTTCGGTCTTTTACAACGACAATGGCACGCAGCGCAGCGTCGGTGAGATCCGCGATCTGTTCGCCGCCAAGATGGGCAACGCGGCCCCGGCCGCGCCCGGCTACATGCCCGCCCGCAACGAAATCACCCAGGCATCGTCAGCCGTGAACGCCACGCGTCCGCTCGAACTCGCGAACTTCGAGCCGATGCCCCACCGCCTGTCGCTTGCCTTCGCGCAGGCGAGCTATGCCAAGCTGAGTAACCTGTAATGAATTCTGCGCTGAACAAGAGCGTGTGGGCTAACGTCGCCCGTGGCGGCGTGCTGCCGCTGGCGATCCTGATGCTGGTCGCCCTGATGATCGTGCCGGTGCCGACCTTCCTGCTCGACATGGGCTTCGTCGCCAACATCATGCTCAGCTTGGTCATCCTGATGATCTCGTTGAACTCGGCGCGCGCGCTGGACTTCTCGGCTTTCCCGACGGTCCTGTTGTTCGCGACCCTGTTTCGCCTGTCCTTGAACGTCGCCTCGACCCGCATCGTGCTGGTCAACGGGCAAAAGGGTGGCGCGGCGGCCGGTCACGTCATCGAAGCGTTCGGCCAGTTCCTGATCGGCGGCAACTATGTCGTCGGCATCTTCGTGTTCTGCGTGCTGATGATCATCAACATGGTCGTTATCACCAAGGGCGCGGGGCGCGTGTCCGAAGTGTCGGCGCGCTTCACCCTCGATGCCTTGCCCGGCAAGCAGATGGCGGTCGACGCCGATTTGAACGCCGGTTTGATCACCCCCGACGAAGCCAAGGCGCGGCGTCAGGAAGTCTCGACCGAAGCCGACTTCTTCGGTTCGATGGACGGTGCGTCGAAGTTCGTGAAGGGCGATGCCGTTGCGGGCATCCTGATCCTCGCCGTCAACATCTTGGGCGGCCTCGTCCTCGGTGTCGTCAGCCATGACATGGCGATCGGCGAAGCGGCGAAGACCTATTTGACCCTCGCCATCGGTGACGCGCTGGTGGCGCAGGTCCCGGCGCTGCTGCTGTCGATCGCTGCTGCTGCCATCGTCACCCGCGTCAGCTCGCCGCTCGACCTGTCGGGCCAGATCACCAGCCAATTCGGGGTCGCCAAGGCCTGGTATCCGGTCGCTGGGATCATGGCGTTCCTCGGCATCCTGCCGGGCATGCCGCACTTCCTGTTGCTGGCGGGCGCGGGCTTTGCCGGCTGGATGGCTTACCGCATGTCCAAGCCAAAGCCTGTACCGGTCGCCGAAGCCGAAGAGGTCAAGGCGCCTGAACTCGACTGGCAGGATTTGAGTGAAGTCTCGCCGATCGTTCTCGAAATCGGCTACGGCCTGATCGACCTGGTCGACGAGCGCAAAGGCGCGCCGCTAATGGGCCGCATCACCAGCTTGCGCCGTCAGCTCAGCCGCGAACTCGGTTTCGTGCTGCCGATGGTCAAGGTGAAGGACGATCTGGCGCTGCCGGGCAACGCCTACCGCCTGACCATCGCGGGCGTCGTGTGCGGTGAAGACGATGTCTATCCGGGTGAACTGCTCGCGCTCGATGCGGGTGACTGCCTGCCCGGCGTGACCGGCCGTGCCGTGCGCGATCCGACCTTCGGGCTGCCGGCCTTGTGGATCGACGCCAATCAGCGCACCGATGCGATCGTCGCAGGCTATACCGTGGTCGATGCGCCGACGGTTGTCGCGACGCACCTCAACGAAATCCTCGGCCGCGCTGCCGCCGCATTGTTCGGCCTCGAAGAAGCGCAGGCGCTGATCGAAGGTCTCAAGACGCATTCGCCGCAGCTGGCGGGTGCCCTCACGCCGCAGCCTTATAGCCTTGGCGCGATCACGGCGCTGTGCCGCGGGCTGCTGTCCGAACGCGTCCCGCTCAAGGATTTCCGCCGCATCGCCGACGCGATGGTTGAGGTCGCGCCGCAGGCGCTGCCGGGACCGGCGCTGCTCGAAGCGGTGCGCCAACGCATTGGCGGGCTGATCGTCCAGCCGCTCGCCCCGGTAAAAATGCCGATCCCTGTCGTCACCTTCAGCGGTGAACTCGAGGAACTGCTCAGCAAATCCGCACGCGCCGCGCCCGAGGCACTGTGGCCGTTCGAGCCGCAACTGGCCGAAGGCGTTATGACCGCGCTCGAACAGGCGGTGCAGCCTGAAATGGCCGCCGCGCGCAACTTCGCCGTGGTCACCTCGCCCAATTGCCGCGCGCCGCTCGCCCGCCTGCTGGCGACGCGCCTGCCTGACATTCCCGTCCTTTCGTTCAGCGAGCTGCCCGAGCATCGCCGCGTCGACGTGCTCCACGTCGTCGGCGGCGGCGCCCCCGCGCTCGGTGCGCCCGATCCTGTTACCGGAGAACTTGCATGACGACCGCACTGGCCCGCAGCCGCAGGCTGGCCCAGGGTGCAGCTCAATCGCTGGTTGAGCAGAATTTGCACATCGTCCGCAAGCTCGCGTGGCACGTCAGCGCGCGCGCCTCGAATGCGATCGAGTTGGAAGATCTGATGCAGATCGGCCTCGTCGCTCTCGTCGAAGCGAGCCGCGTTTACGAAGATCAGGGGTACGCCTTCAGCACTTACGCATCGACGCGGGTGAAGGGCGCGATGCTCGACGCGCTGCGCCGTACTGCCAAGCAGCCGCGAAGCGCATCAGCGACACGCCGCCAGCTCGAAGCCGCGCGCAAAGAGATTGAGGGCGAAACCGGCGCCGCCGCCACGCCGGAACAGGTCGCCGAATTCCTCGGCATCACGCTCGCCGAGCTGCGGCAGCGCGAAGATGCGTCGATGCCGGTCAACGAGGTCGGCCTCGCCGATGTCTATGCCGACGATAATGCCGCCTTTGCCGATGACCGTGAGGACGTCGAAACGCTGCTCGACGACCAGCGCACGCGCCACATGCTCGGCGCCGCGATCGCGACTCTTGGCGAGCGCGAGCAGATGGTCCTGCAACTCTATTTCCGTGAGGAATTGAACCTCGAGGAAATCGGTCAGGTCCTCGGCGTTTCAGCCGCGCGCGTCTGCCAGGTCAAGGCGGCGGCGCTGAAGAGCCTCAAGAAGAAGCTGACGCTGCCCTTCTAAGGCGCGTTGCGCGGCACAGACCGCCGCGCTAGCTTTTCCCGCATGGGACGGGTGTTTGGGTTGCTGCTGTCAGCCGGCATTGCGCTGGCCGGCGCTTCTCGCGCCGAGGCGAAGGACAAGACGCCCCCTCCGGTGATCCGCAACTTCACCGCGCCGGGCAATCTCGAATCCACGCATGATCTGGGATGCGTTACGATGCACGATGTCGCACCGGCCTATAACCCCGTCGATCTGTTCAAGGCGGCCAGTGCGTGTGTCACCGCCGAACGTTACGAGCAGGCGGTCGGGCTGCGGCTATTCGGGCTCGCCTTTGGCCGCTTCGATGCGGCGCGGGTGGCCGACACCAC
>JADMIO012763284.1_pt1 | contig 33841 bp, 28 predicted proteins | sample 8958161 | NCBI WGS metagenome assembly JADMIO01 (sample SAMN16585339, study PRJNA669376) | soil metagenome | isolation source: Crop rotation soil | place: USA: Cullars Rotation, Alabama | collected 2011 | reverse complement strand
CGCGACAACTTGTCCACGTGGAATTCTAAGCTTAGGATCCCAATGTGCTGGAAAGAGAGTAGGGCGTGTTGCCGTCGAACGGCCGTTTTCCTGTCAGCAAAAAAAGCAGGGTCAATCCCAAGGCATAAATGTCTGCCCGATGATCGACATTGCGTGCGTCCTGCGCCTGCTCAGGAGCCATGAAGTAGGGAGATCCCATCCCAATTCCACTGAGAGTCAGGTCGGAGGCTTCTGTCAGAATTTTGGCGAGGCCAAGGTCCAGAACTTTCACCCGGCCGTCCAGGGTCAACAACAGGTTGGAAGGTTTAACGTCTCGATGGATGATCGATTTTTCGCAAGCCGCCTTCAACGCTTGAGCCGCTTGCTCGATAATGTCCAGGGCGGCAAAGATTGAGAGCTTCCCGCGTTCATCCGTGTACTCAGCGAGGTCCTCTCCTTCGACATATTCCATGATCAAATACCGCCACCCTTGCGTCTCACCGAAATCATGCACCTGAACGGCATTGGGATGGTTCAGTGCGGCCGCAGCTTTTGCCTCTCGCTCGAAGCGTTGCAGAAACTCGGGCTGGGCGGCCAGTTCTTCGTTCAGAATTTTCAGCGCGACTTTGCGCGCGAGGTTTAACTGGACCGCTTCATACACCACCCCCATGCCGCCTTCGGCAATCTTCCGGACCAACCGATAGCCGCCCAGGATTGTTCCCGAAAAATCCTTGCTCTCGAAATTGGAAACCGGGGCAGGCGTCCTGAGCGCCGGGCTTTGCTCTGAGGCCAATGCGTCGGCGGCTTCCCCAGCACCAGTCAGGTTATCGGCATCCATACCCTGAGTTTTGCACCGCGTGGAGGACGCCGCCCCGAACTGTGAACAGGCCGCGTGCCCGCACTTGGCGGGATTCTGTCTTGTTTTCGGTCACGAGGGTCCATAGGCAGCATTTCTTGGTCCGTTCCTACCGCCGAAAGGCGGCATCGAAGGGCCTCGGAGGCGGCACGAAATGGAATCGTTCATCAGTCAAAGTTTTCAAGAAAGCGACTAATGCACGCTTGTCCTCCTGGCTCAGCGGGACTCCGCCGGTCCGCCGCCCGGCGATCTGCGGATCCAGCGTTTGAGACATTTTTATACCGGTCGCATAATGTTCTACGACAGCTTCCAGCGTGACAAAGCGCCCGTCATGCATGTACGGGCCGGTTACCTCAACGTTGCGCAACGAAGGAACCGCGAATTTGCCTTTGTCGCTTTCCTTTTTCGTAGCATTGTAGCGTCCCAAATCCTTGAACGCGAAATCCAATCCATTGTTCGCAAAATCCTGGTTTCGAAAAAAAGGGCCGCCATGGCAATGAAAACATCCGGCGCCCATTTGCTTCCCGGCAGGAACGTATTCGGTGCTGAAAAGCTGGTAGCCGCGCTCTTCTTCGGGCGTGAGCGTGGCTTTGCCCGCGTGGGCTTGGTCGAACTTTGAGTCGAACGCGAGCCGGGTCAAAAGGAATTGCTCCAACGCTTTGGCAATTTTTTCGGTGGTGATCCCACCCGGGCCAAACACACGCTCGAACTGTTCCGGGTAATTTTCAGTAGCAGAAAGCTTCGCCACCACGTGCGGCAGGGTCTCATGCATCTCTATCGGATTTTGGATTGGTTGCACGACTTGTGCTCTTAACGTCGGCGCCCTGCCATCCCAAAAGAAGTTGGTCTTCCAGGCCAGGTTAAAAATCGGCATCGAATTTCTTTCTCCACGTTGCCCTTCGGCGCCGATACTCACCCGGCGTCCTTCCTGGCTGAACGCATCTTGCGGATGATGACAGGAGATGCACGACTGACGCCCATTGATCGACAGCAGCCGTTCGCCAAACAGCCTCCGGCCCAGCCGCACACCTTCCTCGGTCAACGGATTGTCCCGGGGGAGGTCCGGAGCTTGGACCTCTCGAGGAAAAACCAGCGCAAAAGGCTTTGGAGCCGGCGGTGCGTAAGCAGTTTGCGAGAGCGAAATAGCGCGCTGCACATTCGTCTTAAGCTGCGCCTGGAACGGGCTGTTCCTGGCCGGCGAACTGTCAGGTTTGCGGATGGTCTGGAAAGGATTCCCCGTGAAGAGCTGCCTGACACTCAGCGTCAAGTTCAACGGCTGATTCCTCGTGAGCCGCAATGAAACGGGAAGTTCCACCGTCACCAACATGGCGTCCCCCTCCAGGCTGAACGAGTAGTCATGGGCCTCACTCCCTCTCAGCCATTGACCTGCGACCGCAAAAAAAATGTAACCAATCGGCTCATTGGAATACATGCCGCTCAGAGCGGGATTGAGTGCGTGTCCGGGAGGATATTGCCCGGGAGCTGAATGATTGATTTCCCGCCGCAGACCCACATAGAAGCGCACTTTGTCATAATCCCCAGGAGCGAGTTTCTCGACATCAAAATGCGTCCGCGCCTGGCTCATGCTGAGGAAGGCCTGCCCATTCGCGTGAGCCAGCCAACCGCCTTGTTTTTGGTGCAATGAAAAGTCCGAGACGAACAGATCCAGCCTCGCCACCGAGAAGACCTGCCCAGCTTCGTTGGTTAAGGAGAATGCGTCGCGAACCAGCGGCGCACCGTCCCACTCGGGTTGAATATTAACGCGCAAGCGGCAAGCAGCGCCGGCGGCCGAGCCTGCGGCCATGCCCATGGCAAGAAACAGCAAATGGGCGCTCGGTTTTACGAAACCCATTTTTCTCATTTTGCTACCCTAACGGAATCAACCTTAAGCCTGGATGAAGGTTTTGCGAGTACGAATGCTCGTGGTATTCGCACAGAAACGTCGGCGACCTCGTCCATCCGCTGCTCGGACGGCGCGGAGAATTATCGCTCGAAATTGGAAATGAAGGGATCGGTGCGCTCAAGCACTTTTCCCTTTTTCAAAGCTTCTTGTCTGGCTGCTTCGCGCTCGGCCTTCTTCCGTGCAGCCACGTCGCTGGCGGCCACTTCGCCGGCCGCGATCCTGAAAAAGGTCTTGCTGAGCTTAATCTTAGTATGGCTCTTGGCGTTGTTATCCTGTTTCATAGAGTCTCGCGGCAATTTGTAGCAGCTTTTTGGCCAGTTTTGGGTCTCGGGAATGGTTTCTAGGCAAGGGGGAGGTTCAGTAAGACGCTTCAGATTTCATGAACGTCGTGCAAAACCCCGCGTGGGATACAGATAACCAACACCTTCAGATCACCCCACGCACGATGCTTGACTCCGCGAGGGACGTAAACGACCACACCTTCGCTTAGTTCAGTCTCCTTCCCATCGAGGGACATCCTGCCTTGCCCGGAAAGGACATAATAAACCTCATCGGTGTGCTCGTGATAGTGGAGTCTGGCCTCGGTAATCTCGAGGTGGTGGACCTCCGCCGCGGCTCCGTCCTTTTCATCAATGAGAGTGCGGATCTGGCCGCAGGTTTCCGCCCAGGGTTTCACATCGCTCCAGTGGCGGCGGATGAGAGTTGGTGTCGTGTTCATAACTCAGGCTATGAATGTCCGCCGAGCCGGTCAAGGCAGCGACGTGGCGAGGGGTGCTCCTTGCACGGATCCTTTGCGACGGTAAGGGCGAGGCGCGGCATGCTGGCCTTAGTGCTGGCGAATGGTCCTCCGCCTCCTTGGGGAGAGGGTTGGGGTGAGGGGGATCGGGCCACGCGAAAACGTTCTGCTCGCTAAGTTGCAGATACTTGTAAGGTACAGGAGTCAGAGCTGCACTTCCGCGGCGAGGCCATCAAAGCGTTCTATCGCCGCCACCAGCACTCGGGCTGCCTGTCGCAGACATTCTTGATCGAGCAACGTCCAAACGTCGCGGCGGGTATGGTAATAATGGGCCGGCTTCGGGTCCATGGCGCACAAGAGGGCGGCGGGAATCCCGGCTTGTGTAAAGGCGGCGGCATCGGACGCACCGACCTTGACGGTGGCATAGGCCAACTCGAGGCCGCAGTCCCTACCTGCTTGCTTCAGTAGATCGCACAAGACCGGATCGTGGCGCACCCTTCCATTCATGTCGCGGTTATACACGTTGAAGTGCGGCAACTCGCGGAAACTGTCCAGGGCAATATACGCCGTCGGCACATCCCGCCAGCGTGCCTTATGCCGGTTTGCGAAGGCTTTGGCGCCGCACAACCCCGCCTCTTCGGACCCGCAAACCAAAACCATGACTTCTGTGTGATCCAATTCGGCTCCCGCCTGTTTAATTGCCCGGGCCACCGCCACCCCCAGCACCGCTCCGCTGAGGTTATCCACGGCTCCCTGAGCCACTACAGAGAAGCGTGTAAAGAACACGCCCAGCGCCGTGCCCACACTAGCGACGAGCACTGTCCCGTCGAGCCAATGTCCGTGGGGGCCTGAAAGGATCCGAGTATTCAGCAAAGACGCGACGAAGACCCAGAGCACCGAAAAAATGATGAATCTGGCGATGGCATTGGACCAGTTGGGGCAGGCATGATGATAGCGCCATTCATAAGCGGCATCGGCATGACCGCCGAAGATCAGGCGCCGCCGCATCTCCTTCCTGGGCTTAATTACCGCACAAAGATTTGTTGACTGCTTCTTTGGAAATATTGGTGTCAGGACATGCCGATAAAGCACAACCTCCATTCCAAATATCACCAGCGCCAAAGCAGCGACCAGAGCCGCGACCGGTGGATAAATCCAATATAAGAACGCGGCGACCAGTCCTAATCCGCTGCAGATGACCGGGACCGCCATAAAGGCTTTTTGCGCCACGGGAAAGGTCTCCATTTCGGGTTCCAATCCGACCTTGGACAGTTCTCCGGCAAGATATTCCTGGCAACGGCGTTCGCCTTCGCTGCCTGGCGAACGTGAACTGCACGATTCGCAAATGTGACGTATTTGAACCGCGCAATACGCCGCAATCTCATCACACGCCGTCTCAGGAAATCGTGCCATACGATGGTTCCGTTGCCGTCGAATCCTACCGAAACCCGAATTCTGGATACTTGATTTTCTAACCGAGGCGGCGGAAAGATTCTAGCGGAATGTCATTTCACTTTCTATGAACGACCAAGGACCTTCAGAGCCTGCTAAGCCATCATGCGCCGGGCTAATCACCAACCTTACGCGGAGGCGGTTTCTAACCAGCGCCGGGGCCTCCGCGGTCTCGGTGACCTTGCTGAGTGCAAAACTCGTGCGAGGCACCGAGGCCAATTCCAAAATCGACCTCGGCCTGATTGGCTGCGGCGGACGCGGTACTTGGATAGCCGGGCTGTTCGCCAAACATGGCGGTTACAACGTCGCCGCGGTTGCGGATTATTTTCCCGACAAGACCGACGCGGCGGGCGAGAAGCTTGGCGTGCCTGCACACAAGCGGTTCACAGGATTGTCCGGCTATCGAAAGCTGCTCGAAAGCAAGGTGGACGCCGTCGCCATCATCAGCCCGCCCTATTTTCATCCCCAGCAAGCCGCCGCGGCCGTCGAATCAGGCAAACATGCGTACCTGGCCAAGCCCATTGCAGTGGACGCGCCCGGCTGTGACAGCATCGCGCGCTCCGGGAAGCAAGCGACAGGAAAGAAGCTGGTTTTCCTGGTGGATTTCCAGACGCGAGCGACGCCCGCTTACCAGGAAGTGGTCAAGCGAGTAAGAGACGGTGAAATTGGCCCGATTAAGTCGGCCGAAGCGAGTTACATGTGCGACCTCTATTTCGCCGGGATGGATGCGCAGTTCCGCCAGAGCCGCAAAGATGCCGATGCCCGGCTCCGGGCTTGGGCGGTTGACCGCGTGCTCTCGGGCGACATCATCACCGAGCAGAATATCCACGCGCTGGATGTCGCGGCGTGGTTCCTCGATGCGGAGCCGCTTAAGGCGGTGGGCACCGGAGGCCGAGCGCGCGATTTTCAGGGAGATTGTTGGGACCACTTCGCGGTCATCTTCACGTTCCCAAAGGACGTAATCCTTACTTTCAGCTCGAAACAGTTCGGTGCCGCATACAACGACATCATGTGCCGCGTTTTCGGCACGACAGGGACCGCGGAGACGCACTACGGCGGCAAAGTGTGGGTGCGCGGTCACGATGAAGTTTTCAGCGGCGACACGAATAATATTTACGCCGACGGCGCGATCATCAACATCGCCACCTTCCACAAGAGCATCACCGAGGGCAACTACGTGAATCCCACGGTGGCGCCCAGTGTGCGCAGCAACCTGACAACGATCCTCGGACGGACCGCGGCCTACCAGCGGCGCGAGGTCACCTGGAACGAAATGATGAAGCGCAACGAGCACTGGGAGTTCGACACTCGCGGCCTGAAAACGTGAAGCCGCACCTATGAAAGCGCTCAAAACGCGTTTGGAAAATCAGCGCCATGGCAGGAGCCGACATGTGGAGACTCAAATTTCAACGCCTTTCGGTGCCGAACAAAACCTCCTCACGTCGGTTCCTACAACCTTAAGACGCGCTCTCAGCCGCCGTGAGATGCTCGCGCGCACGGGCCGAGTCGGGGCCGGGCTTGCGCTTTCGGCTCCGCTGGGTTCGTTGCTGGCGGCGCCTGGCTCGCGCAGGATTAAAATCGGCGCGTGTGATTGGTCGCTCGGCAAAATGGCCACGCCCGCCTGTTTCGAGTCGGCGAAAGAAATCGGGCTGGACGGCGTGCAAGTCAGCCTGGGCACCGCGAGTGATGACATGAAGTTGCGGCGTGCCGAAGTGCAGCAACACTTCAAGCAATCCGCCCGGGCCAGCGGCGTCGAAATCGCCTCGCTGGCCATCGGCGAAATGAACAATGTTCCTTACAAAAGCGATCCTCGCACAGAGGCCTGGGTGAGCGACAGTGTCGAGGTCATGCAAGCCCTCGGAGTGAAGGTGGTGTTGCTGGCTTTTTTCGGCAAAGGCGATCTGGTTGGTGACAAGGAAGGTACGGATGAAGTCATTCACCGCTTGAAGAAAGTCGCGCCCATGGCCGAAAAAGCCGGCCTGAATCTTGGCCTGGAATCCTGGCTGAGCGCGGAAGAGACAATGCGTATATTATGGACCGAGTCGGCTCTCCGGCTGTGAAGATGTATTACGACGTTTGCAATTCGACCGACCGCGGCTATGACGTTTCCAAAGAAATTCGCTGGCTGGGGAAGAAGAACATATGCGAGTTTCACATGAAAGAGAACGGATTTCTGCTCGGCCAGGGCAAGATAGATTTCATGCGGGTTCGCGACGTGATCGAAGACATTGGCTATACCGGTTGGATGCAAATCGAAGGAGCCGTACCGCGGGGCGGGAATGTGCGGGAAGCTTACGAGGCGAACTACAAATTTCTGCGAAACCTTTTTCCTGGCTGACCTTCGAACCGGTTCGGTCGGAACGCGGACTTTAGTTCGCGGCGGGACCCGAAACCCCAATCCGCCAGGGAGAATTGCTCGCGCGAGTCATTTTCAAGCACAGCTGCGGACTCAAGTCCGCGCTCCGGTCCTGCGAGGGGCAGTTTCAACCGAGCCCGTCGCATTCGAAGTTCAGTACTGTGCTTGGCCGCTGCACCCGGGCGCATCCACGCATCGTTCTTAGAACTCGCCGGCGATGGACCCGGTCCATAGGATGAGGGGCGTAATGGTTCCTCCAGACCGACACGACGCTAACTATGCAACCCGTGTCTTCCCATGAACCCAGACCCCAAATCGTTGCCCCGTCTGACCGACCTCGAACGCGAAGTCATCGCCCAAGCCCATGAATGGGGGCGCCAACGCCTGCAAGAACGCCTGCAACAACTCGCGGATCAATCCCGCGAGGTTTTTCCCCCTGCACCAGCGCCGCCGCCGTCGGCTCACCCTGCAAAGCGAACTGGGAAGAATCGAACTGGTCGTTGATTACGGGCAGGGGCCGGCCACCGGTCAATGGCACTGCCCGCTGGCCCAGCACTGGGGATTGCCACCGCACCAAAAGATCACGCCCAGCTTTGCCGACAAGCTTTGTTTCACGGCCACCGCCACCGGTTCCTACGCCGAAGCGGCGGAGGTGGCGGCCCGCTGGACCCAAAGTTCGATGAGCCATTCGACCCTCCACAAGCTGGTGCAGCGGCTGGGAGCGCGGGCCGAAGCACAAACCCAAGAGCGGCTGGCGACGGTGGCCACGCAAACCGCTCGCCAAGGCCAAGCCAGCGCCCTGGCTGTGCTGATGGTGGATGGCTGGATGGTGCGTCAACGCGGGCCGGGCTGGGGAAAGCCGCATAGCAAGAAAGCCCATGTGGAATGGCATGAACTCAAGACCGGCCTGTTCTATCTGCACGAACAGTCGGCGCAAACCCAAGCCGGCCGTGGACTCTTGGCCGATAAACGCATCGTCAGTTGGCAGGGTGAGCCGTTGGAACTGGGACGGCGCTTGCAGAGCGAAGCGCTGCGGGGCGGATTGGGCCGGGCCCAACACATTTTGTTTTTGGGGGACGGCGCGCCGTGGGTTTGGAATCTCCAGCAAGACCGCTGGCGAGAAGCCATCGGGCTGCTGGACTTTTATCATGCCAGTCAACATTGCTGGAACCTCTGGCGCACCGTGCGGGGAGAAGCCGACCCCCGGTTGGCCTCGTGGATGGACCGGCGCTTGCATTGGCTGCGGCACGGACAGCAGAACAAGGTGCTGCGGGAAGTAGCCGCGTTGAGCCCCGCCGCTGGAGAAGCCGGGCAAATCACCCAGCGCGAGCAAGGGTATTTTGCGGCGCAGAGCCAACGGATGAACTACCAGGAGATCGCTCGGCGTGGCTGGCCGATTGGTTCCGGAGCGGTGGAATCAGCCTGTCGGCAACAACAATGTCGTTTCAAGCGCTCCGGACAGTTTTGGACCCGAGAAGGACTTCGTCATCTTGCCGCTCTCGTTGAAGCGCGCCGCAATCACCATTGGAACCAACTCTGGAACTAAGAACAGTGCATGGATGCGCCCGCTGCACCCGTCCCGACGCAAAGCTGCTTGCGCTCCAGTCGGGGAGGAGTATAACTCGGTCGGGGACGCAGAATGAATAAAGGTTCGGTATGGCGAGCATTGGCCGGCAGTCGGTAAACACCAGCAACGTGCTGTCCGTGATCATGGGCGGCGGGCAGGGCAAGCGGCTGTTCCCGCTGACCAAGGAGCGAGCCAAACCGGCCGTTCCCCTGGCCGGCAAGTACCGACTGGTGGACATCCCCATTTCCAACTGCATCAATTCCGACCTCCGCCGCGTTTATTTGCTGACCCAGTTCAATTCCGCCTCGCTCCATCGGCATATTTCCCAGTCGTACAAGTTCGACCATTTCTCCGGCGGATTCGTCGAAATGCTGGCCGCCGAACAGACATACAGCGACACGTCCTGGTACCAGGGAACCGCCGACGCCGTGCGCAAGAACATGATTCATTTCCGGAACCATGATTGGGACTACCTGCTCATACTTAGCGGCGATCAATTGTATCGGATGAACTTCCGGGATGTCATTAGCCAGCATCGGGAGACCGGGGCCGACATCACTATCGCGACCATCCCGGTGGGGCGTCGCGAGGCGAATTCGCTCGGCATCATGCAGATTGACGCCGAGCGGCGCATCACGCGTTTCGTGGAAAAACCGACCGACCGCGCCGTCCAGGATTCGCTCCGTCTCGACCCGGCGTGGTACGAAAAGCTCGCCATTCAGGGCAAAGGCGAGTTGTTCCTGGCGTCCATGGGCATTTACATCTTCAACCGGGACGTCATCTTCAAGTTGCTGGATAATACCTTGCCCGATTTCGGCAAGGACATCATCCCTAACGCCATCTCAAATTACCGGGTATTTTCCTTCGTGTTTCAGGGATATTGGGAGGACATTGGAACGATTCGCGCGTTCTTCGAAGCGAACATCGACGTGACCAATGAATTGCCCCGGTTCAATTTCTTTGACATGAGCGCGCCGATTTTCAGTCGGCCCCGCTTTCTGCCCGGCTCCAAAATCAACGGGGCGCGAATCGATCACGCGGTCATTTCCGACGGCTGCATTCTGAATCAGTCCCTCATTACGCACAGTATCGTCGGGCTGCGCAGTCTGGTCGGTCCGGGCACGGTTCTGACCCGGGCCATTCTGCTGGGCAGCGACTATTACGAATCGTATGAATCGATTGTCGCCCATGAGCGGTCAGGCAAGCCGCGCATTGGCATCGGCGCCAACTGCCGCATCGATAACACAATCGTGGACAAGAACGCCCGCATCGGCAACAACGTGGTCATCTCGCCGGCCGGCAAACCCGAAAAAGTGGACCACGACCACTATTATGTTCGGGACGGAATCGTGGTCATCCCCAAAAACGCCGTCCTCCCGCACGGGACGATCATTTAGCAGACTCGCCCGCAACTGCTCCGGCAAACAAAGGAAGAGCGGGACCATCGCGACCGCGCCGGCAGCCTTGCGCCACGGAGGAAGGTATGGTTCATTGCCATAGACCTTATCACTTGCGAGTATGGCGAAGATCCTCGTTGTCGACGACGAGCCGATCGTGCATCGGCTTTTGCAGCATCATCTCGAACGGGCCGGGTACGAGATGATCGCTGCCAGCAACGGGCGTGAAGCACTGGAACTGGCCGGGCGTGAGGTGCCGCAGTTGATCGTGATGGACATAATGATGGCGGAGATGGATGGTTTGACCGCGTTGCGGCAGCTAAAAAAGGAGGAGCAGACCAAAGCGATTCCCGTGATCATGATCACCGCCAACCCCCACTATGCGGCCCAGCAGGAATCAAAAGCTTCGGGCGCTGACGTTTTTCTGACGAAGCCATTCAGTCCAAGCCAATTGCTGAATGAGATAAATCGGCTGGTCGCTGGTGGGGCGCACTGACAAGAACGTGAGAGCGTCGGAGCATTGAGCGTTGAGGCGTTGAGCCCGAAAGCGTTCGGGGCAGGTCGTCGAAACCCGAAAGCCTTTGGGGCTGAGCCGCAATCACATCGTCCTAGTCGTCGTCCTCGTTCTCGTAATCGATAACCGAAAGCCGAGGACGAGGGCGAAACGGCACGGAGGAGAGCCGATTTCTGAGCGCAAAAAACGGTAAGGCTTTGGCAAACGCGGCTAAGCCCAGGTTGGGAGGGAGGACTATCATGTTGTTGATGTTCGATTGACTGTGTGCATTGCTATGGAAGTGATTACTCCCAGTACTCGAACCGAACGGGCCAGCGACATCTGGCGCAAACCAGAACATCCGCTTAATGCGATGCTGGCGCCAAGAACTGTTGCGGTCATTGGCGCGACTGAAACCCCGGGCAGCGTGGGCCGAACGCTGATGGAAAATCTCACGCGCGGCGGTTTTCCCGGCGCGGTTTATCCCATCAATCCCAAACGAGACACAGTGCTCGGGACGAAGGCGTATCCGAATATCGGCGCCGTGCCGGAGAAAGTGGATCTGGCGGTAATCGTCACGCCTGCGCCCACCGTGCCCGGGTTGGTGCGTGAATGCACCCAGGCCGGCGTGCCCGGCGCAGTCATCATTTCCGCAGGCTTCAAGGAAATCGGCCCAGCCGGGGCGGAGCTGGAAAAGCAAATTCTCGCCGAGGCGCGGCGGAGCAACATGCGCATTTTGGGGCCGAATTGTTTGGGCGTGATGCGGCCGCACGCGGCGCTTAACGCGACCTTCTCCGCCGGCATGGCCCGACCTGGCAGCGTGGGTTTCATCAGCCAAAGCGGCGCACTCTGCACGGCCATTCTCGATTGGAGCTTCCGGGAAAATGTCGGATTCAGCGCATTTTTCTCGCTCGGCTCGATGCTCGACGCCGGTTGGGGCGACCTGATCTATTACCTGGGAGACGACCCGCATACCAAAAGCATCGTCATTTACATGGAATCAATTGGCGACGCGCGGTGGTTTCTTTCCGCCGCCCGCGAGGTAGCACTGACCAAACCTATTATCGTCATCAAGGTCGGCCGCACCGAAGCGGCGGCCAAAGCGGCGGCGTCGCACACGGGAGCACTGACGGGAAGCGACGAGGTGCTGCACGCGGCGTTCCGGCGCGTGGGCGTGCTGCGGGTAGAGACCATAGGCGAGTTGTTCGATATGGCCGAAGTGCTGGCCAAACAGCCCCGTCCCCAGGGGCCGCGCCTGGCCATCGTGACCAACGCCGGGGGTCCGGGCGTGCTGGCGACCGACGCGCTGGTCACGAGCGGAGGGCAATTGGCGGAGCTGTCGCGGCAAACCCTCGGCGCCCTGAACGCGGTGCTGCCCGCGCCCTGGAGCCACAACAATCCCGTTGATGTCCTCGGCGACGCCGGTCCGGACCGCTACGCTGAAGCCGTGGAAATAGTCGCGAAAGACCCAAACAACGATGGCCTGCTGGTGATCCTCACGCCGCAGGATATGACCGACGCCACCGGCACAGCAGCGCAATTGCAGAAGTTTGCGCGGCTGGAAGGGAAACCGGTCCTGGCAAGCTGGATGGGAGCAGAGAAAGTCGAGGCCGGCGAACAGGTTCTCAACAAGGCCAGCATTCCGACGTTCAAGTATCCCGACCGCGCCGCCCGCGCATTTACCTACATGTGGCGCTACAGCTACAACCTGCGCGCGCTCTACGAGACGCCCGCGGCGGAAGAGAACGGCCTGGATGTGGCCGCACGGCGCGAGCGCGTCGGTTCGATTGTCCAGCGCGTGCGGAAAGCGGGACGGACCATCCTGACGGAGTTCGAGTCCAAGAAAGTTCTCGAGGCCTACGGCCTACCGACGGTTGAAACCCAAATCGCGCTGACGGCCGATGACGCCGTGAGGTTCGCGCAGAAGATAGGCTACCCGGTGGTGCTGAAGCTCCATTCCGAGACCATCACACACAAGACTGACGTGGGCGGTGTGCAGTTGAACTTGAAAAATGCGGCGGCGGTGCGGCGGGCATGGCGCGCCATCGAAGCTTCGGTCGCCAAATCCACGCGCTCGCAGCGAGGCGGTGATAGGGAGCCCGCGGCCAAACATTTTCTTGGCGTTACGGTGCAGCCCATGGTCAAACTCGAAGGGTACGAGTTGATCATCGGAAGCAGTCTTGATCCGCAATTTGGACCGGTCTTGCTCTTCGGGAGCGGCGGTCAACTGGTTGAAGTGTTCAAAGACCGGGCGCTGGGATTACCGCCGTTGAATGCGACTCTCGCCCGCCGATTGATCGAGCAGACGCGCGTTTATGAAGCCCTGAAAGGCGTGCGAGGGCGGGCACCAATCGATCTAGGGGCTTTGGAGCAACTGTTGGTGCGCTTTAGTCAACTCGTGGTCGAACAGCCCTGGATCAAAGAGGCGGATATCAACCCGTTGCTGGCGACGCCGGAGCGACTTCTGGCGCTGGATGCGCGCATCGTCGTCCATAGCAAAGAAATCGCCGAAAATCAGGTGCCAACGCCGGCCATCCGACCATATCCGACGCAATACGTCACGAATTGGAAACTGAAAGACGGCACGCCGGTCACGCTGCGGCCCATTCGGCCGGAAGATGAGCCCCTGATGGTTAAGTTCCACGAAACGCTCTCCGAAGAGAGTGTCTATTATCGCTATTTCACCTCGCTGAAGCTGCCGGTGCGCATTGCTCATGAGCGGCTCACGCGGATTTGTTTCAACGACTACGACCGCGAGATGGGGCTGGTCGCGGACCACAAAATCCCGAAGACCGGAGAGCACGAGATTCTCGGGGTCGGCAGACTGAGCAAAGTCCACGGCTCGAACGAGGGGGAATTCGCCGTGCTCGTAAGCGATCATTGGCACAACCTGGGACTGGGCGCGCAATTGCTGCGTTCCCTGGTTCAGATCGGCCGGGACGAGAAGCTCGAGCGCATTGTCGGCTACATCCTGCCCGAGAACCGCGCGATGCAACATGTCTGTGCCGAGGTCGGATTCGATCTCCATCACGACGTGGAGGCCGGGGAGTGGAAAGCGGAAATCGAGCTATGAACCAAGGGAGCAATGATTGATCTTTCAACAACCTATTTGGGCCTCAAATTGAGGAATCCGCTGGTGGTGTCAGCTTCACCGTTAACGGAAGACATCGATAATCTTCGGCGCATGGAGGACGCGGGCGCCGCGGCGGTGGTGATGCACTCATTGTTCGAAGAACAAATCACGCTCGAAAGCAGCGAGCTGGACCGCCAACTCTCACAAGGGGCCGAAAGCTACGCCGAATCAGTCGCCTATTTTCCGGAAATGCGAGCTTACAACCTCGGCCCGGAAGGCTATGTGAAGCATATTCGCCGGGCGAAAGACGCCGTCCGCATCCCCATTATCGGCAGCCTCAATGGCGTGTCGCGAGGCACCTGGACCAACTGGCTCGACTACGCGCGCCACATCGAAGACGCCGGCGCCGATGCGCTGGAATTGAACATATATTTCATCCCCACCAATCCTCAAGTGACTGGCGAACAGGTCGAACAATTGTATTGCGACCTGGTGCGCGCCGTGAAAGGCAACCTGCGGATCCCGCTGGCGGTGAAAATCGGCCCGTACTTCAGCTCAATGATCCATCTGGCTCTGCAACTGGAACAAGCCGGCGCAGACGCGCTGGTCTTGTTCAACCGGTTTTATCAGCCTGACTTTGACCTGGAACACCTGACCGTTGCGCCGGATCTGACATTAAGCCATCCTTACGAGGTGCTCCTGCGCCTGCACTGGGTGGCGATCCTGTTTCCGCATCTGAAGGCCGACCTGGCGGTCACGGGTGGTGTCCACAGCGGGCTGGAGGTGCTCAAGGCGATAATGGCGGGCGCTCGGGTGGCGATGATGACGTCAGCCCTGCTGCGAAACGGGATCAACCACCTGGCGCAGGTGCAGGCCGAACTAGTCACCTGGATGCAGCAAAACGAATACGAATCGGTGCGTGAAATGCAGGGCAGAATGAGCCATCGTGCCGTGGCCGAGCCGGCCGCCTTCGAACGAGCCAATTATCTCCGAGTACTGAGTTCCTACGCGCTTTCGAAATGAACGGGCTGAGCCGCCCCGAAGGCCAGCCTTAACGACTCGCACCCTCCGGGGGACGTTCACGAAATGGGACGGAAGGAGCGGGGACGGCCTCGTCCCCGTGTGCCGGCTTGCGAGTAGGGCCGGGGACGAGGCCGTCCCCGCTCCATTCTCAAACGCGCCTGTAGCGTTCAGGCGACGCTGAGCTTGGCGCGATAGTCCGTCGGCGATTGGCCAATGATTCGCTTGAACACGCGATTGAAGTGGGTCAGGGATTGGAATCCAATTTCGTAGGCGATTTCGCTCACACGCAAATTCGGATTCAGCAATAGGTTCTTCGCCTTTTCGACGCGCACACGCGACACATAGTCGGTGAAGTTCAGGCCGGTCGCTTTCTTGAACAGCTTGCAGAAATAATAGGTGCTGGAGTTCACCGCTTTGGCAACCATGGGCAGGGACAGATCCTCGGCCTGGTTCTGCTCGATGTAATGCCGGGCACGAGTGATCATCGGCATTTCCGAGTTTTCCTGGTGGACGATGACCTGGTTGCTGATCATGGACAAATGCTGCGCGAAAATGGTCAGGAGCTTCACCACCGAGTTATGCTGGGCCGTGGAAAGCACTTTGGTCGAGAAATAGGCCTCACGCAATTCATTCCGGTCGACAGGCAGGCCCCATTCCGCCGAAAGGCGGGCGGTACGTTCGAATTGCGGGGTGGCCGGTTTTTTTCGAAAGACTTGCCCGGTCTGCAGGAACCCAATCAAGCGGTCACCGAGTCGCACCGGCACCGCCGTATCGCACAGCCCGTGCGCGCAGGTCACACTCCGGGCGCCCTGCCGGGCAGTGTCGGCCAGTTTTTGCTGCGTTTGCAGGCAGGCCGCGCAAGAGCGGCTCTTTTGGGCCATCAGATGGCAAAAACGGTTTTCGCACCGTTTTCGATGGTGCACCAATTGCCAGGACTCAATCGGCCGCAATGATATGGGCAGACCGGTCGTGCCGCAAAAGGCCCGCTCGAAGTCCTGGTACACCTTTGACCCCGTCAACCGCTCGATCACGTTGTTGGTTCCATTCATAGTTCAGCTCCGCTTCGAATTGGCATGTCTAATTTTGCTCTACGCATGACAAAATAAGTTAAGTGCCAAGAATGGACAATTAGGAGTCCGCCTGATTTGTTGCTCCGAACTACCTTTATCCCTTCTAAAGGAATTCCCTATGCGACGATTGTCGCACGTCTTCTCGTCCCGAGGCTATTGGCTTTGGACCGCAGTCCAAAATCTCCGTCTAGGTCAGCCGGAGCCAAAGCCTCGGATTGATCCTCGGAAAGCAGAACCGCGACGCTGACGCTTATACCTCACCCCCGTTCCCCATCTCCATCCGATGGGGAGGGGGCTGGGGGAGGGGTCGCAGTTGCACACGCCCGCCAGAATCTGCGCAAACAAACCAACAATTTCGGATTTAGTAATGTCCGAGGGTGGGAAGGAGACGCCTGCCCTATCACAACGACCAGCCTTTTGGCTTTGAAGGCCAGCCGCCGCCCGTAGAGTGTGGGCCCATGACCGTGCTGGAAGCCATTCAACGGAGCGCCGAATTCCTCGCCCGGAAAGGCGTGGACTCGCCGCGTCTACAGGCTGAACTGCTGCTGGCGCACCTCCTGAAGCTTCCCCGCATGAGGCTCTATCTGAATTTTGAGCGCGCACTCGAGCCTGGCGAAGTGGATGCCTCTCGCCAGTTAATCCGGCGTCGAGGTCAGCGCGAACCGTTGCAGTACATTGTCGGCACAACATCGTTCTGCGGCCTGGACATTTCGGTCAACCCTCACGTGCTGATTCCTCGGCAGGAGACCGAGCTGCTGGCGGAGCGCGGCTGGGAATTTCTAAATCAGATCCCCGGCACGAACAGCGCCGCCGCGTTGGATATCGGCACCGGCAGCGGCTGCCTGGCGATTGCGCTGGCGGTCAAGTGCCCGCCAGCGTCGCTCCAGGCGGTGGAGCGCTCCGCACAAGCGCTGGCGGTCGCCCGGCAAAACGCCGAACGCCACGCCGTGGCGGAGCGCATTCAGTTTCTCCAGGGCGATTGCTTCACGGCGGTGCCGGCCGGGTCCGCCTTCGACCTGATCATCAGCAATCCGCCCTACATCGCGACTGCGGAACTTGAGACGCTGCAACCCGAGGTCGGCCGGTACGAACCGCGGCTTGCGCTGGACGGCGGGGCGGATGGTTTGGACTTCTTCCGGCGAATGGCCGTCGAAGCTGGGCCGTTTCTCAAACCCGGCGGCCGGCTCATGCTCGAATTCGGAGATGGCCAGGCCGATTCGCTCCGTGAGATATTCGAGCAACAAAAGTGGATTGTCGAGGCTTGCTACGAGGATTACACTCATCGTCCGAGAATCGCAGTCGTGAAAAGAGAATCTTAAGCCTTGAGCGAGTTGAAGCTGAGTCATTCATGGAAAGTTTGTTAATTAAAGGCGGCGTGCCGCTCCACGGCGAAGTCGCGATCAGCGGCGCCAAAAACGCCGTGCTGCCGATCCTGGCTGCGACGTTGTTGACCGCCGAGCCCTGCGTCATCCGGCGCGTGCCAAGTCTCAGCGACGTCAAGTTCATGTGCCAGATCCTGACATGGCTGGGAGCACAAGTCCGCGCCGAGGGCGACAGTGTCCGGGTGCAGGCCCGCAAGATCAAAGGCATGGGCGACTACGACTTAATACGCAAAATGCGCGGCTCGATCTGCATCATGGGACCGCTGCTCGGGCGGCTGAAGAAGGCCACGGTCTCGCTGCCCGGCGGCTGTGTCATCGGAGCGCGCCCCATCAATCTGCACCTAAAAGGCTTTCAGGCACTTGGGGCGCGAGTCGTCGTCGAGGAAGGTTATGTGCATGCCAGCGCCAAACGGTTGACGGGCTCGGCGTTGTTTCTCGGCGGTCGTGCCGGTTCCACCGTCCTGGGCACGGCCAACGTAATGATGGCCGCCACGCTGGCCGACGGCGTCACGGTGATCGAGAGCGCCGCTTGCGAGCCGGAAGTAGTGGATCTGGCCAGGTTCCTCAAAGCGATGGGCGCCAACATCACCGGCGAAGGCAGCCCAACCGTCACGATTACGGGCGTGAAGGAATTGCACGGGGCCGAGCACTCGGTCATACCCGACCGGATTGAAGCCGCGACTTACGCCATCGCCGCCGCCGCCACTCATGGGGAAGTGACGCTTCGCGGCGCGCGCGCCGACCAGATGCACGCGGTCCTGGACAAACTGCTGGAGGCCGGCGCCGGTCTCGAGCGCAACGGCGACGGCCTGACAATTCGACGCAGAGGCCGCCTCAAGCCAGTGGACATTACCACCCTGCCCTACGCCGGGTTTCCCACTGACGCCCAGGCGCAGATGTTGACGTTGATGACGTTGACTCCGGGCATCAGCATCATTACCGAGCGCATTTTTGAATCGCGGTTTATGCACGTTAGCGAACTGGCGCGGCTGGGAGCGGACATTGAGATTGAAGGGCCGAGCGCAATCGTCAAAGGGGGCAAGCCGCTGAGCGGCGCGCCGGTCATGGCCAGCGATTTGCGGGCGTCGGCGGCGCTGGTGATTGCGGGACTGGCCGCGCGCGGCACCACCCAGGTCAATCGCGTTTATCACCTGGACCGCGGTTATGAAAATCTCGATGGCAAGCTGCGCCAACTGGGCGCGCGCATCGAGCGAATCGAGGAATCATGACGACCAAGCTGATTGCCGCCTTAATCATCGTGGCTGTCCTTTACGGAGGCTGGAACCTGTTCGTGTACTGGGACAAGGTCAAAAATGAAAAGGAGAGCATCAGGAAAGAAGAGGCCGCGGCCGTAGTCACGGAAAACAGCCTGCCCGGTTTGCCCTCTGCGCTCGAACAGAGCCTGCAGACGGCGAGACGTCAAGGGGCGGCCTCACTGAAGAATTGGCTCAAAACGTACGGCAACTCGGTCCAGGACCCGCGCAAGGCATGGATTGAGCTCGACTACTGCGTCATGATCGCCCGGGAAGATCCCGCCGAAGCCCGGCGCGTCTTTGCTTCAGTGCGCGAACGCACCGGTCCAGCCTCGCCTGTCTGGCAGCGCATCAAACAGCTCGCGCCGACCTATGAGTGAGAGTGCTGCGCTCGGCATGCTCCCGCCCCGGGTTGACCATTAGCCGTTGTTCTCCGGAACGAGCTTCAGCTCCCACCCAGTCAATTCAGCGAGCAGCTTCGATTGAAGCGCGAGACGTATGGGGGCAGGGCGTTCCGCCCCGCACGGAAGGAGAACCGTAGCTTGATGTGAAGCGTCGTCAAATGTAACCCTCACGGGACGGGCCGGTGCGAGGAGATTTGCGATGAAACGCTCTGCTGGCTCGCTCCAAAGAACGATGTCGATAAGCTCGCCGCCTAAGGCTGAGACGACGCGCTTCACTCGATCACCGCGGTGCCCCACGCAGGCGCCAACAGCATCGACTCCAGGGTCCCTGGACGTTACGGCGAGGACGGAGCGACTGCCCGACTCGCGCGCAATTCCCAGTATTTGAACGACTCCCGCCGCAATATTGGGAACGTGCTCCAGAAACAGGCGCCGGACCACGTCAGTTTCGTCCGGTTGCGAATTCATCGCGAGACTGGCTAAATAATAATAGCCGCACGCTGGTCCCAGCTTGCGGGCGATCTTTGCCAGATCCGTTTCAGCCGGCCTGCTTGAGGATCGCCTCCATTTCTTTGGAGCGGAAGGCGCGGATCGTTTGCGACTTCACGTTGCCCAGCGAGGCGATCTTGAGCATCACCGCCGTAATCGCCCCGTCGTCGGGCGCTTCGGCCAGAATCGCCAGATCGTATTGCCCGAGCGTCCAAAACATTTCGGTGAATTTCACGCCCGTTTTCGAAGCGACGTCATTGGCAGAAGCGGCGCGTTTGACGGTGTCTTTGTAGTTGCGGATTCCCTGGTCAGTCCATTGAAGCAGCACAATATAGGTAGCCATAACAAGTAGTCCTTTCGAGGTTGCAGACAGCCCGAAAGATGCTCCGGTTGCGCCGGTTTGTCCAGCCTGATAGGGTCAGTCTTCGATGGCCTGGCGAAGGCGGGGATGCGGCACCGGAGTGCGCCCGTCCCCCGGGCGCAGCACGTAGAAATGTCGAAGCGGTCCGGAAAAATCAAAGTGCTTGCTCGGTCGCAAATTGCTGCGCCCGGGGACGGGCGGACTCCGACCTGCAATGACAGAGGCATTGCTCATCTGGCAATGTGAAAAAAACGGGCGCAACGATTGTTTGGATGCTAATTGCCGTCGGTGGCGCGTGGGCTTACTGCAAGCTGGCGCTGCACCGGGGCGAGCCGATCAGTTCCGCGTATATTCTCATCGCCGCGGCGTGCAGCTACGTCATTGGCTACCGGTTTTATTCCAAGTGGATCGCGGCCAGAGTGCTGGTGCTGAATGAGCGGAGGGCGACGCCCTGCGAGGTTCACGACGACGGCAAGGATTTCGTCAAAACGAACAAGTGGATCGTCTTTGGGCACCATTTCGCTGCGATATCGGGGCCGGGGCCGCTGGTGGGTCCAGTGTTGGCGGCGCAATTTGGCTACCTGCCCGGGACGTTGTGGATATTGATTGGCGTGACTCTGGGCGGCGCAGTACAGGATTTCGTGGTGCTGTTTTGCTCGATGCGGCGGGACGGAAAGTCGCTCGCCCAAATGGTCCGCGAGGAGTTGAACACTTCGGCGGGCGCCATCGGAGTCATCGCCATACTTGGCATTATGATCATTTTGCTCGCCGTGCTGGCGCTGGTGGTGGTCAAAGCGCTGGCGGAAAGTCCGTGGGGGGTGTTCACGGTAGGTGCGACAATCCCGATCGCGATGTTCATGGGTGGTTACCTGCGGTTCTGGCGCGTGGGCAAGGTCCTGGAAGCCTCGGCCATCGGGGTGGTCTGCCTGTTGCTGGCAGTTTGGGCCGGAAAACTGGTTCATGAGAATGCGACGCTCGCACACGCCTTTGGGTTGCACGACTTGACGCTCGCCTGGACGATCATTGGATATGGATTGGCAGCGAGCGTGCTGCCGGTTTGGCTGCTGCTGGCCCCGCGCGATTATCTGAGTACCTTCATGAAGCTCGGGACGATCTTCGCCCTGGCTCTGGGCATTTTCGTCGTGCTACCGCAGTTGCGAATGCCCGCGCTCAGCCGATTTGTGGATGGATCCGGACTGGTGCTGGCGGGAAAAGTCTTTCCGTTTTGCTTTATTACGATCGCTTGCGGCGCGATTTCCGGCTTCCACACTCTAATTGCCAGCGGCACGACCCCGAAACTGATCACGCGGGAATCTTATGCCCGGCCGATTGGTTATGGCGCCATGTGCCTGGAATCGCTGGTGGCCGTAATGGCGATGATCGCCGCCTGCACGCTTGAGCCGGGCATTTACCTCAGTATGAATGTGAAAGGCGATCCTGCGGCCACCGTGGCGACAATCAATTCTCTTAATTTCCCGGTAACGCTCGACCAAATGAACCAGATGGCCGAGCAGCTCGGCGAAAAAACCCTGTTCGGCCGGACTGGCGGCGCGGCGACACTAGCGGTCGGCATGGCCCACATCTTTTCAAAATCAGTCAATGGGCGCGGACTCGACCTGTGGTATCACTTCGCGATCATGTTCGAGGCGTTGTTCATCCTGACGACGCTGGACGCGGGCACACGGGTCGGCCGTTATCTGCTGCAGGACGCGTTAGGCAATCTCTGGAAGCCACTGGGCGATACGCGGAGCATCGGCGCCAACGCGTTGGCCAGCCTGCTGGTGGTCAGTGGTTGGGGCTATTTTCTGATTCAAGGCGTGCGCGACCCTTTGGGGGGCATCAACTCTCTCTGGCCACTGTTCGGCATTGCCAACCAACTGCTGGCGGCCATTGCGCTGTGTCTGGGAACGACGATCATCCTGAAAACGACCTTGCGAGCGGGGGAGAAGGGAGAAAGGAGGACGGAAAAAGCAGAACAGCGGAAGGGTCGGCCTCTGGCGGCGCTAATCACGCTCGTGCCGCTGCTCTGGCTGCTTGCGGTGACGATGACTGCGGGCGTGCAGAAGATATTTCATTCGGACACACGAATTGGATTTCTGGCCCAGGCGCGCGCGCTGCGCGCTCAAGAGCCGGCCCTGGAAGCAGCGTTCGCGGCCGCCAAAGACGCTGGACACGCCGGCAGCATCGAGGCAGCGTCGAAAGCTCTGCGGGAAAATCGCATGCAACAGATCAACAACAACCTTGATGCAATCGTCGCGGCCGGATTTCTGATGCTGGTGGCTGCCATTTTCCTGTTGAGCGCGCGCGAATGGTTTCTGTTGCTGGCCCGGCGGAAACTCGCAGAGTTGCGCGAAAGCAAACCGGTTTGGCTGCCGGAATCCGCCCTCGTGGAGACCCAGCGGATGCACATTGCCGGCGTGCTTGCGCTGGCGTTCGCGTTTGCCAAAGAGTTGTCCGGCGAGGCACAGATGGAGCGGGCGCAGGTGCAGGCCAGTGTTTGTGAGCGTGACGCGACAGCGGGCGAGCCTTCTGCGATGAACGAATCAGCCCAGGCCAGGAATTGCAAACACGCATACCTTGACGTCACCCGGCGGCGATTCGACGGGATCCGGCGCTGCTGCTGAAATATGAGAAAGAAGATCGATTACGAGGACTAGGACGAGAGCAGCGGTTAATTACTGATCTCCCATTTGATATCACGGAACACGGAACACGCATCACGCATCAAGTTTTCCGCCATGCATCACATAGCCCTCTTCGGTGGCTCTTTTGATCCGGTCCACCTCGGCCATTTGCTCGTGGCCGAGGCGGCGCGGGGGGAATTGTCGTTGTCACGGCTGTTTCTTATTCCCGCAGCGCAGTCGCCCTTCAAACCGGAACGCCAGCCAACGCCGGCCAAAGAGCGACTTGGCTTGTTGCGGCTGGCTTTCGCCGGCAAGGAGTGGTGCGAGATTGATGAGCAGGAAATCAAGCGCGGTGGCGTATCCTATACCATTGACACCGTTCGAGATTACGCCCGCCGGTTTCCCCAGGCGCAGCTTTTCTATCTCATTGGGGCCGATCACGTGCCCCAGTTGCCAAAATGGCGCCAGGCCGAGGAGTTGGCGCTGTTCGCGGAATTCGTGGTCATCCCGCGGCCAGGCGAATCCAGCCTGTCCTTTCCGGCGCCCTTTCGGGGACGGACGCTGACCGGTTTTCCACTTGGGGTATCTTCTTCGCAGATTCGTGAGCGGGTTAAAGCTGGTTTGCCGATCGAGCACCTGGTGCCGGGCGCTGTGGCCGAGGCCATCCGGAACAATCGGCTTTATCTTTGACCTGATTTCGGCAAGGATTGCGCCAGATGGATTCAAGAAAACTGGCTTTGCTCTGCCGGGAGCTGGCGGATAACAAAAAGGCGGAAGACATCGTGATTTTGGACGTGCGCGAAGTGTCGTCGGTGACCGATTACTTTGTCATCGCCTCGGGGACCAGCGAGCCGCATCTGCGGGCGATTGTGGACGAAATCACCGACACACTGCGCGAACGGCAACACCTTCGGCCCAAGAGTATTGATGGCACATTGCAGGCCGCTTGGATCGTGCTGGATTACTTCGACGTCATCGTCCACGTCATGCGGCAGGATTTGCGCGAGCGGTACGACCTGGAAACGCTCTGGGGCGACGCGCCCAGAGTCAGAGCCAGAAAACGACGCGCGGCCAAGGCCTGAAGCTGCCGCATGCATACCCGGTTAGTGACGCTCGGCCACTCGCCCGACCCGGATGACGCCTTCATGTTTTACGCGCTGGCGAAGGGGTTGATCCCGACGGCGGAGTTCAAATTCGAGCACATCCTCCAAGACATCCAAACGCTCAACGAACGCGCCACGCGGGGCGAGCTCGACGTCTCGGCCATCAGCATTCACGCCTACGCCTATGTCAGTGACAAATATGCGCTGCTGCCCAGCGGCGCCAGTATGGGCGACGGCTATGGGCCGATGTTGGTCGCAAGAAATTCCCTCACGAAAGCCGAAATCTTCCGCCGACGAATCGCCGTGCCCGGCAAAATGACGAGCGCGTTCCTGGCTTTGCAACTGTGGCTGGACAAGCCCGCCGAGCAGTTCGATTACATCGTCGTGCCATTCGATCAGATCTTCCAAACGGTTCGTTCATCCAAAGCCGATGTCGGGCTACTCATCCACGAAGGCCAATTGACCTATCAGAATGAAGGCCTGCAGGTGTGCGCGGACCTGGGCCAATGGTGGGCCGAAGAGAATGATGGTCTGCCCTTGCCGCTGGGCGGCAACGTCATTCACAAACGCTTTGAACCTGCAGCCCGCAAATCAATTTCCGACATTCTAACTGCCAGCATCCGGTACAGCCTCGACCACCGGGCCGACGCCCTCCGCCATGCCCTGCAGTACGCCCGCGATATGGGCCTCCAATTGGCCGATAAGTTCGTCGGCATGTATGTCAACCATTGGACGCTGGATTATGGTGAACCCGGACGCGAGTCCATCCGCCGATTTCTCGGGCAGGGGTTCGAAAGAGGGCTGTTACCCCATCGACAAGAACTGGAATTTGTCCGCTAAGAGACCCGAAAAGGGCTTTACACGGTCGAACCCCCTTCGTACACTTCCGCCGTTATCAGAAAAGCGAGATAATTGAGAGCACTTGGAAAAGATGGAAGCGAAAGCGAAAACGATTAGCGATTTCAAACTCCACGAACGGGATACAGGGTCGGCCGATGTCCAAATCGCGCTGCTGACGCAGCGGATCAATCATCTGACCGAGCACCTTCAGAAGTTCAAAAAAGACCACGGTTCCCGCCGCGGCCTGTTGATGATGGTTGGCCAACGCCGGCGTCTGCTGGATTACCTGCACTCGACCGACGTCAGCCGTTATCAACTGGTGACCAAGAAGCTGAAGCTCCGCAAATAATTGCGACTCAGGGACTTCTAGGCCGGCGAGGCGCCGGCTGGGTCGCCTGGGAGCTTTCCAATAGAGCTGGACCTCAAAGCGCGAGGGGTTCGGTTCTTCAAATTAACCTTCGCGTATGAAAAGGCTCTGTTGCCCTGGGAAATTTCGTTCAGCTCCGAACGAATTCGGAGTTCACTGAAGTTCCTCGGGGGCAATGGAGGGTAAATTATTATGTCAGAGAAAGTTACAGTCCCTGTCGGGGACAAGCAGCTCCACATCGAAACCGGTAAGATCGCAAAACAAGCTGATGGCGCCGTTACCGTACAGATGGGAGAAACTATCGTCATCGTGGCGGCCGTCGGGGCCCCGAAAGCCAAAGCAGGGCAGGATTTCTTCCCTCTTACAGTTGATTACCGCGAGAAAGCCGCTGCTGCCGGAAAGTTCCCGGGCGGCTACTTTAAACGAGAAGGTCGTCCAACGGAAAAAGAGATTCTCACATCCCGGCTGATCGATCGGCCTATCCGGCCGCTCTTTCCGAAAGGTTGGTACAATGAGGTCCAGGTCCAGTGCATTGTGTTGAGCGCCGATGGCGAAAACGACCCTGACATGCTGGCGCTGGTTGGCGCCTCCGCGGCGCTGATAGTCAGCGATATTCCCTGGGCAGGTCCGCTCGGAGCGGTTCGCGTGGGCCGCATTAATGGCCAATTCGTTGCCAACCCGACGCACAGCCAAATGGTGGATAGCGATCTGGAACTGGTCTATGTCGGTAATGAAACCGATCTCGTCATGTTCGAGGGCTCGGCCAATGAAATCAGCGAGGCGGATTTTAACGCGGCGCTGAAGTTTGGCCAGGAGGCGATTCAGCCCATGATCGCGGTGCAAAAGGAGCTGGCGACACGTGGCGGCAAAGCGAAGCGCCCGATCACGCTCAACATTGTGCCCGATGAGATCCTGAACGAAGCCAAAACTCTGGCAGGCGACCGGATCATCACCGCCTTGCTCACCCCTGGCAAGCTCGCCCGCGAAGGTGCCGTTTCCGCCCTGACCGATGAGATCGCCAAAAAACTCGTCGAAAAATTTGGCGCGGAAAAAGTGACCGAATTCGTGCTCAAGGACGCCTTCTACTATATCCAGAAAGAAGCCGTGCGCGGATTAATCATGAAGGAAAACAAGCGGCTCGATGGACGCGCGCTGGACGTCGTCCGCCCGATTCACAGCGAGGTCTCCATCCTGCCGCGCGCGCATGGTTCGGCCCTTTTTCAGCGCGGAGAAACCCAGGCCGTCACGCTTTGTACGCTGGGGACTGGCGAGGACGCGCAGGAGTTCGATTCCTACACCGGCGGCGCCAGCGAAAAGAAATTCATCCTTCACTATAACTTCCCCAACTTCTCGGTTGGCGAGACAGGCCGCATCTCCGGTCCGGGCAGACGCGAGATCGGACACGGCGCACTGGCCGAGCGTTCGCTCGAGCCGATGGTGCCGACCGACAATTACCCCTATTCCGTCCGTATCACCAGCGAGATCATGGAGTCCAACGGCTCGACCTCGATGGCGACCGTCTGTGGCGGCTCGCTGGCCCTAATGGACGCCGGCGTGCCCATGACGCGTCCTGTTGCCGGCATCAGCATCGGCCTGTGCACCGAGCACGACGAGAACAACCGCATCTCGGAGTATAAGCTGTTGACCGATATTATCGGCTGGGAAGATGCGTTCTGCGACATGGATTGCAAAATCGCCGGAACCGAAAAGGGCATCACCGGGTTTCAGCTTGACCTCAAACTGCCCGGCGTGCCCCATGGCTTGATGGCCGAGGCGGTAGAACGCGCGCGCAATTCCCGGCTGCTGATCCTGGCGGAGATGGCCAAGACAATCAGCACGCATCGCAAGGAGCTCAGCAAATACGCGCCTCGCCTCGAGACAATCAAGATTAACCCGGAGAAAATCGGTGCGCTGATAGGTCCAGGCGGCAAGAACATCAAGAAGCTGGTCGAGGAATCCGGCTGCGAAATCAACATCGAAGACGACGGCACGGTCAACATCTACTCGGTGTCCGAGGAGGGCATGAAAATTGCCCGCGACGCTATCACCGGCATGACCGCCGAAGCTGAGGTCGGCAAGATTTACCGTGGCAAGGTCGTTACCATCAAGGAATTCGGCGCATTCGTCGAGTTTCTCCCGGGCCGGGACGGCCTGGTCCACATCAGCGAGCTGGCCAATTTCCGCGTAAAGCAGACCGAGGATATTGTTAAGCTGGGAGATGAAATCCTGGTCAAATGCCTGGGCGTGGATGAAAAAGGCCGCGTTCGGTTGTCACGCCGAGCCGCAATGGCTGAGCGCGACCAGCAGATGTCCGGCGAGGGCGGCGGCGGGCCGAACCCGGATGGCGGCGAACAGGGACAAGCGGCTCCACGCAGCGACTATCCGGACGAACGCCGGGAATATCGCGGCGACCGGGGGGAACCTCGCGGTGACCGCGGCGAGCGGCGTGGTGGCGACCGCGGTCCACGCCGTGGCGTTGACCGGGGTGAACGCCGAGGCGGTGATCGGGGCGGGGACCGCGGGCCTCGTGGCGACCGCGGCGGCGACCACGGCAACCGGGCTCCCGACCGGCAGCCGCAGGCCTAGCCCTCAGCAAACTCCAACTCCCCGTTTCCGAGTTCCGGATTTCAGAATTCGACTTTCTGAGTTCTGATTTCTGACCTCCGCCGTCGGGTACCTAAATTCGGATTTTGGGCTTCCGTCGGCCTTCGGAGTTCGGCTTTCGGATTTTTGCCTCAGTGCCGCCTCAACATCAGCCGATGGTCTACCCTCCGCGTTTGCTGGTAATCCAGCGGCGGCAGCTCCGTTATCGTCGGCGATTCCGTCTCGTTAAGAATCCCTTTCGCCAGGGACTGGAAAGCGCGCCACCGCGGCCAATCCAACTCGGGCGCGTGCGTGATTTGCCGCAACAGGCTTCGCCACTCTATAATCACGCGGTCGATATCGCCCGGCCCGAGCAACTCGGTCACCCAGATGTGTTTGTTCATCGGGTTTTTGTGAACCGAGGCGACCACTCGCTCCGCGCCAGCGCCGTACTTAGGTGGAACCCCGTTCTCGAGATAACCGGGGACGGATTGCAGTCCATATTTTTCATGACACACGATCCCTAACCGGCCGCCCCAGCGATTGTCCTCACCGCAAAAACGGAAGCCGGCGTCCAGATTGGCGATATCGTAAATCAGGTCATCGAGCGGATAGGATTCGTCTTCGAGCGCGGCGGCAATCGCCAGGCCATCACCCTGCGAAAAGAAGCTGACCACCCGCCCCCGAAAGGTCGGCACGCCCGTGGCCTCGACCAGGCCCAGCCGCCGCCATAGTAGCGCCGTGCCAGTCGAGGTCGGCAGGTGCTTGCAGAGCTCTACCAGCGAGCAACGCGCGCAGTCGTAGGGCAGCACTTCACGCTCGATCGGGCGCCAAAGCGCCACGCCGTGCGAATCCACCAGCGCCCGCATCGTCAACTCCGCGATACTGACTTGGGCGATAATTTTGTTGCCTTCGTCCGCAAACCGAACGACCGGGGTCTTCTGCTCGGTGAGCCGACGCTCGATCAGTGGCACGATCTTCTCCTGCCACTGTGCCATCGGCGCCTGTCGTCCGGTCCAGTTGATCAGCCGTCGGATCCATTTGGCGATGATCACCCGCCCATCGTAGAGCCGGTCCGCCACCGTCACCGCCCGCCCATAGACCTTTTGCCCGGCCTCTTCCGATAACACGCACAACGTGCCGACACCCACTTTCTCCAGAGCCGCAGAAACGCTCAGGGCAGGCAGCAGGACCGGCGCCCGCTCAGTCCGGTCTGTCCGCTCTGACGGCTCCGGAAGCACCTTGATCTCGCTCACTGGCCGCAGCACCGGCGCGGACACCGGTTCCCATTCACCGCGGCTATTGAGCATCTCTCGCACCAGTTTGCGCACATGCCGCGCACGCTCGGCATCCGTCCGCAAACCACAGGGCGTGTCCGGGTGACGGAGCGATTCTTCCACCCCCAGAAAGATGGGCTTGGTTGTAAAGAGCCGCTCCTGCGCGCGCACGGCTTCGGCGAACGGATCGCGGCCCTGTTGCGCCGCATTCGCCATCAATCCCAATAGCGCTCCCCAGTCAGCAGCTCCACTCCGCGACAGGTGACACGGCCGGGCGTCCAATAGCCGCAGTTCGTTAGCCGTGACGAGCACGAATCCCGTCTCATCGAGTCCCCGCCGGCCCGCGCGGCCAAACATTTGCAGGATCTCGTCCGGCTTGAGCAATTGCTCGACCTGGTCGCGACGATACGACTCGGCCGCCAGCGCCACGCTGCGCAGCGAAAAATTGATGCCCGCCGCCAGGCCCATCGTCGCGACGACCACACGCAGCTGGCCCGCTTTAGCCAGCGGCTCGATCACTCCCGCGCGCGCACCATAGCTCAGCCCGCTGTGATGGTAAGCAATGCGGCTTTTGAGCAGTTTCCCCAAATGCTCACCCACGACCAGTTCTTGCTCCGCGGTAAGCAATAGCGGGTTGGGATTGGGCAACTGCCGCGTCAGATCCGCCGCCATGGCCTCGGCCGCCTGCCGCCGCGGCGCGAAGATCAAAATCGGCCCCAGATCCTCGGCCAGCGCTTTGGCGATCAGCCGCGGCCAATAACCGCGTATCTCGCTTGGCAGATGGTAGCTCAGCGAATTGGCATGGACTTCCTCCAGCGGCACGGGCCGTTCGTCATGCCGAATCAACATCGCGCGACGGCCCAGGCGGTGCAGCCATTTCACCACATCTTGAGGATTGGCGACGCTGCCGCTGAGCAGCAGCAACTGTGTCGAAAGCGGTGCCAGCGCCATCGCCAGCTCGTAATTCAATCCGCGGTCCAGATCGCCCAACATCTGGTACTCGTCCACCACCAGTAGCGCCGGGCCTTCGCCCTGGATCAACCGGTTTTTCTGTGTCTCCAATGTCGCCACCAGAATCGGTGCGCCCAGGTTCTCCGCCAGATCACCCGTGGCGATACCGACGTCCCAGCCCTGGGCACGCCACTCCGCCAGCTTATCATTGGCCAGGGCGCGCGTCGGCACGGTGTAAATCGCCTGGCCGCGGTTTTTCCCCTGCTTGGACCACAATTCAAATGTTAGTGTCTTGCCCGCGCCAGTCGGCGCCTGAACAACGACGTCCTTTCCGTCGCGCAGGGCTTTAACCGCCTCCTGCTGCCACAGATCGGGCACCGTCACCTGGTTGAGTGCGGGGAGATCTGTCAACTGGGAAAGTAACATTCATGAAAGATAACCAATTTCAGCCAAACGAAAAGTTCTAACGTGGGGCGTGCCAAGCGAGGTCCCCGCTCCAACTTGGATGAAATGCGCCCCCTTCACAGAAAATTCCCCGGGCTCGATCTTACAAACAAATTGCCCGCCTGGTTGGAAACCAGGAAATGGTCCGGGATCGCCTTGGGGAAATTGGGGGTGAGAGCACCGCAGAATCAGCTCTCAAGGTCCTTCGCTGGGCTGGATGGCGCGTGCCGAATCCGCCAGGACAATCTGGTAGCGCTTGTCGAACCATTCCTGAGGCGTCTTCGGACTCATCGGTCCGGGAGCGGGAAAAGTGAATCGGGAGGCGATGGCGACCTGGATGATCTGCTTATCGAAAAGCTTCGGCAGGTGGTCGGGCGATTTTGTCTCAGCGATGAATTTTGGCATTTTCGTCAGCTCCGCCAGTTCGGACTCCGACAGCTTCGGAGCTCCGACAAACGAGACGATGCCATCAGCCTTGGGGTTGTTCTTGACGGTCCGCACGAACCGGCGGCCGGACAGACCGGCGCCCAATCCGTACTTGGCCTGGTCCTTCGTGTCCAACTCGTGGTCTTTGATTTCGTAAGTACCCAGCTTTTTCAGCATGGCACGAAAAGCCTCCAATTGTGTCTTGAGTTCCGGCTCGGGGCCGGTCGGGATGGTTATCAACACCAGCCGGCCTTTGGGCCCAACCAGCTTCGCCGTTTGTTCGGCCATGATTTCACCGACCCGCTGATGCAGCCGGACATCGTGCTTGGGCGCGCGAAATTCATGAAAGTAGATCCACGCGCCGGAGGCGGCGATGACCACCAGGGAGGCAACGGCCAGCAGAGTATTTTTTATATGCTGCGTCATGAGACGTCGAATCGTTGAATCGTTAAATCGCTAAATGGTTGAACAGTTTCGTTTGGTGAAACTCCTGCTAAGCGCGCCACGACCAAACCTGAGAACCAAAATCATACCAATTCAATCACCATTCCATCATTCATCATTCCACGATTCAACGCATCAACGGTTCTAGCATTCCACCATCTAGTCCGTATGAGGAAACTTCCACTGAATCCCATTCAGCACCTTGCTCGAATGCACGCTCGGAATACGGAAAGTATCGAACGCGGCGGCGCTGTTGTCGAAGAACAGAATGTTGGAGCGGTTGTATTTGCCATGCCGCGCATTGATTCGTTCGTCCTTGCCATTGTGGATCCAGAACCCGTCGAAGATAACCGGCATCCGAGGAAAACGCGCCGCGGCGCTGAATTTATTGCACGTCGAGCTTTTGGTGCCATCCATGGGGATCCGCGTAAACGGCCACTTTTGCGGATTAGTGGTCGTGCCATTGATGCCGTACCAACAATCGATGTGAAAAGTGTGACGCGTCTTCTCCGAGGGCGACGGCCAAGCCTTGGCGCCTTCCGGATCATCACGGCTGGTGGGGTTGAACCGGTAGACGCTGGGCAGTCCCGAAGGGCAATGGAAAACGTAATTGCCGAGCTTGACCGCATAGAACGATGGAGCGGTCTCCGAGGGGAGATATTTTGACTCGTAGAGAATCGTCGGCCAGCCGGCGCGGAAGGCGGCGCCGTTTCCCACGTCGTACTCGGCGGGCACGAGGAATCCCGTATGATCATCCGAGTACATCACCATCGCCGTGCCGATCTGTTTCATGTTGTTCAGGCAGGAGACGGCCCGCGCCTTTTCTTTGGCCATGGCCAGCGCGGGCAAGAGCATTGCCGCCAGGATAGAGATGATTGCAATCACGACCAGCAGCTCGATCAGCGTGAAAGCGGAACAAGCTGTGCCGCTTTCGGAACGAGCGTGGCGTCCGGTGGACCGATTATGTTGGCGCATCCACAGATTATGTTTCATACGACGGATAGCAACACTCTAGCAGAATTCAGGCCGCATGTGAGTTGTTTTTAGGTACCCAACACTCCTCCGCTCGCGGTTGGCGTGAGTTGTGCTAAGGTTTCTCATCGTATGCAAACCCGCAGTACCCGTTCGTGTCGGTCCCCTGTACCTGCTCTTCTTATTCTGCTTGTCTTGTGCAGGCTGGGTCTCAGCCAAACGACCAACCAATGGACCAACACCGTGAGCGGCGCCTGGGGTAACGGCGCCAATTGGTCCGCCAACCAGCCGCCGAGTTCTGGCTTTACTTACACGATGATTAGTAATGCCGGCTCGAAAACTGTGACCATTGACTCCAGCGCATCTGGCGGATCCCTCAGCATTGACAGGCTGCGGATTTCAGCGCCCAGCGGATCGACCAATACACTGTTGCTTTTCAACATGACGACCGGAAAACCACTGCAGGCCAGCAGCACCGTCGAACTCAATCAGGGCGGCGTCCTGGCCCTGACAAACTCGGCCCTGACCTCCGCCGGATTGCTGCTGGATCGCGGCGCGGCACTGAATGTTACGAATTCCACGGTGACTCAATCCGGCGCGCTGACCACATTCGACGTCGTTAATGGCACCGCCTGGCTGGAGAGCGGCTTGCTGGACTGCGGCTCTATCCAGGCCATCAGACTCGGCAGGACCAACAACGCAACAGGCAATTTGGTTGTCCACGGTGGCAATGTCCTCGCCGATCTCATCGAAGTGGGAACCACAACCGCCTCGGCGCCGGGCACCCTCGGCGTGAGCGGCGGGACTGTCAACGCCTCCGGCGTCATCACGGTCGGTTACGGTGTCAATTCAACCGGGACCGTTGCAGTCACCGCCGGCCAGTTGATTGCCACCAATGATATCACTTACGTCGGCAAAAGTGGCTTTGGCCAGATGACGGTCAGCGGGGGGAATGCGACCTTCGCCTTCCTCTCGGTTGGGAACAATGCCGACGGCCTGCTGACAGTGTCGGGCGGACAGTTGACTCTGCGGCCCAGGACCACGAACGACTGGCTTCAGATCGGCAATATCGGCAACGGTCAGTTCACCATGACTGGTGGTACAGTGCTCTCAGGCGGGGAGGTTCATGTAGGCGACGACAGCAGCGGCTTTTTCACTGGATCAGGTGTCGCCAATATCACGGGCGGCCTGCTCATCGCCACCAACGATCAAACGGCCATCGGACGGTACGGCCCGGGGCAAATGACGATTTCCAATGCCACGGTTGTGTTGACCAACGTTTCGGTGGGCCGCCATGATGGCGCGACCGGCACGCTCACAATCCAAAATAATGCGCAGGCGTACCTGCTGGATGCGCTCTCGATTGGCCGGTTCAGTAATTCGGTTGGCCACGTGTTTGTTACCGGCGGGCTCCTTTCGCTCACGAATGATTCGATCTGGATCGGGCGCGAAGGTACCGGCGAGATGACTCTTTCCGGCGGAACAGTGCGAGCCGACGCCGCCTTCGTCGCCTTGTCCACGGTGGTGATCGACCCGAACACACTGCTGCCGGTTACTAATGTTCCCAGCGGCACGCTGACCATCTCTGGCGGGAGCATGGTGCTGACCTCCAATCTCCTCGTCGGCACCAGTTTGATTTCCACCGGCAACGTCGCCGTGCTCGGCGGCAACCTGGCCGTTACCGGCGCAGGGACGCCGGCCTACATCGCGGTGTCGAGTGGCAATTTTGCACTCAGCCAGGGCACAGTAACGACTGACAACCTGTATTTGACAAACAACACGGGTCACTTCGTCTTCAACGGCGGCACCTTGCAAGCCAAAGCGGCGGTCGTCGCCAACGGCCTGCCTTTCTTGGTCGGTGACGGCACCCATACGGCAACGTTGCAATTGCTTGGCGGCACATATTCGTTTGCCAATGGCCTGGTCATCTCCAGCAACGCCACCGTCACGGGCTGCGGAACCTTTCCAGCACAGTGGGATCCGAAGCTTGGAATTCACGTGACTTGAAGTCGCGGC